>Ga0315289_10006292_pt1 | contig 17466 bp, 20 predicted proteins | sample YL17G11_40_MG_FD_203452 | JGI IMG/M metagenome (GOLD analysis project Ga0315289, IMG submission 203452) | Sediment microbial communities from Yellowstone Lake, YNP, Wyoming, USA - YL17G11_40 | ecosystem: Environmental > Aquatic > Freshwater > Lake > Sediment | place: USA: Wyoming | collected... | reverse complement strand
GTCAAAGCAGCTCGAAATTTTTGCGTAGGAATTTTTCGAAAAGGCAATTTCTTGTTCACAGTGGGGGAGGCCCCAAATGCCAGAAATAAATGCATAAAAAAACCGGAAGATCGCGTATTTTTCAGATAAAGGAAGATGCACAATGTCACGAGCAAGGATCAGCTACGAAACGAAATTCCAGAAGCTAAGCCAGACCGACATTGCCGCGGTAGTCGGGGTGAGCACGAGAACAATGGCTTCATGGACATCCACCGGCTGTCCGCGAAACCGAGACGGAAGCTACAACACCGTGCATGTTATCCGCTGGCTCGAAATGCGTGCCGGCGCCCGCAAAGCCGAGCCGTCTGAGCTGGACCGGCTGCGCGCGCGGAAATTGGAAACTGAGGCCGACACGGCCGACCTGATTCTCAGCGCCAAAAAAGGCGAGACGATACTACTCAGCCGGCACGACGAGATACTCGGTCACCAGGCGACCGAGATGCATAATTTTCTCACGACCAGTTTCCCGGCGAACGCTGAACACTTCGTCGGGAAGACAGATGTTGAAGAGGTGCGCGCATTGCTCCTTGAGCTTGCGCGCCAAGCTGTCGAGGTGTGGATCAACGCGCCGGTGGGGATGGATCCGAAGGGATGACGAAATGAGGGGAAAAGGCAAAGTTGTTCCCTCACGCGTATATCTGGAAGACATCCATTGGTTGCTAGGGATCGCGGCAAAGTTGACAAGTGACACGGGGCGCACGCACGGCGCGGCGGACGCGATAGCGTGGGTGCGCAGAGAGTTGATCCGGCTACAGCAACAGGTGATGTATCTGGAGGTTGACCGGGCGGCTATGTTGCGGAAAGTCAACGAGTTGGTACGCGAGAAAGCAAAGTGACTACAGTTTGAAGTGGCGCTTAACGTGTAGTTAGAGTACATGTTGGGAACTTCTATGATTGTAGGCGCGGCAAAAAACATGCTCGGAGCCTTTTATGAGAGTGGATTCGACACCACTATGGCCTACCATTCGATAGAAACTATGGTAGGAGCCGCGCCAAACTTGTGGAGGTTCCCAACACGTCCTCTAACACGGCAAGCCTGCCATATCGGGCACGGGTACGCAAATCTGCGGAATCGATGGTCGTGAAATAGTGGTTCGATTCCACACCGTCCCTATGCGAGGGGTGCCCGATACAGCAGGCGGGTTGCCGAGAACGTTGCACGCAATACCGGGGCAACCAATTTATAGGCGCGCGCGGGAAAAGACACAAGAAATGAAACCATACTACGAAGAGCCAGGAATCACAATCTATCACGGAGACTGCCGTGAAATTCTCCCGCAGTTGGATCGTGCGGACCTCATCCTGACCGATCCTCCCTACGGGATCAACTACCGATCCAACCACAACTCTTCTCGAAGAGGAAAATGGGCAAAGTGGGTGCGTCATGAAAACTTGCCGGGGATCCAGGGCGATGACAAACCGCTTGACCCAGAGCACCTTTTCGTCGCAGACAAAGCGGTTATCTTCGGAGGGAACTATTGCTCCGACAAGTTACCACCGTCAAGATGCTGGATTGTGTGGGACAAGAGAGATGGTATCGGGCCTAACAACCAGGCTGATTGCGAAATGGCGTGGACGAATCTTAATAAACCATCTCGCATCTATCGACACTTATGGAGCGGACTGTTGCGGGCTGGTGAGGAGAACGTCTCAAAGTCGGAGAAGCTACACCCTCACCAGAAACCACTTGCGCTGTGCAGGTTTATCCTGCAGTATGCAGACATGCCGAAGGGGGCGGTTGTGGTTGATCCCTATTGCGGGTGTGGGAGTACGTTGCGGGCGGCAAAAGATATGGGCTTTCGAGCTATTGGAATCGATATCGAAGAGAAGTACTGCCAAAAAGCAGCGACTCGAATGGCTCAGGAGGTTCTGGACTTAAGCTAAGACGAAGACGCGCGCGCAGGACAGGGGGAGTGCCCCGGCCCAGCGTGCAACAGCGGTAGGGATGCCATGCCGCTTGACATTTTTGAAGGGGTTCAGTAGGCGGCACGGCACCCATACCGTAACCGTTGCACGCCATAGTCCGGTGGATCTTTACAATGAGGAGGCGCTTTGAAAGTCAACATCACTGGATTTATGCGAAATGTGTCATATCCTCGGTGCTCTGAGATGGTCGCCGAATTCTTAGGCCATCTGAAGGAACTTCGCAACGATTCATCGAGGCATGCCGAGTTTTTCGATCTTTATGTGTTCGGCGACGATGCGCAATGGCGCGCCTCCAAACTGGAGGTGCCACCGGCCAACAGCTTATAGGGCCGTCTCTAACAAAGGAATATAGAGTGACACCATTTTCAGAATCGGCCGTTGTTGACAAGAGCGGAGATCGTACTGTAATCGTCAGTGAGATTGGTCGCAACTGCGTCGTGGTGCAGGGGTTTACCTGTGGTTATGATGGCGGTCGCGGTTCGAGCATTTTCCTAAGTCGTGAGGCAGCTATCAAAGTGGCCGACATCCTCGGTCGATGGGCCGCGCGGCCCATCGCTATCCGTGCAGGCGATTCACGCCGGACTTAAGGCCGCTATCGACGGTCCCGTGACTCTGCCAAAACCCAGGTCCTGATCTATGGGCGATAATTCTGAAGATAAAGAGAATGCGACCCGAGCCGCATTCTCTTTTCTATCTATCCGGCCTGGTCACTCGAGGCCTGGCCAGATTGAACTTCTTCGCGTTAAGTCGCCGCTGCGGCCATCGAAATGGGCGGAAAAGCATTTTCGTTTGTCAACCGCCTATGCGAGACCTGGCCCGTTCTCTGCCTACAAATGGCAGCGCGAAATAATTGATGCTATACAGACTCACGATGAGGTAATTCAAGTAGCACCCTCTCAGATCGGGAAATCTCTCATTGCCGAAATTCAAGTGGCTTGGTGCATTGACAACATTGGTATGAATGGCATTGTGGTATATGCCAAGAAAGAAACCGCATCAGATATGTTTGCGGATCGCATTCGACCGATGATCAAAGAAATCCCTGCGATCCAGAAATTTTGGTCGGGCAACCCTGATGACTTGACGCAAAAAAAGATGCGGTTGTCGCATATGTTTTTGCGCATTGGATCTGCTGAGGTTCCTTCCGATATTGCGACCTGGTCAAGTGGACTCATCTATGCGTCAGAAGTGAGCAAATACAGGAAACACCGCGGGTGGGATCCTATTGAATCCCTGAAACGGCGCCAAGAAGCATATCGGATTATCGGTCGGCATAAGTCCCTTATGGAATCGTCCCCGCTATTCGTCGGAGATTGTTTGTACGAGGAAATGCACCGGTCCGGGGTATTGAATCTCCGGGCGTATCATCCATGCCCGCACTGCGGGAAACACCAGGTGCTGACGATTAAGCAGGTGAAAGAAATCCCAAACGCAAAAAAGGAAACAGATCACGACCCAGGCAGAATCCTCAGAGAAAATGCCGCGCGGTATGAATGTATGCATTGTAAAAAAACCATCGAGGAGTCAAGCCGGTTGTGGATGTCGGATAACGTGGTGTGGGCCGCGGATGGTGAAAAAATAGAGAACGGCGCTGTTGTTGGCAGAAAGGAACAGAAAGCAGTATCTTTTCAATACAATAGGTTCGTTGATTACTCATTTACATTCGCGATGGCGCTATCCCGGTGGTTCGCCGTTCAGAAAAAGGGGACCGAGGCGATGCAAACATTCATAAATGAGGATATGGGGGAATTTTGGCATGAAGATACCATTCAGATCTCGGAAGACTATCTGCACACGAAAAAAATGAAATACCGGCAATTTACAGAAGGCGAAGTTCCCAATTCGGTGCTGATTTTGCTTCTCGGGGCTGACTGCCAGGACGATGGATTTTATTGGGTAGTCAATGGGTATGGAAGGGGCATGGATAAATATCTCGTGAGATCCGGATTCGTGGCCGTGGCGAAAAACGAGTCGCAGGACGGCAAAGATCCGCATCAGTTGGCATACGAGAGGTTTCGGGCAGCGGTTTTCGCATCCCCGTTCCGACGCAAGGACGGCCGGCAGATGGAATTGTTCTTCGGATTTATCGACCGCGGTGGGCATCGACCGGCGGATGTAGATTATATCTGTGAACGCATTCCGCAGATTCGGCCATATATCGGTAGTACGCGCGTGGATTTCAAGCGCCCCGTGGTAGAGCAATCGGACAAAGGTATATGGTGGATGGGGCAATCTATGCTACTTTCGCGCGAAGTCACGTCGCTAATTGCCTCAGAGAGGTTCCATCTGCCGGAAGACGTGACGCAAGACTATATTGACCAAGTGAGAAACGAATATATCGAGCCGAAAAAGGACATACACGGCAACACGAAACTTGTTTACGTGAAGATAGAGCCAAATCACTATCGGTCATGCGAAAATCTTGCACTTGCCGCTTGTAAAGCACAATCACTTGAAAATATGCTCTTCGACGAATCTGCAATCGCAGAACTTACGCACCCTATGTCCGTGCCAGACTCCACCGCGGACCAAGGAAACACTGACGACGACGCCCAATCGTCCTATCTTGCCGGTCGCCGCGGTCGTCGCTCATACTGAGCGCGCCATAGGGCAATTTTTACCTCGCGGCAAAATCTACCGGCAAGAAATTTTTTCCTTGCGGCAAAAAATACCGATAGGCAAAATATTCCTTGCATTACGGCATGACATGAGGTATACTATGGGTTGAATGAATGACCCCCTTACCTTGGGGTATCTAATACACCGGAATCAGCCGTCCAGTCCACGGCCAACGAGCTCCGCTAGAGAATCGTCCCTGGCAGGGGCTCGTTTTTTTGGAGGCGGCGCATGACTCCACAGCAACGTGCAATCGCAATCGCCAGCCGCGGTGTGGCATCCGTGAAGATTGGCGACCGCGAACACCGGTATCTGGACCCGCAGACCATCCTCAGCGCGGCGGCAATGGCGGCAGCCGACGCCCTCGACGCCACATATGGCGGGTTTCTGCCGGTTGAGATCGAGGATGTGGGAGATTCAGAATGAAAATTCGAGAGGCAATAGGCAATTTTTTCCTATCAATAGGCGCCGGGGTCGGCGCCGATCCCTACTATTTGCCTCGCGCGAAGCGGTTTTTCGATGCCATGGAGCAGAAAATCTCCATGTATTACGATGCCGCATCCACATCCAGGCTCCGAAACGACTGGTCGACGACCAATGGCACCCCATTCGACAACCTGGCCGCCGAACTCAAGCGCATGATCGCGCGTTCCCGTGAGTCAAGCGATAATAACGGACTCAGCGAGAACATCGACAATGTTTTTCAATCCAACATCGTGCACATGGGCATAAAACCGGAGCCGAGCGTGGAGTCGGCGCCGGAAGTGCTTGACGATAGGATAAACACGATACTTGCCGAGGGATGGAAGCGATTCAATGACCAATGGGACCGCACGGGGAAATCTACGTACTATGAATGCCAGTCTTTGATGCTGAAAACGATCATAAACAGTGGTTCCGCTTGTGTAAATCTGGTGAAATCAAAACAGGGATCATATCTGCCGATCGCTGCGCAAATAATCGAACCAGATCGCCTGGATTTCAGTAAGGACCTTTTTGTAAAAGCTGGTTTTCAGAACAGCCCTATGAAACAGACGCAGTTCGGCATTGACCTTGACGAATATGGATCGCCAGTGACGTTCTGGGTTGAGGGGATTGAGAAAGGCATATCGGCGGAGAACTTCTCGCTTCGGTTCCGACGGCGCCGACCCGAACAATATATCGGTGTGCCCTGGAAAACCCCGGTGCTCACCGCGCTCTGGGATCTGGGGTCGCTGATGGAAGATCAATTTGTATCTTCGCGCATCCGCGCCATGATCAGTTTATGGGTGAACAAGGAAGACGCCCCTATGCTCGCGGGGAAAATGCTGAATTCCAAACTCCAATGGGAGCCTGGACGCATCATGTATTCCCGCCACAAACCTGAGATCATCGCCGGCCAAGATCCAATCGGAGATACGTTCGATCCGCTAACTCGTCTTTGTCAACGTTCGATAGCGATCGGAACCGGGCTATCCTACCAGATTCTCACCAAGGATCTTCAGGGAATGAACTTCGCCGCATCGCGGGCGAATATTCTCGAAGATCGCCGCATTTTTCAGATGATACAGAAGTGGTTTGTCAAGGAAGTATGCCAGATCGATTATCAGAACTTCGTGAAATGGATGTTCCTGTCGGGGAAAATGGCTCCATTGACATACGCGGACTACGCCGCCGATCAATGGAAATACGATCAATGCCATTGGCAACATCCGGGCTGGGACTGGGTGGATCCGACCAAGGACGCGACGGCATCGATAGATCTCTTCAATAACAACATGACCACGCTCAAGGACATATATGGCACCAGGGGCAAGAATTGGCGTTCGGAAATCCGGCAGCGGGCCGCCGAGAAGAAGGAGTTGGATTCTCTGGGGCTGTCCGCGCCCGCGCCCGTCGCACCGAATCAGAATCAATCCGCGCTGACACCGCAGCAGCGCACCGAAGTTCAGACTACTTTACAAAACGCAATAGCGGAATTGGATGATCTGCGATGATCGTGCATCAGATGAGGTCTCCCGCATTCGCGCGGGCGACAAACACGAAAAAAATCATGGGAGGCAAAGGTGCCGATGCCCAAAAAGACATGGTTCGAGATGAAGACGGAAAAGGACGAGATGGAGATTCTCGTTCACGACGAAATCGGATTCTACGGGGTGACGTCAAAGGATTTCATCAAGAACTTGAAGGATGCGCCCAAGGCGAAGAATATTCACTTGCGGATAAACAGTCCGGGTGGTGAGGTTTTCGAGGGAAACGCGATTTACAACGCGCTACTCGAATACGGCGCATCCATTCGCGTCACTATCGATAGTCTCGCGGCGTCAATGGCATCCGTATTGGCAATGGCCGCCGATCCGGGCAAGATCACCATGCCGGAAAACGCGATGTACATGATCCACAATCCCCTGGTATGGATCGGCGGCGACGCGGAAACGCTACGCAAATATGCGGACCTGCTCGACAAATTGAAAGAGGGAATTCTCAGCGCATATATGCGCCATGCCAAAGGGAAAACGCGCGAAGAGATGTCGAAGATCATGGATTCAGAGGCATGGCTATCGGCGGCAGAAGCAAAAGATATCGGGTTCGCAGACGAAATACTCACGTCAACAGAGGAGGCAAAAACAGCGAGCGACAGGGCGAGGGTAGAAAACTGTCGAGCCCGGGTGATGGCGATGACCACACAGGAAAAGCCGAAGCAGAACGAAGCAACAGTCCCTACACATAAACAGGAGGCGGGTATGCATTTTGACAAGGACGGGAACCTGGTCGATGAGACCGGGAAGATCGTCAAGACGAAAGCGGAGATGAACGTCGCCACGGCCGAAGCGCACGCGAAGGAAATGATGGAAGCGGCGGCGGCGGCGGGAAGTATTGCAACAGAAGCGGAACGGAAACGGATCACGTCTATCCAGACGATGTGTGCGACTGTGCCAGGGTGCGATGCCGCATTTGTGGCAGCGCTCACAGCACCGGGAGTCAGCATCGAACAGGCCCAGGCGAAGGTCATGGCGAAGATGGCGGAAGCACTCGCGGCGGTGACGCCGATTCCAGGGGGTGATGAAACGGATAAGGTGCGCGCGGGGCTCGTGAACACGATCATGGTCCGTGCCGGCATCGAGAAGGACCCGAAGAAGGTTGCCGAATTTCGTGCCAGTGAAATGGCGTCCGTGTTCGGGTTCCAGGGAATTCTGCGGTTTCTCGGCAAGCGCGCTGGTGTGGCGAATGCCGAATCATGCGATCCTGGCCGCTTGTTCCAGGCATTGCTCGGATACGATGTTGCCGGCATCAGGCCGCGCGCGAGCATGGGAATGAACACCAACGATCTCAATTCCGTGCTCTCGACCGCCGCAAATTCAATCGTGCTCAAAGGCTACGGCGACGAAACGACGACCTACCAGCGAGTATCCCGGAATATCACACTCAGCGATCTCAAGCAGGCGGATATGTATCGGAGCAGCGGGGCGCCTGACGTGTTGCAGATCCCCGAAGGCCAGCCGCCGAAACTCGGAGTCATTAGCGACACCAGCGAACATGCGCGACTTAAAAAGTGGGGTCGCGCGTTTTCGTATACTGAGGAGATGGCAATCAACGACCGCCTCGACATGCTCGGCGATCTCCCGTACAAATGGGGACGCGCGATTGCCCGCGAGATGGACGATCGGTTCTGGCGGACACTTCTCACCGGTAACGGCCCTGCGCTAATAGAGACGGGAGCGGCACTATTCGCGGCGGCTGGCGCGTTTGCAAACCAGGCTGCGGTCGGCGCGGCTATATCTCAGGCCACACTCTCGGCAGGGTTCGTGGCAATGCGCAGGTATACCCGCCTGAATCCGGACGGCGGGCAGTCACGGACCACTCGGCTCAATCTGCCCCCGCGGTTCATCATCACCGGGGTTCGCAGCGAATGGCTGGTTCGGCAGTTCACCAGCAACGTCTATGTGCCCCAGACGACACCTCCGGCTAGCACCAACATGCTCACAGACAACCTATTCCGGTCAGGTGGATCCATGGGCCTGGAACCGGTGATCGTGTCTCTGGTCGACGATTTGATTCCTGCGACAAACGGATATCTCCTCGCTCAAGATCCTAACATCATCGACTACGCGCTGACTCTCAGTCTGGCCGGGCGCGAGACTCCGCAGACACAGAGCAAGCTCGGCGGCGCGGGCGAGGTGAAGGGCGTCATCTTCGACATCGAACATTTCTTCGAAGTGGCGTTTGTTGATTGGCGCGGGTACTGGAAGAACGTCGGAGTGTAACGGCGATGCGGTGGTTCAGCGAGGGCGTTTTCTTATTCTGCAACCATTCACACGGAGGCGCATATGACGATACGGGTAGACGAAGCTTTCCTGGTCGGGAGCATCGACCAGCACGAACAGAAAACGGTTGTAAATAGCAATGAGGGCACGGCCCTCGTTGACGGAGAGGTATTTCATGTCCACAACTCGGAAGGCATGGTCATTGGCCTGGTGGCCCGTGGCGACTTAGCCGTCGGCGGTGCGGGCGAGGCGCAGATCAAGGGCGAATTCACTTTTAAGAAGCGCGCCGGCGTGACGTTCGCGGCCCTGGATCGGATTTTCTGGTCGCGCGGGAACAACGAAGCGGTGACGCGCGCACTTGCCAAGGCCGGAGATTTTTTCATTGCAGAATGTACACTGGCGGCGACAACGACGGATGGATATGTGCGCGGGCGCATAGGCGAACCGAAGGACAATACATCACTAAGCGTGTCCGCATCGATTTCCAGCACATCGGTGTCTTCGACGTCGCATTCGAGCAGCGCCTCGGTGTCGAGTAGTTCCGAGTCAAGCAAATCGCAATCGTCAATGTCGGTGTCGGATTCGTCCAGATCGGTGTCATCGGAGTTGAGTATCTCATCGAATTCAGATGTGTCAACATCATCGAATTCGGATTCATCGAATTCGGTGTAATCTGAAGGGCGGGACATCCACCGCCCTCCTTTTTTCTTCATCGGGAGGGCACTCGATGGCGTTCGACATCACCCAGGAAATGGCGGATTTCAGGGACATCGAACTCGATGAGTTCGGGGAATCCGTCGTCTATACCAACGGCATCACCGCCGCCTCAAAAACCATCCTCGCCATTCGGCCGACTCCGGAATGGAATCAGATGAAGCCCGGCAGAACCGAGTTCCATCAGATGAAATCGAAGATGGACCTACTCGTATCAAGACTCGATATCACATCTGTAAACAAGGGGAAGGACACGGTTACTCTGAAAGTTGAGCCTGACGATGTGAACGCGAAGACACTGCTCGTTACCTATTGCACCGATGAATATGGCGCATGGAGACTGGGACTTGTATGATGCAAGCGACCCTCCCTGTTTTCAAGGGCCGTCTTATCGGCGCCAATCGCGTAGCGTGGATGATGGGCGAAGCGCCGAAAGAAATCAGCCGTGCCGTGTTCCGGGGATTCATCGGGATTCGGAATCAATATATCGGATCGGCAAGGAAAAAAGGAAATGTCAGCGGATTAGTCCGTCGGCGCATCGAGCGCAAAAAAAATTGGGGCGGTCGCATATCGCCTACGCAGAATTCCGCGACCTGGACCCGGCAATTCAGTTCGCTCATGAAGGGTGCGGTCGCAGGCGACCAGCATGTTTTGAAAACGCTCTCTCTTCACATGGGCGTCCTTTACAATACGAAAAAGCCGATACATTCCGCTATGGAGGAGATGATCGAGGGCGGTCGTATCCGTGCGACCGGGCGATTGATGATCGTACCCATGTATGCGAACCTTCAGCGCGTTGGGGTCTACCTGAAAACCGGGCGCGCGGGGGAAGCATTGAAAAGATATGAACGCAACGGCAGCATGTTCGTGACGCACCGCGGCAGCAAAGTGCTTTGGTATGATCGCGATCTATGGGAACACGGGGACCGGTCGAACGCGCTGATGTTCGTCGGCGTTCGAGAAATCGAGATAAGTAAGAAGTTCGATTTCTATAGCCAGTGGCCGGCTTTTCAGCAAAGGGCGAATAAGATTGTCGAGCGAAGCATTGACAGAACGGTTAAAATACTGGAGGCGCATCGGTGATTGAATTCCCTATGTGCGGATACCGTGTTGGTCAATCCGTTTGCACGACGGATTCTCTTACACCGCTGGGGCGAATCGTCAAGATTCTGGAAAACCAGCTTGCCCACGTATTCTCGCCATACATCGGTTCTCATTGTGCGTGCGTGGCGCGGTGGAGAAATGCGTATACCGATATTCTCGACAACAATGAATTTCGGTATAATACTTGTTTGAATGCGCCGCCCCTATATGATGGCGATCTTTGCTTCATCGAGGCGACCTGGCCGCGGTGCACCTGGCGTAAGATCGATTATTATCCGTTACGGTGTCGGGCAGGGCGGCATGTCGTATGCGTCTGCGAATTCCCCGGTATCAAGGCAGGGGACGAAAATAATATTAGCGAATTGCTGTGGGGATACGTCGGCAAGCCGTATCAATGGAAAATTTTTCTTCATAGCTTCGGCGCACCGAATACCGACTACGACGATAAGAAAGAATACTGTTCCGAGGTTGTAGCGCACATGCTTACAGCACAGGGCGCGGATATCCCGGTAGAGTGGCTGAAGTATGGCGTAACGCCGCTTCAAATTCAAGCGCACGCGGAAGCCGCCGGGTGGGTGAAATGGCGTTGCGGATACGATCCAAAAAAAATCTTTGGAGGGACAAATGGCTAACAGCATCAAGCGGAACGTGTCGAAGGGGATCACGGTCGCGGCGCTCGTGGCCGCAGTGGGGATTGCGGTGTTAGTCGTCGATCATTTCGTACCGATTCCGCCCGAAGTCAAAGCGGCAGCGGTCGTGGCGCTGTGTGGCGCGCTCTATGCGGGGGTGGACGCGATAAAGCATCGGGGGTAACCATGCGCTGGAACTCTCCTGGTTTCATGGGGCCGCTGAGTCGGGAAGTTGAAAACGTACTGAGGATTTTGGAGCGCATCGCAGCGAAGCAAAACGAGGATTTATACATCACGCATGGGCGCGACGGGCGGCATGGATGCGGGACTCTGCACTATCAGGGAGACGCGGTGGACATCCTACCAATGAAGCGAATGACGGCGCACGACATACAGACGGCGGTGACGATGAAATGTCCGGGGATACAGGTGGTTGAGGAAGCGGATCATGTTCATATTGAGTATGATCCGAAATGAGGAACCAATGAACCATTGTACAGATCATTCCGGTTTTTGCGCGCGGCTTGACGCGCATGAAAAGGCCATTGACCAACTGTGGAAAGCCGTCAATGGTATAAAAGCATGGATCATCGCGGGCATGGGAAGTATGATTGTCTATTTTCTGACGGTCGCGGGCGACAAGATTTTTCATGAGGTTGTGAAATGATACTCGTTGACGGACAATACCGTATTGATATGCGTTGCTGGCGCGTGTTGAGCAACGACGAATCGCGCGCGTACTCGTTGAATATGCCCGCTGACGCTACCCCGGAGGACGTGCTTGCCGAGGCGCAGCGGCTCGACGACATGGCGACCGCACCGATTCCTGCGCCAATCGTTCCGACGCCGGAAGAGAAGCTGGACGCGGCGATTGTCGAGTACGTGACTATCGGCGGTGCGCTGGAAAAAGCGGCCGACGCGGTAGTTGCGAAAATGGAGTCTGCCAAAGCAAGCGCGTATCTCGATCAGAAAGCGGTTGATGTGAAGCCCGAGCCGAAGCCAGGCGAGAACCCGGCAGTGCATATCCGTCGTGATGAGAAATGCGCATTGTGCGATTACTTTCTCGGCCCGTATGCGTGGGCGTTCGCGGACGTAAAGCAAGCGCAGCAGGAAATTGACGCTCGCGGAGTCGTTGAAATTTGCCCGAAATGTATGGACATTGCGAGGGGGGGATAATGGACTACTTTTTGTATCAACTTCGGTGGGCAATTACAAAGACACACCGCGAATGGGTTGACCGAGACGAATATTGGTGGTCAGCTATTCGCATGTTGTCCTCAGTGGTTATAGTGGTTCTCGTTCTGCGAATTTTTGGAGTGAAATGATATGGCGATTTACCGTAGCAAAAATACAGGCGTCGCAACCGGGGGCAACGGTTCAGATTTCGCAGCGAACGCCTGCGGAACGATCAACGAATGCTCCACCGCAGCCGTAGAAACCCGTTGTCTGGCATCAACCGATACCGTGATGGCTGGTGTGACCGTCGGGTATGTCAAAGGTACAGCGACAGTTCCCAACCGATACCTGCCGTTCAACGCGGGGAACCTGTCGAGTTTTGCGGCACTGATTACTGATTGCTTGTCAACAAGCGGGTGGGTCGCCAATCCTGCGGGCGATGTTGCGCTTTCATACCTTGTCGCTACGCACACCAAGTACGGCACCGGCAACAAGATGAAACTGACATTCGATGCAGTACCCCAAGTCAATACCTTGCAGGCATACTGCCCTGTTGCTAACCTATCGCTTGCCGCATTTCAAAATGTATGCGCGTGGATGCAAGATTATGTGGGAACGTGCCCGGCAAATTCGCTTGTTATCAAGTTGTGTACTGGTAACGATGGCGTGACTGGCGTTGTGGCGACTATGACATGGACTGAGGCGATGGCTGCGCTATCCGTAAATACGCCTGTTTGTCTCAACAATGGCGCGGCATTAGCGAATGGTATCAACTCGATTGCGATCTACACGGGTGCGGTTGCGCCCGCAGCGGCGAGCGTGTGGGCCTTCGATCATTTCTACGCCACAGTCGCAGGATTCGACCTCCACAGCGTGCTCCACAAACCTTGGAAAACCGCATGGATCGCTAACGAAGTGGTCGGCGCTGCCGCGATTCGAGTACCAACATTCGGCTATCACGCACCGTTGAAATTTCAGACTACGCTTGGCGGTACTTGTGGCGCGACTGAACCCGATTGGGATACCGCGATGCTCCCTGCGATGGGCAGCTTCGCCGCGCAGACGATCACCGATGGTACGGTGATCTGGACGTGCATGGGCGACGATGAAGCGTACTATTTCTGGACCATCAAGTCGCTTGACATAGCGAACAACCGCATCGAGATCGACAACCATACCGCCAACGTGGGTGCGGCTGGACGCGGATACTACGGCACCGACGAAACGGCAGGACTGTCGTACCTCACGCCATTCCTCTATCCGATGGCCGCGGCTTCGGCTACGGTAATGGACAGTATAGGTGCTTCCGGCACCGATGCTGCACCGAAACTGATTTCAGGTGGGTGGACTTCTCCAGGGGGCGTTGATACCGTGACGGGGGTGACGGTGCTCAGTGCCAGAAATGGCCTTGGTTATTTCTTGCAGAATAGTACAAAATCAGCAATAAAAATCACTGGCGGTATCGCCTTTGTCCGTTGCCAACGTGCTTATGACCTGTCAATCAATACGGTTCCATGGACCAGCATACGACAAGTGTTTTTTGCCGGATGTATACAGGGTATATCCGTACTTAATTCCTATCCATTGGTGATGATATTTCAATATCTCTGGGCGTTCAATGGTGGTGCAAACTCTTCATTTTCATGGAATACTGGAGTGCTTCGCGCGCCCTACAGTGTAAAGTCCTTTGGAAACATGGGGGCAACGGCATTGCTTCCTCAGATTTTCATAAATGGCTCCTCAATAGGACTACTCAGGGGCTGCGGTGCATTCAACGGAGTCGGATACGCTATATCAGCAGCCAAAGGCATCGTACTCATTAACTTTCAGGCAGCACTTAATACTATAGCAACGATAGTATCTACTGGCGGAATAGAGTGTAATGCAAAAAACTTATTGACAACCGATACCGTACCGTGTCAAAGCAATGCAACGACATACGGGGCAGGTGGATCGATCAAAGTCCAAAATTTTGGTGGTGTCACCGGAGACAATCGGGTCTATTACCCGTCAATGGGCCAAGCCACCTACAACAGCACGACGCACGTCTGGACAATCGCGGTCAACAACGTCAACGCCACGCTGCTGATTCCCATGCGGCATGAAGTAGGTTTCGTCCGTTGCGATACCGCAGGCGTGCAGTATACCGTATCGCTTGACGTCAATCCGTCGAATGCCGCACTCATCGCTCAACTGAAAATCCTCGGCAATACCATAGCGGGCGTCGGGTACGATTTATTCACGGCGTCCGCAGGCGCGGGACTACAAACGCTCACGCTCACATTCACGCCGCTGGAAGTGGGGATCGTCAAAATCTACCTCGATTGCTACATCACCAATACCACGTTGACTTACACGCTGGTCTACGATCTCGACAGTTTGGCTGCGACGAAAAACGCCGTTGCAATGGTGATCTTCGGCATAGGTGAAGAGCTTTTCGGTGAGGAAATGGTACGGGCCGATCTCGGCACGGACTTGCTGGCGTGGGAGACGGCGCGCAACACCATCACCCCGTCTCATGTAGAGAATCTATTCCTCTACAAAGCTCTCGGCGCAAACGAAATCGGCGCGCTCGGATCTACGTCGTCGCAATCGTCGCGGTCTGATTCCAGCTATTCGCATTCGTCGGAATCGTTCTCGCATTCATCGCAATCGCATTCGTCGCAATCCGATTCATCAAAATCGGATTCGATTTCTACATCCAGTGATTCGTCTTCGAACTCCGTTTCTTCTGCGTCGTCCGGATCATCATCGTCTCTATCCTTGGATGGCGATTGCATACAAGCACAGATCACGGCCAAACTGAAATCCCTCCTCGCCAACGTCACGATTGCCAATGGATATCACTACGATGTCAAGGCAGTCGAGCAGGCGCGCAAGGTTCTTGATATCAATGGCCGTTGGCCGTTCATTCTGCTCTGCGAAAATGAACCTGAAATCGAAGAAGATCTTATCGTTCGGTCAATCGAATACATCGCGTGGTTCTTTAGCGAACAGGACGATGAACTTATCGGCGACCCGGTGGCGGACCATGATTCAGAAATCGCATTCAAGAATCGAAACGCAATCTCCGACATCGCCAAGGCCATTCACCAAGATATATACCTCGGCGGGCTTGCGGAAAACTGCGAGGTGGAACCTGGAAATCACGACCTCTATATTGACGGAAATACAACTCTGTTTGGAACCTGGTGTTTTATTCGTGTTACAACGAGTATCGATAGTACCGACCCCTATAAACTCAGATGAGAGGAGTCCCCGATGAGTGCAGAGAAACTCAATATGGTTCTGTTTGAGAAGCAGACACACATCTCAACACCGGAATCGTCGCTTGGCTCGAACGATTTCATCGATGTCATCGAAGCCGCTAAGGCGGACATCAGTCCGGACGCCGAGAAGGATGCCCGCGGGTCCAGCGCGTTTGACAACTACGCGCCTACGATCGGCCGTACAGGCGTAGAGGTGTCATTGGCGTTCGCATTGTATTCGCTGGGCAGTCGGGATCCGGACCTGGTCCGCGTTATGGAGTGCGCGGGGTGGGAACGCATCCTTGACGATCCGTTCCTGATCTTGCGACCCGTATCCGAAATCGTCAACGCCGGTACGTTGTGGGCATATCGCGGCGGACCCGGCGCGTCGAAGTGCCAGGTAGAGAAATTCGGGAACCTGATGTTCGACGGATCTCTGAAATTAACGGCTGGCAAACGCGCGACCATATCGCTCACCGGCAAGGGGAAATATGCCGCTAAGCCAGTGCTCGCCACCATGCCTAATATCGATGCGCAGCGCGAACGCGAAACCGCCCCGGCGATACAGAACGCATCCGTGTCCATCATGGGCAAAGCATATAATTTCGTGGAGATGGAATTTCCATTCGGGCAGGCCGTGGAGAACGCCGTTGATAGCCGCGACGAATTTGGCGGAGGGGAAACGGAAATCACAGCGCGCCAAATTGATTTCTCCGCCACTTTGTATATGCGACCTACTACAGCACTTATCCCGCATACAGACCTCTATGCCGGACAGACTGGAGTGATTGATATCTCTTGGGGCAAAAATCACTGTGCTCCTGGCGGCGCAGATCTTCAGATCTATGCGGCTGCCGCAGTGCTCACGGACGTCAAAAAAGGAGTTTCCAACGGGATTGATACATGGGAAGTCAAGGGGACTATTGTCAAGAACGATATCGAAATTCGCATCTACAATGGCACTTCGTCAAGCTATTCGAGCGTGAGCGCGTCGGCGTCGTCGGATTCGAATTCTTCTTCATCCGGGTCGTCGGATTCTGTGTCGTCGTCATCGATATCTGTATAACGTCGCGACAAAAATTTTAACAAGCGAAGGCACCATGTTTGTAATTTCACCAGATGACAAGTTGAAGAAAGAGATCGATGGGGTGACGTTCGAATGCGCGCCGCCGGTGGGAGAGATCGAGATCCGGGTAATGCGGTGTCTGGATAGCGCGACCATGTCCAAGGCAAGGGAACTCGCGGACAAGGATATCGCCAAATCCGGGAAGAAAAAAACGGTTACTGACGAGCAATATTCGGAACTCGTCAGAGCCAAACTCGCAAGCATACGCGCGGAGGATCAATATGATTCTCTGCGGCGCATGGACGCGGCCGTGGACGTGTTTCTCCGAGGTTGGAGCGGGACCGAAGTTCCCGAATTCCCTAAGGACGGAAATCCGAGTCGCTTTCTTCCCGTCATTATCAAGCAGAAACTTTTCGTTTGGTATCAAGATCAATTTCATGTTCCCAAGGAAGACCAAAAAAACTGATCGCGGGTCTCCTACTCGCAATCGATCCCGTTTTCGGGAGGGCGTTTGATTGCGAATGTTGCGAAATGCAATCAGCATACGGATGTCGAGGAGACCCGGTTTCGGAGACGTCAATCCCCGGAGGAATTTGGAGAATCGATTTTTGCCTTGACTGTGACGGAAATGATCCTGAATGCCCATCCTGCAAGGGGGGCAACGTCACGCCGGTCTGGTCGTGCCCTCGCTCCAGTGCCGCGCC
>Ga0315289_10006291_pt1 | contig 17467 bp, 16 predicted proteins | sample YL17G11_40_MG_FD_203452 | JGI IMG/M metagenome (GOLD analysis project Ga0315289, IMG submission 203452) | Sediment microbial communities from Yellowstone Lake, YNP, Wyoming, USA - YL17G11_40 | ecosystem: Environmental > Aquatic > Freshwater > Lake > Sediment | place: USA: Wyoming | collected... | reverse complement strand
GCCCGAGGAATTCGACGCTAGCGGGCAACGCCGCTTCCAGCCTGCGCAACCTCGTCCGGGAGGATGAGGTTCCAGCGGTCGACCAACACGCCGCCGCGGCGGTCGCGCTCAAGGTAGTGCGGGCTTCTCGGCCGCCGCCGCTCGAACCCCGCAAGGATTGGGTCCGACACGTGGAACACCGCTCGGAAACGCTCCAGGAACCAGCCCGCGGCCGCCCACAGCGTGGCCACCTTGTAGCGGCCGAGGATCTGCTCGAGCAGCGTCAGGTCCAGAGTTGGAAAGCCCGCGGCCGACAGCACAAGCTCCTCGGCACCGCCGACCAGACCGGGACGCCGGAACCCCTCGACGAGCGTTCGTTCAGGGCCGGTGCACCGCACGAGGCGTCCCCGGTGATCCACCTGCCGGGTCCCGAGCCGCAGCAGGCGTGGTGCCGACAACGCCTTCGGGGGCGCCAGGAAGCGAATCGTGAGTGCCCCCATCGAGACGGCGGTGCGGCGGCCCGTCGTGAATACCGCGGTGTCCGAAAACACTGAGTGCGCCGCCCCCAACAGCCGGAGAGCCGCGTGGTAGGCGAAGATGGCGGCTGGCCGTGTCGCCGCCGCAACCAGGATCGGGTCCGGCACAAACCGGTTCGCCGCCACCCCGGGAGGCACCACCGCGTAGACGCAGCGTGTCACGAGCGTGAGCCGGCCCTTCCGCACATGGTGCTTCAGCCGCTCGACGGTCCCGGTCCGCCCACCCTTGGGCGACAAGGCTCGTGTCGCCTCGTCGAGCGAGAACACCGGGTGCGTGGCGAAGAAGTCGGTGGTCGTCATGGCCCTTCTACTTGACGTTTCGTGCTCCTACAGGGAGAAGAATTACCTTTTCGGCGGCAGAATGTCAAGTCCATCCTCGTCATCGGCGGCGAGATAAACCCGTTCCACGTGCTCGCCTTGTCCCTTACTCCAGCACCGCCACCAACTCCGCACCCTCACTGGGCGCCAACAGCCGACCGACCCGCGCCCGCCAACCCCGCCGCCTACACCAAGGGAACTTCTCACCACCGCGGAGGCTGCCGAGCCCCTGCGAGCGGATCCACAGACGCTCCGCACCTGGCGCGTGACCGGGCACCACCACGACCTGCCGTTTGTGAAGATGGGGAGTGGCGGGACCGGAAGTCGCGTTTACCATCGCCGCAGCGACCTCGAAGCCTTCATTACCAGGCATCTGTTTCGGAACACGGCGCAAGCGGGCGTCATCCCCGCGCCCTGGCGTCATTCCCGCGCAAGCGGCTGTCATCCCCGCCCCGGATCGAGGTCCGGGGCAAGCTCCAGCGGGGATCCAGTCGCCGTTCGTCCTGTGTGGGACGCGCACGCCGTGCGCGCTGTGCTCCCTCTCCCCCTGGGAGAGAGCGGGGTGAGGGTTCAGACCGTCGCCCCCGCCGGCCGAACACGTAGCGACGCGTCAATCCCTCACCCCAGCTCGGGCGCCTCACCCTCTGTCATTCTGAGTCCCGTCCTGCAGGGCAGGACGGGGCGAAAGAATCCCATCGCGCCTGATGATACCCAGTTGTGCAGCCTCTCTGCGCGCTCGCCCACCCAGACCCGGCCCTCGCGGATCGCCACCACCGACGGGAACACCACGTGCGTGTACGTCCCCTCCAGCGTCGGCCGCTGCACCTCCACGCACCGTACCTTCGGCGCCGCCCCGCCCGGCTCCCAGCGCGCCTCGGCAATCGTCGAGTTCGTCGTCCCCAGGTCGATCCCAACCACACGAAGCGGTTTCTTGCGAAACTTCGAATTGCCAACCTCGAACGGCAGCTTTGCACCGGTCATGCTCGAACCTCCCGCACGCAGCCTTCGACACATCCAGACTAACCCCACGATAGCCGATCGAGGGATGTCCTACTTGATACGGCATCTCAACATTTTCGACGCGCCTGACCACGGCCTATTTTCGAAAGGCCCACAAAACGAAAATAGCGATTCCGCTTATTTTCGAAGGCGCAGATAGCCAGCCGGCCGCGCAACGCCCCGGGGTGGAGCCAAGGTCTTGTTTGCCGGCAATCTGCCCCTACGTGCTCGGCCGGTTTCCCTTCTCGCGCTGGCACCTCAGAATTGTGTCCCGTGTGATGGGCTTGTAGACGCTGCTTGCGGTGATCAAGTCGTACGCCTTGGATCCTTCCACTTGACGCAGTTCGACCACCTTGCCCGTCTCATATTTGACCGTCTCGATCGCGTGCTTGAAGTCAGCGTCGCTGGAGACCAGAACCGCCACGTCGTAGCGATCCTTGAAGGCAAGGGTGATCAAATCCACTGCAAGAGCCACGTCGACACCCTTCTCGACCTGATCTCCATCCGGCAACCGCTGAAATCGGCCAGCGCGGAAGGTGAGGTTTGGAATGAACCGGAGAGCGTTGAAGAAACGCTATTGAGCGCGGCATTGCTCATCCTTGGCCGCGAAATCGGGGTCATCCGGCCGTGGCCGGATAAGGGGCGTGTTGTAGTAGTAGGTGTGTACGAGTCGCCGTTCCGGTCCTGTCAGCTCCACCGCCAGCTTCGCGAAGTCGACGGAAACCGGCAGGCCGGCTTCCCGGACAGCATGGTAGAAGTTGCTACCATCAATGAAGATACAGACGCGATCCATGGGCGTAAGAACGAACTGGGGGTTGCGTGCAACCCCCAGGGGCTAATAACTGGTCGCTGACGTGCAGCGCCAGGGACTGATCCCTATTCACTCGCGGATAGTCTAGGTTCTCGACCCTGGTTAGTCAAGGCACTATTTCGGCACTATTTCGGCCGCCTTCCAAGCTTCGGGGCTACTCACCTCTGGATAAAGATACCATCACTTCTTGGAAAGTGAATACCTTTTTATCCACCCCTGCGGCCCCCTGGCCGCGCCCCGTCCTATGTCTTATTGAGTATCGAAAAGGCCGACAAACCCATTGTACGTCAGTATGTTACCCATCAACGACCGGCGAAGAAGAGGAAAACGAGAAGCAACTCCGCCGCGTTCGACTAATTAAACTTCAGGCCCGAAACCTTATTAGCGACTGCCGCTATTAAGGTTTGGTTGCCAAGCTGAACGACACCGTTGCTTCTGCCTTCTCGCACGTGCGGCAGCTCGCCGCGATCGCCTCTTTGCCTATAGCGACTACCTCGCCATCCTGAGCGAGGGAGCCGAACCATTGGCGTAGGGCGCCACTGCCCTGCACGATGGGACGCCCCCGTCTTGGAATGTGGGGCGCGACCGCCGGGCGCGCTGTACTCCCTCTCCCACCGGGAGAGGGCGGGGTGAGGGTTCAGACGGCCGGCAGCGCCGTCGCGATGACGAGCGGAGGCGCCGTTACCCCAGCACAGCCACCAACTCAGCGACGATCCGAAGGTCGGCGGCGGCTTCGGGCGCCAACAGCCGACCGACCCGCGCCCGCCAACTCCGCCGCCTACACCAAGGGAACTTCTCACCACCGCGGAGGCTGCCGAGCCCCTGCGAGTGGATTCACAAACGCTCAGCACATGGCGCGTGACCGAGCACCACCACGACTTGCCGTTTGTGAAGATGGGGAGTGGCGGGACCGGGGGCCGCGTTTACTATCGCCGCAGCGACCTCGGAGCTTTCATTGCCAGGCATCTGTTTCGGAACACGGCCCAAGCGGACGTCATCCCCGCGCAAGCGGCTGTCATCCCCGCCCCGGATCGAGGTCCGGGGCAAGCTCCAGCGGGGATCCAGTCGCCGTTCGTCCTGTGTGGGGCACGCTGTGCGCGCTGTGCTCCCTCTCCCACCGGGAGAGGGCGGGTTAAGGGTTCAGACCGTCGCCGCCGCCGGTCGAACACATAGCGACGCGTCAATCCCTCACCCCAGCACGGCGACCAACTCGGCGATGATCCGCAAGTCCGCGGAGGCCTCGCGCGCCAGGACGATAGGCTCGCTCCAAACCAGTTCGTAGAGCGCTTCGCGGGTCAACTTCAAAGGGCTGAGTCCTCGGTCCCTTTGCCCACGACAGGGATCATCTCCGGCGGGTCATCCGAGCTGAGCACTGTATCTTTCAGGCGACACAACAAAGAGTTGGGCGGCGACACCCTCGACGCGACAAGCTCGCTCGGTTTTCACAAGAGTAGGCCCTCTCACCAAAGGGTGAAAGCTACAGTTTCAGTGAGAACCTCATCATATGAAGTGCGACGATTCTGCTCCGGCGGTCCGTGGGTTCGTTGCATACCCTTCGGATCGGCAGGCGGCACCTCAGGGTTCGGCCTACTGGTACTCGATCACGGCCGCGATGGCCGCGGTGACCTCTTCGAGGTGCGACGCCGACAAGCGGCCCTTCCTCTTGATGAAACGCTCGACGGCAACACATCGGAGTTGGAGCGTGTCGGCCGAGACCACCTTGTCCAGGCGGTTGAGGGCATCCGGCTCAATCCGGACGTGCCACGCTGCACCGGCGAAGCTGTCCTGCCACCCCGTCAGCGGCACGACCAGCTTGACTGGAAGGACGCCCATTGCATCAGAGCTGACCACGGCAGCGGGTCGTGTCTTGCTGATCTCAGAGCCAACCGTCTGATCGAACCCGATGAGCCAGATCTCTCCACGCCTTGGAGCGGGAAGACTACTCATCGCCGGGTTCTGCGGCGGCGAACTCGCGCCAGCCGGAGTCGCGCTGGTAGTAGCCGGTCATCGTGTCCGCTTGCTGCACAAGTAGCCTGCGCCGCTCCTCAATCGGGAGCCTCATGAACGCCCGGCGCTGAACGAGCGAGGCAGATGCATGCTCCTCAACCCTCTCGCCGAGCAACGCCTCGGCCTCACCTGCAGTGAGCAGCCCCTCCGAAAAGGCCCGTAGCGTGGTGCGCCGCAGCCATTGCGGCTCCTCGCACGGTGTCTCCTCCGGCTCCACCTTCTTCCACCCCTGGGTGTTGATCGTCCGCCACCACTGTCGGGCGTGCAGATCACTGATCACGCCAAGGTCGTGCAACCGGTGGACCAATGCCTGGAGGCTTATCCCATACCGGCGCTTGAGCAGCAGCAGCTCGTCGAGGCCGATTGTGCTGCGCCGGGTCCCGACCTCGCGGCGGAGCATGCTGGCGGGTGCAAGGAACGCCGCCCCGAACCGGAACGCCGCCTTCTCTTCGTCGACGGCTTTGCCCGGCTTCAGGACCAAATGGCCGAGTTCATGGGCGAGGTTCAAGCGTTGACGGGCGGCCGCCAAGCCACGGCGGGACACCACGGCCGCTGCGCGCACCTTGCCATCGTCGTCACGCGCAACCGCAGCAAGACCATCGAAATGCTCACCGGCATCGATCTCGGCCACGTGAACGCCGTGGTTTTCGAGTACATCCGCCATCTGCGCAACAGGGTCGCTCCCGAGGTTCCAACGCTTGCGAAGCTCATCCGCCATCGCCTCAACGGCCACAAGCGTCCTGACCGGCATCGCCTTGACCGGGATATCCATTTCGCCCTCTTGGCCGATGAGATCCTGGAGCCGCGCACGGTCCTCGAGCATACGTGTCAAAAGGTTCTCAACGCGCTCTCTTTCCTTCTTGCCGAGTTGAGCCTCCTTGCGGAACGCCAGCACCTCGACTTGGACATCCGGCGGCCGGTAGAGCTCCAGTGTTTTCGCTCGGAGGGCTCGTGCCAGGGTTGTCAACACGCGGAGTGAGGGTTGCGCCTTCCCGCCCTCGTATTTGGAGAGTGCCTGCTTGGTGACAAGCCCACCCATCGCCGCTGCAAGCCCCTCAAGGGAGAGGCCGCGAGCCAATCGAAGCTGCCGCAGCCGCATCGGGACGATGCTTCCCGTATTTCTAGCCTTTTTCATGGTCAGTGCCCTTCGGTTGACAAATGTAGACCTCATCGGCACGTTTGTCAACCACCCGATCGTTGGTCGCGGTCACGCTACGGGGAGGTCTTAGCTAGCACCCCCTCGGGTGCTGATGCAGTCGTCCCGCCAGCCACCCCACCCCCTGTCATTCTGAGTCCCGCCAGCCACCCCACCCCCTGTCATTCTGAGTCCCGCCGTGCGGGCTTCCCCACCCTCTGTCATTCTGAGCCCCGAAGGGGCGAAGAATCCCATCGCACCTGAGGCTTTGGCGCTGTCATCCCCCTCTTTCCCCGCGCCCGCCAACCCCGCCGCCTACACCTAGGGAACTTCTCACCACCGCGGAGGCTGCCGCGCTCCTGGGAGTGGATCCACAGACGCTCAGCACATGGCGCGTGGCCGGGCACCATCACGACTTGCCGTTTGTGAAGATGGGGAGTGGCGGGACCGGAGGCCGCGTTTACTATCGCCGCAGCGACCTCGACGCTTTCATTACCAGGCATCTGTTTCGGAACACGGCGCAAGCGGACGTCATCCCCGCGCAAGCGGCTGTCATCCCCGCGCCCTGGCGTCATTCCCGCGCAAGCGGGAATCCAGCCGTTGTCCGTCTTGTGTGGGACGCGCACGCCGGGCGCGCTGTGCTCCCCCTCCCACCGGGAGAGGGAGCCGGGCGTCACCACCCTGCTTGCGCGGCGGCGCTACAGCAGGCTGGTGAGGTCGTCGTCGGCAGGCGGGATCGGAGGGCCGCCGTACACCGGCGGGCCGCCGGGGATGCGGCCGTCCTGTACGGTCCAGCAGCGGTCGTCCTTCTTCTCCAGCAGCCGCCGCAGCGGGGCGAAGATCGCCGCGTCGCCCGGTGTGGTCGAGAGGTACGCCCAGCTCTGCGCGCGCGTGATCGCCACGAACAGCAGCCGCTCGATCCGCTCCGGCGTGTAGCGGTGGAAGTTGCGCGCCACCAGCGCCGGCAGCAATACCGAGTCGAGCGTGATCCCCTTCGCGCTGTGGTACGGCATCACCTTGGGCAGGTCGCTCGTGAAGTCCATGCGGTCGGAGGTCTCGACGTCGATCCCCTGAATGTGGAGCGCAGCCGCGACCTCATGCATCACGAGCTTCTTCGGCACCAGCACCCCGACCCGCTCGCTACGCAGCAGGCGCGTGCGCAGGCAGCTGGCGAGCACGGCCATCTCCTGGTCCGGGTTCGCCGCGATCCACACCAGCGGCTGCTCGCGCTCGGACTGCACCGTCCGCACCTGGCGCAGGTAGTTCGCACGCTCCTCGGCATCCGGCATGAACTGCGACCCGAGCATGGCAATGTAGGGGCAGCAGCGGAACGCCGAGAGTAGCGCCACGTTCCTGCGCTTCAGGCCGAGGTATCGCAATATCTCGCGCTCGTTGCTGCCGCTGTCGTAGATCTGCTGGTTGGAGTCCAGGCACGCGGTCACGTGGGCCGCTACCGCGTTCAGGATCTCAAACGCGGGACCGTCCAGGTCCTGCCCCTCGTCCACCATCACGAAGTCGTAGAACTTCTCCTTCGGCGGCTGCGCCTTCAGGCGCTCCGCCACCGCCGCGCGGATCGCCAGGAAGTCCGGCGTGTCGTCCTCGTCCCCCTGGCTCGGCAGCTCCCGCGAGATGGCCCGCTTGTAGAACCTCACGCACCAGGCGTCGAATCCCCCGACGCTGCGCGCAGGCAGGTCGAGCAGGTGCAGCGCCGAGCGGATGTAGTCCTTGAGCGATTTGGTGAACACGAATATGCGGAAACGGTTGGGCTCCACCCTGAAGCGGTCGCGCAGCCACGCCGCGCGGTGCAACAGCACCAGGCTCTTGCCGGAGCCCGGCGGGCCCACGATCAGGCGGTGCTCGTCGGGCGAGAGCTCGATCGCCCGAAGTTGGTCGGGCAGCAGTTCCTCCCGCGATACCAGCCATGTCCTCATGTCTGCCTCGTTGTCACTCCCGCCCCTGCTGTCATTCCCGCACCCGCTGTCATTCCCGCACCCGCTGTCATTCCCGCACCCGCTGTCATTCCCGCCCCGGATCCCGGTCCGGGGCAGGCTCCAGCGGGAATCCAGTCTCTTGCTCGCATCGTCGTGCCACCTGGATGCCCGCGTTCGCGGGCATGACGACTTTTCCCCACCATCCGCGTCCTTGTCGTCATTCCCCCCTTTGTCGTCATTCCCGCGCAAGCGGGAATCCAGTCACTTGCCTTTGCCCTCATTCGCGGACGATCTCCAGGTGGCGGAGGCCTGGGAGAAGCCCGACGTCCTCAGCGGCCACGCCGCCCTTCCGGCGCAGCTTGAGCTCGGCCCTGGCTTTCTCCTCCAGTTCTGAGTCGCCCGCCATGTGCGCCCCATGGATCAGCCACCCGAGCGCCCATTCGCTCAGTCGTTGCGGCGCGCCGAACGTGTCAAGCGCCTCGTGCAGGTCACGATCGCGGGTGGCCCGGTCCCCGAGCTTCTCCGCGAGCTGCGCCCGAAGAACCAGGTAGGGCGCGCTCCGCTCTCGGCTCAACGCCTCATCAATCGCTTCCCTCGCGCCACCGAGATCCCCGCGCCTCTCGTAGGCCAGCGCTAGGTTGAACAGCGGCCCGCCCCATCCGGGCTCGGCAGCAGCCGCCTCCCGGTACAGCCTCTCTTCCCGCTCGTGGTCGCCAATCTCGCCGGCGAGGATGGCCATCTTGGTGAGGATGTTGGCGTCGGGCCGGTTCAAGCTCTGCAGCACCTTCTTCAACTGCGCGAACGCCCGCTCCCGGTGTCCCAGCTCCGCCATGAGATCGGCCGCCTCTACGAGCGTCTCATGCAGCTCCTCCTTGGGCACCTTGCCGGTTCGGACGTCCTCCTCGATCTCGTCCAGCTTGAGCCGAGCAGTCTGGGGGTTGACCACGTTGGTGAGCGGGTTCTCCACGGTGCACTCGTAGCCGCCAGCCCCAGCCTTGGTTGCCAGCGCCAGCCGCAGATCCAGGATCTGATTCGCGTCGTAGCGGTACTCGAGGACCAGCCCCTCGCCCTTGCTCACAGGGGCAGGCACCTTCCAGTGTCCGCGAAAGAGGAGCCGCTCCTCCGCACCCTCCCCTGCGACCAGTTCCACACGAATGTCGACCGGTCGCTTGTGGCTGGTCACCGGGACCACGAGGCCCGTCCTGCGCTCCCACTCTTTGGTGGGGACCGGCAGCTCCGCCCCTTTCGGGATCAGCTCCAGCAAGCGCGCTTCCGTGCGCAGCGAGATTGTGTCGTTCGCGACTGGCTGCACCAGACCGCGCCCGGTGAGAGCCAGCGAGGCCGCGTGCAGCGCCGCCCCGCGCGCCACCGCCACCTGCATCGACTCCCGGTCCGGGTAGCTCAGCACCGTCGCCTTCGGGAAGAACGGCCGCACCGCCCGCACCACCTGCGGGATCAGGCTCGACCCGCCCACCATGAGGAAGTAATCCACTTCCTTTGCGTCCAGGCCGCTGCGGTCGAGCGCGTCCTGCAGCGGCGCGAACACCGAGCAGGTCAGCCGGTACTCCGTCTCGCGGGCGTACAGCAGGTCGTGGTCCAGGAACGGCGTCAGCAGCGCCTCGAACCCCGCTGCAGTTAGGCGGGGCCGGATGAGCCGCAGCGTCCGCTCCCCCACGCGCACCTCCACCGTCAACGGCTGCTGCGCGGCGATCGCCTCCCTGTCCGCACCTTCGTACTTGCCGAAGCTCTCCAGCCGCGCCACCTCCGTGCACAGACTGATCTTGAGCGCCTCCGCCAGGCCCAGCAGCGACGGCTCGAGCACCTTCTTCTTGTCCTCGAACGTGAGGTCGAACGGACCGAGCCCGTTCTCGCGCACCATCTCCGGGATCAGCACCTCGTGAACGATCGCCGCGTCGATGTCCCCGCCGCCCAGCCGGTGGTAGCGCGAGACCGCCAGCGGCGAGACCTGCAGTTGCCCGTCCCCGCCCCGCGCCAGGCGCAGCACTGCCACGTCGCACGTGCCGCCCCCGAAATCCAGCACCACCAGGCTCCCGTGCTCCCCACCCGCTGTCATTCTGAGGCGCCCCGCAGGGGCGCCGAAGAATCCCATCGCGCCTGAGGCCGTTCGTCCTTCCCCGCTCTCCCCCGCCAGGTAGTCCAGGAACGCCGCCACCGGCTCGTCCAGCAGATCGCCGCCCGATAGTGACAGCCCCGCCAGCCGCGCCGCCTCCAGCGTGTCGCGCCGCTGCGCCGCCTGGAACGAGGCCGGCACCGTCACCACCACCCGCTCGATCGGCGCCGGGTCGTCGGCGAGCGCCGCCGCGTGCAGCGCCGCCAGCACCTTGCCGCCGATCTCCGATGCCGCCCGGAACCCCTCCGGCGCCCGGTGGTAGGTCTTCGCGATCCCGATGTCGTTCTTGCACTCGAAGAACAGGTTCCTGTTCTGCTCGAGCCCCAGCTCCGGCGCCCGGCTGCGCAGCCGCTTCGCCCCCTCGCCCACCCAGACCCGGCCCTCGTGGATCGCCACCACCGAGGGGAACAGCACGTGCGTGTACGTCCCCTCCAGCGTCGCCTGCTCCACCTCCACGCACCGCACCTTCGGCGCCGCCCCGCCCGCGGCCCACCGCGCCTCGGCAATCGTCGAGTTCGTCGTCCCGAGGTCGATGCCGACTACTCGGACGGGCTTCGCGGTTGCATCGGATCTGTCAATCATTCACGTTCTCCTGGGTCCATTTGCCACGGGCCGCCTGGCGGCCACGAGGCCCGGAAAGGCTGCCCCGTGGCGGCGGACGTGCTCGGCGGCATGAGGAACTCCACAAGGAATCCGACAACAGTTTCAAGCGACCCCGCGGCATCACCGAGTTGTGAGCGCCGCGCAAAAGCCGCCCACTGCGCCTGCTTTGTAGCGTCGTGGCCAAACTCAGCCGTGAGTGCGGGTGGTGGCGAGGAGGGCACAGCCGCTCCCCTGCGCGCGAACGTTGCACCGATTGCCCGGCTCAGCGTCCCACCATTGAAGGCAACTACTCGGGCCAGGACCCAGATATCGTAGAAGTCCTTCATTCGGCTGTTGAGAGTCCCGAGGTCCACCATGGCCTGGTACTTCTCGGCGATCGCGGCTTCCGGTGGATAGGCTAGCAGCCGAATAGGCTCCCCATCGAGAAGCACCGGGTAATCGACCCACCTCGGGTCAGGCTCCACGGCATCGCCGAACCCGATGTCGACCTGTAGCGTGAGGCAGGCCCGACCGAGGTACGCGAGGAAGCGCGCACGGATCCCGGGGAAGTCCACGTCCTTTGTGATCCTGGCAACCTCGAGGCTCTCGCCGTCAAACCGGAGACCATCGTCCTCGACCTCAGTTTGCAGGCACTCGCGGAGGACGCGGGCGACCGCCTCGGAAGAGGGGTCCATCCTCCCAAGCAGATCGATGTCCATCGTCGGCCGGGGTTCGGGTACGCCCCAGACCCGCAGCATCAAGGCACCCTTGAGCACGAACCTATCCGCGTATCCGGATGCCGCCAGGCGCTTGAGGAAACGCTCGGCGGCGTAGTTCTGCAGCACGTCGTTGAAGCGCCGCCCTTCCCTCTTGGCCTTGTTCAGCAGGCGCTGGTGGACCGACTGCGGAAGATTCCTGACCTTGGGGCCGATCACAGGATGGCCTCGAGGTAAGGCCGGATCACGGCCTCGACCCGGCAGATGCGCGCGTAGCCGAGGAGGTCCTCGACCGTGCCCAGCTTGCGTTCCCGCCACGCCCGCAGCGCCTCAAGAGCCACGTCGAGGCCAATGCGGTTGCGGAACTTGAAGCAATCGGCGACCGTCTTTGCCGGCCCGTAAACCCGAACCCGTATCCCGTCGAGGACGCGCGTCTCGATGCCAGACGTGAGAGCCGCGCCGGAGAAGCGGTTCACACGGATGGGCGGAAAGTCGAGCCTGGGCTTCTTCGCGCCGCGGGGAAGCGCCACGTCCACCACATGGGGGATCTGGGTTGTGAGCCCATGGAAGGCCAGCGCCGAGATCAGGCAGATGACGCCGTTTGGCACCCGCGAGGCGACGGTGGCAAGGTCGGGCTCCGTCAGGTCAGGCAGCGTCGAGAGGCGATACACGCCCCGGCTCAGTTGCTGGAGGCGACCGGCGTCCCGCAGCGCGTAGAGCACTCGCGGATGCACACCGAGCGCGATTGCGCGCGATGTTCGCAGCACACCGCCATGGGCGCGAAAGGCCCTTTCGGCCACCTTCCAAGCTTCGGGGCTACTCACCTCTGGATAAAGATACCATCACTTCTTGGAACGTGAATACCTTTTTATCCACCCCTGCGGCCCCCTGGCCGCGCCCCGTCCTATGTCCTATCGAGTATCGAAAAGGCCGACAAACCCATTGTACGTCAGTATGTTACCCATCAACGACCGGCGAAGAATAAGGAAAACGAGAAGCAACTCCGCCGCGTTCGACTAATTGAACTTCAGGCCCGAAACCTTATTAGCGACTGCCGCTATTAAGGGTTGGTTGCCAAGCTGAACGACACCGGCGCTTCCGCCTTCTCGCCCGTGCGCCAGCCCGCCACGATCGCCTTCTTGCCTGTAGCGACTACCTTGCAATCCTCAGCGAGGGAGCCGAGCCATTGGCGTAGGGCGCCACTGCCCTGCACGATGGGACGCCCCCGTCTTGGAATGTGGGGCGCGACCGCCGGGCGCGCTGTACTCCCTCTCCCACCGGGAGAGGGCGGGGTGAGGGTGCAGACCGTCGCCCCCGCCGGCCGAACACGAAGCGACGCGTCAATCCCTCACCCCAGCACCGCAACCAACTCGGCGATGATGCGGAGATCTGCTGCAGCCTCAGCCGTCAGGGCGATCGGCCCATACCCGGCGGCGGTGGTATCCGGCCGAAGAGCGACAGCCTCCTACCACCCCGCCCTGCGGTGAGGCTGCTACGAAGTCAACAGCAGTCTGTCCTGCTCTGCAGGACGGGCGAGCGTTGAATGCACGCACGATGGGTGTCCGTTCCAATAGCCCGGAACGTTCTCTTCAGTTAAAAGGACCGGTTTCAAGGTCAGCCTCACACCTCGCGCTTTCGGCGCGACGCCGGAGCCCGACCGGCGACCGTACGACGGAGGTGTTCGCGGACGTTCCTCAGCTTCCACTCGATGGCCGGGTGGCCCTGCAGATCGGCCGCGGCTCGATGACCGAGGAGTCCGGGGAGGAACTCGCCGCGGCTGACGGCTTCGACAAACGCGACCTCCCGTGCCGTCAGCTCGAGCAACGGTGCGACCACCGCCCACGCCCGCTCGACGAGCTCCGAAGCACTCGGCGCTTCCCTCACGGTGAGCATTGGAAGGAGCTGCTCGCGGATCGTTCGCTCGCTCAGTCGCTTGGCGAGGCGGTCCCGCGTGTACTTGGTGACGGGGTGGTCAAGGATTGCCGAAAGGGCCAGGAACTGCGCTCGGAAGGGGCCCGATGCGAGCGACGCACCCGCGAGGTCAGGCAATCGGGCGACGTCCCAGGCATCGCGTGGGGCGCCGCGATCCAGCAGCGCCAGCATCTTTCCAATGCACAGCTCGCCGAACGACACAACATGGGACGACGGCGAATCGAGGCCCCCCGGCTGCCACAACAGGCGCACCTCAGTGGCGCCGACGGGGCTGCGGAAGATGAAGTTGAGATCGATCTCGATGCGGTCCGGGACTCCGAACACGGAGGTGAAGCGAAGGAACATCTTCCGCCCAGCGAAGGTGTCCGGCGACTTCTGCACGAGGTACGCGTGGCGGCGTCCCAGCTCTTCGACCGCTGCCTCTATCCGCGGCCTCGCCTCGAGCATCGCCGCGCGCTCGGGCTGGTCGATGACGTTGTAGTCGAGGTCGACCGAAAGCCGGCTTGGCGAGCCCCAGCACAGGTTGAGCGCCGTTCCCCCCTTGAGCGCGAGAGCGGGACCGAGAAGCGGGTGACGCGCCACATCGGCGGCCAGCTCGCCCAGGCGGACAACCTTCTCCAGCGCCTCAACTTGGAACCCGGTTTCCGCGGCCGCGCGCTCGAGGAATTCGACGCTAGCGGGCAACGCCCCCTCCAGCCTGCGCAACCTCGTCCTGGAGGATGAGGTTCCAGCGGTCGACCAGCACACCGCCGCGGCGGTGGCGCTCGAGGTAGTGCGGGCTTCTCGGCCGCCGTCGCTCGAAGCGTTCAAGGATTGCGTCCGACACGTGGAAGACAGCTCGGAAACGCTCCAGGAACCACCCCGCAGCCGCCCAGAGCGTCGCCACCTTGTAGCAGGCCAGGACCTGCTGGAGCAGCGTTAGGTCCAGAGTCGGAAAGCCCGCAGCCGACAGCACAAGCTCCTCGGCACCGCCGACCAGACCGGGACGCCGGAACCCCTCGACCAGCGTTCGTTCCGGGCCGGTGCAACGCACGAGTTGGCCCCGGTGATCCACCTGCCGGGTCCCGACCCGGAGCAGGCGTGGTCTCGACAACGCCTTCGGGGGTGCCAGGAAGCGAATCGTGAGTGTCCCCAGTGAGAGGGTGTTGCGCCGGGCGGTCGTGAATACCGCGGTGTCCGAGAACACTGAGTGCGCCGCCCCCAACAACCGGAGAGCCGCGTGGTAGGCGAAGACCGCGTCCGGCCGCATCGCCGCCGCAACCAGGATCGGGTCCGGCACAAACCGGTTCGCCACCACCCCGGGGGGCACCACTCCATAGACGCCGCGTGTGACGAGCCTGAGCCGGCCCTTGCGGACATGGTGCTTCAGCCGCTCGACTGTGCCGGTCCGTCCACCCTTGGGCGACAGGGCTTGTGTCGCCTCGTCGAGCGAGAACACCGGGTGCGTGGCGAAGAAGTCGGTGGTTGTCATGGTCCTCGACTTGATGTTTCGTGCTCCTATTGGGGAAAGAGTTACCATTTCGGCAGCGAAATGTCAAGTAAGTTTAGGCCATCGGCGGCCAGATGAACCCCTTGCACGCGCTCGCTCTGTCTCTTACCCCAGCACGGCCACCAGCTCGGCGACGATCCGCAGATCGGCGGCAGCTTCGGGCGCCAACAGCCGACCGACCCGCGCCCGCCAACCCCGTCGCCTACCCCAAGGGAACTTCTCACCACCGCGGAGGCTGCCAAGCTCCTGCGACTGGATCCACAGACGCTCAGCACCTGGCGCGTGACCGGGCACCACCACGACTTGCCGTTTGTGAAGATGGGGAGTGGCGGGACCGGAGGCCGCGTTTACTATCGCCGCAGCGACCTCGAAGCTTTCATTGCCAGGCATCTGTTTCGGAACACGGCGCAAGCGGACGTCATCCCCGCGCCCTGGCGTCATTCCCGCGCAAGCGGGAATCCAGCCGTTGTCCGTCTCCTGCGAGGCGCGAGACGCCTACTACGAGGAGCTCCGCCGTCGCCACCCTTGGTCGCTCCGTCGTGAGCGCGAGTGAAGCCATCGACGAAATCGTTCTGGCGGCGGCGCGCCTTGTCGGCGCGGATTCCCGACGCTCGATTCGATCAACCGGCCTGGTGATCCCACTTTGGAAAGTGCGTCTTGAGCTGCTCCACCGTATGGCGCCACTTTGGCGTCGTCGGCCGGCAGACACTGTTCTGGTTACCGAAAAGCCCGACCTCGTTGACGGCCCCCGACTCGGGAACCGTGTCGAGCCACACCACGCGAACGAGGTATTCTGTCTTCTCAGGATCATCAAGATTTAGCTTGTAGCGGTCGGCGTGCTTGAGTACCTCCAGCGCCGGGCGCTCACCCGATGGGGTTTGCACGGTGAACTCCTTGACGGGGCGAACCGCCTCCGTCACCCGACCGACACCGACATACCCGGTCTTTGGGATCCTCACCCAAACTCGGTCGCCGGGTGACAGCAACCTGAGCGTCTGGCTATACCAACTCGGGCCACCTGCGCTGATGAAGCCAAACTGGCGTGCATCCTCCCAGCTCCGCGAACTCGTGTCTCCAAAAGACACGTAGTACTCGCCGTTCCAGGGCTCCTTCTCGCCCCTGTTCCTGCTGGTGCTGGCTGCGTTCGCTTGGGTCTCGCCCGGATCGATGAGCCACACGCGGCTCAAGAGTTGTTCATCACCGTGCTGAAAAACCTGGAAGAAGACGGCATTGATCGCGATGTCGCGTGCGTTGAGGTACCCGATGATGCGCTCAGTGGCCGCATCGAGCTCGGCTGCGATGATGATGATTTGGTGCGATTCGTTGAGCGCCTCCTCGTCCAGCTCAGTGCCGAAGCGCTGCTGAAACGCCTCGTCCAGGTTCCCGCCGTTGGCGAAGCGTTGATAGATCAGCGTGATCTTCTCTGGCGTCAGCTCCTCAACCCATGAGGCGTAGTCCAGAGCCTGGGCGATGATCTCACGCGGCGTTCTGTCCCGCTTGCACTCGATCAGCACCAACGACCCATCGGGCGCGATCGCCAGCAGATCGATGCGGCCACCGTGACTCGTGAGCTCCTGGCGCCCAATCACCATCCACTCGCTGGAAAGGATACCTGGGTCAGAAACGATCATCTCTTCCAGCGCCTGCTCGCTGGCCAGTCGGCTGGTAGGCAGCGGCGTAGGTTTGTCTCCGACTCTCCAGATGGCGTGTTTGACAGGCATGGTGCGCTAGGCCTCCGTCAATCGAGGAGCAGTTCAAGGATTCTCTCGACGTGCTCATGCTCGCCCTCGTCCAGCGGCTGCCCGAGGAGTGCCTTCACAGGCAGCTCATGAGTTATCTTTCGGAACTCTCTGGCAAGAGTGTCTTCAAAGACTGTAACTGCTTGACGTTTCGCAAACCAGAGCGGAAGCCAAACCAGAAACACGCCAACAGCCGTGGCAATATTGGCAACCAGCGGGATAAGCTCTTTGCCCATCGTTGGTAGCCCTCACCAACTATGATAACCGGGAAGCTGGCGCACTTGCCTGCCTTCCCCACCCTCTTCCTTTCTGAACGCGTGCAGCGCGCGAAATATGACATCGCGCCTGATGATGTCCGGCTGCGCAGCCGCTTCGCCCCCTCGCCCACCCAGACCCGGCCCTCGTGGATCGCCACCACCGACGGGAACAGCACGTGCGTGTACGTCCCCTCCCGCGTCGGCTGCTCCACCTCGACGCACCGCACCTTTGGCGCCGCCCCGCCCAGGCACGCCCAGTGGGCCTATGCCCCGGTCACAGCCGCAGCCCGGTCCACCAGCTTCGGGCACAGCACTCCAAGGGCACACTGACCGCAGTCGGGATCCTCAGGATGACACCAGGTTCGGCCCACATGCCAGGCCGGGTAGTCCAAACCGCCAGGGCGCGACGGGTGCAGGGCGCGCGCCACCTCGATCATGTGCTTGACGTCATCCCGTTCGGCAAGGCCCGTTCGAAGGAACACCCGGCGCACATGGACGTCATACGCGATGTCGCTTCCCTCTAGGTCCCTGATGGTGACACCGAGGTCGCGTGCTAGGATCTCCACCGCCATCGCCGCTTTTTTCTGGCCGATCCCTTCAAAAGCCTCCAACCGGCGCTGCAGGTCCTTGGCCCGCGGCGAGTCGCCCCAGATCGTTCCCGCGTCGCCGCCGTACTCGCGGTTGACCTGTTCCGCTGCCGAGAGAACCCACTCGGGCATCGTGTTGACGAAGCGGTGGAGGGCCGGCTCGCGCCCCACCTCCTCCTTGAGCCTCTCTCGCTCGCTCACGAGCAGCCGGGGATCGAGGTGCCCCAACCGCTCCTTCAACAGGTACGGTGCGGCCCAGGCGCGTTCCGCTGGTATCCCCTGATCGAACAAGACCGCGAGCAAGAACGCAAATGGATC
>Ga0315289_10006290_pt1 | contig 17467 bp, 15 predicted proteins | sample YL17G11_40_MG_FD_203452 | JGI IMG/M metagenome (GOLD analysis project Ga0315289, IMG submission 203452) | Sediment microbial communities from Yellowstone Lake, YNP, Wyoming, USA - YL17G11_40 | ecosystem: Environmental > Aquatic > Freshwater > Lake > Sediment | place: USA: Wyoming | collected... | reverse complement strand
AACGCTTATGGAGGCCCCAAAGACCTTCTGGCTATTAGCTGGAATGTTTCTGGGAAGCTGCTGAAGGGTGATCCAGTCGGCAATGCTGCCCTTTGCTTCTGCCGCCAGATTGTGCCTTTCCCGGTTGCTGTAAAATACAAAGCTATTGGTCCAGTCTTCATCCTGTGGCGCCAGAGCATAGAGCTTCTTCTGAGGCCGGTCAGCTCCTGCGTCCAGGCCCACGTAGAGGCCTCTTCCTGCTGGCAGGTAGGCCCACCGGCCGACTATCCATTTATCAGGCGTAACCGCGCAGAGGTCGTCGCTCAGACGCTGATATGACTCATAAGCGTCCAGCAGGCCCGCTCCTTGATAATACTCCTCGTACTCCTCTCCCATGCTGTTGTTCAGCTTCTCTGCCCCGACAGACATAGCAGCCTTAATCCCCGCGGGAGTGAGGTCAGGCTTGGCCTGGAGCAGAAGCGCCGCCAGGCCGGCGGCCACTGGGGCCGAAAGGCTCGTCCCTGACTCTCGGGCATAATAGAGGTCGATGTAGTCCGGCCGCTCTATTCCGGGAGGCACAGTGGAGACCACGTCCACCCCCGGTGCCACGACCTCCGGCTTTGTCCTGCTATCTCTGGTAGGCCCTGATCCACTGAAGTCGGCCACCAGGCCGCCAGCGTCGGAGGCACCTAGCGTAATGACCTTCACCCCGTCACCTGGAGAGTCGATGAGCCCGGGAGGCAGGGCCAGAAGTATGGGCACCAGAAGGATTTTCGAGTCAGCCTGGGATGTCTTCACCAGCAGTTCTGAGGCCGCAGAACTCCCCTCCCCAGATCCATCCAGCTTAATATTGTTCCTATTGCCGGCGGCCACGCAGACCACGGCTCCCGCCTCCATGGCGTTGTCCGCAGCCATAGTTATGGGTGGATTGGTCTCACCCAGGTTTATGCCCCCCAGGCTCAGGCTCAGAACGTCGGCCCCGTTGTAGAGAGCCCACTCTATTCCGGCGATGATATCCGATACCCTGCCGTTTCCTTCGCGGTCGATGACCTTTACATTGAGAAGGCTTGCCCCAGGCGCTATGCCCTTGTACTTTCCGCCCGATGCCGCTCCAGACCCGGCGATGATGCCCGCCACCATGGTTCCGTGGCCCAGCAGGTCTCTGGCGGCAGTTTCATCTTCTACGAAGTTCTTCTCCCCTACGACCTTGCCTTCCAGGTCGGGGTGATTCTTATCTACCCCTGAGTCTATTACTGCTACCACCACGCCGTTGCCATCCAGGCCCTTCTCCCAGAGCTTTTCGGCCTTGATGCCCCTCGCCGGGATCAGAGGCTCGCCCGCGGAAGCGTTGCTCTGGGGAGCAGCCACATAGACAGAGCCGTCCAGGTAGACGCTTTGCACAGAATCGCTCTCTGCAAGCTTTTTGATGGCCGAGGGCCTGGCCTCGGCAGCTAGCCCCTGGATGCGACTGTACCTGTACCTCACATCGATATCCTTGAGATCTGGAGCATCTCCTCCCTGCAGGATTACAATTATAGGTATCTTTTCTCCTTCGGCGTCGAGCCGCTCTGCCAGAGCGGAATCTATCTTGGTGTAAGGATATTGGCCCGGGCTTTGCCCAGCCGCTGCGGCGAAGAGGACCAAGGCCGACACGACTGCAGAAATGAGCATGAGCTTTCTACTATACATCTTCAACCTTGCCTTTGACCGAAAGGTTTCCCCGATAATGGAAAATCACTACCCACTCCCTGGTAAGTAGATAATGCTAAATAAACCTGTGGTTGTCTTATGTCTTATGATTCCGGCCTGGCTGATCTCCAATTTGCTCTGGCTAGGACTACTTCTTCTTCTGGCATCTGTCCTGGCCGGCTCCGGCCTTCTAGCCGGCCTGGGATGGGCCATCTTTGGGTGCTACTGGATTGGACAGCCCGTCCATTTCCTGGGCCAGGAGGACTACTTCAATGCCGCTTTGACCATGGCCGCAGCCATCATCTGCTTTTACCTGGCCCTTAGGATCTGGGCAACTGAAGGCTGGTCAAGAGCATATGCCTGGGCCAGCTATGCAGCCGCCATCTGTGGCATCATATACTATCCCTTCGCCCAGATCGAGCCTCTCAGGACGGGGCTGATATCCATAACTGCCCTGATCACGGCGGAGGCGATGGCTGCTCTTTCTATACCTGCTTACTTGGAGAGCTGGAACATAATAGCTCTAAACGGCAGAACTGTGGAGATCGTCCTGGCCTGCACCGCCATCGAGAGCATAGCGCTTTTTGCCGGAGTGATCCTTTCCGTGGATGCGCCCCTTTCCCGCAAGCTGCTGGCAGTGACGGCATCGACGAGCATTATCTACATCCTCAACATTATCCGAAACGGCTTTGTGCTCATGGCCTATGGCTGGGACTGGTTCGGCCAGGATAGCTTCTTTTTCGCCCACAGTGTAGTGGCCAAGGCGGGATCCGCCCTGGCCCTTCTGGCGGTGGCCTATCTCGTCCTCCTCATTCTGCCCGAGCTGGCCTCTGTTATGGACGAGCTGCTGATTGAGATGAGGCATCCCAGGGGGGAGTCGGCTTGAAGCTGGCTCGAGACTCCACCGCCTGGATCTCCCTGCCCATTTTTGCGGCAGCCGCAACGGCTGCCCTGGGGAGCTGGTATGCCACAGCATTGGCCCTGGTGGGCTCTCTTTTTATACTCTTCTTTCATAGAGATCCAGACCGGTCGCCGCAGGGCGACGGCATGCTCTCCCCGGCTGATGGCAGGGTTATTCAGGCCTCCAGGGATGGCATAACCATCTTCATGGGGCCGTGCGACGTTCACGTCCAGCGGGCTCCTTTGGATGGTCTGGTGAAAAAGACTGAGCACAGGAAAGGAGGCCACGCCCCGGCCTTCCTGTCGGCAGCCAGCAAGAACCAGCAGAACAGGATAGAGATAGAGACCACTGAAGGGGACATTGAGCTCAAGCAGATAACAGGGACTCTTGTAAGGGAGATAATCTGCTACGTCTCTGCAGGAGATCGCGTATTGCGGGGGGAGAGGATAGGGATGATCCGCTTCGGCTCCCGGGTGGAGGTCACATTTCCCAAGAGCTATGAGCTGCTTATCAGGACGGGAGACAAGGTCCGGGCCGGGGAGACGGTGATTGCGGTGAAGCGCCTATGTTCATCGTAGGGCTTCTCAGGCTGCCGGACCTATTCTCTATCGCCAACGCCCTCTCTGGCTATCTCGCGCTGATGTTGGCCTTCTCGGGCCAGCCGCGCCTCTCCCTTCTGCTAATCATCTTCTCGGCTATCTTCGATGGCCTGGACGGCTTCTTTGCGCGCAGGATGGGCGCTACAGCTCTGGGAACTGATCTGGACTCTCTCGCCGACCTGGTCTCCTTTGGAGTGGCACCCGGCCTCCTGGCCCTGACAGCATTTCATCTCTCCTGGCCCGCCTGGATGGCTGGAGGATTTTATTTAATCTGCGGGGCATTGCGCCTGGCCAGGTTCAACGTCTGCGCCCCAGACGACCGCTTCTTTGAGGGCTTTCCCATACCTGCTGCCGGTCTGGCCGTCGCCGCCAGCGTGCTGCTTGGCAGTCCTGTGCTCACCCTGGGCTTCATGCTCTTGTTGTCCCTTTTCATGGCCAGCAGCCTTCCCTATCGCAAGATCCGCGATCCACTGTCACAGCTTCTCCTGGGCCTGGCCTTCTTGCCGGCGGCCCTCATGATCGGTCTCCCCTGGGATGCTCAAGGGGGCGCAACTCTAGTGATAATTATAGTTCTTGCGTATCTAGCCAGTCCGGTGGTCTCATGCCTACAAAGAGAGAGCTAGCAGCCTTCGAGGCGGGAATAAAGCTTGGCGCCCTCTATCATCAGTTCGTAGGGGCTCCGGTGAGCAAAGAGACTGCTAAGAGCCTGGAGCTCGCCATCAGCGAGAGCATCTCCTTGCAGCCTTTTGTGGAAAGGGTTAGCGTTAGCATCGACCGCAAGATGCTGGAGGAGAACGTCTTCGGCTATGGGGAGCTACAGGGAAAGATGATCAAGGCAGATGTGGAGATAAATTATCAAGGAGAGGTGGTCAAAGCCAGGCTGGAGTACGACCGGGAGAATGAGTACCCCCTGATGAAGCTGCTCTAAAATTTTTATTTCTGTTTTTTATTCGAACTCTATGGTTCCCGGGGGTTTGGGCGTAAGATCATAGACCACGCGGACCACAGTTGGTATCTCGGCTGTGATCCTGCTGGAGATCCTCCTCAGCACCTCCCAGGGAAGCTCCAGCACATCTGCCGTCATCGCATCCCGGGAGGAGACGGCGCGCAATGCCACCACCCAGCCGTAAACCCGGTTGTCGCCCTTCACGCCGGTGGCCTTTCCGAGGATTGCAGCAAAGGCCTGCCAGGGGGCGAACTTCGCCACCTCCTCCTCCACGATGGAGTTGGCCTTCCTCACTACCTCCAGCTTCTCGCGGGTGACCTCGCCAACGATTCTCACCGCCAGACCCGGTCCGGGATAAGGCATCCTCTCACTGATCTCCAGAGGAAGCCCAAGCGCCCTCGCCACCTCCCTCACCTCGTCTTTGTACAGATCGCGGAGAGGCTCTATGAGAACCTTGAACTCCATGCTGCTGGGCAGCCCGCCCACATTGTGATGAGACTTTATGCCCCCTTCGGATTCGATTCGATCGGGGTAGATGGTGCCCTGGATCAGGCAATCCCCTCCGATCTTCCTGGCCTCCTCCTCGAATACCCGGATGAAGGTCTCTCCCACCACCATCCTCTTCTCTTCCGGGTCGGTCACGCCCTGGAGCGCCTCCAGGAACCGCTCCTGGGCATTCACCCTGACCAGGCCTATATCCTTGAAGAGCTGCTCAATGCGATCGGACTCGAAATGCCTCATCAATCCTGAGTCTACATAGACGGGGACCAGCCGGTCTCCTAGGGCCCTATGGGCCAGTATGGCGCAGACAGAGCTGTCCACTCCTCCCGACAGACCTATGATGGCTCTTCCCTTAACCTGCCGGCGGATATCTTCCATGGCATCTTGGATGAAGCGCTCCACATTCATGGCCATACTGTCTACCACTGCTGCTGAGAATAATAGGCTTGCGGTTTTCGGGCCCTTTTTTCTTGCAAAAGGCTTTAAAGAGGGCACTTACAGAAAGCCGGCAACTGCAACTCATTGGCCTGAGGCAAAATGCCTAGAAAGGGAGCAAAGAAATGAACTATCTCGCGCTGATTGGTCTGATAGCCGGCATATCTGCGATATCGGCAGCCGTTCTTGCTGCTGCCGCAGAATCTGTTCCGGCTATAAACGAATCAGGAAATGTCACTGACCAGTGGCTCGATGCCAGCCTGGTCACTACCTCATGGAACCTCTCCTCTCTCTACAAGGACAAGGAGGCTGCTCTGGGAGAATATCAGAGGCTCGACCAGTCCTGCAGGCAGATCAACCAGACCTTTCGTCATAGGTTCGATGACCTGACTGGACCAGTGCTGCTTGATTACCTCGAGAAGGATGAAGACTACTCCAAATCTCTGAGCATTCTGTATGCCTATGCCAATGCCCAGAACAGCTTGAACGTCAACGATGAGTTCTTCCAGGGCTTCCTCTCCGATGTCCAGAACCAGTCTACTAATTACACAAAGTCCACCTCCTTTGCTACTGTGTTGCTGAAGTCGCTGCCAAGATCGGAATGGATCAGGCTATTTGCTGAGGAGCCGCGATTGGAGACCTATCGCCCCTACCTGGAGGCCAGCTACACCCGCTATATTGATCACCGACCCATGAACGAGACCCAAGCGGCGCATCTGGCAGATCTCTCCAACCAGCTCATGAAGCTGGATACCATGTCCGAGAAGCTGATTGCCAATAACGTTACTGCTGCCGGCAATATAACTCTAAGCAACGGCAAGCAGTATGCCGTCAACTCCACTTCATACTACGATCTTCTCATGACGAGCGCCAACAGGAACGACCGCAAGATGTGCTATGACCAGAGGTACGATCATCTCTTCAACGAATCCGATGAGATGGGAGCCATATACGTCAATAAGTCCAAGCTCGACGATGAGTACGCCAGAGAGCTGAACTTCTCCGATGCCTATGATGCCAAGATGTTCGATTCCTATCTGAATGCCCGACAGATAGAGGAGATGAACCAGCTATTCAAGGAGCGAAAAGGAGATTTCGATGGATACTACGAGTTCCGCAGGGCCAAGATGGGCATCGACGAGCTGGCCCCCTACGACCTCTTCCTGCAGCTGCTGAAGAACCCCGACCGGAAGACCAACTATACAGAGGCTTTGAAGGAGATCGAAGCTTCATTCGCTCAGATGGATCCTGAGTTCTACCGGATATTAATAAAGACCGTCACCAGCGGCTCGGTGGATGTGTATCCCAATCCGGACGGGGGAAAGCAATCCACAGAATTCGCCCAGGATCTCTGCGCTCTGAAGCGTCCAGCGCTGGTATTCCTCAATTATCAAGGGCTTATCAACGACAAGGCCACCATAGCCCATGAGATGGGCCACGCCATCGACTTCTACCTGATGGGACAATCTGTGGATTATCTCTACTGCGGAGGCACCATATACGAGCTGGAGATACCTTCCACCTTCAACGAGGAGCTCTTCGTGGATTATGTCGTCAATAACTACGATAAAGACACAGCCATAGCGGTTCTGGCCGACCATATCAGCGATTATGCCAACTACTTCACCTTCCAGACCATGATCACCGAGTTCGAGCACAAGGCCCATCAGCTCGTCAGCCAGAAGGGAAATGTGAGCGGCTCAGATCTGAATGCTCTCTGGGCAGTCCTCGAAAAGGATTATATGAGCGACAAGGTTGCCACCTATCCCCAGAGGGAGGCCAGGTGGACTTATATCAGCCATATCTACTTCACAGATAACTATTACACCTTCAACTATGCATTATCCAAGACCATAACCCTATCTCTCTTCAGGATGTACAAGGAGAACCCCCAGGAGTTCAACCAGAACTACATCGCCTATCTGTCGGCGGGCACGACGATGACCCCCCTCGAGAAGCTCAAGAAGTACTTTGGCCTGGAGATCAACAGGAAGCTCTTCGAGGACGCCATGGATATAGTGAAGCTCAGGGTCGAACAGCTGGAGGACCTGGACAAAGAGGGAGCTAGCTAGCGAAAGAAGGATCGGGGCGGATCTACCGGAGCTCCCTTTTTTTTGCACATAGGCAGCTTGCGAGTCCAAGGCCTGCAAGGCATATCATCCCCTTTTCTGTCCTTTCATCTTGCGCTTTGCTTCTTCATGTATTTTTATCGGGGATTGGGAAGGGATATTTATTACCAGCACCGAAATTATTATAAAAAATGCAGGCTGATATTAGCTCAATTCTCGAGGAGAGCCGGTCGAAATGTCAATAGAAGGGTACGCGGTCAGAGAGATGACCAGGCATGAAGTTGATCTCGCCATATCATGGGCTGACGCAGAAGGATGGAATCCCGGCATTCACGATGCTGAGACCTTTTACAGGACAGATCCGCATGGATTCTTCCTCGGGATCTTCGATGGCAAACCAGTCTCGAGCATCTCTGCGGTAGCCTATGGGGATTCCTATGGGTTCCTTGGATTTTACATTGTGCAGCCACCGCTCAGAGGGCGAGGGCTGGGAATCGAGATCTGGAACCGTGGGATGATGTACCTGAAAGGCAGAAACATCGGGCTTGACGCAGTCCTAGAGCAGCAGAAGCTGTACGAGAGTGCGGGATTTCGGCCATGCTACAAGAGCTTGCGTTACCAGGGAGCAGGGACCGGTCTCGGGAGCAAAGCTGCAGGAATAAAATACCTCTCAGATGTACCCATTGACGATCTGCTGGCTTATGACGACCAGTTCATCCCTGCGCCCAGGCACGTATTCATCGAATCATGGATCAGGCAGCCTGAGGGGATCGCCCTCGGATCCTATAGCAGGGCCGAGCTGACGGGCTACGGAGTCATCAGGCAATGCCACCATGGCTACAAGATCGGGCCGCTCTTTGCTGATGATGAGAGAGCTGCTGAGGCATTGTTCCGCGCCCTTTGCGGCCATGCTCCTCGGGGATTGCCGGTCTTCCTGGATATACCCCAGGCAAACACTGCGGCCCTGGACCTGGTCAGGCGCCACCATATGCATCCAGTGTTCGAGACCGTGCGCATGTACAATAAGAAAGATCCTGGCCTTCCAATGGAGAGGATCTTCGGCGTAACAACCTTCGAGCTGGGCTAAATCCCAAGAACAGGGATCCCTCAGACGTTATTGAAAAGTAAGCGGCTTTGAAATTGTGCCTTAGAGCCAGACGATTGAATTGTGCCAAGGCGACGACAGATGCTTATCAGACCGCTTGCATAAGCTATCTTTCCGCTATAGAAAGACGCCAACATAGGAGCTTGGATTCATGGCCCTCATGCTCTCTCGTGCCGATGTAATGCATTGCCTGGATATGACAGAAGCCATTGAAGCCATGCCGCTTGCCTTCGGTGCATTGAGCGCCGGACAGGCGCAGGCTCCGCAGCGGACAGCGATTGGTCTTGCGGACCAGGGCATTGCTTTGCTTATGCCATCGTTATTACAAACGGTAAGAGAGCACGCCTTCGGCCTGAAAGTGGTGACAGTAATGCCACAGAATCCGCCGAAAAACTTGCCACGTATCTCTGCCTCGGTGCTTCTATTGGACGGCGCCACCGGCAAAACGCAGGCCATTCTCGAAGGCAGGTGGCTCACTGCAATGCGAACTGGCGCTGCCTCGGGCCTGGCGACCAGCTTGCTCGCACGCCAGGACGCTGATGTGCTGGCCATCCATGCTGCGCGTCCTTTGCAGGAGGTGCGCGTGGTTAATCGCAATGATGAGCATTATCGGCAGCTGGTTGCGAGCTTGCATGCTTTGCTCGGGCCGACCTGCCCGGCCATTCGCCGTGCTGCAACTGCCAGGGAGACTCTTGCAGGAGCGTTGCTGGTGGCATGCGCTACAACTGCGACTGCTCCTCTCTTCCGTTGGAGCGAGGTAGCCAGAGGTGCACATATCAATGCCATTGGCGCGTTCACCCCTCAGATGTGCGAGGTGGATGCGGAAACGCTTGCGCATGCGCGCATCGTGGTGGATGAACGCGTGGCTGCGCTGATTGAAGCCGGCGATCTACTGCAAGCGCTAGCCAACGACCGGATTGCCGGTGCTGAAACGTGGATTGAGCTGGGCGAGCTGGTGAGAGGAACGCGAGCGGGCCGCCAGGCAGCGGAGGAGGTTACCGTCTTTAAGTCGGTGGGCATAGCTGTGCAGGATGTTGCTGTGGCATTGCATGTCTATGCTAGGGCGCGCGAGCTGGGCATTGGGATTGAAGTAGATATTTAGGGGTGCCTACCGTTTTCATCTCCAGGAGAGGTCGTCCCAAGATCCTAAATCATGCTCGTCCTTCTATCTATTGATACTCACATAGGCACCCCAGCCCCTCCTTCTCCCCACTTTGCTGCCGGGTTTCCATTCTGTCCCCCATTCTGCGCGTTAAAGAGAAGTTTCCAGCCAGATGGCTGGTGGAGATGGAATCCGACCAGCGGAAGGCGTGCTCCTGGAAACCAGCAAAATCAGAGGCGCTCTCTGCGAAGGTGCTGCCCTTGCTGATCTGCGAGGCAAAGCTCAGCTTCAGATAGCTACTATCCCAGTATCTCTCATCCCAAAGCAGGTCTCTATATCTATTCTCCCAGCGCACGGCCGCATGCCAGCCGGAGTTAAAGGCCATCTGCCTGCCTTTGACCTTGGCGGATACGGGAAAGCTCTCCCCTCTCAGGTCCCACAGAGTTGAGATCTTGGAGGGGGAGTATCCCAGCAGCATCCGGGACCGGCAGGCTCCTGCGCCGTGTCCCTGAAGCAGCATCTCCAGACCCTCCTTTGACTTGACAGCAGTGCTCGCCGAGGCGGTGAGGTTGAACTTGTCAGAGGAGAGGATCACGCTGTTGGTGATGGTATAGCCGACGAGGCTGGTGGAGAGCTTGGCGCTGGCCGAGGTGTAGCCCGTACCTTGCACCTCGCCTTCTATGCTCGCCTTGCAGTTGGGCTTGGCGGCGCTCATCTTGATCATAATCTGGCCGTGCTCTCCGGGCTGCAGCCTGCGAAATGTCCAGACGTTGTTTGTCCCCTGGTCGGGAGGGGGACTGGCCTGCAGGAAGATGGCGCGATGATCATACTGTTCTTTGACCACCAGGTCCACTGGCTCCTGGAGGTTGTTTCCATACGTGATGGTGTAGGTGATGGTGCCGCCCTGGCTTACCGATTTGGTGGCCTCTTTGATCTCTTCTTTTTCCAGAGGCTCGAAGCTGATCAGCTCATCTGCAATGGCTATAAAATCTAGGAGAACCCTGGTTTCATTGACATTCTTGTCTGCGTCCTTGTAGAAGGTGATGTACAACTTCACGAGGCCGTTTCCTGCAAGCAAGCTCCGGCATTCATCCATGCTCTTCGAGCCGAAGCTCGCGTCTTTGTATTTCGTGTAGCTGAGGTCGAAGCCGTCCAGCTCATTCCATTGCCCTGCCGACATTCCGAGCCCAGACCATGAGCTCTTGCTGGAGCGAAGAGATATATCCTCTGGATTTTGGCTGTCATATTTGCCGTCTCCATTCCCATCGAGGAACAGCTCGAGCTGGACCGAGCCGTCGCCGCTCTGGGGATTCATCCACATGCTCAAGGTGTCCAGTTCCTGGAGGAAGATGGGCTGGTCCATGTAGATGTAAGCCCTGACGGTGGTTCCGCCGTTCCCAACGGAAAGCATGGCCGATCTGGAGCCATGAAAGCTCTCGTCATCAACTATGGATGAGCTTGCGTATTTCGATTTGCCGAGCGTATAATCGAGATCGGTCAGGCCGGAGGCTACCGCAGAGATGGCCAAAAGGCAGATGCAAAGAGGGGCGGCTTTCTTCATGCCGTTACGAATCAATCTTTAGGATTAAAAATTTGATTCATAATTTTGCCTTCGGAAGGATTTTGCCCACCCCCGCCAGATCTCTGCAAACGCCCTAGATCAGACCTATATTACCTTTACATGAAAAATAGGGATTTAAATCAGCGGGCATAACTAGCCTTTGGCAGGTAGGTGAGTGGGAAATCGCCGGAGGGGAGGGGGCTCCTCCCTCCTCTCCTCCTCGATCATTTTTTCCTGGTGATTATGGACAGTACATCGCCATCCGCCAGCACATGATCAAAGCCCACCGACTGGCCGGGGAACTTGGCGCTGCTGCCCCACACCAATGCATAGCGGAACAGCTCTATGAAGTCGCGATGAAGATGTTCGCAAACAGTTCTCACTGTGCTGCCATGCAACAAGACCAGGGGAGCTTCTAGGTCCGCCTTTCCTCCTTTGGGCTTCAGATACACCCTGATGAAGGCAAGCCGTTCGAATATGCGCTCCTTGAGATTTTCGAGGCCCATGCCTTTGGCGACCGAGATGCGGATGTAGTCTCTTCCAGGAGCGGCCTCTCGTATCTTATCCTCCACCCCATCATACCACAGGTCGAACTTGTTGACGGCCAGAAGGCTGGGAAGGAAGACGCGATTGCCCGCCAGGAAATCCACCAGGCTGTCTGCGTCGATGTCCTCCCTGACGGTGATGATGGCGTTGTTGACACCATATGTGCGGACGATCTCCGCGATCTCGGCCTCAGTCATCCTGGATAGCTGTATTGTGCTGCGAATCAGCAGGCCGCCTTTCTTCCCCGGCGCGATGTGGAGGATGGGAGGCTTTCTGTCCAGCCTCACTCCGGCCTCGTAGAGCTCCTGCTCGAGGACATTGAAGTTGTAGTTATAGACGTCCCCCAGGAGGAGGACCATGTCTGCTGCTCGCGCCGCGGTCAGAACCTCCTTTCCCATGCCCTTCCCCCGGGAGGCCCCCTTGATCAGGCCGGGCATGTCCAGGATCTGAATCCTCGCCCCCCTGTGCTCCATAACGCCCGGTATGACCTCCAGGGTAGTGAAGTTGTAGTCGCCCACCTCTGAGCGGGAGCCTGTAAGATAGTTCAGCAGGCTGGACTTCCCGACAGAGGGGAAGCCGACGATGGCCACTGTGGCGTCACCGGATTTCTTGATATAGAACCTTTTTCCCGTTGCTCCAGACTTGGCCCGCTGGAGCTCTTGCTGGGCTTTGAGCTTGGCGATCTTGGCCTTGAGCCTGCCCAGGTGGTGCTCAGTGGACTTATTCTTCTGCGTTCCGAGGATCTCCACCTCGAGCGCCTTGATCTGCTCCTCAATGGTCGCCATTTTCTATCCGCATAAGGTCGGGCATATCCACAACCGGTCACAGCCGCCATTTGCGAGAACGGAAGCGGGCATATCCAAGTGTGGACAAGGGGTCTCTTTTCCATCCGCCGATCCATCCGCGGGCCGATGCCCTGGCTCTGCCGGTTAAGAACGCCTATGCTGCTATTTTATGCTTTTCTCCGGGAGGCATTCGCTCTTGCCCCCGGCAAACTCCCGCCCTCCCATGCCGCTGAAATCATCCCGGCAGAGAATTCCTGCTTCGGGCCTCACCTTTCCCCCAGGTGAATCCAGCATTGGCTCTACATGAAAAATAGAGCTATATTTTGACGCGGGTAAGTGGGGATTGGCGGCAGGGGAGTGGGGGTGTTGCCGCCAGATCAATAGGGCGGGAGGCCTTCTCCCTCCGGCCTTCCGCCCCTCTTCTCTTTGTCTGCTGTCCTCGGGCGCCAAAAGCCTACGACTTCTTGCTATTATTGCTTCTTTGTGTATCGCCCCGGAGCCTTTAGCTCCCGCGTGAGAACGCGGGCGGCAACCCTCCAGCGGTCGCGGGGAACACTGCACGCCGGGGCGTTGAAAACGATTGATGGATCGGTTTGCCCTTCACTCCTACTCCCGGCGCCGATGCCCCGTGAGGAGGGGAGCGCCCAGAAACCAACCCCGGGCCTCTGCCCGAGATCATCCCCAGCTCGCTGGCCCGGGATGCAGCCCGGAATAGCTACTCTCCGCCCGAGCCTCCACCAGGCTTGATGCGCTCCAGGAGGTCGCAAAGCTTATTGGCGCTGGACAAAACCGTCTTTCTCCCGATCCTGTCCTCTGAAGCCGGGCGGACTGCTATTCCGCCGAAGTGGCTGTCGTCCCCCACCACTATCATGCCATGGATGTGCATCCAGGCGTGGATGGCCTCCATGGCCTTCTCCTGGCCTCCATTCCTGGCCCCACCCACAGTTATGCCGCAGCCCACCTTGTTCTTGAGCTTGAACCCCTGCCTGCGAAAGGGAATGGTCCTGTCGAACACCGTCTTGAGCTGGCCGGTGATGGATCCGAAGTAGACCGGCGAGGCCGCGACGATTCCGTCCGCCTTCTCCAGCAGCTCATAGAACCTGGGCATGTCGTCCTCCTTGGGACAGGGCCGTCCCTTATTGCAGTCCCCGCAGTCGGTGCAGAAGTCCACATGCAGCTCCGAGCACAGGAGCTTCCGAGTACTAAAGCCTCTTTGGGATGCCGTCTCCAGGGCCTGGATGAGGAGATACTCCGCATTTCCAGCCTTTCTAGGGCTTCCGCAGATGCCGACCACCATCATCTCAAGATACCTCCCTAAAAGGTTCTTGGCAATTATTTAATTCTTTTCTGCTCGACGCAAACTTAATATCCAAAACCTAATTAATTTATGGGACTTGGAATGAACGCAGAGATCACATCACTTCTAGGGCTGGAGGTCTATACCCAGAAAGGGACCTATGTAGGACGCGTAGACGACGCCATCCTGGATACGGAGAGGGGAGCAGTCAGCGGCCTGGCCCTGGGAGATGTGAACAGAGACCTCTTCGACCCTAAAAGCAAAGGGATCATCCTTCCCTATCGATGGATTACCGCAGTGGGCGACATTATCATCACCAGGCACCTGATCAGAAATGCCAAAGCTGAGCGCAAAAGCGGCTAGCTGGGAGATATACTCCGAGATCAAAGCCCGAGCTCCTGTGGTAGTCAGGGCCGATGGACGGGGATTCAAGAAGATCCTGGAGTCGTGGAGGAAGCCCTACGACCTGGAGTTTGCCAGATCCATGGTCGGTGGGGCAGTCACCTTCTTGCAGCAGTCGGGCCTCTCACCGGCATTGGCCTTTACATTCTCCGATGAGATCAGCCTGTTCTTCCAGGAGGCCCCCTTTGCCGGCCGGGTAGAGAAGCTGGACTCTGTGGTGTCCGGTTTTCTCTCTGCAGCCCTGTCACTGAGCCTGGGGCGGGTTCTCGCTATGGACTGCCGGACCATTCCCCTCTGCCAGGATGAGATCGCGGAGTACCTGGCGGAACGTCAGGATGAAACCTGGAGGAACCACGTCTTCTCCTACGGCTTCTATATGCTCCTCGCGGATGGGATGAGCAGCTCTCAAGCTATGGAGCGGCTGAGGGGCATGAGAGAGAGCGAGATCCACGAGCTTGTCTTCGCAAAAGGCGTGAACCTGGCCAAGACTCCGGCCTGGGAGCGGCGCGGCGTTTTGGTTTACAGAAAGGAGGGGCAGATCGTCGAGGACTGGGAGCTGCCTCTGTTCGCAGGCGCAGATGGCGAGGAGTATCTAAGAGATGTTCTGCAGAGCCCTGAAAGGGGCGCAGAAAATTAGCCTTCAGGCCCTTTCCCGGGAAGAATCTCCGGGATCGGCCTTGACCAGGTGCATGCCCTGGCTGTCATGTACTATGCAGATGGTTTTTCTGCCGGCGGCACCTCTTGAGAAGTCCTGGAACTTTTCTGTAAGAGCTATGGCCTCCTCCAGCTCGGCGATGCGTCTTTCAATCAGCAGCACCGACAAACTCTCGGCCTGGTCGTAGTCGGTCTGGCAGCCGAGGCCGGAGCATTCCGAAAAGCCAAGGACTCCGTTCTCCAGGAAAAATGGATAGGTCTTGCAGAGCAGCGGCCGCTCCTCGTAGATCCTGCATTCTCCATATCTATAGAACTTGCAGGAGCCATCCTCCTTTCTAAGCCTCCACTCTAAGGTGTGGAACCTCCCCTGGTCATCCCATTCTCCCTCCCTAGAAGGCTCAACGGCTTCAAGCCAGTGTAGTCCCGTCCTTTCCAGGATAGTTCGAATCTCGAAGGGGAAGACGACCACGCTGTTCTCCTCCCCAGAGCAGCAATCGCCACAGCGCAGACACTGAAAGCCCAATGCTCTGATCTGTTCGACCAGCCGTTCTGCTGAGAGATCTCTTGTCTCTTGCAGCTCGCGCCTCAGATCCTGCAGACGCCTTTCCCGGGAGCTTGATCTCATATCTTGCATAGAGCTATGAAGTTCTCCAGGAGCTCCTGGCCGTGCTCGGTATGCACCACCTCTGGATGCCACTGGACGCCGTAAAGGGGCCTTTCCAGGTGCCTCATGGCTTCAATCTCGCAGACCTTGGATCTGGCCAGAACCTCGAAATTCTTGGGCAGCTCCGCAACCTGGTCCGCGTGTGACGCCCAGGTCTTGAAATGTGGGGGGAGGCATCTCAGGATATCGTCCTCTTTTATAACTTCAACCTCCACCTCCGCATATCCCCCTAAGGTCCCCGGTGCCACCTTGCCTCCGAAGGCCGTGCCCATGAGCTGCAATCCCAGACAGATGCCCAGAATGGGAATATTCAGTTCCCTTAGGTACTCCGGGCACCGGCCGACGCGCTCCAGAGCCGGGCCGCCTCCTAAGATAAGGCCGTCAGCCTCGATCTCCTCCGGCGGCGTCTGGTTGGAGATGAGTCCTGTCTCCACCTTCTCTCGAATGGCCCTGGCAATGAGGTGGTTGAACTGGCCGAAGTTATTTACTACAAGTATGCGCATCGCAAGCCAAACATATGCCGGAGGATAATATATTTTGTGGCTGAAGGTAAGGGAGAACGTCTGCCAGAAGTGGCTTCTGGTTTGTCATAGAGCAGAATGCAAAAAAAAGCTTATGCCAGGGCTGGATCGTGAACCTCTAATTATATAGTTTTAAATTTTATAATGCAATCTCTTTTCATCCACTGCCGCCAGGTTTGATATGCTGTGGTGTCATTCATTACGTAAGGGGCCATGCTGGTTTGTTTTTTGCCCCTCTCCAGGTCTGGATGTCCTCGGTGCTTCTCGCCCAAAACTACTATGCCTTTTCCTGTGTCGCACCGATGCCTTTAGCTCCCGCGGTAAGCGCGGGCGATTTCCCTAAGCTGTCGCGGGGATCACCTCACGCCGGGGCGTTGAAAACGGTTTGATAGATAGATTTGCTCCTGGCTCCCCGCGCCTGCCCCGGTGGAGTGGAGCGCCCCTTTTGAAACCACCCCCGATAACGCCCGGGAGATGGCAAGCAAGAAAGGGCCGGAAAAGGAGGACTGCAAGGCCGCCTGCGGCCGTAGGAGAACGTCCGCGGCACCGGATCATCGATCGGCTGCCGACAACAACTTCTTTCCCAAGAGATCAACATAGATCCGAGAAGCGTCCCATGTAAACTTAGGGAGCTGTCGAGCAGTTGATAAGAGGACAATGTGAAAAATAACTACTTAAGCCTCCCCTGAGGAAGCTATAGCCAAGACGTCAATAAGCTTACTAAGAGAGCAGGAGGGGATTGAGATGAGAAAGGCAGCTGGATTTGATTGGTGTGGCGAGAAATCTATGAAAATCAAAAGCTTCTACACTTTTACTGTAATTGCCGCGGCAATCCTCCTCGGGTTGCTATCGGCGTTATCCGGGGCGCAGCCCACGGAAGAATCTCTCCCGTCTGAATCTGTGGAGACGGGAATCAACCAGCCTCCTCAGCTGCTAGGGCTGTCTCCGGATGCCCCGGGCTCTGCGGTGGCAGGTGCTGCTGTAAGGTGGACAGCAAGGGCCAGGGACGAGGATGACAGCATCATATATTTCCTTTTCAGGCTTAAAGGGCCCTCCACAGCCGGGGATTGGAGGATTGTGAGAGGGTGGTCAGAGGAGGACAACTGGACCTGGCAGACCTCGGAGATGGATGCCGGAGAAAATTCTATCCAAGTCCGGATCAGAGACGGGAACCATGCCGGTCCCGACGCTTTCGACGCCGAGCTCTCTGAAACTTACCGGATAGCTGGAGCGCCTCCCGCAGTCCAGCCCCCGATTATGGGGGGCGAAGAAGCCCCCGTGGGGGATATTGGCGGAACGCCTGAACAAGCAGCCCCCCAGATCAACCAACCTCCCCGCGTGGCTGACCTCCGTCCCGATCCTGCAAGCCCCCAGGTGGCCGGGACGGCCATAACCTGGACTGCCATGGCCACGGATCCTGAAGGTGATGCCATCCTCTACCAGTTCCTGGTCGACGGCTCCGACAGGACGGGCTGGACAGCGGAGAGGACGTGGACCTGGACGCCTGCAGATAGTGAAGCCGGCACCAGCCAGGTGGAGGTCCGGATAAGAGACAGCCAGCATGCCGGTCCGGAGGGCTATGACGACAGCAAATCCGCCATGTACACCATAACCGCCCCGTCGGCAGAGGTTCCGCCGATAGCTCTTCCCCAGCTTCCGGCTCCGGAGACGAACCAAAAGCCGGCCCTGGTCAGCCTGACCGCTGATCCAG
>Ga0315289_10006288_pt1 | contig 17469 bp, 16 predicted proteins | sample YL17G11_40_MG_FD_203452 | JGI IMG/M metagenome (GOLD analysis project Ga0315289, IMG submission 203452) | Sediment microbial communities from Yellowstone Lake, YNP, Wyoming, USA - YL17G11_40 | ecosystem: Environmental > Aquatic > Freshwater > Lake > Sediment | place: USA: Wyoming | collected... | reverse complement strand
GTGCTGAGTGCTGAGTGCTGAGAACTGAGAACTGAGGACTGAAAACTGAGAACTGAAAACTGAAAACTGAAAGAGGAGGAAGAAGAATCATGCCACCAGAAGCAATTGATTACCTAAGGCTCGCATATCCGATCGGGCTGGGCATCGCCGCGGTGGGTTCCGCCCTGGCCTTGGGCAAAGCGGTGGGCGCCGCGATGGAAGCCACGGGCCGGCAGCCCGAAGCCTCCGGCAAGATCATGGTGTCCATGATCATCGGCTGTGCCTTCATTGAGGCCCTCACAATCTACGTCCTGATCTCGGTTTTCCTCGTGCCGAAATAAAGAGTATGTAGTGCGGTCTTCAGACCGTAAGAAAAAACAGGCTAAAGGCCTGCGCTACGAACTCTGGAAAACGGGCTAAAGCCCGCACTACAAACTCTAAAAACGGCCTGAAGGTGCACCACGAATCAAAGGAGCCGAATCATGGATCCGGAATTGATCCAGAAAATCCTGCCCATTGCATTGACGCAATTGGTCGCTTTCCTGGTCTTCATCTGGCTGCTGAACTACTTCGCCGTCGGCCCCGTGCTGCGCCTCCTGGACGACCGCCGCGACAAGATCGCCACGCAGTTCGACCAGATCGCCTCTTCGGAGAAGCGTGTGGCCGCGTTGCGCGAGGAATACGAGAAACGTCTGCGCGACATTGACGACGAGGCGCGCAAGCGCGTGCTGGAGGAGATCAACAAGGGCAAGCGCGTGGCGGAGGAAATCGGGGAAAAGGCGCGGGCCGACGCCGCCGAGGTCATCGAGAAGGCCAAGGCGAACGTCCAAATCCAGATTGACAAAGCGCGGGTGGAACTCAAGGAAGAGATCATTGCTCTGTCCCTGGCCGCCGCCGAGCGCCTCATCCACGAGCGGCTCGACGACGCCAGGCACCGCCAGTTGGTGGGCGCGTTCATTCAGGAATTGGGAAGGCAGAAGGATGAAGGATGAAGGATGAAGGCAGAAGGATGAACGCAGAAGGATGAAGGATGAAGGCAGAAGGATGAAGGATGAAGGATGAAGGCAGAAGGATGAAGGATGAAGGATGAAGGATGAAGGCAGAAGGATGAAGGATGAAGGCAGAAGGATGAAGGATGAAGACGGGAAGAACGAAGGGTGAAAGAGAAACAATGGTTAGCGCTAAAGTTTTGCTTTCTTTATTTCATCCTTCATCCTTCCTACTTCATCCTTGAAAAACCATGCGCGAGCAGAACATCCCCATCTTCGAGACTTACGCCGAGGCGCTTCTTGACGCCGTCAGCCGCGCGGGGCTGCTCGACACGGCTTTCCACGAGGCGCTTGAACTGCGCAAGGTTCTGGCGGCCAACCCGGCCCTGCCGCGCCTGTTGGAGAAGCCCGCCATTCTGAAAGAGGACAAACTCGCGCTCCTGCGCCGCGTGTTCGAGGGGCGGCTCTCCCCGCTCATGCTCAACCTGGCCCTGTTGCTCGTCCACAAGCATCGCGGAGGGAACTGGGACGGTGTTCTGGAGTTTTTCATCAGACGGGTGGAGGAGAAGCGCGGCATCCGCAGCGCCCAGGTGACTACGGCCCGCGCCCTGATGGCGGACGAGAGAATCCGGCTCCAGGACTCGCTGGAGAAGTTCACCGGCGCGAAGCTGAGGGTGGAGTACCGCCAGGACCCGGAGGTGCTCGGGGGCGTCCTGTTCCGCGCGGGCGATCTGATGATAGACAGCACCATCCGCGGGTTCCTGAAGGAGCTTCGTGGTCGTCTTGGCCGCTTGAAGGTTGAAACCAGCGCCACCGCCGGCAGCCCGGATGTGTCCTGAAGGCCGGGGCGCAGTCCTCGCGGCCGCCGTCGCGTGGGAATTATGAAGAACCTGAAATGAGGAGACGGACACACCATGGCACTCCGGCCTGAAGAGATCACCAGCATTCTGAGCAAAGAGATCCAGAACTACGAGACGAAGCTCGAAGTGGAGGACGTGGGCACCGTGCTCAAGGTCGGAGACGGGATCGCCACCGTTTACGGACTCGAGAAGGCGATGTCGGGCGAGCTGCTGGAGTTTCCCGGCGAGCTCATGGGGATGGTGCTCAACCTCGAAGAGAGCTCGGTGGGCGTGGCCCTTTTCGGCGACGACTCCGGCATCAAGGAAGGCGACCCGGTCAAACGCACCAACACCGTCGCCTCGATCCCCGTGAGCAAGAGCATGCTGGGGCGGATCGTGGACCCGCTGGGCCGCCCGCTCGACGCCAAGGGCCCCATCACCGACACCACGCGCATGCCCATCGAGGCCCAGGCCCCCAACGTCCTGAGCCGCCAGCCCGTCAAGGAAGCCGTGATGACCGGCATCAAGGCCATTGACTCGATGATCCCGATCGGGCGCGGCCAGCGCGAGCTCATCATCGGCGACCGACAGACCGGCAAGACGGCCATCGCCGTGGACGCGATCATCAACCAGAAGGGCAAGGGCATGGTCTGCGTTTATGTCGCGATCGGCCAGAAAATGTCCAGCGTCGTCAGGATCGCCACTACCCTGGAGCATCACGGCGCCCTGGAGCACACGGTTATCGTCCTGGCTCCCGCCAACGACGCCGCTTCGCTCCAGTTCATCGCCCCTTACGCGGGCTGCGCGATCGGCGAGTACTTCCGCGACCGCGGCGAGCACGCGCTGTGCATCTATGACGACCTGTCCAAGCAGGCGGCGGCCTATCGCCAACTCTCGCTGCTGCTGCGCCGTCCCCCCGGGCGAGAGGCGTTCCCCGGCGACGTTTTTTACCTGCACTCGCGTCTGCTCGAGCGCGCCGCGCGCATGCACGATGATCTCGGCGGCGGAAGCCTCACCGCCCTCCCCGTGATCGAGACCCAGGCGGGCGACGTGTCCGCCTACATCCCCACCAACGTCATCTCCATCACCGACGGCCAGATCTTCCTCGAATCCGACCTCTTCTACCAGGGCGTCCGCCCGGCCATCAACGCCGGTATCTCGGTGTCGCGCGTGGGCGGCAACGCCCAGACCAAGATCATGAAGAAGGTCGGCGGCCGCCTCCGCATCAGCATGGCACAGTACCGCGAGCTGGCCGCCTTCGCCCAGTTCGGATCCGACCTCGACCCAGCCACCCAGGCGCAGCTCACCCGCGGCGGGCGCCTCGTCGAGGTACTCAAGCAGAAGCAGTACGCCCCGATGTCGCTCTCGAACCAGGTCCTCCAGATCTACGCGGGCACGGCCGGGCTCCTGGACGATCTTCCCGTAGGGTCGGTGGTCCGCTTCTGCGAGGAACTCGTCGAGTACGCCAAGGAGCACGGACAGGATATCGTTCACGAGATCGAGACCGTCCGGGACCTCAGCGATGAACTTGAAGCGAAGATGAAGTCGCTGATCGTGCGCTGCAAGGACAAACTCGCCGGAAGCGACAGTTGAAAGGACTGAGTGCTGAGGACTGAGGAGTGGACACTTGCTTTCCCATATGTCCTATAGGTCCCATATGTCCTATAGGTCCCATATGTCCTATAGGTCCCATAGGTCCCATAGGTACCTGAAAACTGAGAACTGAAAACTGAAGACTGAAAACTGACCAACCGCAAACAGGATAGACGGCATGCCTGAATCGCTGAAAGTTCTCCGCCGCCGGGTGCGAACGGTTCGAAACACCAAGCAGATCACCCGCGCCATGGAGATGGTGAGCGCGTCGAAGCTCCGGCGCGCCCAAGCCTCCCTGTTCGTCGCGCGGCCCTATATCCGCAACATGGAGATCCTCCTCGCCCGGCTCGCCCCCGAAGCCGACGCCGCGGGACATCCCCTCTTCGTCCAGCGCCGGGTCAAGCGCTCCACCCTCGTGGTCTTTACCGCCGACCGCGGCCTGTGCGGCAGCTACAACGCCACCATCATCCGCATCGCCGAGAGCCATCTCAGGGACCTGCCCCGCGGCAGGATGGACCTGATCTGCGTGGGCCGCCGCGGACACCAGTACTTCTCCAAGCGGGCATGGCCTATCGTCGGCAGGTTCACCGACATGGGCGGCGTGCTCAACCTCGAGCAGTCCCGCTCCCTTTCGGACTATCTGCGCGACAGGTTCCTCTACGGCGAGACTGACGAGATCTATCTCCTCTACACCTCGTTCGTTTCCACCTCCGTCCACAAGGTCGTCTTCGAAAAGTTCCTGGACCTCGACGAGTCGGCCCTGGCCGCGAAGGTCCCCGCCGACGACCGCGCCCCCATCGAGTATATCTTCGAGCCCAGCCGCGAACGCGTGTTCGAGAAGCTGGTTCCCGCCTATCTCGAAGCCAAGGTTTTCATCACCCTGGCCGAGTCCTTCACCTCCGAGCACGCCTCCCGCATGCTCGCCATGAACAGCGCCTCCAACAACTGCGACGAGATGCGCGACACGCTCACGCTCCGACTCAACAAAGCCCGGCAGGGCACCATCACCGGAGACCTCCTCGACATCGTCGGCGGCGCCGAGGCGCTGCAAAAAGGCTGATTTCCCGCTTCCCAAATCGGGTATTCCGGCGGTATGATATTGAACACAGGAGGCCGGAACCATGAGCGATCAACAACTTCTTGAACGCATTGTCCTCAATCCAAAGATCATGGTGGGAAAACCCATCATCAAAGGCACACGCCTGACGGTTGAGTTCATCCTCAACCTGCTGGCCCACGGCGCAACCAGCGCTGAGATCCTGAAAGAATACGAAAGCCTTACGCAGGAAGACATTCAGGCCTGTATCCTGTTTGCCACCAAGTCGCTCGAGAGTACCATTTTCATGCCCTTCCCGGTGGAGACGGTGTAAATGCGTTTTCTCGTAGACGAATGCAGCGGCCCGGCGGTCGCGGAATGGCTCCGGGAGCAAGGGCATCAAGTCTTCTCGGTATACGACGAATCTCGTGGGATGAGCGACGAAGACGTCATTCAAATGGCATTCCGCGAGAACCGGATTCTGATCACGAATGACAAGGATTTCGGTGAGAAAGTATATCGGGAACGGCGCCCCCACAAAGGCGTTGTCCTGTTGCGCCTCGACGATGAAAGGGCGGTCGTGAAGAAGGAAGTCCTGAAATGGCTTCTGGACAGTTTCCCAGAGAGGCTGGCCGGGCAGTTTATCGTTGTGACCGAAAAGAGTGTTCGCTTTGCGCGGGCATGAACTTGTTGGGGCGCTATTACGCACCGTGATTTCGACATCGTCGGCGCCGCCGAGGCGGTGCAAAAGGGCTGATTCTTCGGCCTGATTTGCTGGATTCTCTTTCCGCGGAAGGGTAACGGAACTCCGCCAAAACGTCATCCTGCCCAGAGACAAGCGATGAAGAATGAAAAGTTGATCAAGGAATACGTCGCTCCCGCTGAGGAAATCATCGGCGAGCGCACGCCTGGAGAGATCGCGCATGATGAAGTGGTGGTGGACTCGCTCAACCAGGGGCATCCGATTGAGGTGGCACTCGCAGCCGCAGCGGCAAAGCATCCGGCTGAGGCCATTCAGTGGGATGACGGAAACATCAACGATATCGCAGCCCATTACGACTATCTCAAAGAACACGCCCGCATCATGCGCAAGATCCTCAAACAGAAGAAGAGATGAGCCCATCCGTCGGGTGCTGCCAGGCGAAGCGCGCCGTGCGCAGTGTTCCGCGCCAACTGCATCCGCGCCCATGAAGTAGTCAAGTCCGGATGGGTGCGCGGCATAGATATTGGTAGTCCGGATTGTCACCATGTCCTGGGTTGCGATAGTCCTGCTTCTGGTGTCCGCGTGCATCCACGCGGGCTGGAACCTCTTGAGCAAGCGCCAGCACCCCACCGCGAAATTCTTCCTGGCGGCCTCGATGGCGGGGGTGGTGTGTTCCTTTCCGTGTCTCGTGATATTCCGCCGCACGCTCCCCGCGATATCAGCGGAAATGTGGGCGCTGGCCGTCGTCTCCGGCGGCTTTCAGGCGCTGTACTATCTCGGACTCTCCAAGGCCTACCGCAACGGCGACATGTCGCTGGTCTATCCGCTGGCGCGCGCCACGCCGGTGCTGCTGGTCTGCCTTCTGTCCGTGGCCCTCGGCAGGGGGAAGACCATCAGCCCCCTGTGCATCGCCGGGATGCTGATTCTGGTTCCGGGGTGTTTCATTCTGCCCATGAAACGGTTTGACGACCTGCGCCTCGGAAACTATCTGAATACCTGGGTCCTCTTCGCGCTGGCCGCCGCCATCGGCACCACGGGATACTCCCTGATAGACGACCACGTTCTGCGGGAAATGCGGTCCGCGGAGGATGGGGGACTCGGGCTGAAGCCGCACACCGCCGCCCTGATCTACGTCGCCATCATCAACATCATCGCCGCCCTGTGGCTGTGGGGATACGTCCTCCTCCGCAAGCGCTTGTCCCGTTCCGCGGAGGAAGAGCCGCGTCTCTCCTTGGGAAAGGCGGTGCTGGCCGGGGTTTTCATCTACCTCGGATACACGCTCATTCTGGTCGCGATGGGCTTTGCCAGGAACGTCAGCTACATCGTGGCATTCCGGCAGGTGAGCATTCCGCTCGGCGCCCTGCTGGGAGTCGGAGTGCTGAAGGAGGGCGCGCACGCCCCAAAGGCATTGGGGGTACTGATGACGTTCAGCGGCCTGGTGCTGGTGGCGATAGGCTGATCGCGGCGGGGCGGAGCCGAACCCGTTCAACGGGGCCAGGCTACAGCATTTTATGAAATTGCGTATCCCCTTTTCTCTTGAATAACTTCTTTGTGGAGGGGTTTCCCGCCAGTAGCGTCAAAAGGCTTTGGGATTGCGCATGAAGCCTCGCCTCGTTCGTAGTGAGCCCCGTAAGGGGCGCTTGTGGACCGCGGAATGGGAAAGAACCGCAGAAAACGCCCCTTACGGGGCTCACTACCAACTCTTTCCAAAAGGGCGTCAGGCGGATACGAATCAACTCAAAGCGCTCTAAACTTCCCCGCCTCCTCTGCGATGGGGGCCGGCAGCAAGGCTCAGCTTTCGAGGAGTTCTTTTTCGAGTTGGAGGATTTCGTCGCGGAGCAGGGCGGCTGTTTCGAAGTCGAGGGCGGCGGCGGCTTTGAGCATCGCGGCGCGCAGCTCCTCGATGCACCGGGCGAGCTCCCGGTTCGAGGCGTACTTGTGTTTCGCGGCCGCCGGCGCCGGTATCTTGGGGATCTCGACGTAGTCCTTCTCGTAAACCGTGTCGAGGATGGTGGAGATGTTCTTCCGGATGCTTCGGGGGGTGATGCCGCGGGCGGTGTTCCACTCGAGTTGGCGGACGCGGCGGCGATCGGTCTCTTCCATCATCGCCCGCATGCTCCGTGTGACGGCGTCGGCGTAAAGGATGACGCGGCCCTCGACGTGGCGCGCCGCGCGGCCGCACACCTGCGTCAGCGAGATTCGGTCGCGCAGGAATCCTTCCTTGTCGGCGTCGAGCACCGCCACGAGCGAGACCTCTGGCAGGTCGAGGCCCTCGCGCAGGAGGTTGATGCCCACCAGCACGTCGAACTTGCCCAGGCGCAGGTCCCGGATGATCTCCGTGCGCTCGATGGTGTCCACGTCCGAGTGCAGGTAGCGGACTTTGAGGCCGAGTTCCTGGTAATAGGTGGTGAGGTCCTCGGCCATGCGCTTGGTGAGGGTGGTCACGAGGACGCGCTCACCGCGCTCGATCCTGAGGCGGAGTTCCTCGAGAAGGTCGTCCACCTGGTTGGTGGCGGGGCGGACCTCGACGGCGGGCTCCAGAAGCCCCGTGGGCCGGACGATCTGCTCGATCACGGCGCCGGCGCTCTGTTGGACCTCGTAATCGCTGGGGGTGGCGGACACGTAGAGCGCGAGGTGGAGGCGGGCGTTGAACTCGTCGAAGGTGAGGGGCCGGTTGTCCAGCGCCGAGGGCAAGCGGAAGCCGTGCTCGACCAGGGTGGTCTTGCGGGAGCGGTCGCCGTGCTGCATGGCGCGCACCTGGGGCAGCGTGACGTGGCTTTCGTCCAGGAACATGAGCCAGTCGGCCGGGAAGTAGTCCAGCAGCGTGTAGGGCGGTTCGCCGGCATTGCGGCCTTCGAGGTGGCGGGAATAGTTCTCGATGCCCTGGCAGTACCCCATCTCTTCGAGCATTTCGACGTCGTAGCGGGTTCTTTGTTCGAGGCGCTGGGCTTCGACGAGGCGGTCGGCGCCGCGCAGCTCGTCGAGCCGGCCGGCGAGTTCGCCGCGGATGGACTTGAGGGCCTTTTCGAGGCGGGGCCTCTGGATCACGTAGGGCGCCGCGGGGAGAACGGTGGCCTTTTGAAGGACGCGAAGGCGCGTTCCCTTGAGCGGGTCAATCTCGGCGATGCTCTCGATCTCGTCTCCAAAGAACTCGACGCGGATGGCTTTCTTGTCCTCGTAGCCGGGATAGATGTCCACCTTGTCGCCCCGCACGCGGAACGAGCCCCGGAAGAAATCGGTGTCGTTGCGGTCGTACCGGGTCTCCACCAGCTTCTGCAGGAGCGTTTGGCGCGGGAAGGTCTTGCCGGCCTCGAGCACGACGGACAAGTTCTGGTATTCGTCGGGCGATCCGATGCCGTAGATGCAGGAGACGCTGGCGACCACGATCACGTCGCGGCGTTGCTGGAGAGAACGCATGGTGGAGAGGCGCACGCGGTCCAGTTCCTCGTTGATGGAGGCGTCTTTTTCGATGTAGAGGTCGGACTTGGGAATATAGGCTTCGGGCTGGTAGTAGTCGTAATAGCTGACGAAGTACTCGACGGCGTTTTGCGGGAAGAGGTTCTTGAACTCGCGGTAGAGTTGGGCGGCGAGGGTTTTGTTGTGAGAGAGAACGAGGGTGGGGAGATTCAGTTGTGCGATGACGTGTGCCATGGTAAAAGTTTTGCCGGAGCCGGTTACGCCCATGAGGGTTTGCCGGCTCCGGCCTTGTCTAAAACCACGGACGATTTCCTCAATCGCGCCGGGCTGGTCGCCGCTGGGCTGGAAATCGGAAACGAGCTCAAACCGGTCCGCCACGGCTTAGTCTTCAGGGTTCTGGATCGCGCGGGCCACCACGAGCAGATCCCGGAACTGGTTCACGCTCAAGCGGGGAAGATGGTGGTCTATCTCCACAAGGAAGAGCACTTCCTTGAGAGTGGGTTTGAAGACGCTCCACATGGCCCTCTCGCTCGCGAAGTTCTTGAGCGAAGGGGTAATGTCCGGATTGGCGAGGACGACTTCCCGGATCGCCTCCTGGGGACTGGGATCCTTGCCGGCCTTTTCCAGTTCCACTTTCAGCGCGTCCACGTCCAACGCCGCCGAAATGGTGAGGTGGGGATGCATCCGCACGGGCAGTTTCTCCTTGATCCACAGAAGGACTGCTTCCTTCTCCGGAATATCCATGTCCGCCGCGATCTTCTGCCACAACTTGAGAGACGGGGTGACGAATCCCTTCTCGAACTTGAACACCGCGGGGCCGGAAACCTCATACCGCTGCGCCAGGTCGGCCTGCGTAAGTTTGTTGGACTTGCGGAACTCCATGATCCGCGAGCCCAGTTCTGACTTCGGTGGTGTGTACTTAATCATAACGCCTCTTTCTGCCGCAGAATCACGGAGGATGCTTCCTCGGCTTACATAGGTTCGTTAGGCAATGCGATAGTTATACAAACCATCCGCCTAACATATTCATAGTGATGGATTTTCTGTCCAGAGTCAAGAGATATCAGCTTCCAAGCGCTTCCGCATTCGGTTCTTGCTCCTCGTAAACCAATGCGAATTGCCCTTTATGTCCAACGGGTGGTCAATGTTGGACAGCGTGTCCCTGCGGGTCTTTGTCCTTGACCCGCTCTGCGTCTTCGGCGAAACTGTAGTCAAACGGCCGGCCGCATCCGCGTTTCACCGTCCCGTTTACGGAACCTGAGATGGGTTTCCAGATGGCCCTCCAACGTATTCTGAATCGCCAGTCATTCCACTCTTCCGCGCCCTTCTACCTCGCGCTGCTGCTTCTGGTATTGTCCCTGCTCGTTTCGCTCGCGGGAGGGTGGGTGCTCTACACGCTTTTCCGCGAGGCCAAGGAGGATGAACTCGAAGGGCGGCTGGTGGCCATCGCCAAAGCCGCCGAGCCTTCACTGGCGAGCAGCGCGGAGTTCTCGATGCTGATGCTCTACGACGGCGAGAAGAGCGGCGTCTTGCCCAGTGACGACGCAGGCTGGGAGAGTTGGTTCAAACTCCACGCGGACTTCGCCGATCTGTCCAGGACCACCTACACACTCCAGGTGCTGCGGGACAAGGGGGGACTCACTTCCGTGACGCTCATCAGCCCCCAGAAGCGCATCATCGCCGACGCGGGCGGGGCAAGATCCGGCTCCGTGGCGCCGTTTGTGGATATTGACCGCAGCATTGCCTGGGACCCGGTTCTCAAGGAAGGCGCCGAGAAGGGAACCGTCCCGCTCTATGAATACCAGGGCGTGCCCTACAAACGCCTCTATATTCCCATTCACATCTACCGCGACGGTCAGCAGACGGACGAGATCGGCGCCGTCCTGCGCATCGAGGCGGGAATGGAAGCGTTTCAGGTGATCGGGAGATTCCGGACCCAGGGGATGATCCTGGGCGCCATTGTCACCGCGCTCCTGGCCACGGTGGCCCTCCTCTTCCACCGCCTCATGCGCCTTTTCGCGCGCATCCAGGCGAGCGCGGCCCACCGCGACCGGCTCGAAGCGATGGGCCTGCTCACCGCCGGTATCGCCCATGAGATCCGCAACCCCCTCGGGATTATCCGCGCGCTCTCCGAGGCGGTGAGCGGGGAACTGGACGAGGACAACCCCACGGGGGAGCTGGTGAAGGACATCGTCGGGGAAGTGGAACGTCTCAACTCGCTCGTGGGCCAGTACCTGACCTTTGCGCAGCCGGACGCGACGGAGCCCGGCGGTGAGGCCCGGCCCTTCGAGGTGCTGCAAGCCGTGGTCAAGCTTCTGGACAAGGGCGACAAGCAGGCTGTCCCCGTGGAGCTGGATGCCGCAGAGAGTGTTCCGCCGGTCCGCATGAACACGAGCGCCCTGCGGCAGGTACTGCTCAACCTTCTGATGAACGCGCGCGAGGCCACGCACAACGGCCGGCCCGTCCACGTCCGGTGCCACACCCTGCGCGGGGGAACCCAGGTGGAAATCGTGGTGTCAGATCAGGGCGAGGGCATTCCCCCGCGCGACCGCAAGCGCATCTTCGATCCGTTCTTCACCACCAAGGCAAGGGGCTCGGGCCTGGGCTTGTCCATCTGCCGCTACCTGGTGGCGGGATGCGGCGGGACGATCGCGCTCGAGAGCGCTCCCGGAGAGGGAACGACGGTGCAGGTCATCCTTCCGGCGGCGGTACAGACCATCTAACGCGCGGTTCTTCTTTTCTGGACCGGCGCTATCTTGCCGGGGTCAATCCTGACGATCCGTCCATTCCGCTGAACGATGAGCGGCGTGCCCGTCCGCCGATGCTCTTCGACGGCGTCCGCGACGGTCTGGCGCAGGGAACGTTCCGCCATCTGGCCGCGTTTGGACAGCTTAGTGCTCCAGCTCAGAAGTTCGGTGACGTATCTTTTGTGGACAGGATTAACAGGATTAACAGGATGAATGAATGAGAACCTTAATCTTGTTAATGCTGTCCAATACTTCCCACGCGTCCGCTATATGTCACAGCACTTACTAACGCCTGTACTTAGGTGTCTTGTTCATTGGCATACTCCCGAATCCGCTTCCATGGCAGGGACGGCATCCCGGTCTTATCAATAAAGATCCGGTAGGCAGGATTGCGGATTGCGGATTGGGGATTGGGGATTGGGGATTGGGGATTGGGGATTGGGGATTGGGGATTGGGGATTGGGGATTGGGGATTGCGGATTGCGGATTGCGGATTGGGGATTGGGGATTGCGGATTGGGGATTGGGGATTGCGGATTGGGGATTGCGGATTGGGGATTTGAAATATCAGATTGTGGGATAAAGTAGCGTAGGCGTCTCGCCTGCGCATGTTGCGGCCACCCGCGAAGCGCGGAAATGGTTCCGGCCTTCGTGCGGGGCGAGTCTTCACAGCGGGGTATCGCCGTTTTCTTCGGACGTTGGGCGGGGCCTCCACGGCCAATTGTCACAAGGCAAAGCCAGGCAGAACGGGTCTGAGGGGAAAAGACAAAGAAACCGGCGGTGGCTTGGGGCGGAAGAACTGCGGCAGAAGGAGGGACAACCAGCCAAACGGATCGTGAGCCTGACCGGGGCGGGAGGGACATCAGACCTCACCACGTTTCGCTGGAACCGCATGTCTCGCCAGTAATTCCAAGCCACCGCCTTTGGCCGTCCATCTCATCTTCGGCCTTACCGGCAGATTGCGAACGCGCAGGACAGGAACAGGAGCACAGCCATTGGAGAATCGCAAACAAAACCGCTGGGAAAAGGCATCCGTCAACACGTACAGGAATCGGAACAGGACCGGGTTCGGCCAGGCGGAGATTCGGTGGACAGCCCCTGCCGAATCTCCGCCTTAACCTGATTACCTGAAATGCACACCCCCAACATCTGGTAGCATTAACCTCAGGTGAGGCACAATATATACACTTGTGCACAAAGGTGTCAAGGGAAATATCTTACTTTTTTCACTTTTTTTCGGGGGAGGAAGCCCTTGGACAATAATGGAAATCAGAGGACTCTTGCGCCGTCCTCGGCCCCCGTGACGAATACAAGCGGCTCTAGTTTCCTCGGCGCGTAATAGTGGCGTTTGAGATCCTCTATCACCGGTCCGGCCGCCGCGGCGGAAATCAGCGAGACCGTGCAGCCGCCGAACCCGGCGCCCGTGAGCCGCGAGCCAAACGCGCCGGGATGCGAGCGGACGCGGTCCGTTAACTCGTCGAGTTCCGCGCACGACACATCATAGTCATTGCGCAGGCTGAAATGGGAGGCGTCGAGCAGCCGGCCCATGCGCGCGAAATCGCCCGCGGCCAGGGCTTGCGCGGCCTCGCCCACACGGGCCTCCTCGGTGATGGCGTGTCGCGCGCGCCTCACCATTTCGTCGTCCATCGCGCGCTCCGACACGGCCAGGTCCTCGAGCGTGGCGGCGCAGAGGCACGGCAATGCGTTCTTTGTCTGGGCGCGGATCACGTCGAGCGCGGCGTCGCATTTACCGCGCCGTTGGTTGTAGGCGGAGCTCGAAAGGCCCCGGCGTACCCCGCAGTGGGCCACCAGGATCGCGGCCTCTCCCCTCAGATCGAGCGGAACCTGCCGGGCCTCGAGCGTGTTGCAATCCAGCAGGAGCGCGTGGCCGGCCTGCCCGTTGGCCGAGATGGCCTGGTCCATGATGCCGCAGTTGACTCCGACGAAGTTGTTCTCGGCCCTCTGGCCCAGCAGCGCGATGTCCATCCGCGAGAGAGTGGTGCCCATCATGGTCTGCGCGGCCCAGGCGGTGGCGACCTCGAGCGCGGCGCTGCTCGAGAGTCCGGAGGCCCGCGGGATGTCGCCGTCAATCACCGCGTCCATCCCGTGAAAGGCGTGGCCGAGTTTGGCAAACTCGTGGATAACGCCGAAGAGGTAGTTGGTCCAGAAGAAATCCGAGGACTTCTCGGGCGAGAGAGATCCTTGGTACATCTCCTTGAATTGCACCGAGTAGAGACGATAATGCCCGTCGCGGCGCGGGGTGGCGGCGATCTCGACCGCCTTGCCGATCGCGATGGGAAGCACGTGGCCCCCGTTGTAGTCAATGTGTTCTCCGATGAGGTTGGTGCGTCCCGGCGCGCGCACGGTCACGCGGGGCTGGGCGCCGAAGATTTCCTTGAAGAGTTCCGCGGTTCTCATGGTTGTTTTCCTTGGTTTGGGATCTCATCCGCCAATGGCTGGAAAGCCGAAGCGATATTAGAGGATTGGGGACGCCGTGTACACTGGAAAAACCTTTGCCGATGAACGTTTGCCGCAGGTTCCGGTCCTTGGGGAAAGGAGGGGCGGAGCAAATGAGACGGATCGGACGGATGGGACGGATGGGACGGATCGGACGGATGGGACGGATGGGACGAATGGGACGAATGCGATGAAGGGGATGAACAGGATGAATAGCGTGTTGTTTTCGGCTTTCGACTTGACTCGCCGGCTTCCAAAGGCATATAAGCGGCATGACGAGAGCGACAGACAAGGAGGTGGGGTTCGCCATGGACGTCCCGCAGAGAAGATCCTGGTGGCGCCGCAACGCGAGATGGCTTGTTCCTCTTATCATCATCCTGGCGATGGCGGTTCTCTTCGTTGGCGTGTTTGCGCTGGCCGCCTCATTCGTCATGGGCATGATGAAATCGTCCGGCGCTTACAAGGAAGGCTTGGCGAGGGCAAAGGAGTGTCCCGCCGTGCAGGCGGCTCTGGGTACCCCGATCAAGGACGGGTTCTTTGTAACGGGGAACGTGAGTACCGGTGGTACATCCGGCAAGGCCGATCTCGCGGTTCCGATTTCCGGCCCAAAGGGCAAGGCCACTCTCTATATCTTGGCCTCCAAGTCGGCGGGCCAGTGGAGCTTCTCCACTCTTGCCGTGGAGGTCAAGGGTTCGAGCGAGAACATCAGCCTTCTCGCGGAAAAGGAGAAGGAGCCGAGGCAAAACGTCGAACGCGCGCCCTGACCGCGCGGTGCGAGGCCTGTCTGCCATGTTGGTCGCCCAGGATGGCGCGAGCGATTTCCTGAAAGCGCCGCCGGATGCCCCCGCCCCCGTGCCATTTGGGATGCTCGATCCGGCGCAGAAGCAAGGGACTCGTCCTCCTTCCGGCTTTGACCGGTGAACAAGCTAAGATCCCGAGGAAAGGCGAAGATTCTGTGTGGACAAATCGGCGCTCGCCTTCCTATACTGCAGTCCTTGCGGACTGGCGGTGAATTTCAGGGAATGCCTCTGGGTTTCCGGCCAACCGGTTCCGCGAAAGGATATCCGCGATCCGGGAGAAGCGAGGATGAAGAGATGACGGGAAAAGGCGCAGAGAAAACGGCGCGGGTGCTGGCGGCGATCGAGCACCGCGAGCCTGACCGGGTTCCGAGGGGAGAGTTCTTCTGGACGAACTTCATCCGGCGGGCGAAAGCCGAAGGGCGCGTGGGGGCGGATTTCAACCCCTATTCGCATTGGGATCTGGACCTGATCGTGATCAACCCGAACATGGATCCTCATATTACGGGAATCCAGGTGCTCGAAGACGCGCCGGAGCGCAAAGTGGTGAAGACCGGCTACGGCGCCACGATCCTTCGCCAGAGGCAGTATCCCATGCCGCATTACGACTCGTTCGACACGCAGACTTTCGAGCAGATGGAAGCGTTCGTGTTCGACGATCCCAAGGACCCGCGCCGCTACTTCGAGGCGATTGACGATCAGATCAACTGCGTGGGAGACGAACTGAACCTCGGCCTGCCTTCGTGGATGGACCGGGTGAACTCCTGCGTGGATGACTTCTGCGTGTTCGGGAGCGTCTGCGAAATCCAGGAGCAGCTGTGGCGGATGATCGGCAGCGAGAATCTGTTCTACAAGCTCGGCGAGGACCCGGACCGCCTGGGGCGGTTCATCGAGCGCGTGGGGGATTTCCTGGTGGGGATCGCGGAGGGTCAGATCGAGGCGGCACGCGGCAAACTGAGCGGGATGTATGTATGGGGCGATATTGCTTATGTGAAGGGCATGCTCTTCTCGCCGAAACTCTGGCGGCGCCACTACAAGCCGCAGCTTCAGAGAATATGCCGCGCGATCCGCGCCGCCGGTCTCAAGGCGATCTATCACGGCTGCGGCAACGCCTCGGCGGTGTTCGAGGACATGATCGAGGCGGGGGTGGACATGTACAACCCTCTGGAGGCGAAGGCGGGGCTGGACGTGGTGGATCTCAAACGGCGTTTCGGGCGGCGTCTGGGTTTCAACGGCAACATCAACGTGCAGGCGCTCGAGACCAACGACCGCGGGAAGGTGCGCGGCGAGGTGCTGCGGAAGCTGAACGCGGCCAAGGGGGGCGGGTACATCTTCCAATCCGACCACTCGGTGCCCGACACGGTGGATTTTGAAACCTATGATTACGCGATGCAGCTCGTCCGTGAATATGGAAAGTATCCTCTCGACCTAGGCGAGTGTGATGAGGAAATATGAAATGGAACCACGGAATACACGGGATACACGGAAAGGATCTCTTTCCGTTCTACTATCCATCATTTCCTTGTTCTTTCAGCAAGAAATTCATACGTGTGTTGTCACAAGTGGTTCTATTTCAAATTCCTATGGACTCGCCAACACACCCCGAATTGCTCTTGTTTTCTCACGATGCGGCTCCGTTGCTCCAAGTCTATCCGTTGATGCCGGTATTCCGCGGAGCCTCTATCCGGCGCCGAAACCACTTAACCACGGATACACACGGATTGACACGGATATGTTCGGGTTGAACCAGCGCCCGCCAATGCCAAGATTCGCCGCAACCTATCTGTCTTTTTTCGCCGCCAAATCCGTGTGCATCGGTGTCTATCCGTGGTTAAGAACATGAAGAATTGTGGTGAATGAAAGGACTTGCGATTGGTGGAAAACTCCAGTTTTGAGTCCGTCGCGTTGAGGATGGAGGGCGTCAGCAAGCGCTATCCCGGCACGCTTGCGGTGGACAACGTGGACTTTGAGGCACGCGTGGGGGAAGTGCATGCGCTGATGGGGGAGAACGGCGCGGGCAAGTCCACCCTCATGAAAATCCTGGCGGGGTCCTTTGACAACTATACCGGCCGGATCTTCATCGGCGGGTCGCAGCAGGAGGCCAATCTGCACTCTCCGGCCATCGCCAAGGAAAACGGGATCGGCATGATCTACCAGGAGCTCAGCCTGGCCCGGCCCATCAGCATTGCGGAGAACCTCCTGGTGGGCCGGCTGCCCGCCCGATACGGCTTCCTGCTGGACAAGCGCGCCATGATCGCGGAGGCAAAACGCTGCCTCGAGAGGGTGGGCCTGGACATAGACCCGATGACGACCGTCGAGGAGATAAGCCAGCACGAAGCCCAATTGGTCGAGATCGCGAAGGTGCTCGGCAACATGCCCTGCATTCTGGTCATGGACGAACCCACCTCCGCCCTCTCGCGCGAGGAAGTGGACCGCCTGTTCGAGATCATCCAGCAGCTCAAGAGAGCCGGACTCACCATCGTCTACATCTCTCATCATCTTTCGGAGGTTTTCCGGATCGCCGACCGGGTCACCGTTCTGCGTGATGGCAGGAAGATCGCCACCCGGAGCATTGCCGAGGTCAGCCCTGTGGACGTGGTCCAGATGATGGTGGGAAAGCGCATGGACGAGTTCTACTCGAAGAGGAAAGCCGTGATCGGGGAGCCGGTCCTGAAGGTCCGGAACCTGACGCGCCGGGGTTTCTTCCACAACGTTTCGTTTCACGCCTGCCGGGGCGAGATACTGGGGATCGCGGGGCTTTCGGGGGCCGGGCGCACCGAACTGGCGCGCTCGATGTGCGGCCTGGACCCGCTGGACGACGGCGAGGTCGAGATGGGCGGGGATTTGGTGCCGCCCGAGTCCTACCAGGAATCGGTCAGGCGGGGCCTGTTCTACCTGTCCGAGGATCGGAAG
>Ga0315289_10006285_pt1 | contig 17470 bp, 14 predicted proteins | sample YL17G11_40_MG_FD_203452 | JGI IMG/M metagenome (GOLD analysis project Ga0315289, IMG submission 203452) | Sediment microbial communities from Yellowstone Lake, YNP, Wyoming, USA - YL17G11_40 | ecosystem: Environmental > Aquatic > Freshwater > Lake > Sediment | place: USA: Wyoming | collected... | reverse complement strand
GAAGCGCGGGCCACCCCCACAGCCCGAGCGAACCTAGCCCTCGGTCTTGCTCTCGACCTTCGACTCGCTCTTGGACTTACCGTCGCCGCCCGAGTCCGGGAACTTGGACCGCCGGCCGTTGTTGCCACGGCCGTAGTCGGTGACGTAGAAACCGGAGCCGCGGAAGATGATGGCCACTGGGAAGAAGACTTTGCGCACGGGGTTGTGGCACTGCGGGCATTTCTTGACAGGTCGGTCATCTGCCTTCTGGACACGTTCGAAGCGGTGTCCGCAGGTGTCACATTCGTATTCGTAGCGCGGCATATGTACCCCAGCCTACACAGGCAGTTTAGCGGATGTGAGTAGTATACCCCGTCGGCGGGCGCGCGGTCAAGCGGATTAGCGCTTGAGGCACGAGAGTGCCAACCGGGGCTTTGCGGACGGGCCCAAGCGGGGTTAGAATGCCTTGCCCGACAGGAAGGAGAAGGTTGGCAGATGCGCAATAAAAGGCTGATTCTGGCATTAGTTCTGGCTGTTCTGTGGGCGATAAGCCCCTCTTGGGGCGCGCCGGCGCGGAGCGTGATTCTGATGATCGGGGACGGTATGGGCGCGGCGCACGTGCAGGTGGCGGGGGCGTACGAGCGCTTCCTCGGGAGGTGCCTGACGATTGAGGAGATGATGGCGGGAGGGCCGGGCGGCTTGGTGAGCACTTTCTCGGCCAACCGGCCGATTACGGATTCGGCGGCGGCCGGGACGGCGCTGGCGACCGGCGTAAAGACGAACAATGGCATGCTTGGCGTACGTCCGGACGGCACCCCGGTGGAGACCATCCTGGAGCAATGCAAGAAGGCGGGAAAGGCCGTCGGGCTGGCCACCAAGACGGGGATTACACATGCCACGCCGGCGGCCTTTGCGGTGCACGTGTCATCCCGCGGCGAGGAGGACGAGATAGCGGTACAGGAACTGGCGGCGCACGTGGACTTGATGCTGGGAGGCGGCAAGCGCGCTTTCTTGCCCGAGTCAATGGGCGGAGGCAGGGAAGACGGGCGGAACCTGTTGCAGGAGGCTCAGCAAGCGGGCTACACGGTGGCGACGGGGGGGGCGCAGTTGGCTGCGGCACGCAGCCTGCCGTTGCTGGGCCTGTTTGCGGAGAGCGAACTCGGCTACACGATAGACCGGCCGAAGGGCGAGCCGACGCTGGCGGAGATGACGGCCAAGGCGCTGGAGTTGCTCAGCGAGGGCGAGCAGGGGTTCTTCCTAATGGTTGAGGGCGGCGAGATAGACTTCGGCGCTCACGCCAATGACCTGGCGACGATGATCTACGAGTTGCTCGCTTTCGACCAGGCAGTGCGAGTGGCGAAAGACTTTGCGGCGGCCCATCCCGACACCTTGGTGATCGTCACCGCGGACCACGAGACGGGGGGGCTCACGCTAGCCGGTCTGATGAACTGGGACATCGTGCAGAGCCAGAGCGAGAGCGCGGAGCAGGCGATAATGGCGGTGGCGCGGAGCGAGAAGGTCTCGCTCGAGCAACTGCGCGCGGCGGAGCAGAGGCTGGGAGCGAGGTTGAGCGTCGGCGAGCGAGCGCGGCTGCTGCGCGCCGGGGCCGATTGGGAGGAGGCCGGGAGCCTGCTGGCGCGCAAGCGGTCGGAGCGGGCCGGCGTGAGGTGGTCGTCGTTCGATCACACGGCGGCGTGGGTCCCAGTGGTGGGCACTGGGCCGGGCAGCGAGCGGCTGCATGCGCTGCAGGACAACACCGACATTCCGGGGCTGCTGCGGTGGGCGCTGGGAATCAGCGTGGAACAAGCCGCAGCGGGGGCCGCAAGCCCTGCTATGCCTTGCTGTGCGCGCGGAGGGTGATAAGCGAGATCTCGCGGGGACAGAGAAGGCGCAGGGGGAAGCCCTCGCCGGCGCCGCGGGTGACGTAAAGGGTGGTGCCGTTCGCGTTGACTAGCCCGGCGGCGCGCTCCCTGAATCTCCGGCAGGGGGCGTAGAGGGGGCCAAGCCGCGGGAGACGTATCTGGCCGCCGTGGGTATGACCGGCGATGGTCAGGGCCAGTTCAGCGATGCGAGGGTGGTCGAGGACATCGGGGGAGTGGGTGATGGCGAGGCGGAAGTCGGCGTCGGGCTCAGGGGGGAGAGCGGCGGACAGGTCGGCGTGGTCGCTATAGGCGTCGTCCACGCCGACGAGCCAGATGCGCGAGCCATTTCTCTCCACAGCCGTGGTCTCGTTCACGAGAAGCCGGATGCCTGCTTGAGCGTAGAGGCACCGCCATTCATCAGCCGAGGGGCCTCGCGGCCCGCCTAGGTATCGCGAGTACCAGAAGAAGCCGTGCTCGTGGTTGCCGAGGGTGGCCCAGACTCCATGCGGCGCCTCGAGTTCGGCGAACAGCGGAACGTATTGGGGGGCGTGGCGAGCATTGTGGACCAGGTCGCCGAGCAGGCAGACGAGATCGGCATGCAGGCTGTTGACCAGTTCGACGACTCGCTGCACCCGCGAGCGGCCGCCGCGCAGGGGGCTGGCGTGCACATCGGCTACCGCAGCGATGGCGACACCATCAAAGCCAGCGGGCAGGCGAGGGTGCGAGATGGTGACACGCTCAACCACAAGAGGTCAACCTTTGGCAGCGGTGCGGCCGGGCCTGCAGATTCTCACGATGCACTCAGCGCTGTTCAGTACTATGGCGAGCGCCAGGGCGGCGAACAAGACCAGGTTGACGGCCGAAGTGACCCTGGTCTGGGGGATGACCTCGACAGCCACCAGGAATAGCAGGTAGAGGTATTGGAGGGAGCCGGTGAGTTTGCCTAGGGTGGTGGAGGCGGTCTGCTCGCCGCCGCCCGCTGCGGACAGAGAGAACTGGAGCGACAGAATGGTGAGCATTGAGAGGTAAAGGAAGGCGAACTGGTAAGTGGCGAGGCGACCGGAGGCATAGAAGGTGATGAAGAGGGAGTAGATGAGCACGAAGTCCACGGTGCTGTCGAGGGCTTTGCCGAAGGAGCCGGCCTGGCGCATCAGCCGCGCGACGCGGCCGTCGGCTACGTCGGTCAGCCAGAGAAGGGCCATGGCGACGACGGCCAGGTAGGGGCGGTGGGTGGCTACGCCGGCGATGACGAAGGGCAGAAGAATGAGGCGAGAGAAGGTGAGGACGTTGGCGGGGGTGATGAGGGGTGCTTCGGCGGTTGTGTCGCCGGACATGAAGACCAACTCCCTTCAGTTAGCCCGCGTCGGCGTTCCCGGCTCCCCATACGCCTCCGCGGAAAGACGGACGGCCCAGCGGCTCGGGGTCCGCTAGCCCTTGGCCTCAAGCATGGAGTTCAGTTCTTCCGTCAGTTTGGATTCGATGGTTTGGTTGATGTAGAGGGTAGCGAGGGCGCAGCCGTAGCAGTGCTCCTCTTGGGGCAGGTCGGCCAGGCCGGGAATGCCGGCGCGCATGTTCTGGAGCACGCTGTGGTCGGCGACGTTGCCGATGGGAAGGAGGCGGCGGATGGCGTGGGAGCCGCAGCGGTACTGGCAGCCGTCGGGTGTGAAGAGCGCTTGGGTTGGGGCGACGTAGCAGCGGCGAGCGAGGGCGAGAGCGCCGTAGCGGCCCTGCGCGGAGACCTCGACGTAGGCGTCGAGGCCGCCCTTGTGCTCCACGCGCAGGAAGGGATTGGTGAAGGGGCCGAAGAGGGCCTTTCTCTCTTCGGCGGACACTCCTAGGCTCGCCTGGAAGTTGTCCCAGATTTCGCCGACCTGCGGCCAGACCTGTTCGTAGAAGCGGCGGAAGTCCGCGGCTGAGGGGCGCAGGTGCGCGTTGGAGACGCCGCCGACGGGGATAATGTGCGGGAAGAGGTCCTGATAGAAGGGGTCGGTATTGTCGGCGGTCTGCTTGTGCTTCTCGAGCAGGAAGGCGAAGAGGGGGGGGAAGAGGTCGAGGTTAGCATTGGTGAGCACGCAGTTGATGTGCACGCCCGGGTAGGAGACGCCGACCAGGTCGCGGGCGAGTTGGAGGTTGTAGATGCCCTCGAGCACGCGGCGGAAGTGATTGCCGGCGGCGAGATGGTTGTGCGTGGCCTCCTCCGCGGCGTCGAGAGAGATGTGGAGGCGGGCGAGGCCGCCCTTGATGAGGCGGAGGGCGACTTCAGGGGTGAGGTTCACGGCGTTGGTGTTGACGTTGACGCGCGCGCGCCTGGCGGTGGCGAAGCGGACGATGCCGTCGTCGCCCCACAGGTCGGCGCCCAGGGTTAGGGGCTCGCCGCCGGTGAGGTAGAGGTAGGGGCCTTCTTCGCCGGCGCCAGAGGCAACCTCTTCGATGATGCTCTTCCAGCGCGCGACGCCTACTGTGGATTCGATCTCGGGTTGGTTGCAGTAGAGGCAGCGGGGGTCGAGGTCGCAGGCGGAGGTGAGATTGAGGCCGACGAAGGAGATGGTGGGGTCCGCGTGCCGCAGGGCGTTGGGCCAGTCCGCCAAGAGGGGAAGGAGGCGGTCGCGGTCGCTGCAGCCTTCGGCGATGAGGGCTGCGGCTCTCTCCTTGTTGGCCATGAGGAGGTGGTCCACGACGGTGGGAACGAAGCCGCGCGCCTTGCCGGGCTCGAGGCGCTCGGCCTTGACCTCTTCCACCAAGCCGGAGTCAATCGCTGCCTGCCACGCGGGCGAGTTGAGGAGGGTCTCCAGTTCGAGTCGGTGTTGAGGCGTGTAGTGGTCTGCGGGTATCTGCATTATCCTGTCCGGTCCTTGCGAGCGCGTCCGCTCTGTGGATAGTGTTCCGCATCCGCGTTGACGTGTCCACATCCGGGGCCGCGATGAGGCTAGCGGAGCGCGGGGAGAGGGCGCGGCACATTGGCGAAGATGGGCAGCCTTTCGCCGCGCGGGTGAACGCCGAGCACGGTGTTGCCGAGCCAGCGATAGGTGAAGACGCCGGCGGGGTCTAGGTCAACCGTCTGCTCGAAGCGCGGCAGCGGATAGGTAACGGTGAGTTCCTCGCCGGCTTTGACGTCCTCGAACTCGATGTAGTCGCCGACGCAGCCATGCCAGACGGACATCTGCTCTTGCCCGCGGTAGGCCTTGATGCGCGAACGAGGAACCCAGGCCGGCGCGCGCAGGAGAAAGCGGCCGTCCTTCTTGGCCACCACGGTCAGGCGGCCTTCGTTGGGAAGGAACGAGACGACCTTAGCCTGAGGCGTGTCGCGGCTGAAGGAGAGGTTGATCCAGACAGTGCGGGAGTCTTCGGTCACGACATTGTCCCAGGCGGTGTAGAGGGCGCGCATGCCTTCGGGCGGGCAGCAGCCCATCATGTTCATTCCGGTGGGGCCGTCGTGATGCACCCAGTCGTTCGGGGTGAGCACGGCGTGGAAGCCGCCTTCGAGCCGACGCGCCATGACGAGGCCCTTCTCGACTTCCTCGGCCGGCTTATCGCGGTGGAGTTCGCGGTAGAGGCGCTCGAACTCGGGGGTGACGAAGAACTGCGCTTCCCGGAGGTAGTTGCGGGCGTGGCGCTCGAGGTGATCCCAATACTCGGCGAAGCCAGCCTTGGCCAGCCACATGGCAACGTCGGTCATGTCGGCGGTGTTGCAGGTTTCCGAGTAGTCGCGGCCGACGCACTCCGGGAACCAGCCCCAATCGAGGCCGAGAGCGCGCAGGGATTCGTAGGCATTGCGGGCCCAGTTGAGGTAGCGGGGCTCGTGGACGAGCGCCCCCAGATGAGCGACGCCGAGCACGGGACGCATATGCAGGTGGGTGTTCCAGACGTGGGTGAAGGAGCCGTCGGGGCGGAAGTGGTTGTTGCCGGCGCCCTCTTGCAGGCCGGCCAGTTGCCCTTCGGCCCAGGCGATGGCGAAATCGAGGGCTTCGTCGTTCTTGGTGGCCTCGTAGTAGCGGACGATGGGCTCGAGTATCGAGGGGTACTGCGCGGCGCAGCCGGTCATCACCCAGCCGTTGCGCCAGGCGCCCAGGCCGCCGGGGTACCAGGCGCGGCCACGGTCCCAACTGGCGAGTGACCGCAGCGCGCGGACCATCTTGCCGGCCTGTCTGAGGTACGATTGCTCGCCGGTCTCCTGGTGGAGTTCAACCAGGGTGACGATGGTGTTGCCCGTGGTCCAGTTGAGCGCGGCCGGCGCGTGGTCGCTGTCGTTGCAGTTCAGGCAGTAGGGAGGGAGCCAACTGAGGCCGCCCTCGCGCACGTAACCGAGGATGCGACGACGCACGGCCTGCTCGACCTCCTTGCCGACCTCGCGCTCGCCCGACATCCGCCGCATGTAGAACCATTCCCAGTCCATGCGGCACTCGGTGTCGCCCAGGGAGATGAAGTCGAACTGGTCGGGGCCCGGGAGCGGCCGCAAGGAGAGCGGGCTGATGAGGAAGCGGCACTCGTAGTCGCGCGCGGGCTCGGGATTGTTCCTCAGGTATTCGAGCGCCCAGCGGGCCATGGCCGGCAGATTGATATCGGCCGAGGGAGGGGTCTGCGCGAGAGGTTCGGGCGCGGAGGGCTCCTCGGCGGTGGGGTCGGTCAACGAGCCGCGGAAACTCCTGGGCAGATAGCGGCCTAGGTTGCCACTGCCGGTTTCGGCGGCGGCGCACAGGCCCATGAGCGCGACGGCGGCGCAGATCATCAGCAAGAGCGTCTCAGACACTCCGACCACTCCTTCGAGGGCGCGCTGTTGCGCACGGCGCGCGAGGGCTACGCGGGCAGCGCCGGCCAACTTTACGCCGGTGGCGGGGGGGACGCCAGCCCGGAGTTGGGGGCGGGCATGTGCGAAGGGACCTCAGGTCGAAACGAAGCCCGCCGCGGGGGCTCTCCTCTGCGAGACGGTGCCATGGTGCTGCTGAGTTCGCCAGGGGGGTGGCGAAACCGGGAGAGGTGCAGGGCGGGACGGCCGGGAGCGGAGATCTACTCCTGCCGGGTCACATCCAGCTCACGCGCCGTTTTGTCGCCGTAAATGACGGGCACCTTGCGCATATCTCTGCCGCGCCGTTCCTCCTGAAGGATGTAGCGCATGGGTGCCGTAAGATAGACCAGAGTCTTGATCCTAGCATTGCTGAGATGGCCGTATCGCTCGACTGTTTCCCCAACAATGGCTTGCGCCTCTGGGTCCACGGGGGTGGAGTGACAATCAGGGCCGGGTCCTACGGTGGGCATGCGATCGGAGAACGTCAATAGGGCGCGCCGGTCCTGCAGAATGCGAAGCGCCTTTGCCAGATTCGGGGGCCAGGGACCCTCTCTCTGGCGCAAGTAGAGCCCTCCGGTCAAGGTGTGACCCAGACGTTCCAGACTGAGGAGATCTGTCAGGTATAGCAGCTTGGTGAGCTTGAAGTACGTGACCCGCCCGAGTGACCGAAGAATTGCGCAGACAACCCCGTCCAGCCGAGCGACGTACTCGACGTCAGGGGCGGTGAACCTGCCAGACTGGGCCAGGGAGATGCGCCGCCGCAACCCCTTCAAGGGGTGCACGAGCTGCGCCAGAGACATGAAGTCCGCGCGCTGCTTGGCGACAGCCCGATGGACAAGAGCCCTGGGTCCCGGATGGTACAGCGGCACCATCGCCCTGCCAGCCCAAGGCACCGCTCGGCCCACATGGCCCCTCAGCGTGTAAGCATGGGGGCATATGAGTCGGAGTGCGGACAGTGCCACCGCCCCCAGGGGCACGACCACATCGGGGCTTACCAGCTCGATGGTCATCTCCAAATACCGCACGCAGTTGGCAACCTCCTCAGGAGTCGGAGTGTCGTTGTTTCCGTTCTCTTCTGTGGGATTGCACAATACTGCGTTGGTCACGAACACGTCCTGGCGCTCCCACCCCACATTGCCAAGCAGCGCCTCGAAGTTGGCCCCGGTCTGGTCCCCGTACAAGGGAACCCCCGTGCGGTCTGCCCCGAGCCTCCCAGGCGCTTCAGCCACGAACACCACCTTGGACCGGAGGTTGCCGTTGGCGGACGAGAGGATCTTCGTCCGCCCGACAAGCCGAGGACAAAGACTGCAATGCTGCGCCGCCCGAGCGAGGTCCTCAAGCCTAACGTCCCTGGCGAAAGACCTGAAACAGTTGTGCATAATCGTCCTCCCGCTCATGACTTCAAACACCCCGGATCCGGACGGCTTTCCAGATCCCCGTACGCGATCAGCCTCTGAGCCAGGCAACCCGACCCGCACTGCCCCAACGCATCGCACGACGCGCAGGGCTCTGCCAGCGGTGCCTCAAGGTGGTGCCGCACCGCATTCAGGTACGGTGAGCTCTTCCAGCATTCCACGAGAGTTGCAGTCCGAAGCGATGAGAACTCAAGAGTGCCGACCAGTTCCTCGGCTCGTATCCGCTTGAACGCGTCACAAGGGTATATGCTCAGATCGGGGGCGACTATCAACCGGTCAATCGCAGCGTAGCACCGTGGCTGCTCATTCACCATGAGGAAGTTGTAGGGGGATCCGGTACGCACGTCAAAGCGCTGGGCGCGAAGCGCCCGCACAGTAGCCTTGAGCTCCAGGTTTTGCCGCCGATCCATGACCTGGCCCGGCAGATCCGCCCCCCGTCCTTGGGGTACGAATCTCAGTACGCTGACGCGACCCACGCCGTAGCCGGCGCCAAGCCGCACGATGGGCTCGAGCTCCCGGTAGTTGCAGGCCAGTGGCACGAAGTGCAGCTCGGTGCGGATTCCGTTCCGGTTTGCGCACTTCATGGCCTGTAGCGTGCGGTCATGGCTACCGCGCACGTGGGTGATCCGTTCGTGGGTGCGGGAGCAAGCGCCGAAGATGCTGAAAACACATGTGCTGACTCCAGCGCGCTGTAGTGATGCCAGCTTGCGCTCGACATCCGGCCCGTTCCCAGACGTGTACACGATAGTCGTCGCTCCGCCCTGGCTGGCGAATCCCACCGCCTCGTTCAGCGGCGTCCACTCGAGGGGCTCGCCGCCGGAGAACGCCACCTTCTGGATGCCCATGTCTCTTGCCTGGGTGAGGATGTTTAGGCACTCCTCCCTTCCCATCTCGGCGGTCGCGGAGGGTGAGGCATCGCTCGAGCAGTGCACGCACGCGAGAGAGCACCGATACGTCACCTCGAGCTTGATCTCACGCAGGTTCCAGCAAGAGGGCGGCACCCTCATCCCAGTGACCCCAGGAGCTCCTTTAGTGGGCGCTTGTCCCCGCTCACATAGGCCCTCGAGGACACGCAGGTCAGGGCACCCGGCGCGTAGTGCGTTTCTGCCGCCAGGAATGTGAGGAGGTTGCACAGGCCCCAGTAGTTTCCATAGGCCCGCTCCAGGAAGTCCTGGTTGCGATACACACCCATCAGACCGAGTCGGTGAGTCGTCCCACCCTCGAGTTGAACTGCAAGAAAGTCGAGGCAAGGCCCCCCCAGAGGCCGAATCGTCTCCGGACCCACCTTTTGCAGGGCGATCGTGTACGCCGCTCTGTAGATGCGTTTTCGGGACAGCACAGCCGAGATGATGTTCTGAAGTTGATTCTGCGGCCGTTCGGCCGTCTCATAGTGGGTCATCCTTCGGAAGTAGGTGCCCCACCACCCAGGTGCCCGGCGACGTAAGCGCTCGTACATGCCAGCAGGCCTGTTGTAGCTACGAAAGACCTCCTCCGCACTCCCCCGCTTCTCGTACAGACGGTGGGGGAATATGGTGTACGCGACGTGCTTAGGACCCAGCAGCCCCCTGGCGGCGGCAAAGCTGCACACTTGCTGGTGGATAGCATCATCGAGTGCGCAGGGGTCTGAGATCTGCACGATCAGGTTGGGTGCTGCCCAGCCGCGTTCGGCCAGAAACCCGACAGCCTGCAGCCATGCCGTCTGGAACGACGGCGCGACGATGACCTCGGGACTACTCGTGGCACACACCCCCAGTCTTAGCGACACGTCGCGGTCGACGTGGGTACCGGCCACCCCACCCGTGCTCAGTCCCATTGTACCCCAGCTTCGCGGTCAACACCAGCTCGCCGGCGCAAGCATGCGACCTCCGGCTGGGACTCGGAACCGCAGATCGCTGCCAGGCAGCCGGTTGGCGGCGGCCTCACCCCCGCGTGTCGCGCTCCCTACGGACGGGGCACGCCTTCGAGCCGTGTAGGCGCGGGGAGCCCGCACCACCTCACAGAGCGGATCCAGTTGTCCCTTGGGCGACGGCTCGACAGGGACGGGGCATTCGGCTATCGTCGGGGCCGTGTGGTGGATCGCGGGAACGGCGCTATCTTCGCAAGCGGCTTAGGAGGGTCCGGTCATGAAGCCTCTGCGTTTCGGCATCATCGGCTACGGCTGGGCGGCGGGCGCCCACATCAAGTCTTTCGAGGAGATCCAGGGCTGCGAGGTCACCGCCATCTGCTCGCGCCGCCAAATCCCCGACGAGGTGTTCATCAAGAACCACGGCAAGGCCTTCAAACTCTACAACGACTACGAGGCCATGTTGGCCGATCCCGAGATTGACGTGGTCAGCATCTGCACGCCGCATCCGTTCCACGTCGAGCAGGTGGAGAAGGCGTGCGCGGCGAAGAAGCACGTGGTGATAGAGAAGCCCATCGCGCTCGACTGGGAAGGCTGCAAGCGGGTGCGCAAGGCGGTGAGGGAGTCCGGCGTGAAGGCGCAGGTGTGCTTTGAGGTGCGCGTCATCAGCGCCTTCGTGACCTACAAGAGGATGCTCGCCGAGGGCGTGATCGGGCCCGTGCACTACGCCGAGGTGGACTACTACCACGGCATCGGGCCGTGGTACAAGCAGTATCAGTGGAACGTGAAGAAGAGTTTCGGGGGCAGCAGCCTGCTCACCGCCGGCTGCCACGCGATGGACGGCCTGATCTGGCTGCTGGACGACGAGCCGGTGGAGGTAATGACCTACGCGACTCGCAGCGGGAATCCGCTGCTCAAGGAGTACGAGTATCCCTCGACCACGAGCACGATCTTGAAGTTGAAAAGCGGAGCGGTGGGCAAGGTGGCGAGCGTCGTTGACTGCGTCCAGCCTTATCTCTTCAACGTGATGCTGGTGGGCGCGAACGGGAGCATCTGGAACGACAAGTTCCACACCGACAAGTTCGGCGGGCTGCTGAAGACGGGATGGAGCCGGCTCAACGTGCAGTTGGTGGACTCGGGCGACGTGGAGCACCATCCCTACACGGCGCTCTTCAGCGACTTCGTGGCCGCGATTCGCGAGGACCGGGAGCCGACGCTGACGTTGGAGAGTTCGATACTGGCGCACAAGGCGTGTCTGGCGGCGGACCTGGCCGCCGAGCGCGGCGCGCCGGTGAAACTGTCCGAGTTCAAGGATTAGTCAGCCACCAGCCGGCCGCCACTCGTCGGGCTAGTGCCGGATGATTGCGGCGGAGTAGTCCTCGGGCAGGCGGAGTTCAGTAAAGGTCATGCCGTCGCGGACGAGCGTGGGCGCGGCGAAGTCGGGCACTTCGCGCCCGGAGCCGTCGAACACGTGGACCTCGTGGCTTGAGTTGTCGCTCCAGCCGAAGCAGCCGCTCACCTTGGTGATGATGCGCTCCTTGCCGATGACGTAGCCCTCGTGGAGTTCGACAGGCGTGATGGGAAACATGTAGCAGGCCAGGTTCTTGCGCGTGGGGATGACGAGGTCGCTGTACCAGTTGTAGAGGCAGCCGTAGTCGAGGGCGGCGAGCATCACGCGGTAGGCGTCTTCCTCGGTGCGCTCGGTGAGATGGTCCCCGAGGGCGACGGGAGCGTAGAGCAGCGCCTCGGAGCAGTTGGAGATGCTGCCGGTCTCGACGAAGCGGCCGAAGTGGACATCGGCCATGGTGCGCGTGTGGGGCATGCCGTTGGCGATGAGCGGGCCGCGCTCGAGGAGGCGGCGGACGTGGAAGAGGCGGAAGGGCTGAGTGATGAGGGCGACGCTCGACTTGAGGCGCGCAATCCGGTGGGTATTGGGGTCAATGTCGGCGCTGCAGCCGTCCCACGGCTCGCCGTAGTGGTAACGGTAGCGGCTGTATTCGATCTCGTCCCAATAGACGCCCTCGGCTTTGCAGTCGCCGAGGATGAGGTCAATGTTCTTGGCCACGTCGCGCCCGAAGTCGTTGGTGAGGGTGGGGAAGAAGATGCGGTCGTGGGGATCGCCGTAGTCGGCTTGGGCGCCGTCGGGAAGTAGGACTCGGTCTTTGGCGTACTTGGCGGGGCTCTCGTCGAGGACGTCAATGAAGCAGTGGAAGTAGAACATGGTCTTGACGTCGGGGCAGAGGGCGCGGAGGCGGTCGTTGTGGCGGGCGTAGACGGAATGGTCAACGAGTTGGAAGGCGGTGCCGTGGGGGTAGCGGCCTTCGTACTTGGGATAGGAGATGCTGGCGCAAGAGAGATGGGTGCCTTTGTTGACGAGGAAGGAGCGGACGGCGTCGTCGCTCCATTGGTCGGTGGGAGGCCCGGCGCGGAGAAACGCAAACTGGTACTTGAGTTCAAAGCTCACGTTGCGCAGGCGGCGGGCGGCGTTGACGAAGTCCCAGAAGTCGGGGCGGTCGGTGGGAATGACAGCCCACTCGGCGGTGTAAGAAGCGCCCGGTCGCAGGACGAAGGAGTCGTCGGCGAGGGCGATTGTCGAACCCACGAAGGAGTTGACCGCGTGGACCATGAACTCGTCGTTGAGGGCGAGCAGGCCGAGGCCCGCGGAGCCGGTGGCGGCGTAGGTAGAGGGGTTGGCCGGCTCGTTGACAGAGCCGGCGCCGGAGGCAGGCGAGAGGCCGGCGACCCACGCCTTCTGGAGACGACCGCGCAGGTCGCACGTGTAGCGCTGGATGATGGGCAGGTTCTCGTCGGTGAGGTTGGTGAAGCGGTCGAACACGAGTACAGCCTCGGGCAGCCGCTCCACGCGGCGCTGGTGGGTGAAGTGGGCGCATGAACCTTGCTGCCATTTGCCGTCGGGGGAGGAGAAGCGGCTTTCGACAGTGAAGCGCTCGCCGCCGACCGTGATCTCGAGGCGCCCGGGCTGGGTGGAGTCAACACTGAAGTCGGGACGCGGGCGCTCGCCGGGGTAGACAAACGGCAGAGGACCGGTGGGAGCGGGGCGCTTGGGCTTAGGCGGCGGAGGCGGCGCCTTGAACAAGAGCGCGACCCCGCCGACGACGATGTCGCGGTCCGCTATCGGCGCCGTGAGACTCTCGAAACGCAGGACGTTGGACCCGGCCTTGAGCAGATCGGTGACGCGGAATTCATATTCGTGCGCCTTGACGCCGAGGAGCGCGTACTGCTCGTGGCCGTCAATGGCGGTGAAGTCGGGGCCATAAGGGAGAGAGATGTCGCCCGCGGGGGAGATGGCCGTTTGCACGTCGCCGCGACGCATGGTGGAGGCGGGGGGGCGGTTGCTCAGGCGCGGACCATCAATCGCTTGACCGTTGAGCGAGAGCCGCAGCGCGTTGGCGTGGTAGCCGGCGGGCTTGGAGAAGTTGATGCGCGCGCGGAAGAAGAGGTAGGCGTCCTTGCCTTCGGGTATGGGTGGGGCGTCGAAGGCTATCTCCGCCGACTGCGCGGCTTTGATCTCGACCGCATCGCGGATAGCGACGCGGCGGGGGGGCACGGTGGCCTTGCCGGCGGCATCGCCCAGGAGAAAGAGAATGAAGCGCGAGGGGTCATGCGCCCAGGGGGCGGTGGAGATTGTCAGGAAACTCTCCTGCGCGGGAGCCACGGAGTCGGTGTCGGAGAGGGCGACTTCGCCCGCGATGAGCGTGTCCGGGGCGGGGTTGGCGAGGCCAACGAGAGAGAACGGCACGAAGGCTTCCAGGTTGTAGCCGCGCGGCGTGCGCAGGGCGGCGAGTTTGACGCCCTCGATGGTCAGGCCCGGTGGCGCGTAGGGATAGGCCTCCGGCAAGATGTCGAAGAGCGGATCGCCTGTGCCCGCGAAGTTGCCGGGACTGAAGGCGAACTGGAACTGCTGCGGCCCCCAGGTCGAGCGTGGACTTTCGGGGTCGGGGTTGAGGTCGAGGAAGAGTTCGAGGTGGTCGCCGCGGAACATGGGAAGGCCGCGCTGGGTTTGCGTGACCACGTCGTCGGTAACCTCGACACCGAGGTAGAGGCCTTCGTAGCGCCAGGCGAGGTGGATGAGGCCGCTGAGGTCGTCGTCGCCGGTCCAGTTGCCGGCGCCGTAGGTGGCGTGCTCCGCGCCGCGGACAGTGATGGCGCCGGGCACCTCGGCCCAGTCTTGCAGCGAGCCGTCAACCGCAATGGGCGGGTCCGGCTTGTAGGGGACCACGCAAATCTCCTCATCTGCGAACCCGACCGCCGCCGCTATCAGCAGCAATATGGACACCGCCAAACTCACCCGTGTCACACTCATCCCTCCGCAGTTCAAAGCCCGCCTGTTACCTCGGCAGGGCAATCATCCCTCGCGCTATCTTCTGCAGCGTCTCCACAAAGAACTCGTGCTCTCGCCTCAGCACTCGCTCGCTCAGCGATTCCACGGTGTCGTTCTCCAGCACCGGTACCTCGCACTGCGCAATTATCGGCCCGTGGTCGTACTCCTCGTCCACAACGTGGATTGTCACACCTGTGACCCTGTCACCGGAGGCTAACACCGCCTCGTGGACCAATTGCCCATACATCCCTTTCCCGCCAAACTTCGGCAATAGGCCGGGGTGAATGTTCAGTACTCTCCCCCGATACTCACGCAGCACCTCAGCTCCTAGCTTCTTCATATACCCGGCAGGAATCACGAGATTGACCCCGTGCCCCCGCAACACCTCCAAAATCGCCCTGTCCAATTCCTCGGGATCCGGATGCGTCTTCCCACTGAGGTGATACGCCGGGATCCCCTCAGTCCGCGCCCGTTGCAGCGCCATTGAGTCCGAGTTGTTGCTGATGACCACGCAGGGCTGCGCATCAAGCCGCCCCTCCTTGCAGGCATCCACTACCGCCTGCATATTGCTGCCTCCATGAGAGCAAAGAAACCCAAGCCTCAAAGCCACCATCGTTATTCGCGCTACAGTCTCGCACCGGGCCGGGAGCGATGCAACGCCGCCTCACCCGCACGTGCTGTCGCATTTGGTGGCGCATCCGGTGTCCGCGCGCATACAAACATTTGGTGTCGGGCACCATTTGCACCAGGCGGCTTGCAGAGGTCGCACTGGGATGTGTACAGTAGGGACGCGTAAGGGCCCAGGAACGGGACCCTGGGGGTGCCAGAATGTCGGACAGCCTGCGGGAACGTCTGCGCACTGAGTTGGCAGGCCTCATCACAGAGGGGGTGGAATTGGCGAAGCTCCTGGGGCCTGAAACGGATGAGGCGGCCGGTCAGCTTCAGTTCGTCTTCAGGTACCAGAAGTGGTACACGCCGGCGCGCGCCGCAGTGGAGCAGCTCACTCCTGCTAGGCTGGAGGAGTTCGAAGCCCTGTGCCAGCCGAAGAAGCGCAAACAGATGGGGTACACGGCGTACGGGGTCCAGGACTACCTCTTGGGCGTCACATTCGTGACAGACATCCTCGCGGGGGACACGGCCGACACCCGACAGCTGGCCTTGGCCAGGCTCATGCAGCAGGTGTTGATCCTGAAGTCGGCACATGCGCAACTGGATTGTCTACTGGCAAACGCGCAGGCACTGATTCAGGCCGAGATTCTGGACTCGGAACTACAGGCCGCACGTGACTTGTTGAAGTCGAATTACTACCGGCCCGCCGGGGTGCTCGCAGGCGTCGTGCTGGAACGGCACCTAGCACGTGTCGCCCGGGCCCGGGGGCTCAAGTCGCTCAAGAAACAACCCGGGCTGTCCGACTGGAATGATCTGCTGAAAAGCGCGCAGGTGTACGATGTGCCCGAATGGCGCCGAATTCAGCGGCTCGGAGACCTGCGGAATCTCTGCGCGCACCCCAAAGAAAGAGACCCGACGCCGGATGAAGTCGACGAACTCATCGCCGGGACCGACAGGGTGACAAAAGCCGTCAACTGAGCCGCCATGGGAGTACTGCTGTCCGGGCCAGGGAGGTGCTGAGACGTGGCATGGTTCCAGGCGATTAGCGATCTGCTAGGTGTGCTGGTCTGGCCAGCCGTCGTTGCGTTCTTCCTTTGGGTCTTCAGAGATCCAATCCGAGTCGTGATCGGTGGCCTGCGCAGGGCCCGCTGGAGGGACTTCGAGATGGAGTTCGGTCGTGGGGTGGACCAGGCCGAGGAGAAAGCCCAGGGAAGTGACCTGCCTGTGTCTCCGCCGGCGGCGTTGCCGGAACTCGAAGAGCCGATTCGGGCACCCGCGCACTTCGCACAGCTGGCCTCCTGGTCACCGCGGGCGGCAGTGTTGGCTGTGTGGGTTGAGGTGGAGAAGGCGCTGCGTGTGGCAACGGGTGGGGCCGCCTCGCATGCAACGGCGTTCCGTTCACCCGGAGCGCTGGTGCGCGAGCTTGAGAGGAGGGAGGTGCTGGACCGGGACACCGCAGCACTGATCGAAGACCTGGGCGGTCTCCGTAACCAGGCTGCGCACGCGAGCGAGTTCTCACTCACGGTGGACGACGCCACCAAGTATGTCGCCTTGTCTCTGGCCGTGGCGCGACGCTTGCGAGGCGAGTGAGCCGCGGCCTGCGCTACACCCGGTGTGCACCCGTGCTGCGCCAGAACACCAAAGTGGCTGACACTGACAGTGTTCAAGTTATGCGGCGCACCTAGTCGTAGTGAGCCACGATGCGCGTCCGCCCCGCGCACTCGGGCAGTTCGACCCATTCTCTGTCGGGGTCGAAGCGGGTCCAAGCCTGGCCATTGACTTCCACACGCGTCATGCGACGGCCATCGGGATGGCGAAAGCGCGCGCGAATCACGCGGGGCGGATTGCGGAGCGGAGGCTCGATGCGCATCGTGATGGTGCCAGTGGCGACGCGGGATTCGAGGGCCACTGACATCGGGCCGAAGTAGGTGGACGCGTTCTCGATGCCGATGTTCTGCCCGTCAACAAGCCAGTAGCGCGGGACAGCGGCCCCGAGCCAGAGTTCGTCGCCCCGTTCCTCGACGAACATGAGGCGCAGCCAGTAAGTGGAGTTGGCTTCGTCGGAGGACTTGTAGTGGTCGCCGCGCCAGTCGCCGATGTTGGGGAGCGCGTGTTCGGTCATCATGCGCGTGTCGGGGAAGTAACTCACGGCGAAGGCGTTGAAGTAGGCGCGGAGGAAGTGCTTGGGCTCGTCGCGGAGGAGGTAGGGGATGGGATTGGAGAGGAGGTTGGCCTGCATCGAGATGCCGCCGCGGCTGAACCAGTAGCGCTCGAACTCCTCGCTGGTCAGGTTGTAGCCGTATTGCTCGGAGAGGTAGAGGTTGTCCTCGAAGTCCCTGATAATCCAGGTGGCGAGGCGGTCGCGGGGGGGGAGGGCGCCGCAGCGGACGAGGTGGATGGCGCCTTCCAGAGTTTCGGTAATCCAGCCGAAGGACCGCCCGCGCCGGTGGACATCCGGGGGAATATGGGGAATCCAGGAGCCGTCGCGGAGGCGCACCACCGGCGAGCGCCGCATGGCCTCCATGTACGCGGCGAGGATGTCCTGGTGGTAGGCTTCCGCTTCAGCGAGCAGGCGCTTCCCTTCGGGATGGCCTTGGGCGTCGAGCGCGCGGGCGGCGTTGTCCATGCCCCACCAGG
>Ga0315289_10006284_pt1 | contig 17471 bp, 20 predicted proteins | sample YL17G11_40_MG_FD_203452 | JGI IMG/M metagenome (GOLD analysis project Ga0315289, IMG submission 203452) | Sediment microbial communities from Yellowstone Lake, YNP, Wyoming, USA - YL17G11_40 | ecosystem: Environmental > Aquatic > Freshwater > Lake > Sediment | place: USA: Wyoming | collected... | reverse complement strand
TCGTATCGGCAATATTTTTATCCAGTGTTTCTGCTATTTCTTCTGCTGATCCGTACTCTTTTATTTCAACTACCATTTTCTTCTGCACCTCCGAAGAGGAAACAATATAGGGATAGTAGATAGTGACGTTTTGCCCTACCCCCCAATCTCAACAAAGGAAAGGTGGAAGCTCAGCTTATTGTGGAGCCGTCGCAGTGTAGGTGAACTGGTTGCCCTTTGATGTTCTTGCTTCGATTTCGTATTGGTTACCGTTAACCCACGCTGGAGCCATGGTAACATTTGCAAGCATTTGGGTGTTCGCAGGAATCGTAAACGAAGCGAGTAGCAAGTTTGCGCCATTGTTTATGTGAACCTCTGTGACTGTAACTGGGTTAGTTCCGGTATTCTGCATTGTTACATTTACGAAGCCAGTGGGGTTAGTCCAGAAACTTACTTGTGTTATTTTGATCTGTTCTGTCGCCATGAAGTTGAATGTTAGGGCTCCCATCCATGCGGCTACGGCTATGCTGACTGCGACTGTTACGGCGATGAGTATGATTGAGGCTACTACGGGGCTTAGGGCTTTTCGGCTTCTTAATATTTTCATTTTTGTTTAATCCCTCCTTTTGGGCCTGTTTGAGTATCTAGTAGAATCAGAGGATTTAAGTCTTACGACTCGATACATCATATTAACCCTTAGTAAAACACAGCTACAACGATCCAACCCTACACGCTAATAGTAACGCCTAGAAGACCATCGCAAAAGAAACTGTACAACAGTTGAGCATCATGCCCTAATGCTTAAAGTTTCAGACTGTCAAAGAACCCCAGCAGAAGCTTCGCGACTCTTTCGCCAAATTCCGTCTTCAAATAGTATTTCTTCAACGGATCAATACGCACACTCTTAGCCAAGCCTAAATCCTCAATCTCAATCATCCTAGCCCTGAAGGTACCGTCACTGAGCGTCAAACGATTCTCCCGCATGAACTCCTTGGCCTCTTTCCATTTTCCCCGACTCATGTGAAGCAGCATAATGCAGTCTATGGCATGATCCTTCTCAAGCATGGCCTTTATCGCGGCCGACTTCGGTTCCGTGAGTATACGCTTGATCTTCTTCTCGTCTCCAACCTTAACCATCAACATCATCCTGCCATTCTTACTTCCTACTATAGCTCGAATACCTTTAAAAGATTTAACCTATATTACGATTTAAGTCATATTTCATGGGTCATGGGTTACATTTCTGAAGCTGCATGCGTTTCCGTATTAGGGCATCCTGAAAACAGCCGTCTCTTGATCTAAAAGCTAGTTGGGGGATATGATGAAGCGCGCACCAGTTTCAGTTGAAATCTAAACCCGAGTTTGACGAGTCTTGCTGTCACCAGTCAAAGCTAAGAGCCATAATCGATGTTTCCCCTTTAAGATTGAAAGGTTTTGGGATTTTAGCAGAAAACATATTCGCTGTTTTCGGGTTACAGCAGATTCTTCAAACTCGACATCTCAAAATCAGGGACATCAACATTGACTGATGCGAAGACGTGCTCTAATGTGAGGGGAGAATGAAGAAGGGCAGGCGGCTAATCTCCTCTAGAGAGATCAGCATAGCCAAAGAGAATGTCTACGTTAGCTACGGAATCATTGTCCTCTGTTGCCAAAACTGCGGCTACATCGAACTGAACGAAGAAAATGAGGGTTAACCTGTTGAAATAGTCAAGACGTGCCGCGCACGGAAATCATCCATGAAAAATTATAAGGGGAAAGGACAACCAGCGCGCACGGCACATCTAAAATTATTGAATGATACAAAGCAATTTAAACGTTATGCTGCGAAGCCTATTATTGTATTATCAGACAACTCATAAACACCAGTCTAGTTTTTCAATATTCTCTTCTCCCAGCAAAGGCGTTTCGTCACCGTTGCATGGTCATCGCGGGACTACTGTCTGCGGCATCGAGAGAATGAGAATCCGTTGCGAATTGAAATGTGACTAGAAACATTTTTGCTCTCCTGGTTCAGGATCATAGGCGCACGCTAATCTTGACTGTTGCTTACGTTAAGAGACAGAACAGACGCGTATGAACCTGCGATTTGATTTGCCTATGCCAGTATCGTGCAAGCTGACAAGAGCTAATGGTTTAAATCTTCATGACAAATATGAACTCATGGCAAAAGCGAGAGGTTGAGATAGAGTGTCATACGTTTTCAACATACCTTTTCGTGATAATCTCAAGCTGAAGCATGTTATTGACTCCGTCAAGGAAGACGTGAAGCTGCAGACGCTGTGGAAATGTGCGAACGTGATGGCCATCGACCGCATGGGCTACACTGACCATGGTCCAACGCACGTGAAAATAGTCGCCAACGTGGCGTTGAAGATTCTCAGAATACTCGTTGACAACAAAGTCGTGCCCAGCATCGTCAAGAATTACGGCATGAAAAATGAGGATGCCGAAGTAGTGGTCGTCCTGGGCTCAATCTTTCATGACCTGGGCATGGTGGTCACAAGGGAAGGACACGAGGTTTACGGCGCACTGTTAGCGTCTGCGTTCATAGAGAAGTACATACAGCAAATCTACTCAGAGGAAGAGCGCACGATAGTACTGTCTGAGGCTTTACATGCGATAGTGTCTCACGAAGAACCAAGGAGACCATTGACGGTAGAGGCAGGCATAGTGCGGGTTGCCGACGCCTTGGACATGGAAAAGGGCAGAGCCAGAATTCCATTCGAAGCGGGAAAAGTGGACATACACTCGGTCTCGGCACTTTCAATAGAGAAGGTAGACATCCAAGAAGGCGAAAAAACACCCGTCAGAGTTAAGATAACGATGTCAAACTCCGCGGGAATCTTCCAAATAGACGAACTGCTCAAACCCAGAATCGAAAACTCCGGAATAAAAAACTACATCCACGTCGTAGCCGAGATAACCGGAGAAAAAGAGACAAAGATTCTGGAGAAATTTGAAATCTAACCGTCACTGCCAGCTCATCATTAAAGAGTCTTGACCTGCAAAAGCCTCAGCATTCTTCACACGTTTTGCTCCGCCTCACGTCGATACGGTCAAGGTCGCGATACAGAACGATGATGATGCCTAACCAACTAATGCTGGAAAGGCCGACTTTTTGCGCTGCAAAATTCCCAGCGTCGATTGTTACTGTGGCTTCGCTTCAGAAATCTTCAAGGAGCCGTCGAGTGCTTCAACGAACTTTTCGAAGGAGGCACTTGGAATCCTTGCCCCTGATGCTTTCGGGTGGCCGCCGCCTGAGCCGCCGAAGCGCGGCGCCAGTTCTCTTAGGATCGCGTTCAGGTCTACATCATCTCTCTCGGTTCTCAGGCTCATGTCCACCGTGCGGTCAAAAGTTTCTCCAGCGATTCCCACGGTTGCTCCCGCGATTACCCTAGCATAAGTCGCCGCTTTGCTCACGGAGCCTCCTATGTCCAAGACGTACGAAACCTCGCCGACTGTTTGAACCGTTTTCTCTATCGTCGCAAGAAGATGCTCTTCCTCATGGGTTCGAGTCAAAGCCCTTCCTAAGAGTTCGCCGCTGATGCTGGGAAGACGATTCCTCGATAGCAACCTGAGGATCTCAAGCTTGAACCTCAAGTCTCTTCTTGTTCCTTCCAACCCTTGAACAAGGACTCCTGCCTCAAAATAGATGGTCCGCTTATCCCAGTCTTTGAGTGATTCTCGGACGAAAGGCGTATCATCCGCGTAGTCCCCTATGGCCCCGTATATCGCGACCCGACTCATCTTCTTAGATAATTTGTCCTGGAAGGCTCTGAACGTCAACTCAGAGGCGCAAGGACCCAATTCATGAATGACTTTTGCAGAAAAACCTGAAGGTTCAAACTCGGGTGGAAAAGGATGATGATCCACATAGAGCACAGTGTTCCTAGAAGAGAGAACACGCATCCTGGCTGAAACATCGGGCAGCGTCTCCCCGTTCAGGGCAATGTCGCACACTATCACTTGGCTTCCCTCATCAACCTTCCCCAAATCTTGAGCCAATTCAACAGGACTCGTGAAGAACACTCTGGCATCAGGAAAAGCAGCCAAGGCCAAGGCTCCTGAACACACTCCATCAGAATCTCCATGAACCAGAATCCAGGTTGGCATCATGAATCGCCCGTAAGACCATCTTGCCGCAACGATCAATAGAAATTGCCTAAATTAATAAACTCATCCGTACAAAGAATTTCAACCAGTTTCACGGTAAACGAGTCCCCTGCGCGAAAACGATCATAAGGGAAGAGAAAAAATGCTTGGGCTACCAGCCATGCTTTATCGTAGCGGGTTGAGTGGCTTCCTTCTTCCGCTTCTCTGGCTTCTTTGATTCCTTGAACCCTTTGATTCTAACGACTCCGCTTTCTACGGCAACCCAATATTTGTTGTTCAAACGCTCATGGTACACGAATTTGTTCACCAACTTCTTCAACTCTTCAGGAGACAGCTCTTCAGAAACCACAAAAACACTGTTACCGTCAGAAGTAGCCTCCGCCTTAAGCGTCGTGCGCAAGTAACCGACCAGAGATTCTTTCTCATCCGTCAAATCGCCCAAATCCACCTTCAACATCTTCTTCCGCCAAGAAAACAACACGCCCAACCTCTGCCATAGCAAAAGACACCTCAGCTTAAAAGGTTCACACTCAAAGTCGCCTGCAAACCCAACGAAAATCACAGATTCATCCTGCGGTTTAAGGCCACACATGAGAACATACCGACCCAAAAAACCGACCTAGGAGGGGGCTATCAACTGTTCGCGTGATTTCAACCCAACAGTTGGGCAGGTTCAACCCGCTTCGACCGCCAACCCACAAGAGACTTCATGCCCAAAACCCAAAAAACCCAACTAGCGAAGGCACGTCTCGGTGGCCTCACCGTTGTCTAAAAAGAAGCAGGCCAACCCATCGAACTATGCTCAGGGAAAAGTCCATCATCAACCCACTCGCAAGGACGAACATACACAAATTGAGCATCATTCACAGAAACGTATTAAGGCAGCCAACGAAGAAAGTCATGAGTCACGAGTTGAAGGGTTGCGCTTGGAAACGATGGCGGTAAGAGTTGAAGGACTCGCAGTCAACTACGGCTCGTTCGTAGCCGTGGAAAACCTGTCATTCAACGTGAAGGAAGGAGAAATCTACGGACTCCTCGGCCCCAACGGAGCAGGCAAAACGACGACCATCAAAGTTCTCGTCGGAATCCTGGAACCCCGAGCCGGCAAAGTCGAAGTCTACGGCATACCCGTGTCAAACGAAGTCCCCGCCAAGAGCCAAATCGGCTACGTCCCAGAAGAAGTAGTCCTGCTGGACTCACTCACGCCGAGAGAATTCTTCGAATTCGTAACCTCAATAAGACGCCTAGACCGAGAAAACGTCAACAACAGACTTGAAAGGTTCGCGACAGCCTTCGAGCTGAAACAATATTTTGACACGCCCATCGCGGCCCTGTCCATGGGCAACAAACAGAAAGTCGCCATCATCACGGCACTCCTGCATGACCCCAAACTCCTAATACTAGACGAACCCCTCGTGGGCTTGGACGCACGTTCCTCAAAGATCCTCAAAGAACTCATAACTTTCCATACCAAGAAGGGCGGAGCCGTCATATTCTCGACACACATCATGGAAGTCGCCGAAAAACTCTGCACAAGAGTGGGAATAATAAACAAGGGAAAAATCGTCGAAGAGGGCACCGTCGAGGACCTCCGCAAACTCGTCCGGAGCGCCGAAGGCTCGCTGGAAGACATTTTCCTCAAGGTAACAGAACAGGAAGCCGGCATGCAGGACGTAATAAAAGCGTTAGAAGAGGAGTAACTTGCAGTGAGATTTTCTGAACTCTGGCGACTCGCTAGCACAGTCTACAAGGAGGTCTCGTTCCAGTCCATTTTTTCACTACGCGCAGGTTCATCCCTGCCGCGAAGCGGCGGAAGAGACATCAAACAACTCGTCGCCAACGCAAGAATAAACACGCTAATCAGCAAATTGATCACAACAGTCTTCATCGGGATCTTCGCGGGGATCATATTCCTTCCCTTGACGATCGGCATCTCTGGTCACACGATGCCGAAACAAACGGCCGTACTAGCCGGCGTCTCAGCATTCTTGGCCGTCGTACTTTTTTTGATAGTCTTCATGGGACTCCAGGTTTCAACGTCGTTCGTATCCTCAAAGATCACAGATGTCCTCAGCCCCCTCCCACTCTCAAAGCAGGAAATCTCAAGAATCGTTTTTTTATGCTTCATAAGAATCTTTGATATCCCCCTCGTTGCCGCACCCGTGATCTTTCTTGCCGTCTACGCCTTCATCGGCGGATCAATACTCGGCGGAATAGTCTCTCTAGGAGGCATAATAACCGCAGAGATCTTCGCCCTGTCCCTCACCACAGTCCTAGCCAGATTCTTCTACCTAAAAGTGACAAGCGCGGGAGGCAGGTCCAAATGGCAAACCCTTCTGAGGCTTGTATTCATGCTAGTCTGGATTCTTCCAACCTTTGCAGCATATTTCGTCGTCAATTTTGCAACTCAAATAGTCCAATCATTCGCCAGCTTGATGCAGGGCTTCTCATCCTTCTCCCAGATCCTGGTGCTAATTTTTCCATTTTCCTACGGGTTCCTGGCGTCCAGCCTAGCTTTCTTCGATCAAATAAACTATACACTTCTGGCCCTATCCATAGCCGCCTCAGTCGCATATGCAATCCTTGCATACTACTGTCTGGGATGGGTCACTCAAACTGTCAGGAAAATGGGGGTTTCAGCAATGGGCACAGGCCCGAGAGAAATCGTCAAGGACACCCTAATCAAACCTCAAAGTCCGTGGCTCGGCATCATCCGAAAAGACCTGAGAGTAGCCTCAAGGGCGCCTTCCTACGCAAGCCTATTCCTCTTGCCTGTTATACAGACAGCAGTTCTTGCAGTATCATTCTCCTCGTTCAGCGAGCTCGGATTGACCACTGCTCTGGGGATTCTGACAGGAATGTCCATGATAACTCTCCTGATTCCGCCAACACTATCTTCAATAGAAGGTTTAGCCTCTGCTTACATGCGACATCTTCCAATGAAAAAAACAACGCTGATCTCAGCGAAGACTTTGCTATCAATATTCACTTACATGCTTTCGCTCATCGTGCTTTCAATCGTCGCACTTTTGATGGCGAAAAGCTTCACATTGATTCTGACTTACGGCGTTATACATGGATTTTCAGTCGCCGCTGCAATCATGCTTGAACTCACGATTCTGACGAGAAAATTCTGGAAAGAAGGGTTTGCAGTCGGCAATCTCTATTCAAGACTCTCAACGTACATTCTGATAGTCATTCCAGGATACATATTAGCGGCAATCCCGATACTCAGCGCCATCGTCGCGTTCCTATTCGCCCCAATCTTTATCTTGCCAGCGTTCCTCGCCACAGCGCTCACAGAGTTCACGCTCATGACAGTGGTCGTCATGCTTCAAGAGTAGCTTCAGCTCTATTGAGATCGCGTGATGTGCCAGAAAACGCTACTTCTTTAGCCAAAGCAAGGTTCACTTCCAATTGGCTACAAGACCAGCTATGATTGAAGTAGACTTCCAGAAGAATTAGAGACTAAAGCCTTTTCCGAAGTTCCTCGCTATAATGATAAGATCCCTACCATCAACTCTGCCGTCACCGTTAAGGTCAGCATCCGGATTCCATCTGGGACCTCCTGCTATCGACGCAAAGGCCCTCGCTGCTGCTATTATATCATTCCCATCAACTTTGCCGTCGCCATTGACGTCACCCAGAAGACGCATCACCACGGTCACCGAAGCGATGTTCGAATTCACAGTTACTCCGAGACTATCCGTGACATTCAAGTAGACATTGTAGTTGTTGGCTGTTGATGTTTGATTGAAACTCCAGCTGCCTGAAGTCGCGCCTAGTACCGCCGTTCCGTTCAAGAACCATTGATAATTGTAAGGCGAAGTTCCACCCGTGACCGTTGACGTAAAGAGCAACGTTTGGTTCACAGAAACCGAAGCTGAAGACGGGCTAATTGAAACCAAAAGCGGTGGCGGACCGGATGGTCCTATGAATAGGTAGTTGCCGTCGTAGGGGTTGAATGCTAGCTGGGTGAGGCCGTCTGAAGCGATTACCCACGTGTTGGCCCTTGACGTTGTGCCGTATTCTGTGCTTATGTCAAGCTTGCTGGCAAAGTTTCCCATGGTTGGAGCAGCATGGATTGCGAACTCTGCCCAGAATAGGCTGTCGCCGTGTGGTCCTGGAATGAAGTCTGTGAAGCCCTGGCATGACTCGAAGACCAGTACGGTGCCCAGGGTGTTGTCTATTGCTGCTGGGGCCGTGGTGGTGACGTGGCCCGAGAAGTACATGCTAGCTCCACCAGCCGTTAAGCCTGCCCTAGTAACATTAAGCTGCGTCGCGTTGAAGCGCATCTTGACTTGCCACCCGTAGATGTCCTCGGTCATGTTAAGCCAGACGGTCACGTTAAACTTTTGGCCCACCGTGGCATTCGGCATACCGTTCACGAAGGTGTCGGAGGAAGGCTCAACCCACATCGCATCAGCTTTATGCGGTTCTGAAGGTGCTTGAGCCATCGTTAATACTATCATAAAGCTCATGAGAATAACAGCCAACAAGACCCCCTCCAAGATCCTTGTTTTCATCCGTTTTCAGCCTTCCAACTTGCGCAGTCTATATTTCATTGTATCTTAGCACACGTGCTTAAGTCTTCTGGAATAATATTCTATTCCCCATATATTCAGATGGTTTTCGATCCACGCTGTCAGCAAAAGCGCAATTCTGATTTCGGAAAGAGCCAAGATTGATTCTAGAGGGAAAATGCATGTCAGAAGCCTCAGATAGCTGTATCGTCGCGATTGTGCTGATCTCTTCGAACTCTTGCATACTTAGGTTCACTAGGGATGGTCATGAATGGCTGGCAGAAGGCCAAGGGGAAAAGTAACAATGTTTGCAAGCAACCGATATTCTTAAATAAAATACGACTCACTTCATCGTAGCTCAAACAATGCATGGTTGTTGATGGATGTCAGAGGAATTTCGACATATACTTCGAATAGTGGATGTTGACGTAGATGGGACGTTGAAGACGGCTTATGCGCTCGCAAGAATCAAGGGAGTAAGCCTGAACCTTGCAAATGCGTTGCTCAAAATGGCGAAGATAGACCCGGAAAAAAGGGCAGGTTTCTTGACAGAGGCAGAGCTTGAAAGGATTGAGGATGTGGTCAAAGAACCCGCGAGGCATGAATTGCCCGCGTGGCTGTTCAACAGAAGAAAAGATGCTGAATCAGGAAAGGATTCACATTTAATAAGCGCTGATCTTGTTCTTAGAACGAAGATGGATATAGAGCAGATGAAAAACATTAAATCCTGGCGGGGTTATCGCCATGCCTACGGGTTGAAAGTGCGAGGGCAGAGAACTAAGACAACCGGAAGGGGCGGAAAAGCCCTAGGGGTCAAGAAGAAAGAGCTAATTGCGAAGCAAGCGGCAGCGAAGAGTGAGTAATAATGGGTGACCCTAGAAGACAGAGAAAGAAGTATGCAACCCCGCGTTTTCCATGGCGCACTGATATTCTGCAAGAGGAACTCAAACTGCTGGGACAGTATGGAATGAGGAACAAGCATGAACTATGGCGCCATGAGACCACGCTTTCAAACTTCAGAGGAATAGCCAGATCGCTAATCGGCAGGTCGGCTGAAGAGCGCAAGAAAATGGAAAATGAGCTCGTGGCTAGACTGAAGAAGCTCGGTGTTCTTCATGAGACGGCAGTTCTTGACGACGTGTTAGACTTGACGATAGAAGACCTCTTGGAACGCAGACTTCAAACGATCGTCTTCCGCAAAGGCATGGGAAAGACAATACAGCAGACGCGCCAACTGATAACTCACGGACACATAAGCGTTGGAAATCGGAAGGTTACAATTCCGAGCTACATTGTGACGACGGAAGAGGAGCATCAAATAGCGTATACACTAAGGAGTCCACTTGCAAACGCCACTCATCCTCTTCGGCAGACCATATCGGTTGTAACGACAGCCCCACCGAGACCATCTGAGGCCCCAGCAGGCGAGAAACAATGAGTAGCGGTAGGAAAAACGAGAAGTGGGCCGTAGTCCACATATTCAGTTCCTACAACAACACGCTGATTCACATAACAGACATTTCGGGTGCCGAAACGATAGCCAGAACGTCTGGCGGAATGTTCGTGAAGGCTGACAGGCTAGAGTCTTCCCCGTACGCCGCGATGCGCGCAGCCACGGCTGCTGCAGATGTTGCCAGAGACAAGGGAATAACCGCCATTCACATTAAAGTGAGAGCGCCAGGAGGGTCAGGCCCAAGAACCCCAGGCCCAGGAGCGCAGGCAGCTATCAGGGCCCTCGCAAGAGCAGGGTTTCGCATAGAACGTATCGAAGAGATCACCCCTGTTCCACACGATGGGACGAGAAGGCCTGGAGGTAGAAGAGGAAGAAGAGTTTAGTAAACAATGCTCTCCTTCTTCCTATAGAAAAATTGAAATAATGCACAAAGATTCTATTGAACGGCACAGCAGATATTATAGGCTGTTAATGGAGTGGCCAAACAAGTGGAAGTAAAAGTGCTTGAAAAAAACGAGAGGGAAATTCGCCTGTTTATTAAGGGAGTTGACGTTCCCTACGTGAACGCTCTGAGAAGAATAATACTGTCCGAAGTGCCTTGTATGGCTATAGACGAGATCGTAATACTTGAAAACTCCTCGATAATTCAGGACGAAACCATAGCCCACAGGCTCGGTCTGGTGCCGCTAAGGACCGACTTGGATAGCTACAATCTGCCTGAGGACTGTTCATGTAAGAGCGAGTTCGGATGCAACCTCTGCCGGGTTACTCTTATGCTCAACGCAGAGGCAAAGGAGGGAACAAGAGCCGTTTATTCAGGCGAGTTGATCTCAGAAAACAAGGAAGTCGTGCCGGTAAGTGACAAGATTCCACTCGTGAAGTTGGCCAAAGAACAAGAGCTTCGGCTTGAGGCTTACGCTAGGCTGGGGAAGGGAAAAAATCATGCTAAATGGCAACCCGTGTCGATGTGCTCGTACAAGTACTACCCAAAAATAACCGTTTCAAGCAAGCATTGTGATGCTTGCGGAAAATGTGTAGAGATCTGTCCAAGAAAAGTCTTGGGAAAGGCTGAGAACAAGATAAGCGTTCGCGATTTGATGGCTTGCACACTGTGCCAAGACTGCGTCGAATCCTGCCATCATGATCCTAGAGCAATAGAAGTTGGGTGGGAAGAAGATACTTTCATATTTGGGCTAGAATCCACCGGTGCCCTTTCTCCGGAAAGAACCATATCAGAAGCTGTCAGAGTTCTGGACAGGCAGCTCAAAGAATTTGAGAGTCAAGTTAAGGTGAAAAAGAGTGAAGAAAGCTAGAACCACGAACCCAGAGCGCATAGAATTGATCCGGTTTCTAAGAAAGCAAGGTAGGGAAAACAACGCAAGCATATGGAGGGACATCGCAAAGCGTCTGGGTAGCTCGAGCAGAAAAAACGTGGTAGTGAACATCAGTCGCCTAAACAGATACACGAAGAAGAGCGAAGTCGTTGCGGTTCCTGGAAAGGTTCTGAGCGCCGGCGAAATAAATCATCCAGTAACAGTAGCGGCGTTTGCTTTTTCCCAAAAGGCGAGAGAGAAAGTGGCTTCTGCAAAGGGCAAATGCCTTTCATTCTCCGAATTGGTGAAGAAGAACCCTAAAGGATCCAACGTAAGAATCATAGGGTGATAGAATGCGAGAAACATCGAAACCAGCCACGATAATAGATGCACAAGACCTAATTCTTGGAAGAATGGCAACCTACGTGGCCAAACAGCTCCTGAAAGGTGAAGAAATGATAATCGTCAATGCCGAGAAAGCTGTGCTTTCCGGAAGAAAAAGTGGCAAGCTGGCCGACGCGAAAGAATTTCTTGCTGTTGGAGCCCCGATGAGAGGCCCGTTTCATTACAGAAGACCAGATGGAATAGTCAGGAAAAGCGTCAAAGGAATGTTGCCCATCAGGCGTCCGAAGGGCAAGCAGGCACTCAAAAGGCTTAGAGTATACATGGGAACCCCAGACGACCTGAGAAACATGAAGGTTGAGACGCTGTTAACCGCTCAAGCCAAGAAGCTTACGTGCCCATACATAACGATCGGCGAGTTCGCAAGAGAAATAGGATGGAATCCTGGTGCATAGCCATGCCAGTTAGGAAAGTTTTAGTCGTAAGCGGGAAAAGAAAAACTGCAACGGCTCGCGCAGTCGCGAGGTCTGGTGTAGGAAGAATACGCATAAACAAGATTCCCTTAGAGATCCTGGAGCCAGAGGTGTCGCGTGAAAAAATCAAGGAGCCACTTCTGCAGGCTGGAGAAGACGTCTGGAAGCAGCTTGACATGGAAGTGAATGTTTCCGGCGGTGGCTATATGGGCCAAGCAGAAGCGGCAAGAATGGCGATTGCAAATGCCTTGCTGAAGTGGACCAAGAGTGCACATTTGCGCACAATCTTCGCTGAGTATGACAGAACAATGATGGTCGGTGATTCTAGGAAGAAAGAGCCCAAGAAATTCGGCGGACCTGGAGCCAGGGCCAAGGAACAGAAAAGCTACAGATAACGGGGCTTGATGGCATGATCATTCCGGTAAGATGCTTCACTTGCGGCAAATTGATTGGCGACAAATGGGAAGAATTTGCTCGAAGGGTGAAAACTGGAGAAAATGCTGGCGATGTCTTGGATGATCTTGGAATCAAAAGATACTGCTGCCGACGAATGCTGTTGTCACATGTAGAGATCGTCGACGAGGTTCTACGTTTCTACGAAGAAGCTGAAAAACGAAAAGAGGCAAGAACCTACTAGTGCGTAACGAAAAGTGAAAGAGACATGTCAGCGATCATTGAAGATGTCATCGCCAGAAGAGTCTTTAACAGCCGAGGCGAGGAAACAATCGAGGTAGATATCGTAACAGCATCAGGCTTCGGAAGGGCCTCAGCACCTGCTGGGAAAAGCCGCGGAAAAAGCGAAGTTGCCTATTATCCTCAGGGTGGAGTGGATCAGGCCGTAAAGAAGGTTGAGGAGCTTGTAGCTCCTGAAATCGTAGGTCTGAACGCTGATTTTCAAGAAGAAATCGACAGAACGCTGCATGAAATCGACGGGTCCAAGGACTTCCGAGTCATAGGGGGAAACAGCGCTTTCGCGATCTCGGTTGCCAATGCAGAAGCCGCTGCAAACTCATGCGGTTCCTTGCTCTTTCAGCACTTGGGAGGAACGTTAGCCGATGAGCTTCCATACCCGCTTGGAAATTCCATGAGCGGCGGACAACACACGCACGGAAAATCCCCAGATATACAGGAATTCCTAGTCTTTCCACAAGGGGCAGAATCGTTCTTTGAGGCCGCCTCAACGAATGTGCGAGTTCACAGAATCGTGGGAGACATACTGAGAAAGCAAGATAAACTGTTCAATGAAGGAAAAAGCGACGAAGGAGCTTGGGTTGCAAACGTCGGGAATTCGGAGGCACTAGAAATCCTGTCACGCGCGTGTGAAGAAGTGAGCAGTGAACAAGGCTTCGAATGCGCACTAGGCATCGACGTCGCTGCTTCATGCCTCTGGGATGGAAAACAAAAGAAGTACGTCTACGAAAGAGAAAAGACGAAACGGGAATCAGGTGAACAGCTCGACTTCATCTTGAGCCTCATCAACAAGTATCACCTGGCCTACGTTGAAGACCCTTTCCATGAAGAAGACTTCAATAGCTTCCACGAACTGACCGAGAAAGCGAAGGACTGCGTGATCTGCGGCGATGACCTTTTCACCACAAACGATGAAAGGCTGACTCGCGGCATAAAAGCGCAGGCGGCCAACGCAATCATTATTAAAGTGAACCAAGTCGGTACGCTTACTGACGCCTTGGAAACGGTCGAAATGGCAAGAAAAAACGGATACGTACCGATAATGGCACATCGCTCAGGAGACTCTTGCGATTGGCACATAGCCCATTTGGCGGTCGCCTTCAAATGTCCTGTAATAAAGGCTGGAATAGTCGAAGGCGCACGAATCGCAAAGATAAACGAGCTGATAAGAGTAGAGGAGTTCTTGGGAGATAGAGCCAAAATGGCCGATTTAAAGACGGTTTAGGAGGAAAAAGATATGTCGGAAGACAAGATCGAGAAAGAAGACGAAGATGATGTGACTGAACCAGTAGGAGAAGAGACAAAGTCAGAAACAGCAATCGAAACGCCTACTGCCGAGACAGGAACTCAAGAAGAAGAATTGCTATTGCCGCGAGACACCATGCTGTCTGCAGGGATACACATCGGGACAAGAATGAAAACGGGTGACATGGAGCAGTTCATATACCGCATTAGACCGGATGGTCTTTTTGTCTTGGACGTCAAGAAAACGGACGATCGGATAAGAGTAGCGGCAAAGTTCTTGGCTCGATTCGAACTAGGAAAAGTGGCAGGTGCTGCAGCGAGGCTTTACGCCCAGGAACCAGTCAAGAAGTTCTGCGAGTTGACCAAGGCAATACCTGTTGTTGGACGATTCATCCCAGGACTGCTATCAAACCCGCTGTATCCTAACAGGATTGAACCTGAAGTTCTCATCGTCTCTGACCCAAGAGCAGACGGCCAAGCGGTCAAAGAGGCGGCTTCAATAGGCATTCCAGTAATAGCATTATGCAGCACAGACAATGAGTTTAGCGGAGTCGACTTGGTCATCCCAACTAACAACAAGGGAAGAAGAGCTCTAGCAGTGATCTATTGGCTCCTGGCCAGGCAAGTACTCAGGGAACGAGGAGAACTCCAATCAGATAAGGATCCAACGTTGACGGTCGACGACTTCGAAGCGAAGATTACGAAGGAAGAGGAGGAAATCTAACCGAATGGCAAAGGTTCGGCTTCCATGCCAAGCCGGAGCCTTCTACAACGGGAGAGTCGAATCGCTAAGAAAACAAATAGCAGAATGTTATCTGCATGAATTGGGGCCCGGAAGACTTCCGGAAGTGGCTGAGAACGGACCGAGACGAGTGATAGGACTGATCTGCCCTCACGCGGGCTACATGTTCTCCGGTCCGGTGGCAGCCCACGCCTACTACAGACTTGCGTTGGACGGCAAGCCTGACGCAGTCGTCGCTTTGGGTCCAAACCACACTGGCTACGGCAGCGGTTTAGCCATCATGAACGAAGGTTCGTGGCGGACACCGCTCGGCGATGTTGAAGTGGACAGTGAACTGGCTATGAAGATCGCCGAAGAAGCACGAATAATCGATGTCGACGAGTCTGCACACCGTTATGAACATTCGATCGAGGTTCAACTTCCGTTCCTCCAATATGCTTATGATTCCAATTTCAAAATCGTTCCGATCTGTTTCTTGATGCAAGACTTATCGTCAGCCAGGGAGATCGGGCAGGCCGTAGCCAAGAGTTTAGTCAACAAGAACGCGGTAATCATAGCCTCTTCCGACATGACCCATTATCAACCACAAGAAAAAGCCGCGAAGAACGATTTAGCGGCTCTTAAAGCCGTCGAAGCAATGGACGAGGAAGAGTTCTACTCAGTCATTGAAACTCACGGCATAACAGCTTGTGGATATGGTCCAATCGCCGCTCTAATGGAAGCAGCAAAGGCGCTTGGAGTGAAAGAGGCAAAATTATTATGCTATAAAACCAGTGGAGATGTGACTGGCGACTACTCAAGCGTAGTTGGGTATGCAGCCGTGTGTTTCATAAAATAGTGGTTTGAAATGGGTGTCGTTGCCTCAGCCCCCGCAAAGATAATTCTTTTCGGGGAGCATTTCGTCGTTTATGGAGAGCCGGCAATAGTTCTAGCCATAGACAAGCGAGCGTACGTGAAGATAGAAGCCTCGCGTGACGACAATCTTCATCTTCGTTCCAAGACGCTCAATCTTTCAGGATGCTTTGAAGGCAACAGTTTCAAGGTCGAGCAGGGCAACGCGAGGGAGGCCAAGATAAAATTCGAGCCTGTAAAGCGTGCTGTAGAGAGCGTCTTGGAAAAACACCAGAAGCACATCGGCTTGAACATCGAGATTAACTCTTCCATTCCGGTGGGTGCAGGCCTCGGATCTTCGGCAGCTGTTATTGCCGCAACAGCGGCTGCAACTGGTGCCCTTCTCGACGTAAAACTGTCGAAAGAGGAGATCTTCAGAATAACATATGAAACGGAAAGAATCGTTCACGGTAACCCATCAGGCGTGGACCCCGCAATTTCAACTTTCGGGGGCGCTATTATTTTCCAAGTCGATACAGGTTTCAAACCTTTGGACGCCAAGGAAAACATTCCACTTGTCATAGGCGAAACTGGCGTCGAAAGATCCACGCGAGCCCAAGTTGAAAAAGTCAGGATCATCGTGGAAAAGTACCCAAGAATCGTTGAAAACATCATGAAAGCGGCACGGGAAGTCGTTTTGAGAGCCATAGACGCGTTCAAGGAAAACGACTTAAAGACGCTTGGAGCTCTGATGAACATGAACCATGCTTTGCTCTACGGAATCGGAGTTTCAGACGAGTCCCTAGAATGGCTTGTAAATGCCGCTCGCAAGGCAGGGGCCTTGGGGGCAAAGCTGACAGGCGCAGGCGGCGGCGGATGCATGATAGCATTATCGGAAGATGAGAAGCTTCAACAAGTTTCAGAGGCCATTCACAGAGCTGGCGGAAGACCATTTGTTGCTAGAAAGACGGATGAAGGTGTGAAAATTGAGCGAAGCTAGGACGACTATAATGAAAATCGGGGGTTCCGTAATTACAGACAAGAGCACAGAGCTCACGCCTCAGACACAGATCATAGACCGTTTGGCTAAGGAAACACAGGAAGCTGGCGTGAAGAATCTGATAATCGTCCATGGGGGAGGCAGCTTCGGACACCCTTCAGCACAAAGAAACGCGATCAAACAAGGCTTGAAGAACCCGAATCAGATTATGGGCTTCGCTGAAACCCATCACTTCATGACGGTACTCAACGGTCTAGTCATGGACTCACTGATCACGCATAACCTTCCAGCTGTAACCATAATGCCGTCATCATGCGTGGTGACTGAAGATGGAAGAATCACGAGCTTCGAAGACAGACCTTTAAAAATGTTGCTACGGATTGGTTTCTTGCCAGTTCTCTATGGGGATGTGGTGCCGGATGCGAAGTTGGGGTTCACGGTGCTATCGGGCGACCAGCTTGTTTCAGCCTTGGCCACTAAGCTGGGCGCACAACGCATCATCGTCGGTGTTGACGTGGACGGACTGTTTGATGTTGACCCTAAGGTTGAGAAAAAGGCAAGGAGATTTTCCCATCTGTCGCTAGATCGACTCAGGCAGCTTCAGGGAAATGTTGGCAAGTCAATCGCTTGCGACGTTACAGGAGGAATGTTTGGCAAGGTTCTTGAGCTTCTGCCAGCATTAGAGCAGGGAATTCCAGTGACTATTCTGAACGCGACAAAGCCAGGTCGCATCTACAAGGCTCTGAAACGAGAAAGCATAGAAG
>Ga0315289_10006283_pt1 | contig 17472 bp, 14 predicted proteins | sample YL17G11_40_MG_FD_203452 | JGI IMG/M metagenome (GOLD analysis project Ga0315289, IMG submission 203452) | Sediment microbial communities from Yellowstone Lake, YNP, Wyoming, USA - YL17G11_40 | ecosystem: Environmental > Aquatic > Freshwater > Lake > Sediment | place: USA: Wyoming | collected... | reverse complement strand
TTAAAGGCATGGCTGATGCTTCCCCGTTTCCATTTCATCCCTCTCACTGTCATTCTGGCCTCATTAGGAACAGCCGTTGCAGCCTATGAAGGTTTTTTTGACTGGGGATATTTTTTCTTAGCCATGATGGGTTCACTCCTTGTCCATATGACGGTCAATGTGATCAACGACTATTATGATTATGTGGATGGGATCGATTTAAATACCCAGAGGACTCCCTTCAGTGGAGGGAGCGGTGTCCTCACATCGAATCTTTTGAAACCCAAACAGGCCTTCTGGTTTGCCACCGTCTGTTTGTTGGTGGCCATGGTGATCGGTTTCTACTTCGTTATGGTGAGAGGTTGGCTTCTCTTGCCCCTTCTTCTCGTGGCAGGATTTTCAGCCTATTTTTATAATGTTTATCTCTCCAAATGGCTGGTAGGCGAACTCTTCGCAGGCCTAAACTTCGGCCCCATTCTTGTCCTGGGTGCTTACTATGTCCAGACAGGAAGATATAGCTGGGAGGCTCTGGTTGCATCCCTTGCGCCAGGCATACTCACATCCAATCTCCTCTTTTTAAATGAGTTTCCAGACCGGGAGGCAGATCAAAAGGGTGGAAGGAGGCACTTGGTCATCGCCTTAGGAAAGAAGAAAGCCAGTTTTCTCTTTGTGGCCTTTACTGCTGCTTCTTATCTCTGCATTATCATCGGGGTTCTGACAAAGATGATGCCCTTGTTGGCGCTCATCGGCTTGGGAACGATCGGCTTTGGATGGAAGGCAGCGAGGGGGGCTTTGAAATATTATCATAATAACAATCAGTTGGTCCCCGTATTAGGCATGAATGTCATTACGATCTTGGGGACCCAAGCCCTTTTAACCATTGGATATGTGATCGCTGCACTCTTATAAAAAAGATGCCCCTCACCCGCGCCGTCGCCAAAGCGGCTATGGCGCGTCGGCGACTTCCCCTCTCTCCTTGGGGGAGAGGGATAGAGTGAGGGGGCTCTGGAGATCGATGATGAAGATTGAACTGACAAGGCAGAAGGTTCACAACGAATTTGCGAAGAAAGTGGAACTGATCAGCGGGCAGAACCTCTTCGCCTGCTATCAATGCGGAAATTGTACAGCGGGTTGTCCAGTGGCTTTTGCCATGGAAATCGGCCCACACGAGGCCATTCGTTACACCCTTCTGGGTTTGGAAGAAGAGGTCCTTGGGGTTAATACCTTTTGGCTCTGTGCTTCCTGTCTTCAATGCACGTCGAGATGTCCTAAGGGGATCGATATCGCCAGGGTGATGGATGCCTTGAGAACAGTGGTGTTGAGGAAGAAGGAGAGGAAAGATCATATTCAAATTTCAGAATTTCCAGAGGGGTTCTTAGAAAAGGTTCCTCAAATTGCGTTTATCAGCGGATTTAGGAAGTTTCTTTCATAAAATCGCAAAGAGCATAGGGCATAGAGCATAGAGTTTTTCTTTTTAACCCTATGCACCATGCCCTCTGCTCTATGCGGTTCAGGAGTTAAAGATGGATTATCTCTATTTCCCAGGATGTACCCTTTATACAAAGGCGAAGAACTTCGATCAGACGGCTCGGAACTGTTCCCTTCTTCTTGGATTTGAATTGAAAGAGCTCTCCAATTGGACTTGTTGTGGAGCCACCTTTCCCTTGGCGACAGATAATCTCATGGTCCTTCTTTCGCCCGCAAGGATTTTAGCCAATGCGAGGGAAGAAGGCACTGTCCTCACAACCCTCTGCGCCATCTGCTTCAATGTGATCAAAAGAACGAACCGTTTAATTCAAGGGGACGGAGAGAAGAGGGAGAAGATCAACAATTTTATAGAGAAGAACTATCAGGGTGATCTTCGAGTCCTCCACTACTTGGAGATCCTGAAACAGGACATCGGTTTTTCTCAACTCAAGGAAAAGGTGAAGAAGCCTTTGACCGGGCTCAGGGCAGCGCCCTATTATGGATGCATGCTCCTGCGTCCCTTTGAAGAGATGGAATTTGACGATAAGGAGAGGCCTACCCTTTTTGAAGAGCTTTTAGAGACATTGGGTGCGAAGGCGGTCGAATTCCCATACAAAATTGAATGCTGTGGGTCCTTCCAATCGGTGGGTTCGCCAGATGTAGCCACAGAGTGTGCCTATAAAATCCTGGGTTCTGCCATCAAAAATGGAGCAGAGGTGATCATTTCCACCTGTCCCATGTGCACCTTTAACATCGATCACAAGCAGTCTGATATCAAACAGAAATATTTAGATTTCAAACCAATCCCCGTCCTCTATTTTACCCAACTCCTTGGGATTGCCATGGGACTCGATTATCAAACCTTAGGATTTGAACAGAATGCGGTCGACCCTTTACCGCTCTTAAGGAAGAAAGGCCTTCTATAGATGAAGAATAATGGGAATTTCATAAAAAAGGCCATGGTGATTGGGGGAGGTATTGCGGGAATCTCTGCTTCCATCGATTTGGGGAATGCGGGGTATGATGTGATCATGGTAGAAAGACTTCCTTCCATTGGAGGACGGATGCTTCAACTTTCTGAAACCTTCCCCACCCTCGATTGTGCCCAGTGCACATTAACACCTAAAACAGTGGAGACAGGCCAACACTCTCGAATCAAACTGCTCACCTATTCAGAAGTGGGCGAGGTCGGAGGAAGGGCGGGTGACTTCATGGTGAGGGTTCGAAGAAAGGCGGCCTATGTCGATTGGGAGAAATGTACGGGTTGTGGCCTTTGCCAGGAGAAATGTCCTTCAAAGAATCCATCTGAGTTCGATCGGGGCATGGGAATGGGCAAGGCCATCTATACCATATCGCCTCAGGCCGTTCCGAATAAGCCTGTGATCAACCCCTCCAACTGTCGCTATTTCAAGGATGGAAAATGCAGAGTGTGTGAGAAGGTTTGTCCGGTTGGAGCCATTGACTATGAGCAGAAGGACCATTATGTGGAGGAGAGGGTTGGAGCCATCATTGTCGCCGTTGGTTTCGATTTGATCTCCAAAGAGAGTTTTGGAGAATATGGATATGGCGAGATTCCTGATGTGATCGATGGCCTTGCCTTTGAAAGGCTCAATTCTGCATCCGGGCCGACTACAGGGGAGATACGGAGGCCCTCGGACGGGAAAATCCCGAAGGAAGTGGTCTTCATCCAGTGCACAGGGTCGAGGGATCCAGAACGTTATATGCCGTACTGCTCTCGGGTCTGCTGTATGTACACGGCAAAGCATGCCCGTCTCTATAAGCACAAAGTCCACGACGGACAGGCTTACATCTTCTATATGGATATTCGATCAACGGGGAAAGGGTATGAGGAGTTCATCCAGCAGGGAATGGAGGAAGAGGGGATTCTCTATTTGAGAGGAAGGGTCTCCCGGATTTTTCGAGATGGAGAGAAGGTGGTGGTCTGGGGTGTGGACACATTGATAGGTAGGAAGGTGGAGGTTTCTGCAGATATGGTCGTCTTAGCCACGGCCATGATTCCTCAAAAGGATACGAAGGATTTGGCTAAGAAACTGGGGATCGCTGCTGATGAAAATGGGTTTTTGACAGAAGTTCAGAGGAAACTGAGGCCTGTTGAGACCGAAGTAGAAGGAATCTATATCGCAGGCTGTGCCCAAGGACCGAAAGATATCGCCGATGCAGTAGCTCATGCCAATGCCGCAGCGAGCAAGGTCCAGGGATTGTTTGCACGGCACTAATCCCCCTCTTTCCCCCTTTAGAAAAGGGGGATGAAGGGGGATTTTATGGATTACGATGAGAAAGTTTGGGGTTTTTATCTGTCATTGTGGAGTGAATATTGCCGGAACTGTGGATGTAAAATCGGTTGCTGAAAAAATAGGAAAGATCGAAGATGTTGCACACAGCACCGATTACATCTATATGTGTTCTGAGCCAGGGCAGCAAATCATCCGAGAGGCCATTCGAGAGAAAGGTTTGGGAGGAGTGGTGGTCGCCTGTTGTTCACCCAGCATGCATGAAAACACCTTTCGGAAGGCGGTTAAATCTCAAGGGATGAATCCCTATCTCTGTGAAATTGCCAATATTCGGGAACAGTGCAGTTGGGTTCATCAAAAGGAGAAGGAGGAGGCGACCCGAAAGGCAGGAGAGATCATCCAAGTGACCTTAGAGAAGGTGAGAAGGAATGAATCGTTAGAAACGATTGCTGTGGCCATCAATCGAAGGGTATTGGTGATCGGTGGAGGGATTGCAGGAATCACTGCCTCCCTCGATCTGGCGGAAGGAGGTTATGAGGTCATTCTTCTTGAGAGAGAACCAGCTCTGGGTGGACACATGGCCCAATTGTCAAAGACCTTTCCGGATCTCGATCCTGCCCTTGATGGCCTCATCTCAAAGGCATCGGAGGTGGAGCGACATCCAAAAATCAATCTTCACTGCTTTTCGGAGTTGGAGGATGTGAAGGGCTATATTGGGAATTTCGATTTGACCATCCGGAAAAAGGCCACTTCTGTCGATTGGGGAATGTGTACCGGTTGTGGCATTTGTATAAATGATTGTCCTGTGGAATATGTTTCTCAATTTGAGAGAGGCCTGGGAATACGAAAAGCGATCGATCACCTCTATCCAAATAGTATTCCCAACAAACCTGTGATCCATCGTGAACATTGCCGGTATTTTTTAGATAAGAGTTGCAGACAATGTGAGGAGATCTGTTCTGAAAAGGCGATCGATTTTGAACAGAAGGATGAACAGATCCAAGAGAAGGTTGGAGCTATTATTGTTGCAACGGGTTACGAACTCTATCCAAAGGAACAATTGGGAGAGTATGGGTACGGTGAAATCCTGGATGTGATCGATGGCCTCGGCTTTGAACGGATGCTTTCTCCAAATGGCCCCACAAAAGGAAGGATCCTTCGACCCTCCGATGGGAAGGTGCCAAAGGAGATGGTCTTTATCCAGTGCGTGGCTTCCAGAGATCCAGATCGATATATGCCGTACTGCTCCCGTGTTTGCTGCATGTATACCGCCAAGCATGCAGCCATTTATAAAGAGCAGGTACCCGATGGACAGCCCTATATCTTCTACATGGATATCCGTTCAGACTGCAAGGGTTATGAGGAATTCCTTCAGAAGACGATCGAGGAGAAAGGACTCCTCTACCTCAGAGGCAGGGTTTCAAGGGTTTTTCAGGATGATGGCAAGGTAAGGATCCTGGGAGTGGATACTTTAACAGGAAGAATGGTTGAGGTGGCAGCAGACATGGTCGTCTTAGCCACGGCCATCGTTCCAAGCCAAGGGGTGAAAGATTTGGCATCCAAACTGAGAGCCACAGTGGATCGACATGGCTTTTTGACAGAGGCCCATATCAAACTCTATCCCGTAGAAAGTTCGACGAAAGGAATCTATCTCGCCGGATGCGGCCAGAGTCCAAAAGATATTTCGGACACGGTCTCTCAGGCGTCGGCCACAGCGAGCAAAGTTCAGGCTCTCCTCTCCACGGATAAACTTCTTCAAGACCCTCTGATCGCCTTTGTCGATGAAGGGATCTGCAGCGGATGCGGGATCTGTGTAGAGATCTGTCCCTATGAGGCCAGGGAAATGGACGTTCATCGAGGGATTTCGGTCGTTCAGCAGGCACTTTGTCAAGGATGTGGAGCGTGTATTGCCGCCTGTCCAAATTTTGCCTGTGAACTACGCAATTCTTCTTCAGGCCAGATTCTTCAAATGGTGGATACGTTTGTTTGATTTGTCAGGGCTGAAGCTCTGAGTTACATCAATATCGATTTTGTAACTCAACCCTCTAGGGTTGATCTCAGGATGGAGGAGATGAATTTGGAACCCAGGACCGACTTGGAGAAGATCGATTCCTCCTTTTTAGGAGAAGCAAAAAGAAGGAGCGGGGAGGATCTCAGCCTCTGTTACCAGTGTCTGAAATGCACAGCAGGTTGCCCCACTGCACCCTATATGGATATCCGACCCAACAATATCATCCGGATGATCCAGATGGGAAGGAAGGAAGCGGTCCTTGGAAGTAGTTCCATCTGGTTCTGCGTTTCCTGTGAGACCTGTGGAACGCGATGCCCGAATGAGATTGATATCGGTGTTCTGATGGACGCTTTAAGAGAAATGGCTATTGAGATAGGAATTCCAGCCAAGGAGAAGAACATCCATCTCCTTCACGAGGCGTTTGTTCAAAGCATTAAGCGGGGAGGAAGAGTTCATGAGGCCACCATGCTGATCGATTATAAACTGAGAAGTAAAGACTTCATGACAGACCTTATCCCCGGCATGATGCTCTTTCTGAAGGGTAAGATTCCTCTGTTTCCCAGTCTCATCAAGGGGAGGCAGGAGATTAAAAGGATCTTTGAGAAATGCACAAAAGAAAAATAGACGAATGACCCGAATGATAACGAATTTAACGAATAAAACATATTCGTGTTATTCGCTGTCATTCGCTTTATTCGGAGTTTTGGAGGCTTAGAATGAGGTTCTCTTATTTCCCGGGCTGTACAGATCACTCGACATCCTTGGAGTATGGGTTATCGACCGATGCGGTCTTCAAGACTCTGGGTGTGGAGTTGGTAGAAATCGAAGATTGGAACTGTTGCGGAGCGGCTGCAACCCACAGCATCAATCATCTCCTCTCCCTCTGTCTTCCAGCAAGAAACATCTCCAAAGCTCAGTCTGCTCAGACCGGACCTCTGGTCATCCCTTGTGCAGGATGTTTCAACATGCTGAAGAGGACTGAGTATGCCCTCAAAAATGATGAGGCGAAGCGAAAGGAGATTGAAGAGATCGTTGGATTTACATACCAACCCTCTTTTGAGATTCTGGCTTTAATGGATGTGATCCTCAACCGGATCGGTCTGGAGAAAGTTCAAGAAAAGGTGAAAAGGCCTTTAAGAGGATTGAAGCCTGCCTGCTACTATGGATGTGCATTAGTCCGACACCCCAAAGTGACCCGGTTGGATGATCCAGAGAATCCTCAATACCTGGATCGGTTGATGAAAGCTCTCGGTGCACAGCCGGTTGAATGGTCTTATAAAATTGATTGTTGTGGTGCGGATTTGGCACTGACTTATGGAGATGTGGTTAAAAAACTGGTGGGGAGGATTGTTTCGATGGCAAAGGAGGCAGGTGGCCAATGCATTGTGACCTCCTGCGGCCTCTGTCAGGCCAATTTGGAGATGAGACAGGAGATCGGCCTCCCCGTCTTTTATTTTACCGAATTGATGGGAGTTGCCTTTGATGTCGAGAAGAGAGATCGATGGTGGAAGAAACATATGATTTCTCCCAAAGGGTTACTGGAATCAATGGGACTTTTATGAATTGTAACTCAAGGCTTTAGCCTTGATGAACGGAGGCAGATTGAAATCCGAAGCACGAAATACGAAATTCGAAACAAGCACGAATGTTCAAATTATAAATGAACCAAACAAATAAAATTCGTTTTGAATTTTGAAATTTGAATTTTGGATTTGTTTCGGATTTCGATATTCGAATTTCCCCTCACCCCCTCCCTCTCCCCTCAGGGGAGAGGGGAAGGGTGAGGGGTGAAGAGGATGAGCATGGAACAAGGCAAGAATAGGGGTGACAAAGGGTCAGCATTGGTGATCGGTGCAGGGATTGCAGGAATGCAGTCTGCGCTTCTATTGGCAGAGATGGGGAGAAAAGTATTTCTCTTGGAACAGGGGCCTGCCATCGGGGGTTATTTCCCTCTGCTGGATAAGACCTTTCCCACAAACTCCTGTGGAGTCTGCTTCATGAGTCCTACGCCTCCTGCCTTCTGCCCGATTTATGAATGTCACCTTCATGATGGGATTGAACTTTTGCCCTATTCAGAAGTATTAAAGATTGAAGGAGAAGGGGGCGATTTTAGCGTCTCCATCGTTCGAAAGCCTCGGTTCGTTGATCCAAAACGGTGTACCCTCTGCGAGGCCTGTATAAAGGTTTGCCCGGTAGAGGTGGAGAGAGAGTTTGGGGGAGGCCTGGAGAAACGAAAGGCCATCTACCTTCCCTATCCTCAAGCAATCCCTCACAGTCTCGTCATCGATCCCAAAACCTGCACCCGATGTGGGGAGTGTGTGAAGGTCTGCAGTCCAGGTGCCATCAATCTCGATATGGAAGAAGAGCAAGAGACGATCGAGGTTGGAGCCATTCTCTTGGGATTTGGGTTTGAGCCCTTCTGGGCCCAGAGGAAAGGGGAATATGGTTTTGGCCGATACGAGAATGTGTTGACGAGCATTCAGTTTGAGAGATTGCTCTCCACATCGAGTCCAACACAGGGATTGCCAATCCGGGTTTCCGATGGAAAAAGGATGGAAAAGATTGCCTTTATCCAGTGCGTAGGATCAAGGGATCCCTCCTGTGGTCAGGATCACTGTTCCACCATTTGCTGCATGTATGCCACCAAACAGGCCATGATTGCGAAAGACAGATCCCCCGGTCTTGGAGTTACCTTCTTCTATATGGATATTCGACCCATGGGGAAGGATTATGAACGATATTATGAGAGGGCAAAGACCGATTATGGGATTGAATATATCCGGAGTGCCATCTCTTCGATTAAAGAACTTCAACAGACGAAAAACCTTCTCATTACTTATGTCAAGGAGGATGGGACTTTTGAAGAGAGGGAGTTCGATGCGGTCATTCTTTCTGTCGGTTTCACCCCACCGCAGACCATCAAGGATCTGGCAGAGAGGATGGGTCTCCAATTAAATCGTCAAGGGTTTTGCCAGACCGACGAATTCAATCCTGCGCAGACCTCGGTCAAAGGGGTTTTTGTCGGTGGGGCTTTTCGGGGTCCCAGGGACATCCCGGAGACTGTTGTGGAGGGCTCAAGCGCTGCAGCAGCCGCTGCATCTTTCCTCTCTCCTTATGGTCTTCTTTATCCAGTGAAGGAGTATCCTGCTGAAGGAGCCCTGTCGGAAGAGATTCCAAAGGTGGGGATCTTCATCTGCCATTGTGGAGAAGAGTTGAAGAAGAGCCTTTCCATATCCTATCTCATGGATGAGACCAAGAGAATGAGAGAGGTGGTCCATGTTGAAGAGGTCGGTTTGGCCTGCCTTCCTGAAGATCTCGATTTAATAAAAAGAAGGATTGGAGAGCATGGCCTCAATCGAATCGTCATTGCAGGCTGCTCCCATCGGGAGATTCGGAAAGCCATGGAGGAGATGGCCAAAGGAATGGGGTTCAATCCCTACCTGATCGAATATGCCAATATCCGGGAGCAGTGCGCCTTTGTCCATCAAGATTATCCAAAATTGGCCACTGAGAAGGCGACCGCTCTGATCCGAATGGCTGTGGAGAGGGCAAGGAGGGCTCAACCCATTCGAAAAGGAAGAGAGAAGGTTGAGAAGAGGGGATTGGTGGTAGGCGGAGGCCTCTCCGGCATGACTGCCTCTCTTCGGTTGGCAGAACAGGGATATGAAGTTTACCTGGTTGAGAAAGAAAAAGAACTGGGTGGAAATCTAAAAGAATCATTTTATACGTTAAAGAGGTCAGATCCTCAAATCCTTTTGCAGAATCTTATTAAACAAGTGGAAAACAGTGGATCGATCCATCTCTATTGCGAGTCAGAAATTCTTGGATTTGAGAAGAAGGACGGGCACTATCGAACGAAGATTCGCCATCAGAGTGTCGGAGACTCGACTCTGCGAGAAGAGAAGATTCTCGACCATGGAACCTTGATTCTTGCTACCGGTGGAAAGGAGGTGACTCCCAAGGGATATCTCTATGGAGAAGATCCCCGGGTGATCACACAGCGACAGTTGGAGAAGATGATTCATCTGAAGGATGAAAATTTGAAGGATATCCATTCGGTGGTGATGATCCAATGTGTAGGTTCAAGGGATGAAGAGCATCCTTACTGCAGCCGCATCTGTTGTAGTCATGCGGTAAAGAACAGTCTCAAGTTAAAGGAGATGAACCCTCGTTTGAATGTTTATGTTCTCTACCGGGATGTGCGGACCTATGGGTTCTATGAGACCTATTACCATGAAGCAAGAGGGAAGGGTGTGATCTTCATTCGTTACGACTTAGAGAACAGACCGGAGGTTGCGCTTCGTGATGGGAGGCTTCAGGTATCACTGTTCGATCCTGCGATGGGAAGCCGGGTGACTCTTCCATCGGATCGTGTCGTACTCAGCGCTGGAATTGAGCCTAACAACCATCAGAAGTTGGCAAGGGTCTTCGACGTTGACCTCAATCCGGACGGGTTTTTCATGGAGGCTAATCCCAAATCAGCCCCACTCGATTCAGTGGACCGTGGGAAATTCTTCTGCGGCCTCTGCCATTCGCCCAATTTTATAGAGGATTCGATCTCCCAGGGGAATGCGGCAGCGGCCCGAGCTGCGACGATCCTTTCTAAAGAGGCAGTGGAAGAGAAGGCCTATTTGGCTTATGTGATTAAGAGACTCTGCTGCGGATGTGGCCTTTGTGTCACGGTTTGTCCCTATGGGGCAAGGGTCCTCAATGAAGAGGAGGGCAAAGCAGAAGTGATTGGAGGGCTTTGCCAGGGATGTGGCTCATGTGTCATTGCCTGTCGCAATGCAGCTTCTCAACAGCGAAATTTTGAGAAAGAACTGAATATGGCTGTCCTCGATGCGGGCATCGACTGAACACGCAAGACGCAAAGGGCATAGAGCATGGCGTCAATAATGAAACAAAGTCAAAAACAAATTTTTAAACTCTATGCACTATGCTCTCTGCTCCATGCGATTTTAAAAGGGGAGGAAAGAAATGGCAGAGTTTGAGCCGAGGATCGTAGCCTTTCTATGTCACTGGTGCACCTATACAGGCGCAGATCTTGCGGGAACGACCCGACAACAATATCCGCCTAACATCCGCATCATTCATTTGATGTGTTCAGGAGCAGTAGATTCCATCTATATGCTCAAAGCTTTGATCGATGGGGCTGATGGAGTGTTGATCGGAGGTTGCCATCCGGGAGACTGTCATTATCAAACAGGAAATTATAAAGCCCGGAGAAGGGTGGCCATTCTGAAGGGCATCCTCAACCAAATGGGTTTCACAGAGGATCGCATCTGGCTGAAATGGATCAGTGCCAGTGAGGGAAAGCTCTTTGCAGATACCGTGACCAAGATGGTCGAGGAATTGAAGAAAATGGGCCCCAATCCAATGAAACAACTTTGGAATGCCTAACCAAAAAAAGATGGGGTGATTGGGTGATGGGGAGATAGGGAGAAAAAGAAGTGCGGATTTCAACTCGAAGGTTTTTGACTTTAGGCATTTGGAATCACGGACACGAGACACGGACACGGTCACGTTATTTAATAAGAGAAAGGAGAAGCTCTGAACATGGCAAAGCGGGCAGTGGTTAAGGTTTCAGAAGGGAGAACGGAAGAGGCCATTATTGGTTTTCTGAAAACCCTTTTAGAAAAGGGAGTTGTTGAGGCCATGGTTGTACCAAAAAGGCTCCCCTCTGGAGATGGATTCGTTCAAACATTAATTCGCGATCCTGAAAAGCTAAACGGAGTATGTGTCCTTTCACCCACGATGCCAGTTCAATCTGCAAGGGTCGCTTCTCATCTCACCATTAAAAATATGGGGAAGAAAGTCGCTGCGGTATTAAAGGCGTGTGAGATAAGGGCCATCGTGGAATTGACAAAATTCCTTCAAGTCAAATTAGATAACCTTTACCTTATCGGCATTGATTGTCCCGGAACTTTTGAAGTGGCTGATTATGCAAAGATGTTCCAAGAAGGAAAAGGGGGCGAGGGATTGACGAAAGGGTTGCTCAAAGGGATGGCGAAGGGTGAAACTCCTTCGGTCGATGGATATGCCTTCCGTACAGCCTGCCAGATGTGTGAATACCCTATCCCCCAGGCAGATATTGTCCTCAAACTCTTTGGTTATCAGATAGAGCAGGAGATCGGTGTTGAAATAGGGGAGAAATTGGAGAAGGAGATCGAAGAGAAGGGGAACCTTTCCTTTTCAGAGAACGAACCTCCTTTGAGGAGCGAGGTGCTCAACAAGGTCATTGCTGAAAGGACGAAAAAGCGAGACGCTCTTTTTGAGGAATTTAAAGGTGTGGTCAAAGATCTACGATCTTTTTTGGACCGATTTTCCACCTGTATCCGTTGTCACAATTGTATGGTGGCCTGTCCAATCTGTTATTGTAAGGAATGTGTCTTCAGGACAACGGTCTTTGAGCATGACGGAGACCAATTTCTGAGATGGGCGGATCGAAAAGGGGGTATCCGAATGCCGACGGACACCCTCATCTTCCACCTTATTCGGATGTCACATATGGTCACTTCTTGTATCGGGTGTGGACTTTGCGACAGCGCCTGTCCAAGTCGGTTGCCAGTTGCAACCCTCTTTCGAAGTGTGGGAGATAGAATTCAAAAGATCTTCCAATATGTCCCAGGAAGGGATGTAAAAGAAACGCCACCTGTGGCGACCTTTAAAGAGGAAGAACTGAAGATCGAATCAGGATCCTTATAAATAATAGCATAGGGCAAAGAGCAGAGAGCATGGCGCATAGCGTATAATAACTCAACATCATGTAACTCAGCCCTTTAGGGCTGATTAATCAGGGCTAAAGCCCTGAGATACAAAACTCTATGCGCTCTGCGCTTAGCGCTAGGTAGGAGGATATCGATGGAAGCCGAAAAAAAGGAGAAGGAGGAGCTCGTCCCCATCTTTATCATGGGGAAACGATATGAAGTCCCTCACTCTCTCACCATTCAAAGGGCGATGGAATATGCTGGATACCAATTGATTCGGGGATGTGGATGCCGGGGAGGGATTTGTGGTGCCTGCGGAACGGTCTACCGATTCCCGGAAAGCTATAAGATCGAGGTGGGTTTGGCCTGTCAGACCGTTGTCCAAGCGAACATGTATCTGACACAGATCCCCTTCTTTCCAGCGACGAAAAGTGTCTATGACATCGAGAAGATAAAGCCCACCATCGAAACATTGGTGAAGGCTTATCCAGAACTCCTGCGGTGTCTCCAGTGTAATACATGCACCAAATCATGCCCAATGGAGATCGAGGTCATGGATTATATGGCAGCGGCCATGAGGGGCGATGTGGCCCGGCTGGCAGAGCTCTCCTTCGATTGTGTGATGTGTGGCCTCTGTACCTCCCGATGCCCGGCTGAGATCTGCCAGTATAATATCGCCATCTTGGGAAGGCGGCTCTATAGCAAGTACATCGCACCTAAGGCAGAACATCTGGCCTTGATGGTTAAAGAAGTTGAGAAAGGCAAATATGAGCAGATGCTCAGGGAACTGATGGATACGGATGAAGAGGCATTGAAGAATCTCTATAATGGAAGAGAGATTGAGCCTGAACAGGCCGATGAAGATTGGATCCCAAAAGAAAAAACCTATCTTTAGATAACGCAAAGCGCATAGGGCAAAGGGCATAGCACATGACGTTAGAAAGGTTGAGGTTAAGGTTTAGGTTTAGAACTTCTTAACCTCAGCCTTAACCTTAACCTGCGAAGGCTATGCCTGAGGAGATAAAGATGCCATATACGAGTGAATTGAAAGAATTGATCAAGAGGGTTGAGGCAACACGAACTGCACGGGTCGAAAAGAAGAAGAGGTGGGAAGAATTCCCCTTGCTCTCTTTGAAGGAGAGAGAAGAAAGGCTGAAAAAGTACCATCCCGATTTCAAAGAGGGGTCAAGGAAGGAGATCCGTGTCGGCCCCAATAAAGGTTATGCAATCTCTCCAGAAATTGTAGATCTGTTGGAGGCCAAAAGCCGGATAAATCCCGATGTGATTGATCTGATAAAGATTGCCTATGAGACGGATGTACTGATTATTGGCGGAGGAGGTGCGGGAACGGCAGCCGCTTTGACAGTTCAGGAGAATAAGGCAAAAGTATTGATTGCTACCAAATTAAGGCATGGAGATGCCAACACCATGATGGCTGAGGGTGGTATCCAGGCAGCCTCTAAAGGGACAAAAGATTCACCCTATTACCATTATCTCGATGTATTGGGTGGAGGCCATTTTAAAAATGTCCCGGAACTGGTCTACACGTTAGTCACAGAGGCTCCGAAGGTTCATGAATGGCTGGAAAGCCTTGGATGCATGTTTACAAAATTTCCAGATGGCAGGCTGAAGGCACTCCATGGAGGAGGTACCTGCAGAAAACGGATGCATTATTCTGCCGATATTACTGGGGCAGAGATTATGAGGACCCTGAGGGATGAGGCGAGGAATCGAGCCGAAGATATTAAGGTTCTCGAATTTTCTCCAGCAGTGGAATTGATATTGAATGAGCATGGACATTGCGCTGGTGCTGTTCTCTACAATTTAGAAACAGAGGAATATTTTGTGGTGAAGGCAAAGGCCGTGGTCATGGCTACGGGTGGTTCGGGAAGGCTCCATATCCGGGGATTCATGACCACCAATCATTACGGTGCTACCGGGGATGGACTCATTTTGGGTTACCGGGCCGGTGTTAAATTATGTTTTCTCCATACCGTTCAGTACCACCCGACTGGCGCAGTCTTTCCAGAGCAGGCAGAAGGCCTCCTCATTACAGAAAAGTTCAGGGGAGCGGGAGCCAATGCCCTCAATATCGATGGGGAACAATTCGTCAATGAGCGGGAACCGAGAGATGTGGAATCGGCTTCTTTCATCCGAGAGTGCGCTGAGGTCCGGAAGGGGATTCCAACGCCTACCGGGAAGGTGGGCATCTGGTTAGACTCCCCGATGATCGATATACTCATGGGAGAAGGCGCAGTGAGAAGGGAATTTCCTGGAAAGTTTATTCTATTTAAACGATTTGGGATCGACATCTCAAAAGAGCCCATGCTGGTCTATCCAACACTTCATTATCAAAACGGAGGATTAGAATATAACAGCCTTTGTGAAACCTCCATCCCAGGATTTTTCGTTGCAGGTGAGGTCTCGGGAGGTGTTCACGGAGAGAATCGGCTAATGGGGAACTCTCTCCTCGATGTCTGCGTCTTCGGTAGGATTGCCGGTGTAAATGCCGCACTCTATGCGAAGGAGAAGGCGAAAGAGGGGCGATTGACTTTGGATCATGTCCGGAGGTATCACAAAAAATTGGAGGAAGCAAGGATCATCACGGATCGGGTCGCCCCGATGTTACTTCCCGATTACTCCAACCCCAAAGTTCGGGAGCGTCAACTCACCACCCATTATTTAGGAACGATCCGTTAATTCTCCCCCCCCATTTTTTATTCAAGGATAATTGTCTTCCTTTCCTTCAATCTAAAATTTTTCTTTTTTTAGGATTATGAAATCCGTTATAATACCCCATCCTCATTTAGGTGGAAAGCATTTTAAAAACGGTTCATTGAGTTTCTTGAGTTTTTCGAATTAACCCTATAACCCACTGAACTCAATAAACTCAGTAGGTTACAGAAAGAGCTTTATCTTTTTCTTGATTTATGTTAATTTAATTTTTAGAATTTTATTACTTTTAATCTGAGAATTTTCTTCTAACATTTATATGAGCACCCCCACCCCCTCCCTCTCCCCGATGGGGAGAGTCGAAAAGACCCGACCACGGGGGGAAGGGTGAGGGGAAATTTAAAATATCTTTGTTTAGAATTTAAAAAAGAAGGTGGTTAATATGTTAGTTGAATTGAAGGGTCGATTGAAGGAATTGAGCAACCGTTTGGAGATTCTTCGAGGGCACCTTTGACGTCGAAAGTAAGAATAGAAGACTGGATGAGATTGGAAAGATGATGGCAGATCCTAATTTTTGGGAGGGGGGTGAGAGTGCACAAAAAATTTTAAAGGAACGAACCTCCATTTTGGAAAGTCTCTCGCCTTGGCAACAAAACCAGAAGGAATTGGAAGAAATGGAGATCCTCCTTCAGCTCATTGAGGAGCAAGGGGATGAGAAGGAGGCTCAGGAGTTGTTGAAAAAGGTACAGAAGAGCGAAGAGGCGATCGGCCAGATGGAGTTTAGGACCATGTTGGGGGGAGAGCACGATGAAAGCAATGCGATCGTCAGCATCAATGCGGGCGCAGGTGGAACAGAGGCTCAGGATTGGGTTGAAATGCTTCTCAGGATGTATTTGAGATGGGGAGAGAAAAGGGGATATCAGACAAAGATCATTGATATCCTTCCTGGTGAGGAGGCTGGTTTAAAAAACGTGACTTTTACAGTCAATGGACGTTATGCCTACGGATATTTAAAAGCCGAGGTAGGCATTCACCGACTCGTTCGAATATCACCCTTTGATGCAGGGGCGAGACGACATACGTCTTTCGCCTCGGTTTTTGTCTATCCTGAAATCTCTGATGATGTTGTGATCGAGATTGATGAAAAAGACCTGAGAATCGACACCTTTCGATCCAGTGGGGCAGGAGGGCAACATGTCAATAAAACCGATTCTGCCGTCCGAATCACCCACCTCCCAACGGGAATTGTTGTTCAGTGTCAGAACGAACGATCGCAGCATAAAAATAAAGCGATTGCCCTGAAGATATTAAAAGCTCGCCTTTATGAAAAGGAGCTAATGGAGAAGGAAGAGAAGCTCGGGGAACTTCACAACACGAAAAAGGAGATTGCCTGGGGAAGCCAGATTCGTTCTTATATTATGCATCCCTATAAAATGGTCAAAGATCACCGCACCAATAAAGTCATCCATCAGGTGGATCGGGTGCTGGATGGGGAGATTGATGAATTTATAAAGGCCTACCTGCTCAGCACGTCATAGATGACATACGTTTAGGAAAAGGTTTGACCCATTCGACGGCACCTAAGCCCCTTTATTATAATGGGGAAAAAGACGCCGCTCAGAGCTTGCCCTGAGCGAAGTCGAAGGGGTCAACCCTGAGTATTAAGATCGAAGGGCTAGTCCTGAGCGATAGTCGAAGGGTTGACTTTTTATGGCTGGAGAAATAGTATTAGACGAAAAGGCTGAAAAAATAGTTCTGGAAGAGGAACGAGAACCACTGAGAAACCTTGAAGAAAAGGTTGGTTATCTTTTAAAAAGATATCAGGAACTCAAGAAGGAGCGGGACGAATTGGCCCTTGCGCTGGATGCGGAGAAAGAGAAGATGATCCGGTTAGGAAAAAAAATGGAGCTCCTCTCTCAGGACAGGGAAAAGGTAAAGACACGGATCGACCAGCTCCTACATCGTTTGAAAGGTGTTGATATTTAGTCCCGCCCTGCACTATTATGGTACAGAGCCCGCCCCTTTTGGGCGTGGCGTTTGAGTGGATCGGACAGAGATGGGGAAAGAACGATTGGTCGAAATCAAGGTATTTGGTCAAACGTATACCGTCAAGACCGATGCGGAGGAGGAGCATATTCAAGGGGTGGCGCGGTACGTCAATGAGAAGATGGAGGAAGTTTTAAAAAAGACGAGGAGCGTCTCTACAATGAATGTTGCGATATTAACAGCTCTCAACATTGCAGATGATCTTTTAAAAGAGAAGGAGAGAAGAATAGCCCTTCTCCGAGAAATTGAGACGAAATCGAAAGACTTGGCTGAAAAGATCGATGTAAACTTGGGTGGAGGGAAGTTAGAAAAAGTTTCGATCACTTTGAAGGGTTGA
>Ga0315289_10006282_pt1 | contig 17472 bp, 8 predicted proteins | sample YL17G11_40_MG_FD_203452 | JGI IMG/M metagenome (GOLD analysis project Ga0315289, IMG submission 203452) | Sediment microbial communities from Yellowstone Lake, YNP, Wyoming, USA - YL17G11_40 | ecosystem: Environmental > Aquatic > Freshwater > Lake > Sediment | place: USA: Wyoming | collected... | reverse complement strand
TTTCAAGTTGAGATAATGTCTTCTGGAACTCAGGATTTTCTCCTACAGATTTAGCAACAAACAAAATACCTAACTTGTTTATATAGAATCGATGGCTGTCATCGAAAGGATTGCCACTATGACCTTTTAGTCCCCAATCGGCATTAGGTCCGAATTGATTAACTGGCAGTTCATCAAAAGACTTTTGTTCCATCAATAACTCTACAGGGGCAAATAATGCCACTTTATCTTCTTTCCAAAGCCGCCCCTCTTCGCCACTCGCCAAAACATCATGATCTACAAAGAAATGCAATTTATCTGTTGGATATACCAATCTATCTGTCTTATCGGTAATGGACTTATGATGTTCTGTGATAAATCTTGGTGTAAGAAAGCCGTCTTTCATAATGTCAAGAAGCAAATTAAGATTGCTTATATGTATAGCGTAGTGACCTGATAATTTTTCACGCATAACAGAGATAACTTCCCCTGCGCTCATATTTGCGACTGTTTCGGGCTGAATACTTTGAGCGTATCTTGACCCTAAGCCGCTTTCAACGGGTAACGTTTGTTTTAAATTCTGTTCAGTAATTTCTTTAGGTTGGGCTGTGGTATGGGTTTCGATTACAACTGCTGGCAAGGTATTAGCTCTTACTACCTGCAGATTGTTGGCTACTACTTCAACAGGTTTAGTATTATATATAGGTAATATATCATTGGAAGAGATTGTTGGCTGACTAAAATTAAGAGTGTTTGTGGTAGGGGTGGGTTCGTTGTAAGTAGTTCTATTAAAAAGACTGATAGAACCGACAGAATTTTGGGTTCCTTTAGATAGACGAAGAGAACTTCCGGAAATAGTAGGAGTTCCTTCATAGGTAGGCGCCTCTGTAATCTGATCGACGGAAATTGAGGTACTTCCGCCGACCTGTCTCACTGGGCCAGCGTGGCTACCCGCTGCCAATAATTGAGTTTCTAATTTCTCTGTCCGTGGCAGATTTGCTTGCGCTGCCTTAGCAAGAATTATCGTGGGATAATCTTGAGTAAGAATGATTGCCGGATGTTGCTGATAAACCTGGACTTCATAAATAACAGAAGTGCCACCTTTTGCATTGTTTGGTTTAGGATTGTTCCCGCCAGAACCTTGCGCCTCTGTGAAATTAATTGTGACAGACACTGGAATTGGCACTGTTCGTTTCTCAGCTTGTATTGGTATACGTGAGAATGGCTCAGTGTCACTAAAAGGTAATACATCAGTAGAGATGGGCCTACTAAAATTATTTATGGAAGATGAGGCAACTATCATTCTTGGGGTGTTGAAACTTGGCTTAGGTAATTCAGGAATATGTCTATCCAGATTTGCTGAAGGTAGTTGTGATTGTGGCCTGACATAAGCAACTTTAAGTTCTGGTCTTGTGCTGGTGGTCTCACTAAATTCAGGCAAGCGTGTTTGTGTAATCGCCATTGAACCGCCACCGCCAGAACCACTCGCACCTACGCCAATTGCACCGCCACCTACTCCAGAACCACCAACTCCTGATGCACCGCTACCAACATTACTTGCCTTAGCCAATGTGATATTTTTTGATGGCTCATTAATCTTGTAAGAAACGGTTGGGCTCACCGGAGCATAATTTGGAGCCGGGGTTACATCTTGATGACTAAATTCATTAGGTCTTACTACTTCTTTTGCTTCCAGATATACCTGAGGAACGTTAGTCTTTGGCGTGCTTTCAATTGCCACAGGCATTTTACCAGTGCCAGAGATATCACCTTTAGGTTTTGAAATCATTGTATAATATTCTGGCCGCAAATTATCACCTTTAAATAGTGTTTCTTTAAGACTGCCTGGTATTGAACCGCCGCTCTGCTTTATCACTTCATTGACTTCATTAAAAGTAGGCTCTTTCCCTACTTTATTCTTTAACTGCGCGGCCTGAGAGAGAATTAAATCTTTTTCATTATCCCCTGTAAATTGCTTAATATCAACCATGCCTGAAGGAATAGCGCCTTCGGGAGTAGGAAGGCTTAATTTTCCAAATGAGACATTTGTGCTTGCAGTCCTTATAGAAGAGCTTAATTTACCAATCTCATTACCTATCCTCCAGATTACGTCGCTGGCAATTGGAAAAGTCTCTTTTAATTCTTGAGCGAAGGTTTTGGGCATAGTAGATAAAAGTGTACTATGCGCTGCCTGTAAGTTTTTAATTTCAGCGATATCATAAATAGAAGTGCGACCTCTTTCAAATAATAATTCATAAGCTTCATTTATTTTCTTAAACTCGGCATCATTTCCACCATTACGGTCAGAATGATACCTAAGAGCTAAACTTCTATAAGCCTTTTTTATATCAGTCTGTGAGGCCTCAGGCCCAACGCCGAGCATATCTCTTGCCTCTGCAAGTTTGGTCTGTATTGTTGCCTCAGCCTTTTCTCTGTAAGCTATTTCTATTAATTCTGGCGACCTTTCTGCTTCTTTAATATTGACTCCCAGTAATTCAGCAGCTTTTGCGCGTTCTGTTTTCAGCCTTGAATAACTAAATTCTTGATACCTCGGCAATAAGAACAACGCTGCAAAACCAAATCCCTGCGCCTTTTGTTTAATCCAATTATTGGTATAATTATCCACAAACCTATCTTGCTTATCCTTATCTGTAATTCCCATCTTTATTGCTTCTTCTCTTGCCCTTTGTTGAATATTATTTCTGGCTATAGGATTATTAATCAATTTTTCTGCACCAAGCTCCACTGCATCCAATGTACCCACCACAAAGGCGAGGGAATCTAATCTATGTAAGGCAGTGCGAACCAAGGCGCGAGGAATGGAGTTGCTTAAAGAAATGCGTAATTCGGCCGCGCCTTTCTCTAAACTTGTCAAAACAGATTTAATGGTAATGTCTGTGCCTCCCTTAATCCAATTTCGTATTAAGTTAGAAGCGTATTGATCTCTTAATAAACCACGTTCAGAAAACTTCGTTTTAAAAATCCTATCCCAAATTGTACGTCCTGCATTAGATACTGTGTTAGCTTTGGCAAACTTTCCCTCTCCCGGCAGCTGAGCTATATCTAATAATGGCCCTAAATATAGACCGAGTTTTGCACCGCTAGCAGAATGGATTGCCAAGCTACTTAGCAAACTTAAATTCTTACCAGTCTTTGGATCTTGGACATAAACTCTATCACTTGCCCATTGCAAATCTTTAAATCCATTTCCAATAAATCTGCCTATGCTCATTATGCCTGAATCTGCTAATTGCCAAGCAGGCATAATCACACCAAAACCCACTGCCCCTCTTAAAGAAGAAACAGCAATTTTATTTGGCGAGGCTGCAAATTTTTCTAAATTATCTCTAATGGACTTGGCCCATTGTATCCCTTTAGCGCCTAAAATTGCTCCACCAAAACTACCCACAATTGCATCCATTATCCATTGATTCTTATAGGCGGGTTGTTTTCCGACATTGGCATAGGTAGCTCGAGAGATAAAACCTGAACCCACCGAGATAGCACTGCCGCCTACTGTATTGGTAACAAGACTCCAGCCTTTACTTAATCCTTTAGGGGCTATTGTTCTACCCGCAGCACCTGTTATAAATCCTAAAACTGCTCCAGTGCCAAAATCTTCAAGAGCTCTTAAGCTAAGTAAGCTATAATCTCTGCCATTTACTCCTGCCTCTATATAGGCACGTGCCACATTTATGGTACCGCCGATCCCTGCCCATTTTACACCGCTGGCTAATACTGGACTTTCTCCTAAAGAAGTAGATATTCCTTTTATAAATGGAATCTTAGCAATCGGACTTAAGGCTAGACCTGCTACCTGAATTCCTGCGCCAAAGGCTGTGCCTTCATAGAAGCTTTGTCTTGCAACGAGGAGATTTTGTTCTAAAGAAAGTGGTTGATTAGTCATAGCCAGAGAAGTAAGATTATCAAATGCTATATTGCCTACTGACCAGACCGCGCCTGTCTTAAGAGCGACTCGTGAAAATGCAGCAAATGCACTTTTACCAAAAGCCCCTCCTAGCATAGCATAAGTAACTATTTCCGGGACTGAGGGGTGAGTAAGCGGAATCCACTTAATAACACCTTCGGAAACCCCAAAATCTCTTAATCCCGTCGCCAGATAATTTTCGCCTTCATATCCACCGAAAACTTGTGCTAGGAATCCTTTTTTAGAAGGATTTTTAGCTAACTCCCAATTAGGCGTTTCTCCAGTCTTAATCTTTGTTCTCAGCCAAGAATATCTACCAGCTGGTTCTGTAAATAAAAAATTAAATTCCCTAGAACTACAAAGTTTAACAATGCTATCCTCTTTACTAACACCATTATCCACCTTCGTATATAGATATTCACCCTCAACTTTTAATTCTCCCACTCGCCGTTTACCATCTGCCTTTGCAATAACTAAATCAGAACCTTTAAGGGCATAAAGGGTATTATTAAGAGTAAATGAATTATCTTTAACATTTGAGCCTTTCTTACTTAAGAATTGCTTTACTTCACCCGTCTCATTATTTATAACCAAAGGCGGACTTAAATTTGAATTCTCGGGTATGAAGAACGTATTTTTACCACCTAAGGTAGAACCTAATTCGCCTGCTACCTTTCCTTTAACATTATTAACAGCGGTGAGTTGAATCTGATCGCCGGCTTTAAATGTAAATTTGCTAGGGATAAGGTCAGCTTCAATTGTTGCCTCTTTCCCAATTATTCTTTGTGTATCAGGGTCAACTAAAGCATATGCGCTTTGTTCTTTGGACTTTTCAATAATTCTATTTACCTGTTGGGTTCCGCCAAATAAATAACTACCTATCTTTTGCTTTTCTTTATCTGTAAGATGGATACTCTTATCTTCAACCGTAATCGATGCTATTAATTTAGTTGAACCCGGGACTTTAGCAAAAGAGGCAGGTTTGCCATCATAAGTAACTGCTTCATTAATGGGCTTTTTGGTATCAATATTAAACTTATCTACTTTTATATTGCCTACTTTTGCCGTAGTGTCTGCTTTGCTATCAACCCAAAGTGGCGGCTTAGAGTCAGTGGAGTCACCAAACACATACGCCTGCCAATCACCAATTTTATAGATAGTTGGCTGAATGTCTTTGCCTTTATAGGTAATTTTTGGTTGCTCTCCATTACTAAATTTGACGTTAAAATCACCTTGCTTGGCTGAACCGCTTATTTGTTTAAGTTTTATTTCTCCTCCATCTATAACAGTCTGCCAGCTCTTTCCATCATTAGTAGCCAAAGTTATACCAATGGGTAGCTCATTGCCATAGACTACTATCATCCTTTTAGCATCAGACTGCGAACAAGGCAAAGCAGTTATTTTTGTCTTTACTTTTTCATCACCCACTTTAATGGGTACTTCCTCGCCAATATAGATCTTAGTTCCTGTGCCTGCTAAAGGCTCAATGCTATAGCGACCATCTTTTTGTATACCGAGGGCGAGTTTACCTTTAGTAAATTTATCATTACCGTTAGGTAAATTTACAATTATCCTTCCAAGTTTTTCAAATTTTCCTTCAGGAATTATAACATCATTAGCAAATTCTGCTCCTTTAACTTCCTCACCTGAGAAAATCGTGTCTGCTTTAGTGCCGGAAGGAATCTTGACTAAGTCAACCGTGGACTGACCATCTGGGCCTCTCTTATAGAAGACCTCGGTATTAGTCACCTTATCTTTAGTCCAGACTGGTTCTCCAAGTACATTTATCCTTACAATACGCGGATTTTCAGGTAGGGTAATAGATTTAGCTGAGTCGCCATCACCTAATTTAATCTGTGTGTTAGCCTGAGACTCATATTCAAATGGATTTGTATAGATTCTTTTTTCGGAAGAAATTTGTTGTGAACCAAGCGCTGTAGGTTGAGTGCTCGTTATATCCTGACTAATTAAATTTCCATAAGAGTCGTATTTCTTAGAGATACTAAGGGATTTTTTATTGGCAGGGTCGTCATTGCGATAATTTAAAACTTGACCATTTTCAAGAGAACCCGATTCTAGGGTATAAGACGATGGTTTAAATTCTAATTTCCTTGTCTTAGAATTAAAATATAAACCGCTACCATTATCCTTCTTAGCTAAATTGGCAAATGAACCATTGTATAACCTGCCGTCTCTAATCTCTTTTACTAAATTTCCTTGTAAATCAAATATCCTGATATTGTCGAAGCTAATCTTATTATCAGCAGTAATAGCGAAGGTCTTTTGACCTTCGAGTGGTTTTATGACTTGATTGTCTAAAAACATAGTTTCTGAGGCGCCAACAGTGCCTTCATAAATATTAGCGCGGTCTTTTGGAGCACGAACCGGTCCATAGACATGTTCAAAATCCTTAGATAACATTAAGCCGGCTTTTAAATCTACAGAGGTTTCGTTCTTGACTATGCCGTCCTGATAATAAGCAAATGCTTGATAGGTATTGTCATCACGATTCAAAATAGACACAGCCTGGCCCTGAATATTGTAAACGGTCCTTTGAACTAATCTCTCGCCTCCCTGAACCACTCTCTCACCAAAACTCAAAGGTCCGTTTGTCTTTTGCTCTCCAGGCTTATTCAGTAGACTAAAATTCTCATTTCGATTAATCCCATAGAAGTCATTAGAAGGTTTATCAGCCGACATCGCTATGCTTGGCTCTATCTTTTTGTACGTCTTTGTCTTAGGGTCAAAATAATAGTCTGACATAAGACCTTCTTTGAGAGGACTGCGGTCTCTATCTTTAAGATAATCCTCAACTACAGCCGTGCCATCGGGGCTGGTAATTATTTTCTGTGTATAAATCTCGTCTTTTAGCAATACGGGGCTGGTCTTGGTAGTAGAACTGCCATCGAAATTGGGAATCGTATAAGAAGCCTGGGGATTGCCTTTGATGAAATTTTCCATCTGTTGACGCATCTTTTCATTATTAATATATTGGTCATATGACTGTTTTGTTTGATTATAGGCCTTTTGGCCTTCTGGGGTATTGGGATAACTTTCTTTCTTGGGTTTTGCTACTGGCGAAAGGCCAGTTGTATAGGGGCTTAATGCCTCTGCGCTGATAATTGTTTTATTCTTAGCATCTACAGAATATACAAGGCCACCCTTCTTTGCTATCCCTATGTCTTGCCCCGGAGCTGCATAGGCATAGATATTTCTTTCATTTCCTTTATCATAGCCGCTGAAGCGGTATCCTAGGCCAAGGGTAGTCCTTACTCCCCTGGGTAAAACCGACTCAGGAATATACTCTAAGGCGCCAGTTACATTTTCAACGGTTGAATAATGCAGCACATCAGCCATATAACTCATTTTTGGCATTGGATTAAGCAGTCTGTCATCGGCACTGCGCCAGGCATTCGGGTCATTATTTTCTTTGTTTATTTTATTTGCCTTAACCGCAAAGTCACTCCATCCAGTCATATTCCAGACTGTAGAGTTAAATGAGGCGAGTTGATGCATTGGTAGTGTACCAGGAATGACACCCATGCTTACATAGGAGGAAGCTGTGTTGTTGAAGTCTTGTGAAATACTCTGGGCCATCGCGTCAAAAAAGCTGGGGCTGCCGCCGCCATCGTTACTCAATAATGTCTCAGCAGAGGCAAATAATCCTTTGGTCAGCGTAGAGCCAGCCCAGATTAAGGCAGTGGCTTTGAAAGGAGATATCCCCCCAGAGATACCCTGCTCTTCTGCCTTTAAGGCCTCATTTACCTTTCTTATATCTTCAGAGTTAGTAATAATGCCGTTGTTGCGCCTGGAATAATAATTAAGCAAATCTTTATTATTATTCCCTTTAGTGACCAGTTGATTAGCTAAATAGGTCACACCAACATCAATGCCAAAATTAGTTAGGAGTGCTAATGGTTTTTTGTCCCCATAGAATAAACCTCCATACAGGTTGCTTACTGATGAACCAATTATGGGGCTGTAAGCGACGAGCCAATCATTCTTTGATCCCGCGGCCAGCCATTGTGCACCTGTACCAATTAAGCTAGAAGTAAGGCCTTTTACATAAGGACTGTAATATCCTTTTATTTCACCCGCTTTATTATACTCAGGAAGTTGAAAGGTAATAGGATAGGTTAATCCTTGCCAGAATTTACTAAAGATGTTCCCTGTATAAGGCTCGGGTGGACCTTGAACTCCTTGTGGAAGTTCCTTACCAGCGGTTAGACCAATACCTGCACTGATACTACTCCAAATGGGCATACCGATGTATTGCCCAGCCATACCAGCAAGTCTCTCTCTTATTGCATCATTTTTTATACTGTCCTTTAGTAACTCATTCATACCCATGGTAATACCTGCTGAAATTGCTCCTTGGCCAAGTCCGTTTAAGATTCCTTTGCCTACGCTGCCGTATAAATTTTTACCCGTCAATCCTCCCGCAGCTGCAGAAGAACCTACCATAGCAAAGAATTGCGTCCAATATTGATTTGCGCCTGCTGCTTTGGCAATGACTCCGGCGAGATTCCCTACATTAGAGGCATACATGCCAATAGCAAGATTGGCTCCAAGATTGCCTGCAACTTTTTTAGTAAGTCCAAAGGGACTAGGTAGTTTACTACCCACATAAGCAAGCCCGATATCTAATCCTAAATATAATAAAAAGTCCCAAAAGCCCATAGATTTATAAGGCGAATAAACTTCATACCAACCACCATAAATAGAATTAGCCTCGGCCTCTGATAGGTATGAGACTGAAGGGTTTATAATTTGTGCTTTAAGGTTCGTGGTTAGACAATAACCACTAAATCTATCTAAAAATATCTTTGTCGGCAGGAAGGTGGCTTTGCCTTTTTCCACAAAATAGACCTTATCCTGCAGTTTATTAATCGAGGTTACCAGGACAAAATGTTCTGGGAGTAGATGGGCGATAAATGGCGTATGGCTTATGGCATATGGCGTATAGTCAGAAGAGTTAATTTTAACTGAAGAAAGATTTATACCGAAATTCTGCGCCACTTTGGCAAGAGCATAAAGGGTGTTTTTGAGTTCTTTACTATTGGTCTCTAATTGTCCATTCAGGTTGCCTTTTAGGTAGTCGATAAGAATAGTAAGAACCGCTAATTCTTCCACTCGTTTATTAATACCTTGAGATTGAAGTAGCTGAGCCAGGGCCTCTACACCGCAAGAAATTATTTTTGTTCCCGGCTCTGCCAGCCAGTTATAAAGTTTATCGATACTATTATCGGTAATGTATAGGCTCTCTTTAGTATTATTGGGGTCGGTTAAGTCCATTAGATCTACAGTGAGTTTCTCTGAGAACTGGATGCGTTGTAGTGGTTTATAGGCGAGCTCTTTGAGGCTTTGTTTGAGGCTATCCGCAATAACTTTATTGTCTATCTGAGCAATTTGTCCATTACCTATTGAAGAGAGGTAGGAGATATTCTCGCGCAGGTCCCTCCATATCACTCTGGGGTCGTATTCTAAAGCCCAGGAGACCTGTTCAGGCAAAAACACGGCAACTACGATTAAGGCAATTACCTTAATCCAGGTTTTAAACCTGCTTTTGACAGCAAGATGTTCTGGTGGCTCGCTCACATCTTGCAGCGAGGCGAAATGTTCAGGCACCTCTTCTTCTTTCCAGTTACTCATTAAACCTTACCTTTGTCTGGTGTCAGACACATATTTTTATCTAACTCATCTAAGATTTAAATCTGTAATCGATTTATATTCTGGTCTTCTAAAAGGAGTGGTACTAATTTTTCTATCTAAGTTGTTCAATTGTTGCCTACTCCCTCCTATAGTAGGAAGCCTAACAACAGGTTGTTTTAACTTCAATTCAGGTGTTAGGCCATTTTTCAAGCCAGGAGTAGATAATCTAGGAGCAGACTTAAGCTCAAGCCTGGGTGAAATTTGTTGCTGTCCTTTGTCTATTCTTGGAGGCTCCTTTTTAATTTGCATAATCTGCCCTCGCATACCGCCAGGTATATTTGATACTTCAGGCGCACCTTTAATTTGTCCAATTAACCCCCGAATACCATCGGGCTTGCTTAATACCCTTTCTTTGAGTTCTGTAGGCATTCTTAAACCATTGAGAAGGGCACCTGCTTCTGCTAATGAAGAGAAAACAAATATACATAAAGTTATTCCAGTAATAATGATTAAAACCTCCAATATCTTTCCTTTTTTATTCATATTCCCTCCTTTTTTGGTGTCAGACATAATTTTTTATGTCTGGCACTAATTTTTAAAGTTTTACAATATTGCCAAAACACCCTTTTATTGCTATATCACTGAATATGATTAAGATTTTTGTTTTCATCTTTTAAAACACTTTATAAAAGATATTAATAAGTGTTTATTAAAAAACCGTGGCACTTGCTTCTCTTTAAATTAGTTTATAAAAGTCTTTAATAAGTATACAATAAAAAAGCCGTGGCACTTACTTACCTTTCGGCTTTCGGTAGCCCGGCTAAACTTTCTTGCGTTCCCGTGGCTTTGCGTATCCCAAACCTTCGGGACTTGCCCTTTCGATGCCTATACTTTTCTACTTAAAATATAACATATAAGTAGTTAATTTGTCAAGGGGTAAAGTGATTTTTTATGCAAGCGCTTCCTCTGATTCTAAACTTAAAAAACCTTACTTTAAAGTAGCGAGTAGCAAGTAGAGAGTAGAGAGATTATTTCCATTTATTAATCAGAGATTCAAGCATTGCCCTAATCTCATTTAAAACAGCTACACGTTTATTTATTATCTCTTGGTTTAATACCTTATTTAATCTTTTATATCTTCCCCTTGATTCACCTGTTGAGCCTTTTGCCATTCTAAAGAAATTCTTAATCTCTTTTCCTGATTTTCTTTCATACCCTTCTTCCATATTGGCGCAAATAGAATCTAAGCTTCTTAACTGATTTTTCGCTAATGTCCTTCCGATAAAACTTCGTTCTAATATTGGTAAATCTTGCTCTAAAAAGTCATCAAATAATTTTACGGCTTTTTGATAAACTTCAAAATCTTCTACGCTTTTTATCGGTTTTCTTTCCATTCTCGCTACTTGTCCCTCGACTTCGCTCGGGATCGTTCGAGGGATCCTGAGTAATTATCGAAGGGCTACTCTCTACTCGCTACTTTTTTCAGAATTTAATACCTGCCTGCGAAAATTGTAAGAATACCGGCCCGCCTACAATTATAATGACAGCGAGCATAAAGAAAATCAAAGGAACTAACATTTTAAAGGGCGCCTGAAGCGCCATACGTTCACCCCTGCGGAATCTATTTGCCCTGCATTCCTCTGAGATAATTGCTAATGCCTCTGAAATCGGGGTTCCAATGCGGTCTGTCTGAATGAGCGTCCTGACAAAAGAACTTATATCAGGGATATTTATGTGGCTTGAGAAATCCTTGAGCGCCTGACGACGAGATTTACCCATCTTTATCTCCTGCATAACCTGGGCCAATTCCTCAATCAAGGGATTATTTTCCTGTTTCGACTTCTCCACTACCCAGCGCAAAGCCAGCATAAAATCCAATCCTGCGCTCACACAAAGCGACAATAAATCTATTACGTCAGGAAGGTTTTTAAGTATCAGCCTTTTGCGTCTGCGGTCTCTTTGTCTTAACCACAGATCAGGAATAAAGAATCCCAAAACTGCCGGGCCCAGTATCCAAGGCAGTTCTAATTTACCTAATACAAGATAAACCGCGAAGGGCAAGCCTATCATAAAAAGTTCTTTTAAAGCAAAAAACTCTATTACTGACAGTGGCACCTTGAGCGTCTCAAGGATAGTGCCAATCCTGCCTCTGTAGAATTTTACAATCAGGCGTCTATTTATAGGCGCAAAAAGCTTAAGATACGGTTTAAAGATTGATATGATGGTTTTTTTCTTGGGATTAGCAGCGGCTAATTCTTGTGCGCCTTCAGGCAAGGCAAGTTTACCCAGGCTGACCTCATCTCTTAATCCTGTAAAAAATAAAGACATCCCCAGGCAGAAACCAGAAATAAAGTTTAAACTATAAATGAGGATTTCCATATTACACCTCAACCTTGCTAAAAATCTTAACCAGAAACAAGCCCACTGCCAATAAGAAGGCTGCGATTAAAAGCATTATCCTGCCTGTATCCGAACTCATCATCAGTTGAAAATAGCTGGGATTAACCTTATAAATACCGATGGTAAAGACAATCGGCAATACAGACAAGACTAAACTCTGAATCCTTCCTTGAAGGGTAAGGGTCTTGATATTCTGAAAGAGTTTGTTTCGCTCGATTATAGCGTGATGCAGCCGGTCAAACACCTCTGTTAGGTCTCCGCCTGTTTCTCGGGAAACCATTATGGCAGAATTTAATAACACCAGGTCTTCTGAATTTACGCGGCTATTTAATCTATCCAGGCTTTCTTGTAGACTAATACCCATCTTGTGTTCTTTTATTACCTGGCCGAATTCTTGATTCGTCGGCCAGGACATTTCTTCGGTCAAAACCTCTATTGACTGGATAAGGCTCAAGCCTCCTCTTAGACAACTGGTCAATATCATTAGAGAATCCGGGAGTTGACTCTCAAACTTTCGCGTAATTCTTTTCTTATATCCTTTAACTGATAATAATGGCAATAACAACCCTACTGTCATACCGATAATAATCGCAACCATATTCTTGTTAAATAACATACTGCCTAATATTACCCCAACCACAGGCCCGGCAATAAACAGAATCATTAACCTCTTTTTATCAATTTTATAACTTTGTACGCTGGCTGGCTTTCTGCTTATCTTGGCTGCTGGCTTTTGGCCTTGGGGATTTTTGGTTGCTGAAAACAAAGCAGCTGCCAAGAGCATTAATAAACTTATTGAGGTTAATATCAAGATAAATATAAGTAGTATCAACATATTAGAAACTCCTTGTTTTTATGGAGGAGGAACGTATTCTTCATTACGAATCTCGGTCCTGCCAGGATAATATTGCCTGCCGCCGCTATATCTATCAATGGCAGAGCGCCACCTTCCGCAGATAGCCAGACGCAAATACAGAAACATTGCCAAAAGAGCTGTTACCAGCACTGCGATTAATATTCCATATTCAACTGTAATTATTCCTTTGCTTCTCATTATAGACCCCTGAGTTATATCCCCCTGCAACACCAACCACTATTACAATTACCTTCTGGCACCAGCTCAATATAGTCTATGTATGGCCCCCAACAGGCACAAGATTTCTCAATAATGCCATAATTATCTAATATCGTTCCGACCAGTCTTATCTGGGTATCAGACAAGTCACTAATAGTCAAGAGACCATCTCCATCCCTATCGCTAACACCCCCTGATAGTTCAAATAGGCGGTCAATAGGCCAGACAGGGTCTCTCTTAGCAAAACGCATTACCCAAAAAGGATTTGGTACTCCTTGTGGAATGGATTTCTTAGCGTCATAACGAGTAATCTCTATCCACACAGGACCACACCGGTTGTCTGCACCTATACAATTCTGAAAAAGTTTTGTATAAGCATGAGCATAAGGAATGATATAGCCACTGCGTCTTACCCTCACAAAATGCCAACCAATGCTGTCTTTCCAGGCATATAGGGCATCAGTTTGTAAATCTAATATATCGTAATATTCTTCAGCCAATGGTTTAATCTTATCTCTAAATTCTTGTACCTTATCCTTAAAGGCTTTTAAAGAATCAATGACTGATTTAATTTCATCCTGAGAAGGAAGACTAGCTAAACACGTATTATAATTTGTGCTACAAGTTGCAAAACAAACGTCGCGGTTAGCGTAACAAACTGCCTCACACGCAGGATTAAAACCGCATAGTATTAAACATATTATAAGGTTATCAACACAGGTTCCTCTGCACTTATTATAAGCATCCAAACAGGGTGTCATAGTCTGTAATTCTTGAATCCAATTGTCTATCATTAACTGCCATACGCCTAAGCGTGTCCACCAATCTGGGTCAGCAGGGTCTGGCGGTGGTTGATGCTCATAATCATAGTATAGATTTAATAATGCTTCTATTTTAATAGACCTCTTTTTAATCCCCATCGTATAAGTTATTAAAGAGAAAAAGCCTGTTTTCTTAAATATCCGGAAAAATATGTCATCAAAAAGTTCAATCTCATACATCACCCTATCCACCTCATCATTAAGATTGCTATCAGGATCTCCTCTATCTTCTCCTGGTTGCCAAAAACTAAGAGTATCGCCATTAGTAGCATTCTCAATCCGACCAAGAAAGGGCAAAAATGTATTTTCGAAGAAATCCTGTTTTATGCCATTTGTTTTTTGTGTACATGTCTTTAACCATCCCAAGGCGACATGGCTCCAATAAGTGTCCCCCCAAGACAAAAGCCTACCCGTACATTCCCGTTCTCCCACAAGATATACATCGAATTTCTCAATCTCATCAACCAGTTGCGCACCAATATCGTCTAGACGGTTTGTACTATTATTGACCGCGTCTAAGCGCCGCGAATACCATCTCAGAAAATAAGGTATCTTGTCAGTCGTTATTCCATCTGCATCCTCGTCGTGGATATCTACTATTTTATTCGGGTCATTAACCGTACCTCCTAAGGCATAATAAATACCGCTCTCCCCAATCTGTAGAGATTCAGGCAACCGAGATAATTTACGACTAAATTCTGCCTGGTTGATGTAGCGACCTACCTCAGTAGCCACTACGCCTGTGGCTATAAGGGCAATGGAAAGACCTAAGGCTAATGGGGAAAGGGGAAGTAAAACTATACTAAGGAGAAAACCGATCAATGCCTTTTCATCTGTATCACAGCCTGCCATGTTAGTAAAATAATGGGACCTACTGCCTAAATTAGAAGCAACGTTTAATGCCGCACCATCTGCGGCATTGTCCATGGCTACCTTCATTAAACTCACCCTGCCAATATTTATAGTAATTATCATAAACAAAAATACTACCATAAGCATCACCGTAAATATGACGGCAATCTGGCTATAGGGTGACTTTGCTTTTAATCTTAGATAATTAATAAACCAGCCCCAATTCATCCTCTACCCCTTTATTATTCAAATGGTTTGGGTGGCGTCCAAACATTTGTTGTAGGGTCCTCATCTTCAAACTTTTGGCCAGGGTCAATAGAGCCTGCATCAAGTCGGGTGTCTTCATATGCCTGGTGCCTTTCTACTATACAGCGATTTAGCCAGACAAATAACCGTATTGTCCCAAAGATAAGGAGAAAGGTGGCCACTAATGCCAAGACCATCTCAATTGCAGTCTGCCCTAAATTCCGCCGAAGGGCCTGCGTCTGTTTCTGTCGTTTATTAACGCCCTGGTATAGGAGAAGTATACCAGGTAGTGGTCTCTTCTTTTGGCAAAGAATCTGTAACATATGCCCTCACGTAAGCTGGACTCCCGGGGAGGCCAGCCCAATAAACTCTACAGTCAAGGCCTGTATGCCACTTACTCAATTCAGTGCAAAATGCCTGCGCAGCTGCAGTGGTAGCAAAGATTTTTTCATTTAATTTAAAAGTGCGGATTGTGTCTTCTTTAACATCAACTTTCGTAATCGTATTATAATAAGCAGGCGTCTCCATCCGCCGAAAATATGTATCTGGCTTGACCTCGATTGATTTATAATCGCCATACCCAGGGAGAGGCTCCTTGCCAGGCCCTAACCAAGGCACAGGGCTTTGACGACCGGGAAAAAGGCCCCCTTCCATCCTCTCTTTATTGTTATCTTCCAAATTAGCGCTGTCAACGGTAAAATCCAGTGCGCCTAATTGGTTATCCATGCTTCTCACACAAAATATTCTCTCGTCTGATTTGTTTTGTACATCATAAATCATCTCTTCTTTATCATCTCCATCAATGTCTGCAGCAGTAACCGGCTCTAATTTTCCATCTGCATCAAGGTCATATTTCACTGCATCATCCTCAGAGTCATAATAGTCCCAGGGGTTGGACAAATTCACCCAATACCAATATATACCATCGCTACCCAAACTTCCGTCCCAAAGATGGGTATCGTTGGGGTCATCTACCTTAAATCTGAACGGAATATAACCCCAGGTGTCATAAACGGCATATCGAATATTCCAAGCCCCGGTGGTAAATACGTATTGCCGGCCATTTAAAAAATATTCATACCTCGGCGCTTCTGTTTCATTATCCCATTCAGGGCTTACATTAAGGTGAGATGACCAGGTTACTCCGGCCTGGCCGCCTGCTTCTGTGCGACTTGCATATATCCCTTCAGGGCTAGTCACATCCGGTATTAATTTATCTTCTATAAGCGAAAGGGTGCTTCCGCCAGCCAGCTTGTCATAGCCACTTTTTTGGGCTAAGCGAAATGTTCTCATTTGCGCAGACTGAGCATAATTCATACTCAAGCCATACCTGATCAGAAGACTCAAGACATAAAGAAATATGGAGGCGAATGCTGCCAATTCCACCAATGACTGGCCTCGATTATGGGATATCCACGAGCCTGGCTGTTTCATTTGCATCAACCTGCCTTTTATCAAGACTGTTTGTGGTTGTGGTGACACTACCTCTAATAATAGTCATTCTTTTAGTTCTAGGGTCTACATACTTTATGTAATCTATCCTACGTATATCTGTCTGTGAATTAAATGTGGTATTAGTATTAATCTCAGTGCCGCCTAAAGGATTGTAAAGTTCACCGATGTCATCAGCCCCCTCTTTAAGTTTACCCTGGATTCCTCGTCTTAGATAAACAGGCATAAATATGAGCGCAATCATAATCACCACCAATAGGATTGCAAATTCTGAGACGGTTACCTGTGCTCTTATTGAATCTTTAAACCCTCTAATCCGACACATATTCATTAGTCACATACCTTTCAATAGTGTTGGATGTCTGGTCTTCAATCAAGCGTTTTTTTACTACCTTTGCGCCGGACTCCTGTCTCATAGAGAGATTCTCCCGAGAATTCATCGCAACATCTGAACTCGAGTCCAAATCTTTAGAATATTCTAACTCGCTGTTACCCGGAAACTCAAAATCATTAAAATTCTTTATCAGGTCTTTGGCGCGCGCCTGTATTGCCCAGCGCACAGGAACCTGCATAGCCAAAAGCGCAGCAACTACCACGCCCAGAAACAGGGCATATTCACCTATACTCTGGGCTTTATCTGTTAACTTTTTAGACATCGCCTTATCCCTCTAAAAACTGAATTCATTGCTTATATCGTTGACAAACCTATCTACACTCTCGTTAACTGCTGGCTTAAGAAACGTGATTGCGCCAATAATGATTGCCGCAATAATTATCGAACTAATTACCAGATATTCAATTGTAATCTGTGCCTGTCTCATTTCTGGTCAAATAACTTTTGTGTTATCTACCTCACTTCATATTGTTCTATTGAAGTCTCAGCTTCTAATGTATTCACCTTATCCTTAACTGCAAACTTAAGCAAAACTGCAAATACCGCCATTGCCATAGCCACTACCACAATCAAGATTCCGTATTCTAAAATTATCTGTGCCTTTTTATTTTTCATCTCAATATCCTATCTACTGCCACATTAAAAGTGCCTGTGGCCATCTCTTTTATCCTGG
>Ga0315289_10006280_pt1 | contig 17476 bp, 29 predicted proteins | sample YL17G11_40_MG_FD_203452 | JGI IMG/M metagenome (GOLD analysis project Ga0315289, IMG submission 203452) | Sediment microbial communities from Yellowstone Lake, YNP, Wyoming, USA - YL17G11_40 | ecosystem: Environmental > Aquatic > Freshwater > Lake > Sediment | place: USA: Wyoming | collected... | reverse complement strand
GACTGACAAGGTTTTGAATAGCGGTAAAGTACAAATTCGACGATCAGGAGTTGTAAAATTTGCATAATGAAAGCAGGACTCGTAACTAAAATATTATCGCCTATTGTCACATCAAGCGTGATCCCGGTTGCAGGGTTCCCAGCGGTGAACGTTATGACGGATGATACTTTGCAACTATGGAAAGTAATTCAAGGGACGGTAACTCTTTTGGTTACGTTCACGCCGGCGGCGGTACAGGCTATATGTTTATTTAATTGCAACGTCGAGCATGATATAACGATAACATGTTATAGCGCGTATCCTGGCGTTGTCCATGAGACGCTGACACTTGACCACGCGGACTTGTGTGGATTTGAAAGCCGGAATGTTTTGTTTGAACTTGTGAACACAACAACTACGATTGAGGCCATAAAGATTGTAACGAACGGCGGGACCCCTACCTTTCAAACATACGCTGGTTATTTATGGGCAGGTGATTTTATAGATTTCGGATGTGCTGAAAACATCCAACCGTCCGACGAGTCGAAGGATGAAGTCACAGTCACGCGGGCGAACGCGCCTGACAGTAAAGATGTATTTAAAAAACAGTCGTATGCCATAACCATAAAAAAGGAAAACGACTTTAATGATTTGCGGGATGACATACGGGAAATACTGACAGCCGGTTATGGTGTCCCGCGCCCGTGGATTATCAACGAACCGTTCCTTGACGATCATGAGGTTTTTCTTGGCATCATGGACAGCGGGAAAGTTAAGTATGATATCATAAAAACAAGTACGGAATTTATCTCACAAGCAACAATCGGACTTTTAGAAGTATTTTAAAGGGGGACTAACGTGGCCATTATTCAGAAGAATTTATACCTACCCGGACAGGACTTGACGAACCTTGCACAGAATGTTGATTATAATAGACTCGGTTTAGATCGGTGCAATATCACTGTTGATTTTGGCGTGTCCCCTGCCGAGGTTACTATCAAGCAGGGTTCGCTTATTGAGGTAAATGGAAATTTATATGCGATAGAAGCCGCTGACTATGTATTCGCAATGGCCAACGCGGCACATAATTATATTACTTTTACCGATAATCCGCTCCCTGCGTTTTCGAGTGCGGCGGCGATTGGAACTTATAACAACGCAAAACTTGGCCTGTATAATGGTACAAATTTAATAAGAACTTTGCGATGGTATATAGATCAGGTGAAAAAATATTATCAACTAATGATCGATTCATTGATTAATGATATATCTTTTATAACAAGTTTTCTGGATCACGTCAGAGTAAAGATGTCCGGTGACTTTAGTGTTCCTAATAGTTTTGCGGCAGGTATCGTACCATTTAACACATTAGTATATAGTTGGAGAGGTAAATTTAATACTGCTACATATTTATATGTAGTTGAATATACTGGTTATTATTTAATAAATTTTGTTTGTACATTCGTTGTTACATATGGCATTACAGCAGGTAGCTTATATATCAATTGTATGGTTGCCGTAAATGGATCAGCAACCGTGAATAATTTGTCATCAACTATATATCTGGCCGGTACATATGCAAATACAGTTATTATTAAAGAAATGGTTATGAATACTACATTATATTTAACTGCCGGAGACACAATAGGAATACATGTTGCAAATTCTGGAGGAGGTACCGCAGTATTGAGACATAAATTAGGTGATATACTTTTTACAGCATTAACAATAGATAGATTACTATGATAATTTATACAAAATATGGAAACAAAACAAGCATCCCTTATTTAACCGCCTATCATGGTGGCGCATGGTGTTTTTCGTTCATCGAAGATTATGATTATATTGACCCTTTCGACGGTTCAACGTGGTATTGGGTAGGAACCGATCACACAATAGTTGAGATAATGGCCGTATTCAATTACGGAAATTTTTTAATCCGCACAACATCCGAAGCGGATTGCGAGGCGTTGGATAAATCATTTTTTTGGGATGATGTAAACGGAGTATTATATATACACTGGATGGACTCGATGGACGATCACGCCGTCGGACGCGTGTATAATGTTATGTCTTCGCTCGTGGACGGTTATGCCAACGGGTATAGCCGAACAAACCAGAATGTTTTTGACGGTATGTATTATGACTCGATAATAGTAGCAACTGGCGGATTATCCAAAAAAGTAGACCCTTTAAAACTCGGTTTAATAGCGTTCGAAAAATCTTCATACTCGTTCACCGATGAAAGTAATGCGATGGATATGACGTCCGGCGTTGACTCTATAGGAAACCCGATCAAATTTTACGAAGCCGAAAAAACGGACATGGCCTTGACGGATGCAATGGCAATATTCACAGGATTTGAAAACGGATATTCTCACAGCCGGGATGAGATAACATACGATGTCACCGAGTACAGGCTTTTTCAAAATAGCCCGTGTTGTGTAAATTTTGCGTTGATTGCTGACTATCCGGATATCGGAGAAGAGAAACAAGACGCGCCCATACCCGTGGCGTTTGGAGACATCCGGCGCGGTATTATGTTACTCACAAACAAAGACGCGCTTACAGAGGCACTACTTGGCAGCGCGGTCTTTCTTGTGGCCGATCCGTCCGTATTGCCCGTACTCGGTATTGATAACGTATATAACAAGGCCGGTGAACTACAGAATATAACAGCGGTGGACTTAGTGGCCTGCACGGTAACGGTTGACAAGCCTATTGATATAAGCCCCGGAGACCTCAAGGAATGGACATGGGAAGGGCAAGGTTATGACATAGACGGCACGTATAATAACGGCCTTGATATTATCAGGGCGGCGTTCCTGCTGTTCGCGTCTATACCGTTTTTAAATTCTTTATTTGAAACCGTTAAATGGACAGCGGAAACCGTTGCGAACCCGGATGCCGTTGGGATATCCATACAGTCAGACAAAGGATTCATCGAAGAAATAGTTGAACCCGTGTGTTCGAGTTTGCAGGGCGTCGTTGAGATTATGGGAGACGGTCGCATATCATGGTCAAGCCGTGACTTAACGGTGTTACCTATCACGAGTATTCCGCACATATACGCGATTGACCAGATAGATTATCCGAAAATTAAACTTACACCCGAACAAATAGTCAGTGAGCTTGCTATAACATACGCGCCGAATTTTAAAATCAAAGAAGATTTAATAACGTATGTTTATACTGTTGACAGGGACGATGTAATCGTTAATTATAATATCAATAGGCGGGAACCTATAAGCCCGTTGAAAACAATACTGTTCGACGAGGCCGATGTTTTGGCACTTGCTATTGAGGTCATGTCAACCAGTGCCGGGCCTGAAAGGATTATAACGGTTGAACATGATACGATAATTAAGGCCCGGTTATTTAGCATTATCGGAATTGATACGGGACTTTTTGGAAACGAGCGTTTTGAGTACGGCGAAATTTTGGAACTGTCACCTGACTATAAGTCAATGACTCAGGTGGTGACTATGCGGACAATACCAGGATACGCGCCATTGACTTTCAAAATGGGTTTCGGATATAGTAATAAAATTATAGGTTCGATAGATTACGGATATAGCAATAAGCCGATAGGATCGGTGACGAATGGATACGGCACAGCCGATTATGTTTAAGAGGTAAAATTATGGGACTTGCAACATTATATAATTATGCACCAACGGCACCTGTACAGATAACGCGGGAGAACTACAACGCCGTCGGCGGTGGTGATAATATAGTTGGAAATATCCGAAGGGCTTTTAAGTCTAACACAGATTTTGAAATATGGAACGCCGCTGTTTTGGGAACTCAACTGGTTGACGGTGTGGATTACGAACTCAGAGACCTTGACAACGTGTTGACTAACGATGCCGGATATGATGTTTACAGCGCGTACAAAATACTTAATGTCGCATATCAAGCGTGTAATTTGTATATCACGTATAAAATTGTAATGTCATACAACGACGCGGCAACGGCAAATACTATTATCGCTGGAATTGTCCCTCCCGGATCAATAATACCATACAGCGGATTATCGGCACCTTCTGGATTTTTACTATGCGACGGTTCGGCGATAGACAGGGCGACATACGCCACGCTATACGGTATTATTACAATCTCAAAAGGTAACTGTACGATATCGCAGGCGAACCCTGGAGTTGTCACACTTAACGGCCACGGGCTGATAACCGGTGACTGCATCGAGTTGACTACAACGGGCACGTTGCCTACCGGCTTGTCAGTCAACACGAATTACTATGTAATATATTTGAATGCCAATACGTTTAACCTTGCATCGACTCTGGCCCTTGCTATTGCAGGAACTGGGTTGCAGACAACGAGCGCGGGCGCGGGCACGCATACGCTCAGGTATTGTCCGTTTGGAATATCAACGGTTAATAATTTTCTTTTGCCGAATACTAACAATGTGTATATGAGAGGCGCAAATGTAGCGGCGCGGACTATTGCGGCACAGGCAAGCATATCCTATCCGGCGTTAAGTGTGGGCTTGTTAAAAAATGACATAATGCAGGGACACAAACATTACACAGGAGAAACGGCAAGTGAAACAGCGGCTGGGGCTGGGGCTTCGAGAAGAACAATACGGGATAATAATCCGGATACTTATAAGTGTACAGTACCTATAACCGACGGCGTAAACGGCACGCCACGGACTGGGACAACGACCGAGCCACAAAGCATCGGAATAAATATGATAATCAAATATTAGAGGTAATACATGATAGTATATAGATATGATGACGACACAAAACATTTCAACGGCGCTCACGTATGCCAAAATAACCCACTCGGAAACGGTTATCTATACCCAGCGAACTACACCGAGATTGCACCTGATGACGCGTTGGGAAAAATGCCGGTCTGGTCAGGGACAAAATGGAATTATATTGACGATATGCGCGGTAAGGTTATATATAATAAATTGACGGCGATACCGGTAACGCTCGAAAAGATTTACGCCGTTATCAGCGCGGACTACACGGATAAGGCACCAGACGTGGAATACCCGAAATGGTCGGGAACGAAATGGATTGTTGATACGGTGAAAAAGGCGGAAGCCGAAGCCGAACTTAAAAAAGAACGTATGATATATTTACAATCCAGAATATCGGCGGGTAAAATATTGTTACTCGATGTTACGAAAGAAGAACTCGAACTTGCGGAGATTGTGAAATGATCTTACCAATGACAGACATTATAGAATTTTTATATAAATTTGTAGCCATATTGATTTCGGCAAGCGCATTGATATTCGGAATTTATAAATTTTCTATGAGAAATTTAGACAAGAAATTTGAGGAGCAATACCAGAAATTAAAATTAAATTTTGACGCTATATTTATTGAGCATATTGCTCGGCTAAATTGGATACAACAGGAGTTGTCAAGGTTGAGTAATTTATTAGGGATGTTAGTCACGGAGCAGAAAATAAACAATGAGGACATTGCCAGGTTGAAAGCCGAGGTTATGTCTATTCAGTTAGCGTGTAAAAAACAGCACTTCTGGGACGGACAGCCGAGACGGGTTACGGATGTAAAGGCAGAATAATTATGGAAATAACTATCGACAATAAAATAAGGACAAAATACGGAAACGGATTGAGGCGGACAAAGGATGTTTCCACGGTGGTGATCCATGGGACAGCAGGGGGCGGAACATATAATTATATACTTAATAACATACCACGCGCCGGACAATATAAAAAGTCGATAGGGTTATTTCATTATCTAATTGAACGTTCGGGGCAGACGATAGAAATTATCAGTCCCGACAACTGGACGTATCACAGCCATAGTAATTATTTTGACGAGGAAACGATCGGCATTGAACTCGTAAATATGACCGCCGATAATTCCGGATTCATAACTGACATGCAATACAGTAGTTTATTTCGTTTAATAATTGACAATCTTTTTCCACAATATCCCATTGACGATATTGTCGGCCACTCATATTTGTATGAAAAATATATGCGGAAAGTCAAGACCGATCCGCCGTGCCCAGGTAAAGGTTTTGGTTGGACTAAACTGGAAACTGAATTAGCCGATTATGGTTTTGTATTTAAGTCAGTCCTGGGTGGGATATTTAATATTAAATTTGAAGACGAGGTAACAAATGATTAAATCAAAGCTGGAAGCGATTAAGAATTTTCTGGTTTTCGTGTGTGGCAAACACTGGCCGAAAATTGTGGCGCTCATCATACTGATAATTCTGGGAGTGCTGTTATAGTATTATTTCGAATTACAAAGCCAGATTTACGGGTAAAGTAAAAGCTTTACCCCTTGAGACGGCAGGAGGTAGGCAAAAAGGAAAATATTTTAATCTTGGCGGTGTTATTGCTTTTTGTCAAATATCAAAAAAACCAAAAGCATTGCCCTTTCAGGAGTGGGCCGATAAAGTAATTGCCAAAGAATTAAAAAATATACCGTCCGACATCCGGCTTATTGCAAAGAGAAAGCGCGTTGAGTTCACGGACACTTTGAGAGACCACGGATATAAAAAGAGAAAAGAATATATGACAACCACGGTTGAGATGAAGGGCGCGCTCGGTATTGACAAATACAAAAAGAAAGACGAATGTGATTTGATTGAGGTCATGAAAATTGCAACGGCAGAAATGTTGGCAAAGACAAAATTGATGATTTCCGAAGCGTCTGGATTCGAGGATGTTCATCCGGTATGTATTGATAGCGCGAAGGTCATAGATTATAATACAAAAAAAACAAAGGCGGTTAATTATGATTAAATCAAAGCTTGAAGCAATAAAGAATTTTTTAATTTTTGTATGTGGGAAACATTGGGCAAAGATCGTGGCGCTCATCACACTGATAATTTTGGGCGGGCTTCTGTGGACAAAGGATTGTTACATTAAAACAAACAAAATTGATATACATACGAATACGAAAATGGACATGAAGGGCAGAATCGAAATGAAACGATTGGGGCCGGATAAAGTTGACTAGGCTCCGACGGACTTTCCAACGCACAGGTGATAACTATGAAAATAATTAGTTTTAAAATAGTTTTATTTAGTTTTATTTTAGTTTTAATTTGCGGTTGCCTGTCATATAAGGATTGCAAGCCCGGCGATCCGGCTATTTGTTGCGACGCATATTATTGTTTATACATTACACAGAAAAACCCAGACAAATCTATGTGCGCGAAAGTCTGGGAAGAATGTTGCAAAACGCGCCGATATGATAAATGTAAAATTGAAACAAACGGCACAGACTCGACATCAAGATTATTCAATGACTGTTGGAAAACATTAGATTGAACTTGCAATAAGGAAAAAGTTATTGCAAGATTTGAAATAGCGTTCTCATAATCAAATCTCTTCTTACTCATCAAACCTCCAATTCGATGAGACACTAACACAATATTAAGGCCCACAAGGATGTGGGCTTTTTTGTTGGCATAAACTTATAAGTTTATTTTATAAAAATAACTTATAAGTTTTAACCCACCTTTATATTTTGTAATAAAAGGGGGTAGGATAATGTTGGAATAGCAAGAGCCATAAAAGAAAATTCACCGGTATAGGATGTGGGCTTTTTTGTCTTATGTCGCATGAGTGATTATGTCCCAGAGGCGCTCAGACGCTCGGAATGGTACCTGTACGCTATCCGGCCCCCCCTAAAAGACTATTTTAGGATGGAAACATGGTTTCTCTTAATATCCTGTTCCCACATATTTATAAGATATTTTCTTGTTTCATCATTGTTTTCAAACATGTGAGAGCTTTTATGTCCATTACATCGATGACAAGAACCTACAAGATTATCTAATTCATTGTTTTGAGTGTAGGCATAAGGGTTGACGTGATCGAGGTGCATTTTGATTTTTATAATTTTATAATCAACTTTCAGTAAGGTGTCAAAATCGATACCACGCCAGAAGCAACAATTATTTTGTCTTTCTTTTATTTTATTTCTTATTTTTAGAGAAAAATGTTTTCTTTTTGATGTACATAAAATTCTAGTTTCTGTAATTATTTCATCATTGAAATTATAACCACATTCACAAAAATAATTTTTTTTACCAACCAATACATATTCTTGGCATACCGGACAATATTGTTTGAACAGAACAATGTCACCACATATTATTTTTTTCATTCAAGTTTATCCATATTTTTTTTAATATATTTTCTTATAGCTTTTTGAGCGATATCGTTTCTTTTGAAACATAATCCATTGTGATCTGATTCATATTTTGCTAATTTTTCCAGAAAATCAATGTCTTCTTGTGGTAATCTTATTTGCAAAGGCAATAAATTTATCATAAATAACCCCCCATGTAATTTTTTAACCATAATAAATTAAATGAATAATTTGTCAATCAAAAAATATGTCTTAATTTTTGTCCACAGAATAGAGCACATTCTTGCGGACATGGGCGTAATAGAATAAACACAAAAAAGTGAAAAATAATAATATTTTTTGTGTTTTTTGTTGACTTTTATTTCACCAATTAGTATATTGTATTTATCAATACTAACAGGAGGAGTTAATATGAATATCCAAAACAAGAACGAACGGACAAAAGATTTACAATCACTCTGCAACATGGCACACATAGAAAAAATAATTGAAGACAGAAAAAAACAAATGGCACAGGAAAAAATAAATCTAACGGATCTAACGGACTCCTTGTCGGAGTTGATAAACTGTGAAAAATTTGTTCGACGTCTCAACTGGATCGAGGTGAAAACTAATCTTGAATTATATTATCTCGAAACGGGGAACGAGGAGACAAAAATAATTTTGTCTCATTTTGACGAATATTATAAAAATTTATAAGAGGGTGAAAACATGAAATCGAATAATTTAACAATGTCAAGAATTTCAGTCGAACTGGATGATCGTATCATCCAAGATTTGGAAAATATGATTCCAATATTGATGGATGAAATCGGTGTGCCGGTTACGTTCTCAGATGTTGTCCGGTGGGCGTGTAGAGATTACGTTAAAAACAAAGGAGGTAAAAAATGACCGAGCCTGAAATAAAAGAATTCATGGAATGGGCTGGTTTCTACTGGGATGAGAAAATTAAATTTTTCAGGCATGACTTAATGGGGTGGGGATTGGGAATGAATTTTCTTTCCGACATGACAAAGAATATGACAATAGAAGAGGGAGAAAATTACATAAAAAGCCAGATATCAAAATTTGTAGAAAAAAAAATTGAACATAATAAATTACGGATGGAGGTAAAAAATGACAACACTATGTAATGAAATTATTGAATCATTAAATAACGATGTCAAAGAATTTGAAGCCGCTATAAATATTCGTAAAATTAAAATAGCAATCATGGAAGCACAGCTTGCACAACTATATAAAATATATAAATCATTGGAGGTATAAAATGAAACTAAAAATACTTAATGTTAAAAAGAATTATGACAATTTTACAATGAAAAACGGCGGGACACTATACGCCGTCTGGGGAGAACTCGATGTTGACGGTAAACTGGAATCCGGAAAAGTGGTTTCCTTTACCGACAAAATTAAATTGTCGGCAGGTGCTGAGTATGTTTCCGGTGACTCTTGCGATAATATCAAACGTGAAACCAAACAGTATCAAGGTCAAGACGGGTCCCCAGTGTCATATACCCAGTTTACGGTATATGCCAAAAAGTCAGAATACAAGGCAGGCGGCGGATCCGGTTGGAAGGCACAGCCGAAAATATCGGTTAAAGAATTTGAAACCATGATTGCATGGTGCGACGTGCGGGCGCGTAACCTGGCCCCGGACGCTCAACTGTGCTGGAGTTATTTTGCGACGCTACTCAAAACGGCGGAGCGCGTGGACTGGAGCGACAAGCCCGCACCCGTACAAGCCCCGGCGGCGTTTGAGGATGCGAGTCCAGCGGCCAACTCGTTCGATGATTCTAACATACCATTTTGAGCGGAGGGTTAATATGATAAGACCAGAAACGATTGAATCAATAAAAGCTTACGTGGAAACCGGCAGGCCGACGGGCGGGTTTCTGTATGCGGTGCTGACTAACGACATGACGGAAGCATTATTCCGTGCAGACATCGAGAACCGAGAGGCACTGTATGACATTGTAAGTTACATATACAATAATATTCCGGAGGACGCGTGGGGCAGTCCTACCAAAGTCGAAATGTGGATGAAGAAAAAACAAGAGGAGCGTAAATTACAACCGATGAAAAATTATCCCGATCCTGATAGGGACAGGAAATATAACGGGAAGGATTTTGGAAGATAGCTGGAGGTTTGAAATGAAATATTATTGCATGTGTCAAATAACGGGGAGCGTCCCCGCCTCGGCTATAGATTCTCAGGGATTTGGTCCCTTAGATAATCAAGTATTCATGGCCCCTAACCGTTTTTTGCCGTATGATGATAGATCAGATTTTCGGTCTGTTTATCTGCGGCGTTCGATGGAGTGTGAAAAAAATGGGATAACTCAGATAGTGGGGTTAGGTGATGTACCAAATAGATGGGCGAATACCAAAGAGGAATTGGATAAAGACATGAATAGTTTGATTTTGATGGGGTACCAAAAGCATTACCCTAATGTTGATATGTATAAATGTCCTGTGTGCGGAGCGATAATTATTGTCGAGTGAAAATAAACAAAAGGAGGTTTGAAATGAAAATAAAGGAAATACCAGAACAATACGGACGAGGATTTATTGCAATATATTCTTGTGAATATTGCGGACATGAAAAAAGAAATAATATTACTGGTGATATAAACAACTACATAATGTGCGACGTGTGCGGTAAAATTGAGGAGGAGGTTATAATATGAAATATTTATTTTTTGTTTTGTTGATTGTTGGATTATGGGCGTGCTATGACGATGCAGATAATTTTAAACCAACAGCACACAGTTGTTATGGTGTAGGTACATCATGGCGGTGCTCAAATAATTTAGTCCAGGTATGCGATGAGTATAACTCATGGGATACGTATCAGGATTGTAAGGCCGCTGGAAAATTATGTTATGAAGCTTATTCGCCGCAGTGCGGCGGGTACGAATACCCGTGTTGTCATTAAAAAATTATTGACAAAAAGCGTATAAAATAATTATGGTTATTGAGTGTAGTATTATGGTTTTTAAAGTGTATCGGCAAATGTTAAAAATAATAAAAAATTGAAAGTACAGTCCCGCTGGGAGAATTGTTTTCCCTGCCTTTGCCGGTACACGACTATGATTCAACCGGCGGGACTTACTATATATATCGAAAATGATAATTAACAAAATAATAAATGCTGACTGTATGGACATTATGAAAGATATACCAGATAAATATTTTGAGCTTGCTATTGTCGATCCGCCGTATGGGATTTTTGGATTCAAGAGTGATAATTTTGACTTTTTAAAAGGTGGTATGGGTGGAACGTGGGCATCGAAATACGGAAAACAAACAAAACGATGGGATGTAAAACCGGATGATTTATATTTTGATGAACTGAAAAGAATTTCAAAAGAACAAATTATTTTCGGTGCTAATCATTTCGGTTTTCCTTTTGATAATTATTTAGTATGGAAAAAATTGACTATATCGGAAAGTTTTTCGATGGGAATGTGTGAACTGGCAAGCGTTTCAATTAGAGGAAATCCAAAGGTTTTTACTCATGCTCCGCAAGATACACACAGATTTCATCCCACGCAAAAACCATTAAATTTATATCGAAAAATTATAATGACATACGCAAAAACCGGAAACAAAATTATAGATACTCATTCCGGTTCAGGTAGTTGTGCGATTGCCTGTTATTTAGAAAAGTATGAATTTTTAGCGATAGAAAAAGACAAAGAGTATTACGAAAAGAGTATTGTTAGATTTGAAGAAGTAAAAAGTCAGGGAATATTATTTTGATTATAACCGCGTCAAGCGATTGTAATATAAGCCCGGAGCCGGCGATCCATGCTAATTACATGGATGGGTGTTCGAATCACCCACCGGGCACATACCAGTCCGATGTTAAGCATGGGCGATGCGGGCCGGTTGGTAAAATTATTTTAAATTTGTTATTGGTGGAAAAGATATGTTGAGCCGGGCGGGGGTAGTAGCCTGCCCGGTGGTTTTTTCAGGAAAATAATTATGAAACTTGAAAATATTGGATTTTATACGCTTGAAGATAGGAGGGCAAAAAGCACAAGTGTTTTTTCTCCATTGTGGAGGTGTGAATTGATATTAACGGCACGATGCAATTTTAGATGTTCTTACTGTCGAGGCTTAAAAAGTTATAAAGATATGTCTTATCGTGACGCAGAAGATGTTGTTCAAAAATGGGTTGATGGAGGTTTGAAAAATATTCGTTTTTCGGGCGGCGAGCCGACTTTATGGGATGGGTTGATTGAATTGGTTAAATTTTCAAAATTAAACAAAATAAAAAGAATAGCAATTTCGACAAATGGTTATTCTGATATAACATTATATAAAAAATTATATGACGCTGGGGTAAATGATTTTTCAATTTCCTTAGATGCTTGTTGTTCTTCCGTTGGCGATATGATGGCTGGCGGAATAGAAGGTTCATGGAAAAAGGTAGTTGAAAATATTAAAATAATTAGCACATGGACTTATGTAACTGTGGGAATTGTGCTGAATAATAAAAATATAAACGAGTTGAATGATATTATTTATTTTTCCGATTCTCTTGGGGTATCGGATATCAGGATATTGTCTTCGGTACAATGGAATGATAAATCAAAATTTGTTAATTTATGTAACGATAAAAATATATTGGAAAAACATCCGATCTTAAAATACCGTGTAAATAATTTTAATAAAGGTAGGAATGTACGTGGGCTATTAAATACTGATTGTGGTACATGTATGTTGATGATGGATGACATGGTTGTTTCAGACAACAAGCATTATCCATGCATTATATATATGCGAGAGAATGGAAACGAAATAGCAACGGTTAAAAATAAAACGATACAAGAAATACGGGAAGAACGATATGATTTTATTAAATATCATAATTCCCATAATGATAATATTTGTAAAAATAATTGTCTGGATGTTTGTATCGATTATAATAACAAAGTAAATTATTTTAGGAATAATTCTTGACAATTTCGCGCCGTTAATTATGGTGTATGAATATGTTAGTTGACTTTTATATTTGAATGGTAGGAATGTAAAAGATTAGCTAACGCTAATTTTAATAAAAGCCGTACAATTTGCGATCTACCATCCCGAAAGGGTTTCGCGAGTTGTGCGGCTTTTTTAATTTAAGGGGGTATCGTATGAATTATGAGGATAAATTAACCGATCCGCGCTGGCAGGAATTAAGATTGTCTATTATCGAACGCGATCAAAGATGTCAGTGCTGCGGCATGAATCATGAGCCCGCAGATGAAAGTGAATGGGATGAATTTAGATGGCATACGAGAGAACAATGTATAGACGATATAGAAGAATATGAATATCCAAAAGGAAAAAAACTAACCTTACAAGTCCATCATAAAAAATATTTTAACAATTTAGAACCGTGGGAATACGATCACAAATATTTAGTGACTCTTTGTAAAGAATGCCACGAAAGAATCCATGTAAAAATGAAAGATGAAGAGTATTTTAGTAAAATTTTAAATGAAAAAATAGATGAAGAATGGTTTGAATCTACTTGGTATAGTTACAATAAATGTCAAAACAACGATATATAAATACTGTTTTTTGGGATGATGATTATATTTCAAATTTAGACCCGTCCGAAAAGTTATTATTTATTTACCTGATAACGAATCCTTGTACGACGATATGCGGAATATATCAAATACCGATTAAAAGAATGGCACTTGATACCGGCATCGAGATGTCAATGTGCAATAAAATATTATCAAGGTTTCAAAAGGATGATAAGGTTTTATATCGTGACGGATGGATTGCAATTAGAAATTTCATTAAACACCAGAACGAAAAGAGCCCAAAAGTCAAAATTGGAATTATAAACGAATTGGAAAAAGTGCCAAGAGATTTAAAAAAATGGATAGGGTATGGATACGGTATAGATACGGTATCTACTCAGGGTGAATACGGTATAGATACTCTATCGCATCTTAATCTTGATCTTAATCTTAATCTTGATTCTAATCTTAATCTTGATTCTGATTTAATCGAAAAGGAAAAGCCTATAAAAAAGTTTGTAAAGCCTACAAGAGAAGAAATAATATCTTTTCTGTTATCGATAAATGATACCATTGATATTGATAGGTTTATCGATCATTATGAATCTAACGGGTGGAAAGTTGGAAGCAATAAAATGAAAGACTGGAAAGCCACGGTCAGAAATTGGGCAAGGAATAAACAAAAATATAACAACGCTAAAGATGATGGCATTGAAAATAATTTTATTCCACAGGGAACGAGAGAAAAAATATTTAATAAAAAATAAATTTAGGGGGTTATGATGGTTATAGAATATCTAAACAAAAAGGGAATGACTTACAAGCGGGTTCGCCGCGCGAAGGGATTTGTCGGACTTATGAATTGTCCTTTCTGCGATGATAAAGAAAGTAAGTTTGCTATCAGTTTGGTTGACGGTGCTTTTAATTGCTTGCATAATAACAAGTGCGGTGTGCGTGGATCGTTTCATGAATTTCAACAACGTCTCGGCGATGTCCCGGTGCGGACTGATTACAAATTAGAGGTATCCAAAAAGGAATATAAAAAGCCCGACAAGAAGAACGTTAAGAAACACGACGCGTCTGTTATTAAGTTTTTCGCCGATCGGAAAATAAGCGAAAAGACTATTGAACATTTTAAGATATGTTTGGCCAGGGCAGGTGGGGCCGTGGCAATACCATATTTTTTTGACGGTGATCTTATAAATATAAAATACCGTTCGATAACTGAAAAGAAATTTTGGCACGAAAAAGATTGCGAACTGAAATTATACAATATTGATAATTGCAATGAAGAGGAATGGCTTATAATTTTGGAAGGCGAGATGGATGTCTTGGCCGCTTATGAGTATGGAATAAATGCTGTAAGTGTCCCAAACGGCACAAGCAATCTTGACTGGGTTGAATCATGTTATGACTGGTTGAATGGGTTTGATAAAATATTGATTGGTACAGATCACGATAAAGCCGGTGAGGAACCTGTAAAAAAAATCGCGGATAGATTAGGACGGTGGCGATGTTATCGATTATTGCTACCTAAAAAAGATATGAATGATTGCTTGATGGCAGGAATAAGCAAAGATATAATTATGGATTGTATTGTTAAGGCTGAAGGGTTAGGTTATAATAAAATAAAAGCGGCGATAGAATACAAAGATTCTTTAATCGCATATAATAAAAATCCGGAGAGAAGATACGGAACTAAAATTGGATTTAAAAATTTGCAGAATATTTTGAAGGGCTGGAGAGAGGGTGAATTGACGGTCTGGTCTGGTCGCAGTGCGTCCGGGAAAACAAATTTTCTAAACGAGATTATAATTGATTTAGCAAATAAAAATCAGAAATGTTTTTTGATAAGTTTGGAAATGTCGCCAGAGCGTATTTTGTCATGGATGACAATTATGTTATCTGGAATTGAAGCGTATGAAGAAAAACATCAGATAGAAACGACAAATTTTTTCGGACAAAAATTATATTTAGCAGAAGAATACGATCAAATAAATTCAGAAGAATTATTTGATATGATGAAATATAGTTATATGAAATATGGAGTGAAACATTTTTTTATTGATAACTTGATAGGAATTGAATTTGATTATGAATATTTATTAGAAAATGAAAAAACTTTTACGGTAAAATTGAGGAGCTTTGCGCGACTGCATCAAGTCCATGTCCATCTGGTTGTCCATCCGCGTAAAGGATTAAAAGACACTGACAAGCCTGATAAGGTTGACGTTGGCGGTTCTGGACATATAACGGATGTGGCTGATAATTTATTGATAATGTATCGATATTCTCAGGAGCAAAAAGAAAAAGCAATAAAAGACAATAAGGAATTACCTGACAATATTTTATTTGTTAAAAAAAACAGGGAGTGGGGGTATGAGTTTAGCGATAATTTATTATATAGTCCACACAGCAAAAGATTTGTTGAGGCCGTATGAAGCGAACAATAAAAACCATACTTATGTATTTGTATTCCCACGGTATATTATCGATGTACTGGACAGACAGGATTTATACTAAATTTAATTTGCGGGGTGAGTGATTATGAAACTATATGAAAATGAGAGAACTAAATTTCTAAAAGAAAAATTAAATGAAGGTAACGCAGAGGCAGGATCACCGCCGGAGTTGTTTGTAGGTTGGCAAGCCAAAGAAGAAAAAATATATGTAGCATATCTAACAGACAGGACAGTGCAAGCGTATAATTATGAGATAACAATGCTCATAAATACGGCAACCTCCATTAAATATAAATATGACGGAGAAAACTTAGTTCCTTTGTTTCCACCTGACCGTGCATACGAAATTAAAAGAATTATGGAAATGAGGGATGAATACCTAAGGCTTAATTATCCTGAACTTAATTTGCGGGGTGAATGAGATATGACAATAACCGACAAGACTGAATTACTTGCGCTATACGAGGCGCTGGCCATTTATGCGCACGTAAAAGAATCGAACGGATTGAAATACAGCCAGATATTTGTGGATTTGAAGATGAAAGTTTTTGAGGAGTTAAACGATGGACTTAATAACAGTATCAAATGAGATAGTATGAATTTAATATTATTAAAACAAGGCGATAAGTTAAGCCCGGCATTCAGCTCCGATCTTGATAATTTACGAAAGATCAAGGACGGTATGATTAAGGTAAGCATCCGGCGTCCCCGTAATTTATTACATCACCGGAAATTATTTGCAATATTAAATTGCGTGGTTGCAAATAGTGACAAGTGGCCGACAACGGCAGATTTGCTAATCGCCATAAAGTATAATTTACAATACGTGGAAAAAGTAAAACTGATAGATGGGCGGTTTGTAATTGTGCCGCGCAGTATTGACTTTGAAACGTTAGATCAACATTCATTTGAAGAATTTTACAACAGGGCCGTGACGTTGTGTGCTGTTGAACTCGGTTGTACGTTTCAGGAGCTTGAAAATAATAGCGCTGATTTTATGTAGATTGACAAGGCGTAAATACGTAAATACGTAAATATATTATTGGAGATAATATTATGTTGATAGAGATAAAAAATAGACAGGGTGAAATTATTATCACGGGGGAATATGGGAACGTAAAAGACGCGTGCGAGAAAAGTAAAACCTTGAGGGGCGCGGACTTGAGGGGCGCGTACTTGACGGACGCGTACTTGAGGGGCGCGTACTTGACGGGCGCGGACTTGACGGGCGCGACCTTGTGGGGCGCGGACTTGTGGGGCGCGGACTTGACGGGCGCGGACTTGAGGGGCGCGGACTTGACGGGCGCGGACTTGAGGGACGCGGACTTGACGGGCGCGGACTTGAGGGACGCGTACTTGACGGGCGCGAACTTGTGGGGCGCGG
>Ga0315289_10006279_pt1 | contig 17478 bp, 17 predicted proteins | sample YL17G11_40_MG_FD_203452 | JGI IMG/M metagenome (GOLD analysis project Ga0315289, IMG submission 203452) | Sediment microbial communities from Yellowstone Lake, YNP, Wyoming, USA - YL17G11_40 | ecosystem: Environmental > Aquatic > Freshwater > Lake > Sediment | place: USA: Wyoming | collected... | reverse complement strand
CAACCTCACCGCTTGGTACCACGAACGGGAGTGTTATTGAGTCCAACAAGGGAAACTGGTTCGGCAGATAACCAGTAAATACCCAGGCGATATCAATAGTTCCGGACTTGGTGCCTTCCCATGCATCCTGAGTCTTAAATGCTTGGGGAGGATAAAAAGTCACTTTGACTTTGCCATTAGTCACTTTCTCCATGCTCTGCGCCCAGGGCTCATGCCCGAGTTTTTGATAGTAGCTGGTTAGTGAATGTTGGTGAGCAAACTTCAAGTTCCACGTCGTCTGTATAGGGGCTGGCATTGGTCGGGGCATCGGTATTGGGATCGGAGTACGCTCTTTATTCCACTTTTCCACCTCACGATTGAGGTCGATGGCTACATTGACCGCTAAATCTAGAGGATCTTTGAAGTAATAGACTTGATACCTTTGTTTGAGACGATTCCTAAAGGAATTCAGGGCTTCTGACTTCTTCGGGTCAGACTCAATATCCTTTTCAGAAACTGGAACACCTTCATCTTTCAGATAAATCAGACACGGCTTTCCTAGCCTGTAGCCCTCATTATATTCTGCCTCTGTTATTGAGATATCCATCCCCGGTACTAGACTGCCATATCGGCGACCAACAAGTACGACCATAATATCACTCTGATGAACTTCTAAGAGAGACACTTTTGAAGAATTATCAGGCCTTGCACCGAAGAATTCCATGCAGTTAAGTTTGACCCGTAACCTGTCTGTTGCATACATGACAGCTCTACGTTCCTCTATAAGGTCGTCATATGTTCCAGATAAAAAGACTGTAGGAACTGTGCCCATAATCTTAATCCTTGTAGCTCTCCTGCACCTGCGCCTGGGTTCTCACCGGCAGTCCCCAGATGTGGATAAAACCTGGTGAGGCACTCTGGTCAAACTGGTCACCTTTATCATAGGTAGCCAGACCAAAACTGTATAGTGAAAATGGTGATTTCCGCCCCACCACTTGAGAGCTTCCTTTAAACAGCTTGAGTCGCACGGTTCCGGTAACAAAGCGCTGTGAAGACTGCACATAGGCAGCTAAATCTTGATGCTGTGCGGTGAACCATAGACCATTATAGATGAGGTCAGCATACTCCTGAGCCACCTTTTGCTTGAAACGCAGTTGGTCTTTGGCTAAGGTCATTGCCTCCAGAGCCTGATGTGCCTGAAGTATCGCTGCCGCCGCCGGTGCTTCATAAATCTCCCTGGACTTTATCCCGACTAACCTGTTCTCCACATGGTCAATCCTGCCTATCCCATGCCTGCCGGCTAGCTCATTTAACTGCCGAATCAGGCTAACCCCGTCCATTTCCTGCCCATCAACAGTAACCGGGATGCCTTTGTCAAAGCTAATCTCCACATAGCTAGGCTTATCCGGGGCTTCACCGGCTGATTTTGTCCAGGCAAAAACCTCCTCAGGTGGCTCAGCCCAGGGGTCTTCCAGAACTCCGCACTCAATGCTTCGTCCCCACAGGTTCTCATCAATGGAATACGGACTTGAGACCGTAATCGGCACCGGAATGTTATAACGCTGAGCATACTTAATAGTTTCCTCACGAGTCATGCCCCATTCCCTGGCTGGAGCAATAACCCTGAGACCGGGTGCCAGGGCATTAACGCTGACATCAAACCTCACCTGGTCATTCCCCTTGCCGGTGCAACCGTGAGCTACGGCAGAAGCTTTTTCGGCCAAGGCGGTATCTACCAGCAGCTTAGCGATTAACGGGCGGGATAGGGCGGTAGCCAACGGGTATTGCCCCTCATAGATAGCATCTGCCTGCAAAGCCGGGAAAATAAAATAGTTAACAAATAGCTCCTTGGCATCCTTCACCAGCGCTTTCACCGCACCGACTTTCAGTGCTTTTTGCTGAATAGCCGAAAAATCATGCTCATTGCCTACATCAACGGTAAGAGCAATAACATCCAGGTTATACTTTTCTTTAATCCACCGGATAGCTGCTGATGTATCCAAACCACCGCTATAAGCCAGTACTACTTTGTCCGACATTCTCAACCCCTCCTTAAACTAACGGCTTATCACTATTCAACCCCAAAATTTTTGTCTAAAAAATCCATAATTTGAGAATAAACCCCAGGATATTGCCACCTATACTCATGCCCCGGTGCTCGGAAATAGTAGAGTATAGTGCCAGAACCATCCTTCGTACTGGATGCACCAAATAGAGATTTTAGGTTACTCCAAATCATGACAAGAAAATCCCCCCGGCTAAAGGAATCCGGGTTCAGACCGTTATTGGTTATAAGCAGTGTCCTATCCAGTGTAAGATTTTTATGCCAAAAAGGAGGGCCTGTCTGAATACTATAAACCTGTGGATTACCTTCCAGAATATTCATTACGCTGTCGGAGATAACCACGCCATTACTTTCACCAGCTATAATAACCCTGAGGTCGGAAATATTGTCGGTAAGAAACTCGACTCTGGCAGCTAAATCCTTAGCCTTTGACGGGTAGCGGGTTATCATTTCTGCAAACTCATTCAGGCAGCCACGCAAAGTTTCACCTGTCCGCCGATAGTCTAATAACAATGATTTATAACCTGAGCTATCTAATTCAGATTTGATGCCGCCCAAAATACTCCACCAGCCCGGGGAAAGCTCCGGTAAAGACCATCCCCAACCACCTGGGTTAAAGACTATAACAAAATTCTTGTCCTTAGCCTCCAGATATACAGATAATAGCTGGCTCACAAAATCATCACACTTCTTCTGACGATCTCCAAACAAACCCTTTGCCAGTCCAGTGGCATCCTCAGCTACTGATTGCGGCACAGTCGAAAGGTCGTAGACTGGTGAAGAAAAACCCCCAGTCCCAATCTCACAGGTTAACCTAGCCTCTGAATATGAGAAGGACAGCAGCACGATACCAAGCGAGAGGATGAGAGCTAATACTACTACTATCCCAATTCTACGAATCTTGCTCGCCATTCCTAACCCCCGTTTTCACATTCAGCCAGCAGCACTGGATAATGCTTTGTCCAAAATATCTGATGCCTCATCAACCTCGTCCCTGCCAATAATGAGGGGAGGCATAAACCGCAAGGCATTAGGCTTCACTCGATTAACCAATAATCCCCTTTCAAGGCAAGCCAGCGTCAATGATTGGGCAATATCGCTACTAAACTCCAGAGCTACCAAGAGTCCACGCCCCCTCACATCAGTGATAAACTGGAATTTCTGTTTCAAGCTCTCCAGCTTACTAATCAAATACTGTCCCACTCTCTTGGCATTTCCAGCAATATCATTGTCGATAATAAATTTTACTGTGGCGTAACCGGCGGCACAGGCTAAAGGATTACCCCCGAAGGTAGAGCCATGTTCTCCAGGAGTAAAAACAGACGCTCTCTCTTTAGCCAAAAAAGCACCGATTGGTATGCCACTGGCTAGACCCTTAGCCAGGGTCATTATATCAGGTTCAATTCCGTACTGCTCATAGGCAAAAAGCGTCCCGGTTCGACCTACTCCGGTCTGGATTTCATCTAAAATAAGTAGAATACCTCTCTGGGTACACCATGCCCGGACTTTGGTTAAATAATCGTCATCAGGCAGGTTGACGCCCCCCTCTCCTTGTATCGGTTCTAGCATCACGGCGCAGGTTTTATTGGTGGTAGCTGCCCTTATCGCCTCGATATTATTATACTCTACGTTTGTAAAACCGGTCGGCAAAGGAACATATGGCTTTTGAAACTTGGGCTGACCAGTAGCTGCCACCATAGCCAGAGTGCGACCATGAAAGGAACCGGTAGTGGTAATAATCTCATAGGCTCCATCCAGATGGCGCTGTCCATAGCGCCGGGCGAGCTTTGCCGCCCCCTCGTTAGCCTCAACCCCGCTATTGCACAAAAAGACCTTGTCCAGGCAGCTATTTTGAACCAGAAGCTCCGCCAAACGAATCTGAGGTATGGTGTAGAACTGGTTTGACGCCTGGATGAGAGTGTGTGCCTGCTCTACTACCGCCTCAGTAACTGCCGGGTGGCAGTGCCCCAAACTGGTGGTTGCCCAGCCACCAACAAAGTCCAGATACTCCCGTCCATCCTCGTCCCATACCCGCGCTCCCTGCCCCCTGACCAGGGTTACCGGCACCCGCTCCACAGTCCTCATAAAGTATTTATTCTCAAGCTCCTGCCAATGGCTCATTTTCACCCCCCTTAAGAATAAAAGTGGGAGAAAGATAACCCATTTTTAACAGCCTCCTTTTTATGAGCTTGCAAGCTTACTTAATTTCACCTTCGTCTAAAATTCTCGCCCCGCTCTTGCCTGAATACACTCTTTGATTATCAGAATTAAATTCGTACTTAACATCAAGTGATAATGCGTCCAAGGACAAAATCTTATAATGGTTACACCTATAAACATTCTTGTCAGCCCTTCTTCCATCTAAAAACATTTCGTAGGACAGGATGAAATGATGAGTATCATAGATAACCTTAAAATCATCAGATGGGGAAAAATAGAAGCTTCTTTGGGTCGTGGAAATATTCTCTAAGTTATAGGTTTTACACTCAAGATAATTTGGTTTATTTTTAAAGAAAAAGATAATATCAGGGTAACCAGTTGCCTTTTTCTTGCCTGTTGCCCCGGCAGGAATATCTGGATTTAAAGCATATTTCTGCATTGCCTTCTTTACAAATGCCTCAATATAATTTCCAACCTCGTTCGGTCTCTTGCTCTCAATTCCATTCCTGTTTATTTCTTTCCCACCAACAATGGCAACCTCTTTTAAAATCTCTAATAGTTCTCTATCCTCAGGATTTTTAGAGTCGAAAGGAATTACCTTTTTGCCAGTCAGACACTCTATCACCAAATTAAAGGGGACATCTTTTAATGGGGTGAGCATTTGTTTTATAATGTTTTCTAACCTCCGTACATAATTTTCGTCTTTCATTTTCTCTCACTTCCTAAATATAAGGATATTTTCCCTTCGCATCACGTTATATAGACCAAATATAATTTTATCTATATTCTTTACGAGTCTAAAGCCAATCTTTTCTGCATAATCTATAGTGAATTCAACCGTTTTTACTTCCTGTCCATTGTATGTTGCATTACCAACAACTATGACAGCATATCTCTTGGGTTTGAGGACTCTGACCATTTCTTGTAAGCTAAGTTTCATGTCCTCGTTATATAAATCAACCCGTGCCTGTCCTTTCCCTCTCACTCCAATAAATTCCTCTCTAATCTCTGAAATGTTATGGCCTAGCTCTTTTAAGGCATGAGCATCGTTGGAAACATAATCTAAAGCGATTGAATATGGGGGGGAAGTGATTATACCGTCTACACTTTCATCATCTAGGGGTAATGCTCTTGAGTCTCCAGTCTTTATATCCATGGAGCCTAATTCTAGGTTAAGCTTCCCAACTATTTGGGCATAATCGCTAACTGAGAAAATCATTAGTTCTAAATTTTTCAAGAAGGCGCTAGAGAATTCCCTTCGCCTTCTGGCATTATCGCTTATAGCAACAAGCTTTGCCATTTTATAGAAGTTTCTTGCCCTCTCCTCAGGAATTAAATTAATCGTATCATCAAGAGTTTCTCCTTTGAGATTAAATAGAGAAGCTCTTAACCTGCTCGTTATTTCCTCTTTCAATTCCACGATTTCCGGTAGTACATCTAAAGACTCGGTTTTTACCCTGCTCTGAAGCACACAAAGAGGAGAAACATCAATGCCAATACAATTTATTCCCAATAACTGTGCTTCAACTGCTGTTGTGCCACTACCTATAAATGGGTCTAGAATAGTATCCCCTTGCTCAAGTCCAATAATATTGAGAAGCCCTCTAATCATTTGGGGATGGAATTTTCCTTTGTAAGGATAGACCCAATGAGTAAGGTATTGATTTACGGACCTCGTCCTATTCTTCTGTATGATTTGAAAATAGTCCGTATACTTACCTTTAACAAACTTGAAATATGCCAATCTTCTCCTAAGTTCTTCGTCGTCCTTTGTGTCTAACAATTTGAACTCTCTGAGCCCATTAGTCACTTCAAATCTTGCTCCGAGAGATTGTAATTCAAGTTGAGCTAAGGCTAATTCGTAAATGAACTGGACATTATCAAGCAGTAATAGTTGCCTATCTTTGGGCAAATCCTCCGTCTTGTATGCCCAAAAGGTGTCTAATCTCTCGGCTCTTTGAATCATTCTCTCGCCTTTGTAGTTTCGTATTTTTTCTACCATAATATCTCCTAATTTACTTATACCTTTTCACCTCAAACAGCTTAACATAACTCTAAAAACAAATCACGCCTACCACACCCCTCCCCACGCACGAATTGTTTCCCTATTTTTCAACAATTGTTGTCCCGTAATTCCCTTCCTCTATCTCCTTGAGTAAGGCGTGCGGTTGTTTACCATCTATAATACAGACAGTTGCCGCGCCAGACAAAGCTCTGAGGCTGGCTTTAATCTTGGGAATCATCCCTCCTGAAGCCACCCCCGAATGCATCAACGCTTCAGCTTCAGCAGGTGATAGATGAGATAGTAATTTGCCCGATTGGTCGAATATACCGGCTACGTCGGTTAGGAAGATAAGCTTTTCAGCACTTATAGCAGCAGCAATCTCGCCAGCCACGGTATCGCCGTTAATATTAAGCAGTAGCGGGGCTTTCTCTGGTTTATTAAAGGAGTGTAAGCTTACTGGGGCAACTACCGGCACAAAGCCTGATTTTAAGAGAGCCAGTAGCGGAGCCGGGTTCACCTTCACTACCGCGCCCATGTAACCCATTTCTTTGTCCTTGATTTTTCCCTCAATGAGAGCGCCATCCACACCACTGATGCCTACTGCTTTGCCACCGGCAGCAATGATAGCAGCTACAATCTTCTTGTTGGCTAATCCTGCCAGCACGGCAGTCACTACCTCAAGTGTTGCCTCATCGGTTACGCGCTCGCCCTGGACAAATCTGGTAGAGATTCCTTGCCTGGTAAGCCACTCGGTTACCAGATTAGCGCCACCATGAACTATGACCAGTGGCCTGCCCTGCTTTTGGAGATAAACTATGTCCTCGATAGCCGTCTCATGGCTACCGAAGGTAGCACCACCTATTTTAATCACGATAACCTTATCCAACTTTTACCCCTTACCATCAGGTCATATACTGACTGTTAATAGTGACATATTCCTCGGATAAATCGCAACCCCAGGCAGTAGCGTTAGCTTGGCCCAGGTTAAGTTGCAAGCCTATAGGTACTTCTTTACCATTTAATACTTCCCGCAGTTTCCCCTCATTAAAGGATATGGGTCTACCACCCCTCACCACGCAGGTATCACCTATGTAAAGGTCAATCCTTGATTCCACGACCTCCACCCCGCTCCGCCCCACCGCAGCCACAATCCGCCCCCAATTAGGGTCACTGCCGTGTATTGCTGTCTTCACCAGTGGCGAGCTCACCACGGTGCGGGCTGCCAGCCTTGCTTCAGCCACACTCGGTGCACCGCTGACGGTAACCTCAATAAGTTTGGTTGCCCCCTCGCCATCACGAGCAATACACTTAGCCAGATAGATGCAAACCTGGTTAAGGGCTTGCTGAAAGGCACCAGCCTGCTCGCTACCCTGGCTAATCACCTCATTTCCTGCCCGCCCGTTAGCCAGTATCAGCACAGTGTCATTAGGGCTGGTATCCCCGTCTATAGACAGGACATTGAAGGAAACATCCACCGCCCTTCGCAGCGACAGTCGGAGAAAATCTAAATCAACTGCGGCATCGGTAGTCAGGAAGCAAAGCAGAGTGGCAAGGTCAGGGTGAATCATCCCCGCACCTTTGGCTACCCCGCCGATGGTAAACCTGCTTTCACCAACCTTAACCAATACTGCTGTCTCCTTAGGCACGGTATCAGTGGTCATTATTGCCCTTGCCAGCTCATGACCGCCCTCGCGAGAAAGGGTAATCTGGTCTATGGCAGCTTCTATTCGCTTCATCGGTAACCGCTTTCCAATCACTCCGGTGCTGGCTACCAGAACATCCTCAGGTGATATCCCTATACTCTTAGCAGCTAGTCTCGTCATCTCAGTGGCATCAGCAAGACCCTGCTCACTGGTGCAGGCATTGGCACAGCCACTATTTACTACCACCGCCACTGCCCTTCCTTCCCGCAGCCTCTCTTGAGACAGAGTTACCGGAGCTGCTTTAATCCGGTTAGTAGTGAATAAACCAGCAGCCACACACAGCGCTTCAGAGAAAAGGATACCGAGATCTAAGCTGTCTTCGGCTTTCTTCTTTTTTATCCCGGCATAGGTAGCGCCAGCATGAAACCCTTCGGGTGAAGTAACACTGCCCTGAGAAATGAACTCAATCCTAGCTTCCATTATCAGTTAAACTATATCATACTCAATATACCTAAGCAATGAGATTCTCTACGACCTGTATTGGCAAAGGCTTACCCGTAGTGGTAGAATACCTGAAAAGGCACTGGAGGGATAAGAATGCCAATAGAGCATAAGGCAGTTTACTTCGAAAACCCGGGTGTAGAAAATACTGACGAGGTGCTGCGCATCGCTAAGCAGCGGGCGGATGAACTGGGTATCAAAACTATAGTGGTAGCATCAACCAGAGGTCATACTGCAGTAAAGGCGGTGGAAGTCTTCAAAGGGTTAAGAGTAATCGTGGTTGGAACTGCTACCGGTGCGCGTGAGCCCAATGTCCAGGCATTCAAAGATGAAAATAGGAAAATAGTTGAAAGTAAAGGAGGCACAATTCTGATTACTACTCATGCCTTTGCTGGGGTGAGCCGAGCCTTGAGTAGCAAATTCAATACCATTGCTATCGGAGAGATAATCGCCAATACCCTGCGTATCTTCGGTCACGGGATGAAAGTAGCCTGTGAAATCAGTATGATGGCTGCCGATAGTGGGCTGGTGCGTACTGATGAGACTGTTATTGCTATAGGTGGTAGCGGCGCCCAGGGCTTGGGGGCTGATACTGCCATTGTGCTGAGCGCGGTCAATAGCCACAACTTCTTTGACCTTAAAATTAAAGAGATTCTCTGCAAACCCCACTTTTAGGACTACCACCATCCCCTCCTTCATCCCCCGGTAAAAACAGGGGGATTTCTATAGAAGAGGCGGGCAATATTGCCCGCCTCTTAATTATCTGTGTCTGGAAAAGATGCTTAAGGTTTATCTTGAACCCCAGCTTCTACCGGAACCGGTGTCGCGTTGGTACCTGTTCGTGCAAACTTGAGCATCAGTGCTCGGATTAGCGCCACTAAAGGCCCTACTGCCCCGGCGGAGGTGGAAAGAATTCTTTCAGATACAGGCATTGGTTGTATCCACGCCAGTATTAAAATAGCCATTCCCGTCAGACCGAAAAATACCGTCAGAAACATATTAGACGCTAAATCCCTCATCATTGTTACCCCCTTAGCAACCCATTCAATATTAATAACGTAGCAAACTCTGTTTGGTTAGGGGGTAAGCCACAATATTTTTAAGTATGGTTTTTAGATATGGTAACCTCACCTCCTTAGTCCCCCTCTCCTTGGGGGATTGTTGAAGGAGAGGGGGAAGTTGTTTTTTAAGGGGCTAACGCCCCTTAGACCCGCTTGACAAATATTACCTGTAAGGTTATAATGCAATCAGTGTGGCGCATTGACTATTATACAGAGTCTAGCGGTCGTCAACCTGTTGCCGAGTGGCTTAAAAGTTTAAATAATAATATACGTTTACATATGCGAGACAAAGTGGTTCGGTTACAGCAAAAAGGATTAATGCTTCTTAATACTAGCATGATGAGGCCTATAAAAGGCTACGGAAGTGATTTTTACGAGATTAAGTACAGTAAATATAGAATTGCACTATACCATGAAAAAGCAAGTAATACTTTTATTCTATTACATGGATTTAAGAAAGAACGTATGAGAGAAACGCAAGAAATTGAAACAGCATATTCCAGACTCCGTAAATGTAATATGTAAATGTAATATAAGGAGGCAGTAAAATGACGAGTACATTTGATAATGAATTAAAAGAAGAGCTTCAAAATCCAGAATTCGCGAAAATGTTTGGTGCTGCCCAAGCAAAGTCAAGCTTTGCTATTACACTGGCTGAGGCAAGAAGACAATTGAATCTAACTCAGCAGCAGCTAGCAAATGAACTAGGTGTCTCTCAATCATATGTGGCTAAGCTTGAGGGAGGAGAAGCAAACCCGACACTTGAAAGAATTGGTAGCCTATTAGCAGTGCTTGGGTTGAGTCTTATTACGGACACTACTAAATTGTCACCATACCCTGAGACTTTAGCTTGGGTAACTGAATGGCCTTCTGATAACCCTCTAATTTCATTGTTAAGAGAAGTGCCATTCATAACGGATGCTACGGAAGGTAAAGGTTCTAGTCCTGTAGAAAGAGAATTAATAACTATAAGTTAAAGGAAGGTAATGTATGACATCTGAACAGGGCCCTTATATACAAATGGCAGGATTGTGTGAACAAGTAATTGAAGATAAGACAGGAGCGCTTTCATTAATACGTGTAATAGATACGATAACTCATACAGAAGCGCGCCCTGATGCACCCGTTGAGATGCCACCAGTAACCTACCCAATGAGAATGGTAATAATGCTTAAGTCAGGACGTGCTCGGGGGCGACATGAACTCAAAATTACTGCTGAGCTACCTTCTGGGGAAGTCAAACCCCCTCTTATACGAAGTATTCAAATGGAGGGTGAAGAACGGGGATTTAATAACATCATTAATATGCTATTCACCTTTACAATGGAAGGTCTATACTGGTTTAATGTATACTTTGACGATTCTCTGTTAACAAGGATACCATTAAGGATAAAATATAACCGCGTTGTAACTCAGGAATCCCCCCATTAATCACCCTTACCCCTCCCTTGCCTTCTTTTGTAGTTCGTAGAGCTTGGTCAGCGCCTCAAGCGGGGTCATAGAGTCAATGTCCAGCTTCTCTAATTCCTCTAATATTGGTGGTTTTTGTCCAAAGAGCGGTATCTGCTGAGATACTGCCTCTTTGCGGCGTCTTTTTGAAGGCAATGTCTTGCGGCTGTCCCCTTCTAGCTCAGCCAGCACTTCGTTGGCACGGTGCACCACTGATTTGGGTAGCCCGGCTAGCTTAGCCACATGAATTCCATAGCTCTTGTCAACACCGCCGGGCACAATCTTGTATAGAAAGATTACCTCCCCACCCTCCTCGGTTACTGCCACATTAAAGTTCTTCACCCGGGGCAGGAAGCTGGCTAACTCTACTAACTCATGGTAATGGGTGGCAAAAAGGGTCTTTGCCCCAAGCCTGGGGTGGTTATGGATGTACTCAGCGACGGCTCGGGCGATGGAAAGCCCGTCATAGGTGCTGGTGCCCCGCCCAATCTCATCCAGAATAATCAGGGAGCGGGGGGTGGCATTATTTAAAATGTTGGCAGTCTCTACCATCTCCACCATAAAAGTAGATTGACCTGCTGCAAGGTCTTCCCTGACACCAATCCGGGTAAAGATACGGTCAACCAGACCAATAGTTGCCGAACTTGTGGGAACAAAGCTGCCTATCTGCGCCATAAGCACAATCAGGGCTACCTGCCTCAGGTAGGTTGACTTGCCCGACATATTAGGACCGGTAAGAATAATAAGCTGGGCATCATCGTTGGATAGGCAGGTGTCATTGGGGACAAAGCTACCATCAGCCAGACTTCTCTCCACTACCGGGTGTCGCCCCTGACTGATAGCTATCTCATTATCCGTGGTCAACTTAGGTCGGACATAGCTATAGCGCACGGCGACCTCGCCAAGGCTGGAGAAGGCATCTATATTGGCTATAGCATTGGCTGAGGCTAAAATGACCTCGCTTGATGCCCCGACCTGACTGCATACCTGACGGAAAATCTGAGCCTCAAGCTCGGCAATCCTGTCCTGAGCATTCAAAATCAGCGACTCATACTCCTTTAGCTCTGGAGTAAAGAAACGCTCACCACCGACCAGTGTCTGCTTCCTGATGTAGTCTTGGGGCACCTGAGGGAGATTGGATTTGGATACCTCAATATAGTAACCAAAAACCTTATTATATCCTACCTTTAGCGACTTAATCCCGGTGCGTTCCCGTTCCTGTCGCTCCAGATTGGCTAGATATTGCTTGGCATCTTTAGACTTCTGGCGAATGCTATCCAGCTTAGCCGAAAACCCCTCCCTCACTACACCCCCCTCGTCAAGACCAGCCGGAGGCTGCTCCACTATTGCCTTTGAAATCAAGTCGACAATATCCTGGCAGGGCTTCAGCCCCTCCCTCAGCCATGTTATCGGGCTATCAAGTATCGGCTTCAGCCTGGGTATCAACTCCAGGGTGCGGCGGAGGGCGACAAGCTCGCGAGGGGAGGCAATACCACTCTTCACCCGGTTAATCAGCCGTTCAAGGTCAGTCACACCACCGAGCAGAGAAATAGTCTGGCTACGAGCCAGTGTATTCTCATAGAACCAGCTAATGGCATCCTGCCTTTTATTTAATTCAGCAACATCAAGAAGGGGCTGACCGAGCCATCTTTTTAATAACCTACCTCCCATCGCTGTCTTGGTCAGGTCAATAATTGAGAGTAGTGAGCCCTCAGTAGTTCCAGAGCGATTGCCCTGGAAAAGCTCCAGATTTCTCTGGGTTTGCTCATCCAGTGCCATAAAAGAGTCAGTGGAGTAGGTGGATAACCTCGTTAGCTGTCCCAGAACCTGCTTCTGCGTCTCCTGGAGATAATGAATAGTAGCGCCGACAGCCATTATTGCCAGAGGCAGGTGGGTGCAACCGTAGCCATCAAGGGTAGCTACACCAAAATGGCTAAGCGCTGTCTGACGGGCATCCTCCAGTTCAAACCAGTAATCATCAAGGCGAGTCACCGGAGCATCTAAATTAAGTGTAGATAAATCTGCATTCTTAGCGGCGATAACCTCCGACGGTCTGAGTCGCTTCAGTTCGGGAATAGCCCGCGGTAGAGGAAGCTGGGTGGTGGCAAATTCGCTGGTGGTGATATCAACATAGGCAAGCCCCACCTCCCCCTCACCCAGGACGATACTGGCCAGATAGTTATTGGTCTTACTATCAAGAAGGCTGGGCTCGACCACGGTGCCCGGCGTCACCACGCGGATGACATCGCGCTGGACTAGCCCCTTGGTCTCACCGGGCTTGGTTACCTGCTCACAGATAGCCACCTTATAGCCGCGATTGATTAGTCTTGCCAGATAGTTATCAAGGGCATGATAGGGGATGCCTGCCATCGGCACCCGGTGCCCCTTCCCCATCTCCCTTGAGGTTAGGACAATCTCCAGCTCTTTAGAGGCAACCTTGGCATCCTCATCAAAGGTCTCATAGAAATCCCCAAGGCGGAAGAGGACAATCGCTTCGGGATACTTCTTTTTAATTCTGAGGTACTGCTGCCTGATTGGGGTCAAACCCTCTTTCATCTTATGGTTATTCTACTAGAATTTTCGGCTAAAAGGAATTCTTTATCTACCTCACCCCCTTAATCCCCCTCTCCTCACAGGAGAGGGGGAAAGAATTAAAAAGAGGGGCGAAGCCCCTCTTAGATGCCCCTAGTAATATCGCGGAGAAAGGAATAGACTACGATTATTACTTTGCTCTGTTATGGTATACTAAAACTAAGGATTTAAATTAAACATTTCCTATCTCATAGGAGGTGTCAATGTGACAACATCGCAAACATTTCAGGAAGGGCCCTATCTACTAGCAGCTATTATTTGCGAAAAGGTATTGGTCGAAGAAGGTGGAGTCAAATCAGCTATACGTATCATTGACAGAGTAACACGCCAGGCAATAGGTCCCAATCCACCACAGGAAATGGAACCTTTCGACTATGAGACGACTCTACTAATCAAGTTTAAGTCGGGAAGGGCTCGTGGTCCTTACCCCCTTGAGGTTCAATTAGTAAAGCCATCTGGTGAGAGTCCTACGCCTGCGAGACAAACTATTTTGTTCGAAGGGGAAGATGACCGAGGCATAGATATTGTAACGAATATGAGGATTAGCTTCGACCAAACAGGAATCTACTGGTTTAATATAATTCTTAATTCCGTACGACTAACTCGTATACCATTCAGGGTAATTTACTTACCCCAGGTCAGGCAAATGAGTGCTCCAAGCGGAGGTCCACCACAGGCCTAATCAATAACTGATCCCTAATCGTCTCAGCTGAAGCAGTTGCATTAACGGTATCTCGGGACGGTGTTTCGTAATACTCGAGTGGGAAAGTGTCCCCGATCCTAACATAACTTTGGAGGCGCTCTCGTAATGTCGATTCATCTATTATACCTTCTCCAAGTTCTACAAAGTCAGCATCTACTTTATTCGCGAAATCTATGGCTGCCTCTTCACCAGAGTCCAGAATTTGTTGTAGGTTCGACACAAGCCAAGCCTCTAAATCGCGAAGTGAACAGTGCGACAGTAAATAGGAATCTATATAATTTAGGAGCTGCTTAAGCATGACACCACCTCCTCAAACGGATAAAGTTAAATACATCCCCGTCAGCAATATACGCCAAAAGTTTAATAAAAGTCAATATCCAAACATGATAGCGAGTGGCCAGCTTAGCCCACAGTACTTGCGTAATGACCATCTCAAGCAACCCGAGAAACGTGGAAAACCATATTGTACCTATAGTCAGGTAATACGTTACTCTGATAAAAGTAGTCGTTGGGTAGTGGAAGTCCACCAATATTGGCACAAAGATAGAACGGTTAAGGGAACTAGAAAACCAGACCCTAAGAGATTACGGCTTGGAAATAAAATCTTCATTGTGGACACTCTGAAAGCTTACAAATAAATATCTTTAAGTTTCCTACAGTCCCCTCAAAAACCCATCCATATCCCTGGCTGCCCGTCTTGCCGCACCCATAGCGCTTATCACCGTAGCCGCGCCGGTGGATATATCACCACCCGCCCAGACCTTCGGCTTCTTTGTCTTACCCGTCGCTTCATCAGTCATCACCGTGCCCCACTTGGTCGTTTCCAGACCGGGGGTAGTTTGGGCAATCAGAGGATTGGGGCGGGTGCCCAGAGCGGATATCGCCATATCAACATCTATGGTAAACTCGCTCCCCGGCTTGACAATTGGGCGTCGCCGACCACTCTCGTCAGGCTCACCCAGTTCCATTTCATAGCACTCCATGCCAATAACCCAACCTTTGTCATTAGCGATAAACCTCTTGGGATTAGTCAGTAGCTTAAACTGGATACCCTCCTCCTTGGCATTCTCGACCTCCTCACGGCGGGCGGGCAACTCCACTTCTGAGCGTCGGTAAACAATAGTAACTGCGTCAGCACCAAGCCGGAGGGAGCACCGGGCGGCATCCATCGCCACATTACCGCCACCAATCACTGCCACCCTTCTGCCCACGGTTACCGGCGTATCATATTCGGGAAACCGATAAGCCTTCATCAGATTAACCCGAGTCAAGAACTCGTTTGCCGAATAGATACCATTAGAATTCTCCCCGGGGATATCCAAAAACATCGGTGCCCCGGCACCGGTGCCCAGAAAGACAGCCTGATAACCATTATTTAGCAACTCATCAATGGTCATCATCTTGCCCACTACAGAATCCAATTCAATCTTCACTCCCAGAGAAGCGACATAGTTAACCTCAGCCTGCACAATTGCTTTGGGTAATCTGAACTCAGGAATACCATACATTAGCACTCCACCAGCCACATGAAGTGCCTCAAAGATGGTAACGCTATACCCAAGCTTAGCCAAATCAGCCGCCACCACCAGTCCCGCCGGTCCGGAGCCAACCACCGCCACCCGCTTACCGGTTGGTGGGGGCAATGGTGGAGTTGATGACCCCATATTAGCCCGCTCCCAATCAGCCACATAGCGCTCCAGTCGCCCGATAGCAATTGGAGCTCCCTTTTTAGCGATAGTACATACCTCTTCACACTGGGTCTCTTGAGGGCAGACCCGCCCGCAGATACCGGGCAGGCTATTCTTATCCTTAAGTATTCTTACCGCTTCAGGCATATCACCATCAAGGATAGCCTTGATGAAACCGGTAATATCTATCTCCACCGGGCAGCCATCAATGCAGGGATGCTTGGGACACTGGATACAACGGCTTGCCTCGGCTTTAGCTTGCTCAGCACTATAGCCTAAAGCAACCTCATTAAAATTTTTGCCCCGTACCTTGGGGTCCTGTCTGGGCATCGGCTCGCGATTAAGATTCAGTTTCGCCATAAATATTCACCTCTGACTCTGCCACCGCTCAAAAGAGCATTTCTCTTCATTAAGGTAAATGCGCTGACGGGCAAGTAGTAAATCCCAGTCCACCTGGTGCCCGTCAAAATCAGGTCCATCTACGCAACTAAATTTGGTTACGCCACCAACCGATACTCGGCAACAGCCACACATTCCGGTGCCATCAACCATTATCGGATTCAAGCTAACAATGGTTTTAACCCCAAAGGGCTGGGTGGTCTTGGCACAGAACTTCATCATGATGCTCGGGCCAATTGCAATAACCAGGTCAACTTTCTTATCACTGGTAAGTAGCTCCTTCAGTGGCTCGGTTACTACCCCTTTACGACCATAGGAGCCGTCATCAGTAGTAACTATTATCTGGTCACTGAGACTGCCTAGCTTATCCTCCCAGAAGAGCAAGTTCTTGCTCCGCGCTCCCAGAATCGTGATAATCTTATTCCCCTTCTTCTTCAGAGCCCGGGCAATAGGTGCTACGGGAGCAGCACCAACCCCTCCCGCCACACAAACTACCGTGCCAAACTTCTCAATATGTGTTGGGAGACCAAGCGGTCCCACAAAATCAGCAATAGCGTCGCCGGCTTTCAGCAAGGCTAGCCTGGCAGTGGTTGTTCCCACCTCCATGAAAACGATGGTAACACTACCTTCCTTCTCATCCCAATCCGCAATCGTCAGGGGAATACGTTCCCCCTTTTCATCAATCCTGATAACGACAAACTGTCCCGGCTGAGCTTTCTTAGCCACATTAGGTGCTGCCACCTTGAACAGATGAATATTAGGCGTCAAGTCCTGTTTGAATAATATCTTATACAACTACATCTCACCCCCGTTTTAGTGCAGACTACCATACCCTTTACCACTAAATAGATGCTCAAAAAACTGGCTATCCCTGAGACTGCCTCTCAGCTAGATAGCCCCCTTACTTTTGCACTAGTAATAATCTAGTATTTCATAACTAATCCCCAAGAATAAATTTACCACCAAATAGTGAATAATGCAAGTTTTAGGTAGATTCAAAACCCTGTTCCCAAGACTAAATGCTAGAGACAAACAACTATTTACCAGACAGGGGAAGCTTTCTAAAATATTAACCAGAACTTTTTTAAATTTTAGTCCTCAAACCAATGCAAAAGTTCAGAAACATATTGGACTCCAAGGGGGGTGATGAAGAGGAGTCCGGGTGAAGCAGATCTATGTGGAGAGTTACTTTGGAAACGGCTATAGTCGCTTCATGCAGTACATTAACAACAT
>Ga0315289_10006277_pt1 | contig 17479 bp, 17 predicted proteins | sample YL17G11_40_MG_FD_203452 | JGI IMG/M metagenome (GOLD analysis project Ga0315289, IMG submission 203452) | Sediment microbial communities from Yellowstone Lake, YNP, Wyoming, USA - YL17G11_40 | ecosystem: Environmental > Aquatic > Freshwater > Lake > Sediment | place: USA: Wyoming | collected... | reverse complement strand
AGCGAGTCGAGAAATCTCGCTGTGGGCGTTGCCGTGTGCCCGGTCGCACGGCGAGACCCCTCGACTCGCTTCGCTCGCTCGGGGTGACAGCGAGGAGAAGGCCGTGCCACAAACTCTCGGCGCACCCCCCTCGCCCGGCGGCTGCTCTAATTCCTTGATTATCCGCCGATTCGGGTTAGAATGTTTGGTCTCTTTGGCCGTAAGGAGTCTGTATGGCTGGCGCAGCCGAAACGAGCGGCCGCTTCGGACCGTACGGCGGACAGTACGTCCCCGAGACGCTCATGGCGGCCCTCGAGCAACTCGCCGACGCCTACGCGGCGGCACGGGACGACCCGGATTTCCGCAACGAACTCGGCTACCTGCTGAAGCAGTACGCCGGGCGGCCCACGCCCCTTTATTATGCCCGCCGCCTCTCGGACGCCTGGGGCGGGGCGAGGGTTTACCTGAAGCGCGAGGACCTGGCCCACACCGGATCGCACAAGATCAACAACACCGTGGGGCAGGGACTCCTGGCCGTCCGCATGGGCAAGAAGCGGCTCATCGCCGAGACGGGGGCCGGCCAGCATGGTGTGGCCACGGCGACCGCCGCCGCCCTCCTGGGCCTTGAGTGCGAAATCTACATGGGCACCGAGGACATCCGCCGCCAGCGCCTCAACGTCTTCCGGATGCAGGTCCTGGGGGCTCGCGTCGTCGGCGTCGGCACCGGCCAGCGGACCCTGAAGGACGCCATCAACGAGGCCATGCGCGACTGGATGGCCACCGTCGAGACCACGCACTACTGTTTCGGCACGACCGCCGGGCCGCACCCCTTCCCGACGCTGGTCCGCGACTTCCAGTCGGTCATCGGCATCGAGGCCCGCCAGCAGATCCAGAAGCAGGAGGGGTGCCTGCCCGATGCGATCGTGGCGTGCGTGGGCGGCGGGTCGAACGCCGCCGGCATCTTCTCGGCGTTCATCGAGGAGGAAAACGTGAAACTGGTGGGCGTCGAGGCGGGCGGCAGGGGCCTCGACTCCGGCCAGCACGCCGCCACCCTGAACGCGGGACGCCCGGGCATTCTCCACGGGTCCTACTCCTACGTCCTCCAGGACGATGCCGGGCAGACGCTGCCCGTCCACTCGGTCAGCGCGGGCCTCGACTACCCCGGCGTCGGGCCCGAGCACGCCTACTGGAAGGATTCCGGCCGCGTGCGGTACACCGTGGCCACCGACGAGGAGGCGCTGGACGCCTTCTGCGAACTCTCGCGGATGGAGGGGATCATCCCGGCCCTGGAATCCTCACACGCCCTCGTCGAGGCCAGGAAGATGGCCCCGCAGATGAACAACCGCCAGGTCGTCGTCGTGAACCTCTCCGGGCGCGGCGACAAGGACGTCGAAGAGGCCGCCCGCCTGCTGGGGGACAAACTGGAGAAGGTCAGGCAGGCGTGAACCGCATCGACGCCACATTCCGGGCCCTCAAGAAGCAACGCCGCAAGGCGTTCATGCCGTTCATCGCCGCGGGCGACCCGACCCTGGACGTGACGGCCGCCATCCTGCGCCTCCTGGCGCAGCGCAGCGCGGCAGACCTGGTGGAACTGGGCGTCCCGTACTCGGACCCCATCGCCGACGGGCCGGTCATCCAGGCCAGTTACCAGCGGGCGCTTGCGGCCGGCGTCACGCCGCAGGCCATCCTGGACATGGTGGCGAAACAGCGAGCCGAGGGGCTGGCGATGCCCGTGTGCCTCATGGTTTCTTACGCGCTCGTGTTCAGGCCGGGCGTGGAGGATTTCGTCGGTCGTGCGGCGGCGGCCGGCATCGACGGCCTGATCGTGCCCGACCTGCCCGCCGATGAGGCCGAGCCGCTGACCCTGGCCCTGGCCGCCAAGGAATTGGCGTACATCCCGCTCATCGCCCCGACCACGTCGGCCGCGCGCCGGCAGCAGATCGTCGCCCGCGCCACCGGCTTCATCTACTGCATCAGCGTCACGGGCATCACGGGCGAACGCACCGCGCTGCCGGAGCAACTGGCCGAGTACGTCAAGGGCGTCAAGAAGGCGGCCAGGACGCCGGTGTGCGTGGGCTTTGGCCTCTCGCGGCCGGAGCACGTGCAGGCGGTCTCGCAGGTGGCCGATGGGGTCATCGTCGGAAGCGCCATCGTTCACCGCATCGCCGACCACGCCGGCGACCCGCCGGACCAGATTGCCGCGATGGTGGCCGACCTGTGTGCGGAACTCTCCGCGCCGCTCAGGCGCTGACGGGACGTCCGTCCAACCGCAGAGGCCGCAGAGAACGCAGAGAGAAAGAGGTAGTGGAAACAGCGAGAGGATTTCATCTCAGCCCTTTTTTGTCTCGTTTTTGCCTCTCTCTTTCTCCGCGTTCTCGGCGCTCTCTGCGGTTAAAGGTCCGTTCGCAGGCTTCTCCCCCCGGCGCAGGCGCTTGAACTCCTCCAGGCGTTTCTTCAACTTCGCCTCGTGGCCGTGGTCGGTTGGCTCGTAGTAGGTCTTGTCGACCCCAAGATAGTCCTGCGGCGCGACGCCTTCCGGGAACTTGTGGGCGTACTTGTACCCCTCGCCGTGCCCCAGCCGCTGCGCGCCTTTATAACTGGCGTCCCGCAGGTGCTTGGGGACGGGCAGGGTGCGGTTTTCGCGCACGTCCTTCATCGCGGCGTCGATCGCCAGGTACGCGGCGTTGGACTTCGGGGCGCAGGCGATGTACGTCACGGCCTCGGCCAGCGGGATGCGGGCCTCCGGCATGCCGACGAACTCCGTGGCGTGCATCGCGGCCACGGCCAGCATGAGCGCGGCCGGGTCGGCGTTGCCCACGTCCTCGGCAGCGCAGATGACCGCGCGGCGGGCGATAAACCGCGGGTCCTCCCCCGCCTCCAGCATCCGGGCCATCCAGTAAAGGGCCGCATCCGGGTCGCTGCCGCGCATCGACTTGATGAACGCGCTGGCGGCGTCGTAGTGCTCGTCGCCGGTGCCATCGTACACGATGGCCTTCTGCTGGATGGACTCCTCGGCCACGGCGAGGTCGACGGAGATTTCGCCGGCCTTTTCGGGCGGCTTGGAGAGGTCGTGCACCTGGCTGAGGACCGCGATTTCCAGGGCCGCCAGGGCCCGCCGCGCATCGCCGTCGCTCCGCCTGGCCCAGTGGGCGAGGGCCTCCTTGCTCACCTTGAGGCGATAGCGGCCCAGGCCGCGCTCCTTGTCGGTCATCGCGCGGCGCAGGAGCGCCAGCACCTCCTCTTCCGTGAGCGGCTCGAAGCGGAAAATCTGGCTCCGCGACACCAGCGGCGCGTTCAGGGCGAAGAACGGGTTCTCGGTGGTCGCCCCGATGAGAATGACGACGCCGTTCTCCACGTCGGGCAGCAGCACGTCCTGCTGGGCGCGGTTGAAGCGGTGGACCTCATCCAGGAAAAGCACCGTCCGCTGCTTGGTGGTGATGAGGCGGTCGCGTGCCCGCTCCAGGCACTCGCGCACTTCCTTGACGCCCACGAGCGCCGCATTCATGTGCTCGAAGGCGGCCGAGAGGCGGCCCGCGATGACCTCCGCCAGGCTGGTCTTGCCCGTGCCGGGCGGGCCGTAGAAGACGGCCGACTGGAGGCGGTCGGCATCGATCATCCGCCGGAGGAGTTTGCCCGGCCCGAAGAAATGGCCCTGGCCGACGAACTCGTCCGGCGTCCGCGGCCGCATGCGCACCGCCAGCGGCGCCTGTTCGCGGATCTGCCGCTGCTCGCTTTCGTTGAAAAGGCCCATGCGGCGGGTATTATAAGCCCCGTCCTGAATGGGGCGAGAGATAATAGTGCCCGGCCGAAGCCGCAGCGCTTGAAATGCCTTGGTGTGCCGCAGCCCCCGAAGGGGGCGCAAGGCAATAGCCCAGGGCGTAAGCCCTGGGTGTGCGGGCGAAACATCAATTGTTGTTTTTCTGTTGTGAAGCCCCGGCAGGGGCGGCAGAATCGCCGCCAGGAACCTAAGCCCGAAGAGGCGGTAGACCATGTCCCATTCCTATGCCTGCCTGCTGACCCACGCCGTCTTCAGCACCAAGGACCGCGCGCCGCTCGTGGTCAACGAATGCCGCGAGAGGTTGTATCCGTACCTCGGCGGCATTGCGCGTGAAATCGGCGCGAAGGCTCTGATCATCGGCGGCGCGGTCGACCACGTGCACTTGCTCCTGTCGCTGCCGCCCACGCTCTGTGCGGCCGACGCGCTGCGCGACCTCAAAGCCAACTCTTCCCGGTGGGTGCACGAGACGTGGCCGGACAGGCGCGATTTCGCCTGGCAGACGGGCTACGGCGCGTTCAGCGTTAGCGAGTCGCAACGCGGCGCCGTCGCCCGCTACATCGGATCGCAAGAGGAACACCACAAACGCCTGACGTTTCAGGAGGAGTTCATCGCGCTTCTGAAGAAACATCGTATCCCCTACGACGAGCGGTACATCTGGGCTTGAGGAGGCACGTTTCTGCCGCCCCCTTTTGGGGCTCCGGCGGGAGGGGGCCGTTGCGTACCCACGGCTTACGCCGTGGGCTATTACCTTACGCCCCCTTTGGGGGCTTCTGTGAGGCATTGCGTTTTTGCGTACCCACGGCTTACGCCGTGGGCTATTATCTCGCCGCCCCTTTCAGGGGCGATAAGAACGGCGCGTTCTTCGGAGGCCCGAATATGGCCGAGGCTCGCAAGGTTTTCGCCGTCCCTCCGCTGCCCGTGCGGCCGGCGTTCAAGCGGACGTTCCTGGACTTCGAGCGCGGCATACGCATGGGCAACATCGAGCCGCACGAGCGCATCACGCAGATCATCAAGTACCACCTGGTGCAGCGGCACGGGCGGGACTTCATCATCGACAAGTGGGGCCGCGGCGTGTACTGGCAGTGGATTTGCTGGGTCGTGCGGGCCAACCGCGAGGCCAAGCCCATCTCCAGCGGCTACAACTTCTCGTGCGCGAAGTTCTTTGTGAGCCTCGACCGCGAGGACCGGAGCCTCAAGGCGGGCATGCAGATTGAGCGGGCCTACGTGCGTCGCGGCCGCGGGCCGGCCGATGAGGTGTACGCCGAGGAGGACTGGGATTTTTATCGCCTCGTGAAGGGCCTCCGGAAAGGGTCGGCGCTGGAAAAGGAACTTCAGCGTCTCGTCACCGATGAGGGCTTTACGGCGTACGTCGGCGGCACGTCTTCGGCGGAGCGGGCGTTTCGCGGCCGCCGCTGGGGCGGCGCAGCCGCCCTGCGGCGGGTGCTCGAAGCCATTCCCGACGATTCCTGGGGCTGGTTCCAACTCTACTACGCGAGCCCCGAGAAGGAACTCGACGCGATGGACGGCTCGGAAATCATCGCGGCCATCCTGGCCATCTTCGACGAAGTGGCGCCCGCGATGAACCTGGTGATGGACGAGCCGTTTCTGGTTGCGGGCCAGAGGGGGCTTCGCGGCCGTTCGCTTTAACCGCGGAGGGCGCGGAGAACGCAGAAAAGAAGCCTTGGGCAAAAAAGTTTTCTTTCTTTGCGCTCTCGGCGTTCTCTGCGTTTCATTCTGTTAGAGGCTCTTAGTTTGATCCGCGTGTCGCGAACTTCCACGGCGCCAACTGGATCTTGACCGGTTCGGGCAGGCCTTCCTCCGGAACGGTGACCAAGACTTCGCCTTCAAATGCGGGCGTCCTCCAGCCGGTGCGATGCCTTTGCTCTTCGGTCTCCGGTATGTACACCTCTGCCTGAACTTTGTACTGGCCCGGCGGAATACGCTCGGTGGTGAATTGGCCGTCCATCGGTTTGTCGTCGGGCTCCAGCATGACCACGTCGAAGATCAGCCATTGCGTCCGCTCTTCTTTAGGCGGCAGAACGCGAACAAATACGTGAGTCGGCTTGGCCTTGGCAACCTCTCCCTGGTCCAAGCCGACGACTTGGCCTGTGATCGGAGCGCCCTTGGATCGTACAAAATCGGTGACGGCGGTTTTCCCGGATTCGATCTTGACGGTTCGGCGATCCAGGAGGTTCTGTCCCCATTTGGTTTTCATCCCGAGTTCTCTGACTCGATCGATCGTGTAGTCGCCTGGAGGGAGGTTGTCGAGCACGAACTCCACATGCTGCTGGATAGGGTCGTAGCGTTCATTCGTTACGCCGCGCCATCCGGGCATCTCCCACGTGTGAAGTTGCATGAAAAGCCTGGCTTTGTCGGGGGCGCCGGCGATATCGTAGTGAACGACCAGTTTGCCGGGCTGGGGAAGGCGGATCTCCAGATTATCGTTGGCGGCGTCTCCCTTGGGGACGGGGACAACCCACAAGTCGAGCGCCGAACTGGTAATCGCGATGCGCTGGGCGTCTTCGCCGATGCCCGTGACGGTGAACGCGCCGTCGGCATCGGTCGCGACTCGGATGGCTTTCTTGTCTTCGCCAAGTTCACCGTGGACCTCCATCGCTTTGCCGCCGGTGAGGTTGATGGAAGGGTTTCCGACGACATAGACCCCGGCATCCTTCACGGGCTTGCCGGCGTGGTCGAACACGTGCCCGGAGACCTGGCGGCCGCGTTTCAGCCGGATGACCAGCCCCGTGATTTGGGTCCCACCGTCTTTGGGCAACTCCGTGAGAATGGGCTGAGAGACGTAGCCGCCGGCGACGATCCGCGACCGCCAGCCCGCGGACCAACCGAGGTGGGCCGAGAACTCTCCTTTGGGATTGGAGCCGCGCGTTTCCAGCGAGTAGCCCCAGGTTATTTTCGCGGGGTCTTTGTCGTCCACGCGACCGCCCTGGATGCTGAAATTGGAGACCGGCTTTCCGGTGGCGTCATCGACGACGCGGCCGCTCAGTTCGATCGACTCGATCACGCGCTGGAGCACGATGAGCGTGCTTTTCCCCGGTTCGGCGGCAAACTGCGTCGGGCGCGCTGCGGGGTAGGGAGCCATACATAGAGTCAGCGTATATCCGCTCAATTGGTAGATTCCGTGCTGGGTTATGAACTGCTTCTCGCCCCAGAACGTCACGTCCAGTTCTTTCGGGGTCTTCAGCGGCGATACCACGTAATAGTCGCGGATCGCTTCGAGAGAACCCCCCAGTTGCAGGCTCACATTGTCGATGCGGACGGTGACGCCGGCGCCGATCATTTGCCACCTGAAAGTGCCGTCGCCCTCGACGGATGTGACCTGCCATTCGCCCTTGAGTATCGCCAGGTCCGGGTGGTCGCGAAGGGTACTGGTGGCGGGCCCTTCGTTGGGGAGTTCCGACGCGAGGCCGTAGAGCGCAGCCCCGCACGCCAGGACAAGGATTGCCGCCGAAGAAACCAGGAACGCCTTCCTCATGAGACCGCCTCCTTTTGCCGAGTCCGATTGGTTACACTTACTCTTAGACGCACCGCACGTGCGGAAGTTCCGAACTCGGTCCGAGGTTCTGGAGCCATGGTGCCCAGTCGCGGCCGTCCGGCGGGCGTGCGAAGCGGTCCCCGATGACGCGTGGGGTTGGGTCCAACTCTATTGCGCCATTGCCGAGAAGGAACTGACGGCGATGGACGGCTCGGAAATCATCGCGGCCATCCTGGCCATCTTCAACGAGGTCACGCCCGCGATGAACCTGGTGATGTCGGTGCCGTTTCTCACGGTTTCCGGCAGATCCATCTAACCGCGGAGATCGCGGAGAACGCAGAGGAGAGGCTGAGGAACAACGACAAGGACAACGGCAACGGCTAACAACGGGCGCACGCAAAGACGCCAAGAGAGAAACTGAGGGTATGTTGTTGTGTTGTTTTCCCTTTGCGTCTTTGCGTGCGCCCGTTGTTGTTTCTGTTTTGTCTCTCGTCTTTCCTCTGCGTTCTCTGCGTCCTCCGCGGTGAAACGGACCGGCCGGAAGACTACCGAAACAAGGCGGTGCCCACGCGAACGATCGTGGCCCCTTCTTCGACGGCCGCCTCGTAGTCCTGCGTCATGCCCATCGAGAGTTCCGAGAGGGGCCGGGGCAGGGCGGCCTCGCGGTTGACCCGCTCCAGCAACTGCCGCAGGGCCGCAAAGATGGGGCGCACGGTCTCAGGATTCTCGGCCAGCGGCGCCAGGGTCATGAGGCCCACGAGGTCGATGCCCGGCAGGGCGGCCACGGCCCGCGCCAGGGCCGGGGCCTCGGCCGCCGGAACGCCGGCCTTCTGCTCCTCGCCGCTATTAATCTCCAGGAGGCACACGGCCCGTGTGGCACGGCCGGGTCGCCTGGGCGACTCTTCGACTTGCCCGGCCGTGGCTGGTGGCCCGTCGAGCGCTTCCGTCGCCGTGCCGGCGACGGCTAAACATGCGCGGCGGCTGATCTCCTCTGCCAGGTCCAGGCGGTCGATACTGTGGATCATCGCGGCGGCCGGCACGACGTACTTCACCTTGTTCCGCTGGAGTTGGCCGATCATGTGCCAGGCGATGCCCAGCGCCTGCCCTGAGCCTGCCGAAGGGTCCGCCAGCAGGCGCGCGCGGTCGCGGAGTTGCTGCGGCCGGTTCTCGCCGATGTCCTTCTGGCCGGCCTCGGCCAGGATGCGGATGGCGTCCGGATCAACGGCTTTCGTGACGGCCACGAGGCGCACGGCCTGCGGCGGACGGCCGCTGCGGGCCGCGGCGGCGGCGATGCGGCCGCGCACGTCGCGCAGGTTGGCCAGGATGCGCTCGGCCGGAGGTTCCATGCCATCCAGTTTAGCGTCGCCCGCGGCGACTGCAAGGAACACGGCGGAGGATAACGTTTGACCGGCGCCCCTGTTGCCGCGAGAATAACCGTTACGCAAGCGGACTGGGGTACAGGTCGGATCGCACGCGACGAAAGGACGACCCTCATGGCGAAAGCGAGAAAACCCGCGGCGGCGCGGGGCGGCGCCGACCGGCGGCACGTCGAGGCCCTGAAGGCCGAGGTCCTGCGCCGGGCACGCCGGGAGAAGATCCGCTTCATCCGCCTCTGGTTCACGGACCTCCTGGGGAACCTCAAGAGTTTCGCCATCACGCCGGACGAACTGCCGGGCGCGCTGGATGAGGGCATGGGCTTCGACGGCTCGTCCATCCACGGCTTCGCCCGCATCGACGAGAGCGACATGATCGCGCGGCCGGACCCCCTGACCTTCTGCCTGCTGCCGAGCGAGCCGGGCCAGTCGCGCGTCGCCCGCATGTTCTGCGACATCCTGGAGCCCGGCGGCGCCCCCTACCCGGGCGACCCGCGGTACGTGCTGAAGCGTGCCGTGGCCCGCGCGGCCGCAAAGGGCCTCACCATGAACGTGGGGCCCGAGGCGGAGTACTTCTACTTCAAGAACTCCAAGGGCACCGAGACGCTGGATGAGGCCGGCTACTTCGACCTCACGGCCATCGACGTGGCCCACGACCTCAGGAGCAGGACCGTGGAGACGCTGGAGGCGATGGGCATCCCCGTCGAGTACAGCCACCACGAGGTCGCCCCGAGCCAGCACGAAATCGATCTGCGGTACGCCGACGCCCTGACGATGGCCGACCGCCTCATGACCTACCGCCTGGTGGTCAAGGAGGTCGCGATCGCCGGGGGCGTGCACGCCACGTTCATGCCCAAGCCCCTCTTTGGCCAGAACGGCTCGGGGATGCACGTCCACCAGAGCCTCTTTCGGGGCGACCGCAACGCGTTCTACGACCCCAAGGACCCGATGTACCTCTCGCCGGTGGCCCGCGGGTACGTGGCGGGCCTGCTGCACCATGCCCGCGAGATCATCGGCGTTTGCGCGCAGTGGGTGAACTCGTACAAGCGCCTGGTGCCGGGCTACGAGGCGCCGGTGTACATCTGCTGGGCGCGGCGGAACCGCTCGACGATGATCCGCGTGCCGATGTACAAGCCCGGCAAGGAGACGGCCACCCGCATCGAGTTCCGCGCCCCGGACCCGGCGTGCAACCCGTACCTGGCGTTTGCCGTCATGCTGCACGCGGGCCTGGAGGGCATCGAGAGGGGTTACCCGCTGCCCGACCCGGTCGAGAAGGATCTGTACGAAATGTCTCAGGCCGAGCGCGATCGCCTGGGCATCCGGAGCCTGCCGGGCAGCCTCAACGAGGCCATCGGCGAGATGGAAAAAAGCGCCCTGGTGCGCCGCGCGCTGGGCGACCACATCTTCGAGAAGTTCATCGAGAACAAGCGCATCGAGTGGAACGAGTACCGCACGCAGGTCCACGACTATGAATTGAGGAAGTACCTCGGGGTGCTGTAGGAGGGCCGAGGGCCGAGGAGCGAGGGCCGCGCCTGGTTAGCCGGTCGCCTGGGCGACCGCGTGTTGGGCGAGGGCCGACGGCGTCGTCTCATCGGCTGTAGATCCCCGTCAGTTTCCCCTCAGCCAGGACGTGGCCTTTCATGGCTGCCAGCAGGGCCTTCTTGTTGGCGCCGGGCTTCAGATCCAGGGTCTTGTTGAGGGCGTAGAGGGTGAAGTGGTAGTGATGCGTTCCGTGGCCCGGCGGCGGCATGGGACCGTAGTAGCCGACCTTCGGCCAACTGTTCGAGCCCTGGACGGCCCCCGCGACCTCCGGCGGGCTGTCCTTCTTGCTGATCCCCTCCGGCAGCGCCCGCAGGCTGCCCGGGATGTTCCAGATGAGCCAGTGGTCCCACGTGCCGCGAGGGGCGTCGGGGTCATCGCAGATGAGGGCCAGCGTCTGCGCGGCGGCGGGCGGCTCGCCCCAGGCCAGCGGCGGCGAAACGTCCGCGCCTTCGCCCGTGTACTTGGGCGGGATGCGCTCGTTGAGGCCGAAGGCGGAACTCGTCAGCGAGAAGGTCATGACCGGTTCCTCCGTTTCGGTGGCCGCGTTCCTGCAGGCGGCCGGCAGGGATGCCAGGGTTGCGCTGGCAACGGTCAACAGAACCAGGCAGCGCGAGATGCCGGACCTTGGAGCCATGGGTCTCTCCTTGGTTGTCCTGCATCTATCATGCGCCGTGCGGCGGACCGCTGCAAGCGAATTGGGGGATCGCCGCGTACGGCGTCAGTTACGGTTGGGCCGGGGCTTATGTAGCGCGGCCGTACGGCCGCGCGGCCGTGGGCCCGTACGGGCGCTACAATCGGCAAGAGCGGTCGCCACAACCGAAACTAACACATTACATCGCCGCGCCGCGGTCGCGCAGCGCCTTGCAGTGGCCGCCGCGATGCGGGATACTGGTGCGCGGGGCAAGTCCGCAACAGCAAGGAGGCCGGGCCATGGCACTGGCGTCCCTCGGCATGGAAGACTGGGTCCTTCAGCCGTGGTCCGTGTATGCTACCGACGTGGGGCGGATGGTGCTGGCGGCCGGCTGCGGCGCGGTGGTCGGCTGGGAACGCGAGGCCCACGAGAAGGCCGCCGGTCTCCGGACGCACATGCTCCTGGCCCTCGGGGCGTGCCTGTTCGCCCTGGTCGCCCTGCGGGTGCACGAAGACGCGGCCCAGACCGACGTGCTGCGCCTCCTCCAGGGCATGCTGATCGGGACGGGGTTCATCTGCGCCGGGGTGATCTTCCGCGAGTCGGGGTCGGTGCGGGGCCTGACCACCGCCACCGGCCTGTGGGTCATGGGCGCGGTGGGCCTGGCGGTCGGCGTGGGCCAGTACTTCCTGGCGATCCTGGCGACGGTCATCACGTTCGCCGTGATGGAGTACGCCCGCCGCACGAAACACAAATCCCAGGAGCCGGGGGAGCCCCCGGGGCCCGGGGCGCCGTAGCCCGGCCGGCCCTGCCGCTTGAGGCGGCGGCCGCCCGGCGCTTGCTAACGCGGCGCGGGGGTCGGTATAATCCGGGTCACCTGCCGCCGCGCGGCGGCCACGCGAAAGGAGGAACGTCATGGAGGGACTACTGGGGCTGGGCGGTTTTGCGTGTGTTGTGCTCCTTGCGCTCGGCGGCCTCTTCGTTCTGGTGGCCGGGTGGTTTGTTCTTACCTACAACGGCCTCGTGCAACTGAGGAATGCGGTCAAGAACGCCTGGAGCCAGATTGACGTCCAACTGAAGCGCCGCTACGACCTGATTCCGAACCTCGTCGAGACCGTCAAGGGCTACGCCGGCCACGAGAAGGAAACGCTGGAGCGGGTCATCCAGGCCCGCCAGGCCGGCATCGCGGCCTCGACCGTCAAGGACCAGGCGGCCGCGGAGAACCTGATCACCGGGGCCCTCAGGCAACTGTTCGCCCTCTCCGAGGCGTACCCCAACCTGAAGGCCAACGAGAACTTCCTGAAACTCCAGGAAGAACTGGCCTCCACCGAGAACAGGATCGGCTTCGCCCGCCAGTACTACAACGACGCCGTGCAGACGTTCAACACGCGCCAGGAAGTCTTCCCGGCGAACCTGGTGGCCTCGATGCTGGGCTTCCAGCCGGCCGAGTTCTTTGAGATCGAAGCCCCGGGCCAGCGCGAGGCGCCGAAGGTGAAGTTCTGAGATGGCGCAGTTCGAACAACTGACCGCGGCCAACAAACGCAACAGCGTCCTGCTGGTCATCCTGTTCATCCTGTTCATCTGCATCCTGGGCGGGGTGCTGGGGTGGGCGCTGCTGGGCGACCCGTGGGCGGCCGTGCCGAGCATCTTCCTGGCGCTCGTGGTCTCGTCGATTTCGGCGATCATCGGGTACTACGCCGGCCCCAGCGCGGTCCTGGCGATGAGCGGGGCGCGGGCCATCACCAGGGAAGACGATCCGCAACTCTACAACATCGTCGAGGAACTCAGCCTGGCCTCCGGCCTGCCGGTGCCCGCCCTTTATATCATCGACACGCCGGCGATGAACGCCTTCGCCACCGGGCGCGACCCGCAGCACGCCCACGTGGCCGTGACGCGGGGCCTGCGCGAAAAATTGGGCCGCGATGAACTCCAGGGCGTCCTGGCCCACGAACTCTCGCACGTCCAGAACTTCGACATCCGGTTCATGACGCTCATGGCCGTCCTGGTGGGCGTGGTGGTCCTGGTGGCCGACATCGGCACGCGGGCGATCTTCTACGGTGGACGCGGCCGCAGCCGCGGTCGCGGCGGGGGCGGCGGGCTGATTCAACTTGTGATCATCCTCGTCGCCCTCCTGCTGGCCATCCTGGCCCCCATCTTCGCCAAACTCATCCAGTTGGCCGTCTCGCGCCAGCGCGAGTACCTGGCCGACGCCTCCGCGGCCCGCATGACCCGGTACCCCGAAGGCCTCGCGCGGGCCCTGGATGCCCTGGCCGCCGACACCGAGCCGATGGTCGAGGCCAGCCGCGCGACCGCCCACCTCTTCATCGTCCAGCCCATGATGGCCAGCGGCCGCCGGGCCGGCAGCGGCGAGGGCACAAGCATGTGGTCGTCGCACCCGCCCATCCAGGAGCGCATCAGCCGCCTGCGCTCCATCGGAAACATCGAAGGTTGACCCGCGTTCTGTCCGAAAAGACTGGGGGAGCGACGGCCCGCCGGCCAACCGGAACCTGAGGGTGCTCAAGTATTTCGGCTACCTGCTGATTGTCCTGGCGGCGCTGGCCCTGGCGGCCAGCGCCGTGGTCTGCCTGTTCGGCGGCCTGGCCGAGCGGTTCCAGACCGTGGGCTCCGTGCGCCTCGTGGCCTTCGACGACCTGGCCAGCATGCAGAGCGAGAGCCTTCGCCTGGCGGCCATCCTCGAGGACCTGGACTACGGCCGGCCGATACCGAACGCCTGGATGGTTTTCCGGCTCGACGATGGCTGGACCCGGAGCGCCTGGACCGACACGACCGGGATGATGCGGTCCATCCATCGCGGGGCCCTGGGCGCCGGCCGGCACGAGTTCTCGGTGTCGTTTCCGGACACGCACCCGCGGCTGGACATCCGGGCGCGCGGCTCGGTGTGGGTTCTGCCGCCCGGCGCCCGGGTGCTGTGGGTTGACGCGGCGGCGCTGGAAGGCGCGGCCGGCCCCGTGGTGTCGCCCGCCGGCCCGCCTGGGGCGGAGGCCGCCCGGGCCGCCCTGGACGCGCTCAAAACGCTTGCGGCGGGGCGCCAGGCGGTGTACCTTGTTTCGGCCCCGGCCCAGGAGTACGCGCGGGTGCGTCGGGGGCTCCAGGAGATTGCCGTCCCGCCGGGACCCGCTATCTGGGTCGCGCCGGGCGAGGAGGCCCGGCGGCTGGCGCTGGTGAGGCAGGCGGGGCCGAACGTCGACGCGGCCCTGGTCTGTTCGCCGGCCTTGGCCGATGCGGCCGCGAAGTTGAAGGTCAAGGTCTGCCGCGTGCCGCGGGCCGGCCAGTCTGCAGCCGGCGCGGCCGAGGGGGCCGGCGCCTGGGCCGATGTGCCCGGGCAGGTTTCAGGTTGGCGGGGGAGCGACAAACAGTCGGGAGCGAATCCGTGAGGGGCGGGCTTCTTGCGGCGCTGATTCTCCTGGGGGCGACCGTCCTGGCGGCGGGATGCCGGTCGCCCGGCCTGGTGACGTGTCCACCGGCCGGCGCCAAGCGCGAAACGTTCGCCTACAAGCCGCTGAACGTTCCGCGGTCGCAGCCGCGGCCGGCCCGGAGCGAGCCGCCGCCGCTCGTGCTGGAGATGCCTCGCCGGCCGGCGGAGCCGCCCGCCCCGCCGCACGACCCCGCCTGGGAGCCCCAGGCCCCCGAGCGGCCCTGGCGGTGGATCGTCATCCACCACAGCGCCACCGACGTCGGCTCGGCGGCCGCCTTCGACGCCTTTCACCGGGGCGCCCGCCACTGGGACGAACTGGGATACCACTTCGTCATCGGCAACGGCGGCGGCTCGGGCGACGGCGCCGTCGAGGTCGGCAGCCGCTGGCCGAAGCAGAAATGGGGCGCCCACTGCCGCGTCGGAGATAATGAAGAATATAATTATTTCGGCGTAGGCATCTGCCTTGTGGGCAACTTCGACCGGCGCCCGCCGAGCGAGGCCCAGATGGCGTCCCTCGCCCGCCTGGCCGATCACCTCTCGGCCCGGTACAGGATAGACGATGCCCACATCATCGGCCACGGCCAGGTGGGCGACACGCGATGCCCGGGCCGCAGTTTCCCGATGAGCGACCTGCTGGCCCGCGTGCACCGCCTGCGCGCCGCCCGCGAGGCGCTCGCCGGCGCCGGTTGAAGCGCTGCGCCCTTTTCGCTACCATGCCCCCGGTGAACCCGGCAAAACCACATCCCGAAGCGGCCGGCGTGCTGATTGTCGGCGCCGGGCCGGCCGGCCTGATGGCGGCCATCGCGGCGGCCGAGCGCGGGCGGCGCGCGGTGGTGCTCGAGCAACTCCAGCGGCCTGGGGCGAAACTCCTCGCCTCCGGCGGCGGGCGGTGCAACCTCGCCAACACGCTGCCGCCCGCGGAGTTCATGGTCCGTTTCGGTCGCCAGGGCCGGTTCATGCAGCCGGCCCTCGCGGCCATGGATGCGGCCGGCCTGAGGCGGTTCCTCGAGGCCCTCGGCGTTGCCACGCACGCGCCCGACGGCTTCCACGTGTACCCGGTGTCCGATTCGGCCGTCACCGTGCAGAGCGCGCTGTGGCGCCGGGCGCGCGAGTTGGGCGCCGAGGTCCGCCTGGGCGTCCGCGTCGCGGGCCTCTGGATGGAGGCCGGCCGGCTGCGGGGCCTGGAGACCGCCGGCGGGCGGGTGGGCGCGCGGCAGGTCATCGTGGCCACGGGCGGCCGGGGCTACCCCGCCCTCGGCGGCGGCGCCGCGGGGTACGACCTGGCGCGGCAGGCCGGCCACACGGTGGTCGAGCCGACGCCGGCGCTCGTGCCGCTGGTGGTGCGCGAGACGTGGGTTCGCTCGTGCGCGGGCGCCTCGCTCTCCTGCGCCCGCGTCCGCATCGTGGCGGCCGGCGAGCCCCGCGCCGGGGTCGCCGGCGAGGTGCTCTTCACGCACACGGGGATCTCGGGGCCGGTCATCCTGGACCTCTCGGGCGACGTGGCGGTGCTCCTGCGCAAGCAGGAGTCGGTGCCGCTCCTGATGGACCTGGCGCCGGGGACCACGCCGGCGCACTGGCGGCGCCGCCTGGAGGAATGGCGCGCAAGCGATCCGCGCAAGACCGTCGTGGGCCTGCTGGACCGGCACCTGCCGAGGTCTCTGGCGTCGGCGGTCGCGGCTCTGGCGGGCATCGGGCCGATGGTGCGACCCACGCGGCTCACCGTCCGCTCGCGGGACCTTGTGACGAAACTCCTGACGGCGATCCCCCTGACGGTCACGGGCACCGAGGGCTGGGACCGCGCCATGGTGACGCGCGGCGGGGTGAGCCTGAAGGAAGTGGACCCGCGGACGCTGGCGAGCCGGCGCGCGGCGGGCCTTTCTTTCGCCGGCGAGGTTCTCGACCTCGACGGCCCCAGCGGCGGGTTCAACCTACAGTGGGCGTTCTCGAGCGGACGCCTGGCGGGACGATGTATCTGAGATTTGAGATCCCGAATCTCAGATCGCCACGTACTGAGCCTGTGGACAATGACATGTGGAAAAGCGCCAAATCGCTCGTGCGGCAGTTCAAGCAGGAGATAAAGGTTTGCGCATCGCCCGTGCCGCCCTTGGCCGGGCCTGTCAGGCGCCTGGGATCATTTCTTTCCGCCGAAGATTTTATCCAGCGCGCCGCCGACGCCCTTCTTGGCGGCCTCGCCGGCCTCCTTGACGGACGTGCCGATGCCTTCGACCACTTTGCCCAGGCCGGTGCCGAACTGCTTGAGGTCGGCATCGGGGATGGCGCCCTTGCACTTCTCGACGACGGCGGCCAGGATGGCCGGGACGATCTTCTTGACGAGTTCGCTGATGACGACGCCGCCGGCGGCGTTCTCGGGGGTCACGTCCGCGAGGACGATCTCGGGGACCTTGACGTCGAGCGTGGTCGCGCTGCCGCCGACGGGCAGCACCTGGACGTGGGCGACGACGTTCCTGACGACGATGCGGTTGACCTTGAGTTTCTTGCCGCCCGGCTGCTTGGGCTGGTCCGGCTTCGCCGGGCCCTCCTGCTTCTTGATGTTGTCGAGGAGGGCCGAGATGTTGGTCGAGCCCACCTTCTGTTCCAGGTGGAGGTCCAGGCCGTCGATCTCGAAGCGGGTGACCTCGATGGTGTCTTCCATGAGGCTGCCGGGCCGCAGCGAGACCTCCAGGCGCCGGGTCTTCATCAGGTGCGGCGTCTTGAAGCCCTCGGGGTTGGAGATGGTGATGCCGTCAACGCGGGCCTCGCCCTTGAGGACGCCGAGGCTGACGGAGTCGACCCGCGTATCGACGCCCAGGGCGTAGGTGCCGCCGCGCTCGATGGCCGTCCGGGCGATCGAGTTGATGAAGAACCACCCCGCCACCAGCGCCGCCAGCAGCACGGCGGCGATGACCAGCACGACCTTCAGGCCGATTTTTACCGCGCGGTTCATGGTTTGATCCTCCTTCTGGGCCGGGAGCCGCCCGCCGACGGGGTTTCTTTGCCGGAGCGGCCGCTTCAGGGTAGCCGCCGGCCCCAGAATTACAAGCAAAAGGCGAATGCTTGCACGGCCTTGTCGCCGCGGCTATGATGCGTCGCACCGTTTGCAGGTCGTTACCAGCCCCCTACGGTGTACGTGTTTAGCGCGGTGAGGAAAAGGGGGCTGCACCCGTTTCCGGCCGTTTGGAAACGGGGGCTGTCCCCTTTTCCGTCGCGGCAAAGGGGACAGTCCCCTTTTCGCAGAAGCGCGAAAAGGGTA
>Ga0315289_10006276_pt1 | contig 17480 bp, 20 predicted proteins | sample YL17G11_40_MG_FD_203452 | JGI IMG/M metagenome (GOLD analysis project Ga0315289, IMG submission 203452) | Sediment microbial communities from Yellowstone Lake, YNP, Wyoming, USA - YL17G11_40 | ecosystem: Environmental > Aquatic > Freshwater > Lake > Sediment | place: USA: Wyoming | collected... | reverse complement strand
ACCAGCATGCTGCCCATGAGCGCATCCTTTTTGAGAAGGTTAAAAGTCAGCGGTCACGGCAAGAAATAGAAGTCCAAGGGCTACTTGAGCCGGTAACACTTGAGGTTAATCCTAGGCAAGAAGAAGTTCTGAAAGCAAATTATGAAAACCTGGCTGAATTTGGCTTCTCTATTGAGCCCTTTGGCGATAGAACCTATCTCGTCCGGACGGTGCCCGCGCTACTTTATAATAAGGACTGGATGGGAATGATGAGGGAGTTATTGGACTCCTGGCTTGGCGAGGCTAAAGAAGACTGGATAGAAAATATAGCTATGTCTATTGCCTGCCACAGTGCGGTGAGGAGTGGGCAGATATTGGGTAGTGAGGAAATGCGGGAGTTGGTGCAACAACTGGAAGGTACCGCTAATCCCCGCACCTGTCCCCATGGCAGACCGACCATGATTCACCTCAGCTCCGAGCAGTTGAGAAGGGAGTTTGGCAGAACCTAGCCCCCACCGGGCTTAACGAGGGGAATTTTGGCCGCGCACAGAGGGCAATCTGAAGGGCGGTAAGTTTGAGTTATCGAGCGTAGGCAGCTAAAAAGGGGACCGCCAAAATCGATACTTTGCTCAGAGCGGTCAACCAGTACCCCTATGCCGATTATCTTGCCTCCTTGCCCGTTTACTGCGGCTATGACTTCCCGTATGGAGCTGCCGGTAGTCAGAATATCATCAACGATGAGGACTCGCTCACCTGGGTTGATGGTGAAGCCTCGCCGGAATGCCCTCTCCCCGGTAGGAGTCTTCTCGGCAAATATGCCACGCACCCCTAGTTGTTTTGCCACTTCAAAGGCAAGGATGATACCGCCGGTGGTGGGTCCAGCTACTACCTGAACCTTTTGCTTTTGAAAGTGGGAAGCAATCATGCGGCAAAGTTGCTCGGTATAGTGAGGGTATTGTAAAACTTGAAATTTCTCCCAGTAGATGGGGGAATGCAGTCCAGAAGCAAGCAGAAAGTGCCCCTTAAGTATCGCCCCTGATTTTTGGAAGATTTCCTCTGCATTTATTGTCATCTTGCCCCCTCTTGAGTATGGTACCTATTTTTGTGTGGCCGCCGCCAGTTGCTCCGGTAAAGGGTAGTTGAGAACAAGCCCCCATTCATTTGGTGGCCAGATTGATAGCCAGGCTTTGCCGATTATGTTTTGGTGAGGCACTGTCCAGCCATTATGAGAATCATTGCTGTTATTGCGGTTATCGCCGAGAACAAAGTATTCATTCTCTAATATTTTTTGCTCATGGCTAGTATACCTAGGAGGGTCTTTAATATAAGGTTCATTTAATGGTAAGCCATTGACGTAAACAGCCTCCTCTTTTACCTCTACCGTGTCATCTGGTAAAGCAATGACCCGCTTGATATACTCAGCTTGTGAGTTATTAGGCGGGCGAAATACAATTATGTCACCTCTTTCAGGCTTGTGGAAAAAATAACTAACCTTATCAACTAATAGTCGCTGTCCTTCATGAAGACTGGGCTCCATACTGTTACCAACTATAATGAAACTCTGGACTGTGGCCTGTAATGTGAAGAAAATAACTATGGCAAGTATGATGGTGATTAGAATCTCACGGAGAAAGGCTTTCATATATAGTAAGCTACCTCCTTCAAGGTCTAATCTCAAGTATACCCTATTTCTCTTCTGTTCTTCTAGTGTAAGCATGACTAGTTGAGTCTTCCCAGATAAAGATTTGTGAATTGTATAAACTATTGCTAACTAAAGTTTTGTTTTCCCGTTATAATAGAATGAGGAGGTTAGAAATGAAAAGAAGTTTAATGCTTGTTATTGGTTTAGCACTGGTGGCGATTATTGTTGGGGTGAGTGGGTGCAGCCGGGCTTATTCGCCAGAGGGTGGTTCTACTGGTGCCGGGATAATCCTTAGCCAGCAGAATACGGGCATCTGGGTGACCGGAGAGGGGAAGGTTACCGTAGTCCCTGATGTAGCTATCCTTAACCTGGGTGTTGAAGCTCAAGCAGCTACGGTGGCTGAGGCGCAACGGCAGGCGGCTGAAGCTATGGATGCCGTAATGAAGGAGCTTGATAAGCAAGGAGTTGCCAAGAAAGATATTAAGACCCAGCAGTATAGTATCTACCCCGTAAAAAGGTGGGAAAAGGAGCAGGAGATACTTATTGGCTACCGCGTAACCAATATGTTGACAGCTAAAATTAGAAAGGTGGACAATACCGGAATTATTATTGATGCGGTAGTTAGAGCGGGTGAGGATTATATCAGAATAAATGGTATTAGTTTTATTGTGGATGACCCGGCTAGTTATTATGGGGAAGCCAGGAAGAAAGCGATGGCTGATGCTGCAGCTAAGGCGGAGCAACTAGCTGACCTTGGCGGCGTAAAGCTGGGTAAACCAATCTATATTAATGAATCTGGTGGCTATATTCCTATTATTCGTGAGTATCAGATGAAAGCTGAAGCGGGTCCTGTGCCAGCCCCGACTCCCCCTATAAGTCCGGGAGAAACAGAAATCCGCTTAACAGTTCAAGTGGTATATAGTATTAAGTAATAAACCGGGATACAGTTTAACTAAGTTGCAGAGGTAAGTAGGGGAGCCATGCTTGGCTCTCCTACTCTTTTGGGTTAAGTATAATTGACCGTTGTTGCACTTTTTTAGCAAGGGATGCTAGAATGGCAATAGTATGGATTACATGGAACAGGCACTTTGCCTAGCCAAATTGGCTTTAGGGCACGTTAGCCCTAACCCAGCAGTAGGGGCGGTGGTGGTTAAGAATGATGTAATTGTTGGGCAAGGGTATACACAGCCACCGGGCTCTAGCCATGCTGAGATAGTAGCGTTGCAACAGTCAGGCGAGCAAGCCCGAGATAGTATAATGTATGTGACTCTGGAACCATGCTGCCATTACGGTCGGACTCCCCCATGCACTAAGGCAATAATTGCTGCCGGCATCACCGAAGTTCATCTGGCTATGATTGACCCAAATCCCCTAGTCTGTGGACGAGGAAAAGACGAACTGAGAAAGCATGGTATCAAGATATATACGGGTGAGCATGAGGAGGAGGCTAAAGAGATTAACGAGGCCTATATCAAATTCATTACTACAGATATGCCCTTTGTTACTGCCAAATTCGCTATAAGCCTGGACGGAAAGATTGCTACCAGGAGTGGCGATTCCAAGTGGATTAGCAATGATGATGCGCGGAAGTGTGTTCATAATCTGCGCTACTTTGCTGATGCTGTTATGGCGGGAGTAAATACCGTTCTCATTGATGACCCTCATCTTACCTGCAGATGTGGTGCCAAAGGGGGAACGGCAAGAAAGCAGCCGTTGCGGGTAATTATAGACAGTAAGGGGCGCACGCCATTAACTGCCCGGCTATTTAGTGAACCGGGTAAAACGCTTCTGGCACTGGGCAGGGCGGTTACACCGGAAGAGACGAAAGCCTTCACTCGGGTCGGTGCTGAAGTATTAGAACTACCATCACGGGAAGGAATGGTAGATTTAGAAAACTTATTAAAAGCATTAGGTAAGCGTGGCATTACCAGTGTCTTGGTGGAAGGTGGTGGGACTCTACTAGGTTCCCTGTTTGACCAGGGACTTGTAGATAAAGTTATTGCATTTGTTGCCCCGATTATTATTGGTGGGAAGGAAGCGAAAACTGCCGTTGCTGGTAAAGGGGTTGAAAAGGTGGTAGACTCAGTGAAATTACAGCGCGTTAGGGTGGAAAAGTTTGGTGAAGATTTGATGGTTAGCGGATATGTGGGGGGGTAGGTATGTTTACTGGCATTATAGAAGAAGTTGGTAAGGTTGCTTCAGTGAAATCTGGCAGTCTTGTTGTTGCCGCCAGTAATGTTCTCCAGGGAATGGAGCTCGGCGGAAGTATTGCTGTTAATGGGGCATGTCTGACAGTAACCAGTTTTGATACCAAATCATTTTCTGTTGATATCATGCTGGAGACGCTAAAGCGGACCAATCTTGGATTACTTTCCGTCGGGGACAGGGTTAATCTGGAACGACCCTTAGCTCTGGGGGGACGCTTGGGAGGGCATCTAGTTCAGGGTCATGTAGATGCCACCGGCAGGATAACCTCTATTATATGGGAGGGTGGGGCAATGCTCGTTAGATTTGAAGCCCCGCCTGAAGTAATGCGCTATGCGGTGGAGAAAGGTTTTATTGCTGTCGATGGGGTCAGTCTAACTGTAGTGACCAGGGATACTAGCTCGTTTCAGGTTTCTATCGTTGATTATACACGAAGACACACCACTCTAGGCGAAAGGCATGTGGGTGACCTGGTTAATCTGGAGGCAGATATTATTGCCAAATATGTAGAAAGACTCAGCCAGGCTCGGAGCCCGGGCATAACTGTTGATTTCTTACAGGAGCATGGCTTTCTAGTAAGCTAAATTATTTAACCGGAGGTAAGCGTTGGGGTTATCAACTGTTCCTGAAGTTATTGGGGATATAAAGGCAGGCAAGTTTATCATCATTGTTGATGATGAGGACAGAGAGAACGAAGGCGACTTAGCCCTAGCTGCGGAAAGGGTTACTGCCGAAACTATTAATTTTATGGCAAAGCACGGTAGGGGGCTGATTTGCTTACCGATTATAGGCAAACGGTTAGACGAATTACAAATTCCATTGATGGTGGGGGAGAACACCTCAAAATTTTCTACCGCTTTCACGGTGTCTGTCGAAGCCAAGCATAAAACAACTACCGGTATTTCGGCAGCAGATAGAGCGGAGACGATAAAAGCGGTGCTCGACCCGGCTACCAAGCCTGAGGATTTAGCCCGGCCTGGGCACATGTTCCCCCTCCGTGCTAGAGATGGTGGTGTTCTGGTACGGGCAGGGCATACCGAGGCTATAGTTGACCTGGCTAGGCTGGCTGGTCTTTACCCAGCAGGGGTTATCTGCGAGATTATGAATGAAGATGGCTCTATGGCACGATTACCCCAGCTTGAGGCAATGTCAGAGAAGTTTGGCATTAAGATAATCAGTGTCGCTGACCTTATTGCCTATCGCCGGTGCACTGAAAAGCTGGTTCGCCGGGTAGCTGAGGCCAAATTGCCTACAAAGCATGGCGAGTTCACCGCTATTGCCTACAAGAGTGAGATAGACCCGGATGAACACCTAGCCCTGGTCATGGGGGATATATCTGGAGAAGAGCCGGTATTAGTACGGGTTCACAGCGAATGTATCACTGGCGATGTCTTTGGTAGCCTCCGTTGCGATTGTGGTGAGCAGAATATACTGGCAATGAAAGCTATTGATGAGGAAGGACGAGGTGTTTTGCTATATATGAGGCAGGAGGGACGCGGCATTGGCTTCCATAACAAGATTCGTGCCTATGCTCTTCAAGATAAAGGACTAGACACAGTGGAGGCAAATATATCTTTAGGATTTCCTCCAGACCTGCGGGACTATGGCATAGGTGCCCAAATCTTGGCCGACTTGGGTTTACATAAGATTAGGCTACTCACCAACAACCCCAAAAAGGTAATAGGTTTGGAAGGTTATGGGTTAAAGGTAGTGGAGACGATACCTATTATCACCAAGCCTAATCCTTATAACATTAATTATTTGAAGACAAAACAGAAGAAATTGGGTCATATCCTAAAAGTAAAGGATATTGCTGACGATTAGTTAAAAAAGGAGGAGGTAATGAGCAAGCTTTTTGAAGGTATGTTACTGGGTAAGGGGTTGAAGTTTGGGTTGGTTGTCTCTCGTTTCAATGATTTTATTAGTAAGAGGCTGCTTGAAGGGGCACAGGATGCTTTACTCCGCCACGGGGTCAATGAGGGGGATATAGAGATTGCCTGGACGCCAGGCTCATTTGAAATTCCGTTAATTGCCAAGAAATTAGCTCAGACCAAGAGGTATGATGCGGTTATCTGCCTTGGAGCGGTAATTCGGGGTGGTACACCCCACTTTGAATACGTTGCCTCTGAGGTAACTAAGGGTATTGCTCAAGTGAATTTGGAAACCGGGCTACCTATTATTTATGGTGTAATCACGGCTGATACTCTGGAACAAGCCATTGAGCGAGCGGGAACTAAAGAGGGGAATAGAGGCTTTCAAGCTGCGGTTAGTGCTATCGAAATGGCTAACCTGGTCAAAAGCATAGCTTAATTATCAGAAGGTGATATAGTCTGGTTGCGAGATTAGCGCATTCCCTGAAACACCATGCTATTCAAATGTATTGTATTTGACGCCAGCGGGACAATTTGGGATGACCTTTATGTCGTCTGGCGAGCTAATTCGGCAGCTTACGAGGCTTTAGGTTTTGATGGCTTTAAAACTTTGGAAGAGTTCAGGAGGAAATTTAAGTTGCCTGTTCCAGAGTTCCACAAAGCCAATGGCATACCACCTGAACTCATAAAACAGGTGGATGGAAAATTCCGGGAGTTCTACCCCCAATATGCTTCCCATGTCAGGATTTTCCCCGATGTTGATGATGTGCTCTATCAACTTAAGAGAAAAAATGTATTGCTAGGCATTGCGTCAAATATTCCGACCGTGTTTTTAAGGGAGCATCTGAGGAACTTCAAAATAGAAGGCTACTTCGGTGCTGTTACTGGTCAGGAGGACTGCGATGAGCAGAAACCGTCCCCGAAGCCAATTTTGGTCACTCTAGAGAAGCTGGAGGTAAAGCCATCAGAGGCGGTATATGTTGGTGATATGGAGGAGGACATCATCGCCGGGAAAAGAGCGAATACCTATACGGCGGCGATAAGCAGAAAGGAAAGCTATCACCCACCATGGAGACTAAGGAGGCAGAATCCAGATTATCTTATCTCGGACTTAGGTGAGTTATTGAACTGCTGATTTAGAAAGGAGGCAGTGATGTCTATTTCTTTCTCCGGTAGCGAGCTTATTAATATCGCCATTGGTGTCGAGAAAAGGGGCATTGCCTTCTACGATACTATGGTAAAGTCAACCCGGAATACTGAAGCTCGTAAGGTCTTTCAGTCTCTAACCGATATGGAACGGCAGCATATCCAGATTTTCCAGAACATGCTCGCTGAAGCCGATAAGTACCAAATGCCAGACGCTTATGCCGCGGAATATACTACTTATCTTCAGGCACTGGTGGACAGCGCTGTTTTCACCGATGACTTCATCACTAGCGAGATGGCAACCCGGGTAGGTAGTGATATTGAGGCTATTGAACTAGGCATTAGTGCGGAAAAAGATTCCATACTATTTTACTATGAGATGAAAGAGATAATGCCCAAGCGAGCACAATTGACAGTAAACAAGATACTAGCTGAGGAAAAATCACACCTGAGGCTGCTTTCTGAGTTAAAGAAGAAACTAAAATAGAAGAAGCCGCAATTACCTTCTAATGCTTAATATTTAAATTCAACTTCTTTATTGTGGTCACTCCCTTCAGTGAGGAGACCATACCGGCAACGGTGTTCCTGATGATTTTATTGACGAAGGGATTAATCGGAACCAGGGCATTATTTAGGTTAATTGCGACCTTATCTTCTTGTATCGAAAGCTCCAGGCGTTTTATTTCCCCGGTACCATCCAGCGCCTCCAGTATGCCGCCAATAGTATGGTCAATGAATCCCTGAACAAAGTAGTCTATCTCAATTGGGACATCATTAACCGAAAGAGTTACCTGTCTGGATGCCATTTTGTGCCTCCTTTCTTCTGCTCGATATAGTCTATTAGTGAAGCTTGTCTACCTTTCCAAACGGTTATCTGCTTTGTGCTGTGTTTTGCTTTAATTAAAACCACATAGTGGCATCAGCATCGAGGACCAGGTCGTTCAGTGTGGCAGCTCCTACGACCTTGGCTTCTTTTACAAAGTCTCCCCTGCTGATATTGAGCAACTGGGTACTCTGTTCACACACTAGGAATTTGACCCCGGCGGCCGCTGCTTGATCCATTATTTCCTTCACGGTGGGAAAGTTGCCCTCTTTGACTTTCTCTGCCTCGCCTTTCTTTACCACCGTTATCCCCAGACCCAAGAAGTAAATAGTGGCGTCAATATCCATCGCCTTGGCGGTCATAGCCAGGACGAAAGGCGAATAGAGCCGCTTTGGTGAATCAACCCCGCTTGTCTGAACGTAAAGAATATGCTTCTTCTTAACCATAGTTACCTCCTATCTTTTTTTCAATATGAGAAATCTCATACCTTCATTGGTTTTTTCTATCTCAAGAATTTTCTGCCCGGTTCGCTTAGCCCAGGCTTTGAGGTCCTCTTCTGCAGCAGGGTCATCCGCCAGTACTTCTAGGATTTCTCCAATAGCAAGTTTATCCATTTCCTGCCTGGTCTTTAAAACTGGCACTGGACAGTAGAGACCTATGCAATCCAAGATTTGATGGGCTTGGCTTGTAGACTCAGAATCTACCACGATCCAAACCTCCTACAGTAAGGCGAGTTAGAAGACATATTTTGTTCTTCATCTTTCAGGCTATTTTTGCCCCTGAATCTCGGCCCCGCAATAGGAGCAGACCTTCTTCTCCCGGGGTACAGGCTTTCGGCACTTGGGGCAGTAGAATATGGTTACGCCGCAAGCCTTGCAATAGGGGAAATCTGCTACTATTATCTTCTCATCACAGTAGGGACAGTAAAGGTGTTTTTCCTCTTTTTGCTTTGCCATTATTCCTTCCCTCCCGTTTTCTTTTTGCTCAGGTAATCCTGAATAGCTTTATGCAGAGCTTGGGCGCCAAGATTGGAGCAGTGAAACTTGTTCTTGGGCAGTCCCTCCAGTTCGGTGGCTACTGACTGAGGGGTAATCTTCATCGCTTCCTCCAGTGTCTTGCCCTTAGCCATTTCACTGACCATGCTGGAGACGGCGATTGCCGCTCCGCAACCGAAGGTCTTGAACTTGACATCCTCTAGACGGTTGTCCTTAACCTTAATGTAGAAGGTCATCATGTCCCCGCATACTGGATTACCTTCCTCGCCGATGCCATCAGGATTCTCAATCTCCCCGACATTACGGGGATTCATGAAGTGTTCCATTACCTTTTCGCTATAAACCGGCATACTACTTGCCTCCTTTGCCTAATTTGGTGAACTTGGAATAAAGCGGTGACATCTGCCGCAGCCTATCTACAATAGGGGGCAGCACTTCCAGTACATAGTCCATATCCTCAGCAGTATTATCTATACCTATGGTGAAGAGGATAGAACCCTGAGCCAGCTCATGTGGTATTCCCATGGCAATGAGCACGTGTGAGGCTTTAAGAGCCCTTGAGGTGCAGGCTGAGCCACTGGAAGCAGCTACGCCTTTAGCAGTTAATAACATAAGCATGGATTCGCCCTCAATAAACTCCACGCAGAAGCTGGCGTTTCCGGGAAGGCGATTCTGAGGATGACCGGTGACTACAACATGTTCAATCTTACTTGGCAGCTCGTTAAGTAAGCGGTCACGGAGGGGGATGAGATTCTCTATTCGGGTGGTCATAGCACTCTTAGCCAGTTCCGCAGCCTTACCCAGTCCGACAATAGCCGGGATATTTTCGGTGCCGGCACGCCGTCCTCCCTCCTGCACCCCACCATCAAGGAGAGGCATAATGCGTACCCCTCTCCTCACCCAGAGAGCACCTACTCCTTTTGGTCCGTAGAACTGGTTTCCTGCCAGGCTCAAAGCATCCACTCCCAGTTCTTTTACATCAACGGGAATTGTCCCCGCAGTAGCTACAGCATCAGTGTGGAAGATTATATTACTCTCCTTGGTTATCTTGGCAATTTCTTTTATCGGCTCTATGGTGCCTATCTCGCCATTGGCGTGCATAATAGATACCAGCACGGTGTCTTTTCTTAAGCTTTTTCGCACATCCTCGGGGTCAACTACGCCATACTTATCTACTGGAACCAGGCTCAACTCAAAGCCCCATTTCTCCAAAGTTCTTGCTGAGTAGAGCACTGAGAAGTGCTCAATAGCTGAGACTACCACATGCTTACCCTTGTCTTGTCTCGCCAGTGCCAGTCCCTTAATAGCGAAATTGTTGCTTTCCGTTCCGCTGCCAGTGAAGATTATCTCCTCGGCACTGGCTCCAATAAGCTGAGCCACCTGGGCTCGGGCAGCTTCCATTGCCTCCCGAGGAGCATCACCCCAGTCATGGAGTGAGGATGGGTTACCAAAAACCTCATCAAGGTAGGGGAGCATTGCCTCACGAACTTCGGGGAGAAGGGGAGTGGTTGCTGCGTTATCTAAATATACCTTCCTCACATCGGCACCTCCTGGTTATACATAGGGATATAACTGGTTTCCTTTGTCATCCTCAACGATGATAGCGTTCTGGGGGCAGCTTTCAGCAGCCTCGAGCAGAGTCTTGTCATCTACGGAAGAAGGGTCAAGAACTACGGCTTTGTTCTCTGCATCAAGTTTGAAGACAGTTGGCGCGAAAACCACGCAGTTGCCTATGCCAATACACAGATTTCTATCTATTTTTACCTTCATCTTTCCCCAACAGCCCGTATTTATAGTATCTTTAATTCAATTCTATCACACATTTTTTGGACTTACCAGAAAAGTTGCTGGCGCTGCCAAAATCGGATAATATGACTTTAGGATTAAAGTCTATGAAATCTGAGAGGGCTCATATCCATGTAACCGGGATGACCTGCACTACCTGTGCGGCTACCATTGAGAAGGGTTTGGCTGAGACACCCGGGGTGGGGCAAGCCATGGTGAATTTCGCCTCTGAGAAAGCTTCTATAGAATATGACCCCTCCAAGGTAAGTCTCGCCAGGATTAAGAATACTATCTCTGAACTAGGCTATGGTATAGCCGCTAAGAAATCTATCTTCCCGGTGGGTGGGATGACCTGTGCCTCCTGCGTTGCCCGGGTAGAGCAGGCTCTACTAAGTGTGCCTGGGGTAATTTCCGCCAATGTCAATTTGGCTTCGGAGAAGGCTACTGTAGAGTATATCGAGGGTACAGAAATAGCTGACCTGCGGCGGGCAGTAAAAGAAGCCGGCTATGAACTGGGTTCAGAAGCGGAGACCTTGGAAGATGTTACCACTGCCTCCCAGCGGGAAATTCGAAACATAAGAAACAGGTTTATCTTGGCAGCTGTCCTTGGATTTTCAATCATGGCTCTGATGTGGACTCCATCCTTCTTTGGGAAACCATATTTACTATGGGCTCTGGCGACGCCGGTGCAGTTCTGGGCAGGCTTGCGGTTCTACCGAGGGGCATGGGGGGCACTTAAGCATAGAACCGCTGATATGAATACCCTGATTGCTGTGGGAACATCTGCCGCCTACCTTTATAGCGTAGTAGCGGTTCTCTTCCCTGGGCTTTTTGCCGCTGGTGGACTGATGCCTGATTACTATTTTGACACCTCAGCCATGATTATTACCTTAATCCTTCTTGGCCGTTTTCTGGAGGCACGAGCTAAAGGGCAGACCTCGGAGGCGATAAAAAAGCTCATTGGTCTACAGCCGAAGACGGCTCTGGTTATCCGTGACGGTAAGGAGATGGAAATTCCTGTTGAAGATGTTAAGGTAGGAGACCTTGTTCGGGTGCGGCCGGGTGAGCGGGTGCCTGTGGATGGCGTTATTCGCGAAGGGTATTCCAGTATTGATGAGTCTATGATAACTGGCGAGAGTATTCCTGTGGAGAAAAAAGCGGGTGATGAGGTTATTGGTGCCTCTATTAACAAGACAGGCAGCTTTCAATTTGAAGCGACCAAGGTAGGCAAGGATACCACCCTGGCTCAGATTATCCGGCTGGTGGAGGAAGCACAGGGAAGCAAGGCTCCTATCCAGCGTCTGGCTGATGTTATTGCCAGCTACTTTGTGCCGGTAGTAATTGGTGTTGCTGTCGTTACATTTATAATCTGGTATTTCGTGGGACCAGCTCCATCCCTGACCTTTGCCTTCCTTAACTTTGTTGCCGTGCTTATTATCGCTTGTCCCTGCGCTCTAGGGCTGGCGACCCCAACTGCGATTATGGTGGGTACGGGTAAAGGAGCTGAGCATGGCGTTCTCATCAGGAGTGCTGAGGCACTGGAGAGGTCTCAGCAGATAAATACCGTGCTGCTGGATAAGACGGGCACCTTAACCCGAGGCGAACCCAAAGTGACGGATATAATCGCTATTTCTCCATATTCGCAAGAAGAGGTTCTCTGGCTGGCAGCCTCTGCCGAACATGGCTCGGAACATCCACTCGGTGAGGCTATAGTTAAGGCTGCTTCGGAGAAGAAGCTGGAGCTATCTCCAGCCTCAGAATTTAATGCTATCCCCGGACACGGTGTCGAGGCTTTGGTGGAAGACAAGAGGCTTCTCTTGGGTAACCTTAGATTGATAAGGGAAAGGGGACTTCCTCTGAATGGGCTTGAGGGGGAAGCCGGGCGTTTGTGGGCAAAAGGCAGGACGGTGATGTTTTTGGGCATAGATAACAAGGTAGTGGGAATCATCGCTTTAGCTGATACCCTGAAGCCCAACGCTAGAGAGGCGCTGGAAGAGCTACACAAGATGGGAATCGAGGCGGTGATGCTCACCGGAGACAATCGTCGCACCGCTGAGGCTATTGCCCAAGAGGTGGGCATCGACCGTGTCCTGGCTGAGGTACTCCCTGAAAATAAAGCTCAGGAGGTCAAGAGGCTGCAAGAGGAGGGAAGGGTGGTGGCAATGGTCGGTGATGGAATTAACGATGCCCCGGCTCTAGCTCAGGCGGATGTGGGTATTGCCATTGGCACGGGTACTGATGTCGCCATCGAAACGGGGGACATTACGCTGATTAGTGGTGATTTGGGGGGGATTGTAACTGCCATATCACTGAGCAAGCGTACCATGACAACGATTAAGCAGAACCTCTTCTGGGCTTTTGCCTATAATACTGCTCTCATACCGGTGGCGGCGGGGATTTTATATCTTGCCTTCGGGCATGCTGGTGTTCCCGCAGGGCTTCACTTTATTCTGGGTAACTACGGATTTCTGAATCCTATTCTAGCGGCGGCAGCTATGGCAGCTAGCTCGATAACGGTGGTAACTAACTCGCTGCGCTTAAGAAGTTTTAGGCCAGCTAAATTTGCTATCTAAAAGATTTATTTATTAACCTCACCCCCTTTATCCCCTTCCCTTATTAAGGGAAGGGGGCTAGGGGGATAGGTAGCTAAATAGTCTGGTTAATTAAAGGAGGTGCCTCGATGGCTATTGACCCGGTGTGCAAGATGAAAGTAGAGGAGAGCAAGGCAGCAGCTACATCTGAGTACAAAGGCAAGAAATACTATTTCTGTGCTGTTGGTTGTAAGAAAGCTTTCGACCAGAACCCAGAGAAATATCTAGCCGGAGAAAAGAAATAGGGCATGAATTGATGAGCTACTTTGCCAGTCTTTGCAGGTAGCGGTGGGCCTGAAGGGCTGCTTTTGCCCCTTCACCAGCGGCAACGAGAATTTGTTTTTCGGGTACATTAGTCACATCCCCAGCGGCATAAAGCCCGGGCATTGAGGTTTCACAAGCGCAGTTGACAACTACTTCACCCAACTTGTTAAGCTCAATGAGTCCTTTTACTGGATCGGAGTTAGGCACCATGCCAATTTCAATGAAAACTCCGGTAACATCCAGCTGTTTCCTCTCGCCACTTTTCAGGTCTTTTATCTGCATTCCCTCAACCAAATCTTGCCCCTCAATTTTTTCTGTTTGATATTCGGTAAAGATGCTGAGGTTTTTGGCATCTGATAGCTTATCGATAAGAATGGGGTCGCCAGTTAGGGGGGTGATTGAAACTAGGTCTACATGCTCAGCAATCTTCACCATATCCAGCGTTGCTTCCAGTGCTGAGTTACCTCCTCCCACCACTGCCACCCTCTGCCCAGAGAAAACAGGCCCATCACAGATAGAACAATAGGTTACCCCCCTCCCGGCTAATTCAAGTTCCCCCGGCACATTAAGCATTCTCGGTCTCTTTCCAGTGGCAAAGATTACCGTTTTTGCCTGGTATCTATCGCCGGTCTCAGTTGTAGCTTCAAATCCGTCTTCAATCTTTTCCAGCCGGGACACTTTGTAGCCAATCTTCTGGTCGATAGGAAACTGGCTCACCTGGGTATGGAATTTGTTTATTAACTCCGGCCCTTCAATAAACTGATAGCCAAGATAATTCTCAACACCCCAAGTCCTATTTATTTGTCCGCCAATATCACCGCTAACTAGTAAAGTTTTAAGCCGCTTGCGAGCTGCATATACACTAGCGGCAAGCCCAGCCGGACCACTACCTATTATCATTAAATCATACATAGTTACCCCCTGTTATTGCTCAGTAGGGAGATTATTATGATAGCAGTTTGTCTAAAAGTGCCTGGTTGAAACCCACGACAACTTCCCTGTCAATAGTGATAACAGGTACGCCCATTTGTCCTGACTTCTGTATCATCTCTTTGGCTTTATCCTTGTCTTGAGCCACGTTGTGTTCGATGTAAGAAATACCTTTTTGCGAAAGATACTCCTTCGCCCTATGACAGTACGGTCAGGTAGGGGTAATATAGATGACCACTTTCTTTTCAGCCATTTTCCATCTCCAATTCAGAATGACTGGGAGCTTGCAATTTAGTAATAAAAGCTTATACACGCGGCTAGAAAATGTCAAGAATTCTTGCGAACCCAAAAATCAGTGATTGAGGCGCTGTTAACAGTCATAAGCTAGTTCATCCCAGAGGATATCTTTTAGTTCAAATACCGGCCCATCTTGGCATACCTGCTTGAGTCCATTTTTTGTCTTCAGTGTGCACCCATAGCAGACCCCACGTCCACACCCCATCACCACCTCCAGGGAGACTTGAACTGGTTTATTTTCTAATTGGGGATATTTAGTTGCCATATCCCGATACATTGGCACCGGCCCACAGGCGAAGATTTGGTCTGCCCGGTCAATAAAGTCAGGCACAAGGTCGGTTACCATGCCCTTGTGCCCGGCTGTTCCATCCTCGGTAGCAATAGTAAGCTTAATTTCGGGTGGCAGAAGGTGCCGGGGATAAAGCTGGGTGGCGGTGGATGCTCCCAAGAGCAGTGTGACCGAATACTCTTGATTTAGAGCTTCCTGAGCTAGAAAACGTAGTGGCGCGATACCAATACCCCCCGCCACTAATAGCAGGTTGTGTGAAGTGGGGTGAATGGAATAGCCATTACCCAGTGGTCCAAGCAGGTCTATGTTATCGCCAGCCTTGCGCTGGGATAGCCAGTGTGTGCCTTTACCATCTTCCCACACAGCAAAGAATAGAGCAATATCTCCCTCGCCACTTACTTGGTGGATACTAAATGGGCGTGGTAAAATGCATTCTCTTCCACAGCGTACCATGACAAATTGGCCCGGCTTAGCTTCTAAAGCTATCTCATGGCATTCCAACCACATAAGCCGGGCACCCAGGAATTTTCGGTGTCTATGAACCCAATGTTCGCCCCAAAGTTGCTCGTTAGATATTACGGTAGCAGAAATTTGCCTCAAGCAGGCTCCTTTCGACGGTATTCTGGTAAGGGTTTAGCACTGTAAACCTGGCTACCATTGAGAAGTGCCTCTACTACAGCTCGAGCCGTATCCAGGGAAGTAAAGCAAGGAATACGTTTCTCAACAGCAGCACGGCGAATTTGGAAGCCGTCTCTGAGTGGGATACGACCTCCAGAGGTGGTATTGATAACACCACTTACTGTCCCATCATTGATAACATCAACAACATTGGGATGCCCCTCGCTTAATTTCTTGCTAATCAGCGTTACCGGGAGTCCGATTGCCTCAATCATAGCTGCCGTGCCTTCTGTAGCATAGAGTTTATATCCTACTGACAGGAATTTTCTGATTATGGGTAGTGATTCAGGTTTATCCCTGTCGGCGATACTTAAGAGTATAGCCCCCTGCGGCGGCAGCATTAGCCCGGCAGCTAGAAGTGCCTTGGCTAAAGCAGCATCAAAGGTATAGTCGATTCCCATTACTTCTCCTGTGGACTTCATCTCAGGACCCAGGTAGGTATCAACACCAGGTAGCTTGGACATAGAAAAAACCGGCGCTTTGATGCCTACAAGTTTTTGCTTCCTGAATAGTCCGGTGCCATAGCCCTGCTCCTTGAGGCTCTTACCCAACATAACCTTGGTGGCTACATTTACCATTGGTACGCCGGTGACCTTGGAGATAAACGGAATAGTGCGGCTGGCCCGTGGGTTTACTTCAAATACATAGACTGTCGACGAACCACTGTCACTAGCTGGCATAATAACATACTGGACGTTCATTAGACCTTTAATTTTGAGCGCCAGACCAATCCGGATAGCGTAATCAACAATTTTATCTGTCTCTTGTTGCGTCAGATTTATCCCGGGGTAAACAGTCATGGCATCGCCGCTATGCACTCCCGCTCGCTCAATGTGCTCCATTATTCCCGGAATGAACACATCCTCCCCATCCCCTATGGCATCAACCTCTACTTCCTTGCCCTGCATGTATTTATCAATGAGGACGGGATGCTTGGTATCTAGCTCTATCGCTAGGCCCATATAACGGACAAGTTCGTTGGCGTTATGCACTATCTCCATTGCTCTGCCGCCAAGGACATAGCTGGGACGAATCAGCACAGGATAACCAATGAGCTTAGCCACGTTGAGGGCTTCATCTACAGAGGTTACCCCTGCCCCTGGTGGTTGGGGGACACCCAATTGACTGAGAAAGTTCTCAAATCGGCGCCGGTCACTTGCCAGGTCAATGGCATCAGCGCTTGAGCCAAGGAGAGGCATGCCGAGACGGGATAGGGGTTGAGATAGATTGATGGCTGTCTGACCACCGAATTGGACGATAGAGGGTGGGGGAGTATCACTGTTTTGCCCCTTTTCATTTTCCAGAATATCACGAAGGCTTTCCTCATCCAAGGCTTCAAAGTAGAGACGGTCGCTGGTATCAAAGTCGGTGGATACTGTTTCCGGGTTGGAGTTTACCATGATGCTCTTACAGCCAGATTCCTGTAGCGCCCAGGCAGAGTGGACGCTGCAATAGTCAAATTCAATGCCCTGCCCAATGCGGATAGGCCCACTGCCAATGACCACAGCCTTATTTTCATGGATAGGCTCTGCCTCATTTTCTTCTTCATAGGTGCTGTAGAAATAAGGGGTGCCAGCATCAAACTCGGCAGCGCAGGTATCCACCATCTTATAAACTGGACGAATATTCCAGTTATGACGCTGTTGTCTGACCTGCTCCGGGAGTCGGTCAGCTAGGGTTCCAATCTGCTCATCGGAAAATCCAAGTCGCTTTGCCTGCCACAGCAAGTCTGGCGTCAGTGTCTGGGAGAGGAGCTTTTTTTCCATATCTACAATGTTCTGGAGTTTGGTAATAAACCACAGGTCAATTTTGGTATATTCTGAGATAGCCTCAGGGGCTATCCCTCTTCTCAGGGCAGCCATTATCGCCCATAATCTCAGGTCGTTAGGCTGTAACGGGTAGGAACTTATGTCCGTTCCCTTCCACTTCGGGTCTTCCCAGAGTAGCGACTTTCTGCCAAACTCGAGGGAGCGCACTGCCTTCTG
>Ga0315289_10006274_pt1 | contig 17487 bp, 13 predicted proteins | sample YL17G11_40_MG_FD_203452 | JGI IMG/M metagenome (GOLD analysis project Ga0315289, IMG submission 203452) | Sediment microbial communities from Yellowstone Lake, YNP, Wyoming, USA - YL17G11_40 | ecosystem: Environmental > Aquatic > Freshwater > Lake > Sediment | place: USA: Wyoming | collected... | reverse complement strand
GTCATTGTTGTTTGCCGTCGCCTTTCCCCCGGTCCCCGCCGTTCTCTGCGTTCTCTGCGGTGAGATCCCCTGCGATTCCTAGTCAGCCGACTCCTCGTGGCCGGGGATGATGACGCGGCAGCCACGGCTTCGACTGGGACTAGGCGCGGGCGTCCGGGGCCCAGTCGGCGCGGATTTCGCTTGCAGCGGCGCTCGCAGCGCAGTACGGGTGAGCGACAGGCACGGGGCCGACTTCGGAAAAAACGGTGGTCGCCGCGTGTCCACCGGTCCCGGAACCCATGAGAAAAGGAGCCGATCATGACGCAGATGCCCTCGCCGTCGGCCGGAACGCAGCCGCCCGCCCCAAGTGGCCAACCGAAGCCGGCGGGCCTGGCCATCGCCAGCCTGGTGTGCGGCATCGCGGGGTTCCCGATGATCTTCGCCTGCTTCTCGGGGATCGCCGTGGGCATCGTTGGCGCCGTGCTCGGGCACATCGCCCTAAAGAAAATCCGCGCGTCGAGCGGAACCTTGGGCGGTGAGGGCATGGCCAAGGCCGGGATGATCTGCGGCTACATTTCGGCGGGCCTGGGCGTGTTGATCCTCATCATCTACATCGCGGTGATCGGCATCGCAATCTCCCAGGGCCAGATGGACTCCTCGTACTAGGCGCGGGATGTCATCCGCTGACGCGGGGCGGCGCACGACGTTTTCAGCCGCGCGCGGGGTTCGCCGTCCCCCGCGCGCGGTTTTGTTTGCGCACAGCGGGGCAAGGTAGGGAACGTGACCGCCCGCTTCCGCGGGCGGCTCGCACGACGTCGCGCCTTGGTCATTGTTGTTTGCCGTCGCCTTTCCCCCGGTCCCCGCCGTTCTCTGCGTTCTCTGCGGTGAGATCCCCTGCGATTCCTAGTCAGCCGACTCCTCGTGGCCGGGGATGATGACGCGGCAGTGAGGCAGGGCGCGAAGGAACATCTGGCCGTAGCGGCGCCGCAGGATCCGAGAGTCCAGGACCACCACCATCCCCTCGTCGTCCTTCGTGCGGATGAGCCGGCCGAACCCCTGCTTAAACCTCAGGACCGCCTCGGGCAACTGGTACTCGTTGAACGCGTCGCCGCCCGCGGCGCGGATGGCCTCGATGCGTGCGGCCACGACGGGGCGGTCGGGGACGGCGAACGGCAGGCGCGCGATGATGACGTTCGAGAGGGCCGCCCCGGGGACGTCCACGCCCTGCCAGAACGTCGCCGTGCCGAAAAGGACCGAGTGGGTGTCGCGGCGAAACTCCTCCAGCATCTTTCCGCGGGGTAGCCCTTCGCCCTGGACCAGCAGCCGCCAACCGCGCTTCCCGAGATGCGCCCGCAGCGCCTCGGCCGCGCGAGAGAGCATCTCGTAGGACGTAAAGAGGACGAACGCGCGGCCCTGGGAGAGGTCGAGGTACCGCTGGATGGCACGGACGGCGGCGTCGAAGTAGGCGGGGTCGGCCGGTTCCGGCAGGTCGGCCTCCAGATACAGGCGGACCTTCGCTTCATAATCGAACGGCGAGCCGACCCAGAGCGTGTCGCAGTCCTCCAGGCCCAGACGCTGCCGCACATAGGCGAACTCGTCGCGCGGGGCGACCGACAGCGTCGCGCTCGTCAGGACGGCCGAGCGCACCTCCTGCCAGACAAGCAAGTCGAGCATTCCGCCGACGTGGACGGGCGCGGCATGAAGCGAAACGCGAGAAAAGGTGTCAGGAACCTTTTTTCTGGCCGTAAGATACGCCGGCACAAGGGCTTGCGCGCCAGGCAACGTCTCGGAAAAAGGTTCCTGACACCGTTTTCCTGGGGTCTGACCCTCTTTTTTGGCTTCGACCCAGTAAACCGCGCCGGAGCCGGGTGAGTCGGAGGCGTAGGTCTGGCCGACGAAGGCGGCGATCGTCTCGGCGAGCCGTCGGGCGCGGTCGGCGTAGGACGCCAGTTCGTCTGCCGACTCCTCATCGCGGCCCATTTTCTTGGCGAGGGCGACGAGGGCCGAGGCGAGGCGCTGGAGCGCGGGCGAGAGGAAATTGGCGAAAGCGTTCGGCCGCGGGACGCGCCCGCTCGGGGCGCCCTCGCCTTCGATCCACGCGCGGAGCGAGGCGAAGAAGTCGTCCGAGGCGCGGGCGGCGTCGTCGCAAGCGAGCCTGGCGGCTTCGGCGCCCCGTTCGATAGTCGCCAGGAGTCCTCGCGGGCGCCTCCCGCCGGCGCCGGACCAGAGGAGGCCCAGGAGAAACGCGACCTGGCTGGAGGAGACGGCGATGCCGAGTTGGTCGCAGGCGACGGATTCCAGGTTGTGGGCCTCGTCGAAGACCAGGGCGTCGAAGGCCGGAAGGATGCCGGCCGAGCCCGAGGCGCGGATCGCGAGGTCCGAGAAGAACAGGGCGTGGTTGACGACGAGGAGGTCGGCCTGGTGGACGCGCCGGCGTGCGCGCTGGTAGAAGCATCGGCGTTCGTGCAGGCACTTTCGTCCGCGGCAGTTGCCGTGCTCGGCGCACACGCGGTCCCAGACGCGCGGGGCGGGCAGGGGCGCGAGGTCTGAGAGGGAGCCGTCGCCGGTCGCAAGGGCCCACTCTTCGAGGCGCTCGAGTTCGCGGCGTTCGGCGGCGGAGGTAAAGAGCGTGGCGGCAAGTCGGCTGGCGCGTTCGAGGCGGCGGAGGCAGAGGTAGTTGGCGCGGCCCTTGACGAGGACGGCGCGGAACTCCAGGCCGAGCGCCTTCTTGAGGAGCGGGAGGTCCTTCTCGACGAGTTGTTCCTGGAGGCTGATGGTGTAGGTGGAGAGGAGGACGCGGCGTTTTTCGCGCGTCGCGAGGTGGATCGCCGGGACGAGGTAGGCGAAGGACTTGCCGACGCCGGTGCCCGCCTCGGCGATCAGGTGCCGGCCGGCGCGGAAGGCGCGGTCGACGGCCTCGGCCATGGCGATCTGCTCGGGGCGGTGCTCGTAGCCCTTGAGGCTTCGGGCCACCAGGCCGTCGGGGCCGAGGGCGGACGCGATGTCGTCGGGCATGGTGCACTCTCTCAGATGCTAAGCCGCAAGCGGCGAGGCGCGGCGGCTATTGAGCCCTGCACAACTAATGTTCATCGCCAAACAACACGATTTGCGCGGTGGGTCTCCGTACCCACCGCGCCAAAATGGCTCGCAAGGGGTCGAAACAGGCCTTTTTTTGCGGCGGGTGCCCGTTCGACTGCGCTCAGGGTAAACTCCGACCCGCCGCGCAAAGTAGTAAGGCAGCCCCTGAGCATTACTTCTACAGGGCTCAATAAACATGCAAGCGGCGCTACGGCGACGGCGCGATGGTGCCTTCCGCGGGGCTGGAGGCGGAGGCGTAAGGCCGCCGCGGAATGCGCCCCGCGATATACGCTTCTCGTCCGGCCTCGATGGCCAGGCGCATCGCGCGGGCCATCCGGACGGGGTCCCGTGCCTTGGCGACGCCGGTGTTCAGGAGGACGCCGTCGGCCCCGAGTTCCATGGCGATGGCGGTGTCGCTGGCGGTGCCGACGCCGGCGTCGACGATGATGGGGACCTTCGCGCGTTCGATGATGAGGCGGATGTTGGCGGGGTTGAGGATGCCCTGGCCGGAGCCGATGGGCGACCCCAGGGGCATGACGCTGGTGGCGCCGGCATCCTCGAGCCGCCGGGCCATGACGGGATCGTCACTCGTGTAGGCCAGCACCCAGAACTTTTCCTTGATGAGCGTGTCCATCGCCTTAAGCGTTTCGACGGGGTCCGGCAGGAGGGTGTCGGGGTCGGCGAGGACTTCGAGTTTGACCCATTCGGCGCCGAGGGCTTCGCGCGCGAGGCGTGCGGTACGGACGGCATCGTCGGCATTGAAGCAGCCGGCGGTGTTCGGCAGGATGGTATATCGTTTGCGGTCAATATAATCGAGGAGGCTTTCCTTGGACTTGTCGGCGAGGTTGACGCGCCGGACGGCGACGGTGACGACCTGGCATCCGGAGGCCTCGAGGGCCTCGCGCATGAGGGGGAAGGTGTCGTACTTCCCGGTGCCGACGAAGAGGCGGCTCGTGAACTGGTAGGGGCCGAGTGTAAGCACGTCATCCTGAACCATCGCGTTTTCCTTTGCGAGCGCCGCGCCCGCCTTCGCCCTTCGGGCTACGGCGTGGCAAGCAAGCGCGGCGGCGAACTATCCTCCGCCGACGAGGGTGACGATTTCGATCTCGTCGCCGGGGGCGAGGGCGCGGTCGGCGTGGAGGGAGCGCGGAACGATCTCGCGGTTGACCTCGACGGCAACGGGCCCGCCGGCGGTCGAAAGCATCTCGAGCAGGCGCGCGACGGTCGTGCGGTCGGGGACGTCGCGCGCCTCGCCGTTCACGGTGATCCGCATAGGCCGCTTTCCTCCCGGGCCTTGCCCATCCGGGCGATTATAGGGCGGCGGCGTGGGCCAATCAAGCCGCCGGGCAAACGCTTGCGGGCCGCCGGGAATTGCGTTACATATTGGGCCGGCACGGGTTCAATCCGCTGGAAGAGCGTGCGGGAGTAAATCCTTCGATGAAACGACTTCTCGTGATGGGCGTCGCGGCGGTGTTGGCGTGCGCAGGCCTGGCGTCCCGGGCAGCCTCGCCGGAACCCACCCGGACGGAGCTGCTGCGCGAGGCGGAGGCGCGCCTGCGGGTCGAGAAGGATTCCGAGCACCGCCAGGAACTGGCCGACCGGATCGAACGGTACAAGCACGAACTGGGTCCGTACGACGAGAAGGGGGCGGCGCTGCATCCGTCGGCGATGTGGCACGCGACGGCAATCGGGTCGCTGAAGGAGGAGGTCCAGCGTCTGGAGGGGCGGCCGAAACCGACGCCGGCCGGCGCCTTTGCCGCCACCCTGCGGATCCACACGAGACGGATGGCGGCCACGTGCCTCGAGCGAGGCTGGGACTGGGGCGGCGAGAGACCGAGGTTCCAGTTCGACGCGTTCGGGTCGTACCTGGCGAACAACCTCGGGGCGCCGGACGCGCTGGGCGACGCGCTGGCCGTCTGGATCGCCAAGGAAGCGATCCTGACCTCCGGTCCGTCGGGCGAGGCGTTCAAGGCCGCGCTGGCGGACGCCCGGTCGGGGCTGGAGCGGCTGGGGCAGACGGTGGAACACTTCGCGAGCGCCCCCTCCCACCGGGAATCCGAGAGGCGGGCATTGGCGGCGGACCTGGGGAAGTTCGCCCAGGCGCTGGACGCGCTGGGCGAAGCGAAGTCGGCGCTCGAGGCGTTGGAGGCGAAGGTGCCCGGGGGCGGGGCGGGTGCTGCCGGCCGGGAGTCGGCGGCGCCTGAAGCGCCCGCCTCGGCGGTCTCGCCGCCGGGCGAGGCCGACGGGCCCCAGGTGACGGAGGACGACAAGGCGCGGCTGGAGAAGATCCGGCGTCTGGCAGCGGAACTCGAAGGGCCGGTGTGGGCGAAAATCCGGTCGGACCTCGAGCGGTTCGCGACGGTGGCGGAACCGGCCCTCCAGATCCGCCAGGCCCGCGCCAAGGCGCTGGACCTGGTGGAGCACCTGGAACGAGCGGCCCAGTACGCCCAGGAACTGGCGCAGAGCAAGTCGGCGTATCCGGAGTACCTGGATCAGGAGCGCGGTGGGCTGGAGCATGCGCTGCAATTGCTGGGGGAAAAGTCGCGACGCCAGGAGGGGTATGCGAGCATTCGCCGGATGCAGGCGGACGCGCATGCCCGGCGGGTGTTGGACGCGTCGCCGCTCGAGCCGGCCGTCTGCCAGAACGTCCTTCGCGCCTCCGCCGTCCCAAAGGAGACGTTCCTGCAAAAGGGTAGCGAGTACTGGTGGGAGGAGTTTCGTGGGGCCTTAAGCCGGACGATCGCGACGCTGGAGAAGATGCCGGCGTGGTCGTCGGAGACGGTGGCGGGCCGGCTGGTGGGGCAGTACCCGAGTTTTTCGAAGGCGTTCCTGGACGCGGTGGGGCGTGCGGGGGAATCCGCGACGCCGTCCGCCGAGAAACTCCGCAGCGATTTTGTCGCCGCCGCCGGCGCGGGCCGGGATCTGGAGCGGATCGTCTGGGCGAACCGGGCGGTCCAATCGGTGGCCAAGTACGTCCCCTGGCGGGCGGACCCAATGGCGACGGAACTGGGGGCGATGGCGGTGAACTTCCAGGAGGCGAGCCCGGAGAAGCGTCATTACCTGCGGGAGAACATGGACCGTTACATTCAGCCGTTCCGGCCGTTGGCGGATTTTCAGCCGCCCGGCCCGGAGCAGGCGCGGACGGCATCGCGTCTGACGGGCGGGCTGTACCAGCGGGCGGTGACGAAGTTCAGCCAGGATGCATCTATCGGAATCGAGGAGGCGAGCAAGGGGTCGCCTGCGGCGCTGGACACGGCGATGGCGGGGCGGTGGATGTTCGTTTTGCTCCGGCACCGGTGTCTGGCGGAGGCGGAAGGCCTGGCGAAGGCCGACCCGGCGAGCCTGATCCCGTTCTGTGTCCCCCCGAAGCAGTGGGACGCCTTCCTGGCGGCAACGGACAAACAGTTGCGGGGCCTTTTCAGCCAGTACCTCGTGCCGAAGGCCCCCATCCCGGACACCGGATACCTGGCGGACTGGGACACGGTGTATTGCACGGTGGCGGCGGCCCAGCGGATGACGCTCCAGGAGCCGCCCGGCGAGGAGACGGACCTGGACCGGCTCCTGGGGAACCTGTACGGCGTGGCGGACCCGGACGCGTCGGACGCGGCGGTGCTCGGCTGGGCAACGGGATACCACACGACGGAGGCGTCGGTGGCCCTGGTCGGGGGGTTCGGGGGGACGGCCCGCTGGCACCTGGAAGAACTGGGTCGGCTCCTCTGGACGTGGCGGATGAGCCAGCCGTTCACGGCCGAGCAACTCGAAGCCGCGGAACCGAAGGCGGCGAAAGGGGCCGGCTGACGCCTGCCCTGTAGTATGACACTACAGGGCCTGCCGGCGACCCCGAGCCGACGCCCGGAGCCGGGGCCAAAAAGGGGACGGGAGTCTTTTGTGCAGAGCACCCGAAGGGCCGAAGCCCTTCGGCGGGCGAAGGCCCGAAGGGCCGTTCCGGCCCTTCGACAGTACTCAGGGCCGCCCTGAGGAAAGTCGAAGGGCGGCAAAAGACTCCCGTCCCCTTTTTGGCCTTCGATGTTTTTTCTTGACACCTCCCCGGCCGCGCGGTACGAGAGGCGTGCCCTTCCTTGTCCAACGTTCCCCCGAACGAACGCGCCGCGCGTATGTCGACCCAGTAAGGAGGCTTACGATGTATCGTCACATCTTGAATCAGTTGGAGGAAGTGGTTGGAAGCAAGGCCCCCTATGTGTTTGCCATCGGTGGGGCCCTTCTGGTCCTGGCCCTGATCCTGCTCCTCCTGCCGCCGTGGCGGCGGGCGGTCAAGGCGGCGATGGATCGCGGCGGGTGGCGCGGCATCCTGCTGGGGGCGGTCCACGTCATCCTGACGCTCATCATCGGGGCCACCGTCGTCGAGGCATTGCGGGGATCGCTGCTGACGCAGTCGAACGAGTTCGACCAGAGCCACGGCCGCGTCTCGCAGACCAACTACAACGCCGTCCAGACCAACATGGGGCCGCCGCACCAGCAGGGCGAACTGCACGTCGCCCACTTCGTCACCGAGGAGAAGATCATCTTCGAGTACAAGGACGGGCGCAAGGTCCCCCAGGAGGAACTCCAGACGCTCGAAGCCTCCGACACGGGCGACGCCGACGAACCGGAGGCCAAGGAAGCCTTTGCGCCGGCCGCCGGGCCCAAGCCGTCGGACAGCGGCGACAAGGGCGCCGACAGGCCCATCAAACGCAAGATCAAGGTCCGCAAAGAGATTCCGCAGAACACCATCGTCCGGGCCCTCGCGGACATCGAACTGCACCTGAACTACCGCCAGAAGGGCAACGCCTTCTACACCTGCTACGACGACGTCTGGAAACTCGACTACACCGTCAAAAACCGCAGCGACAAAACCACCGAGGCCGAGTTTAAGTTCCCCGCCGGCCAGACCCTGTACAACCAGTTCAGCATCCTGGTGGACGGCAAGGACTGGTCCCAGAACCTCGTCTACAAAGACAGCGCCCAGACCTGGAAGATGACCATGAAACCCGACCAGGAGGTCCGGGTCCAGATTTCGTTTGCCTCGCGCGGCATGGAGCATGTGCGGTACATCCCGGCCCAGATGGCCACCCGCGAGGAGTGCAAGGTCACGATGCGGATCTTCCCCGACAAGGAAAAGGGCAGGCAACGGTTCGTCTGGAAAGAAGACATGAGCCTGCCGATCGGCTCCATGACGCCGCCGACCATCAAGGATTCCCCGGCCGACGGCGAGCCGATGGTCCTGGAATGGGACCTCAAGTCGGCCGCCACCAGCCTCGACATGGGGGTCATCCTGCCTAAGATTCCCCAGCCGGGCTATTACGGGGCCCGGGTGCTGCACGAGGCGCCGTGGGGCCTGATGCTCCTGGTGGCGGCGCTGGTGGTCACATGGATGCTGCTGGGGCGAGAGGTTGACCTGTTCTCGCTCTCACTCCTGTCGGTGGCGTACTACCTCTTTTATACGCTCGTGGCCTACCTGTCTGACCACGTGACCTCGTTCGCCGCGTGCTTCTTCCTGGCGGCCCTGGCCACGCTGGTGCTCGCGGCCCTGTACGTGTGGCTCGGCTGGGGGAGGAACTTCACCTCGCACCAGACGCTGGCGCTGGTGGCCGTCCTGACGATCTACTATCCGCTGGCGGTCATCCTGGATGACTACACCGGCCTGATGGTCCAGGTCCTGTACTGGACCTTGGCGCTGTACGCGGCGATGCTGGCGGTGGCGATGGTCTGGCGGCGTCGGCGGGAAGCGGCGTAGGAAGGCGCTTTCCGAGCGTGGCGCGGCAACAACAGAAGCCCAGGGATTCCAATCCCTGGGCTTCATTGCCTCGCGCGCGGCTGGCGGCGTGGGCCGACCGAAATGGAATTGCGAATCCCCCCTTTGGCCGATATAGTACCCGCTTCGGGTGTCAGGCATGAGGGGCCTATGGCCGGATTTCGCTGGCGCTGGCGGGGGTTCGTGTTCCCCGGCGATCCGGTTTTCGATCCGGAGACGGGCGGCGTGGGTCGCCGCAGCAACCAGACGACCCCCGAGCGGTTTCGGGCGGGATTGGTCGTCAGCCTGGATGGCGTCGGTGGATACAACTGGGGACCCCGGTGGATCCGGCGGGGACTGGACCAGGCGGGGGTCCGATCGGCCATCGTCATCTACGACTGGACGGTCGGCCCGGCCGGGATGTTCCTGGCGGACTTGGTGGCCGAGGAGCGGAACCGCGCGGCGGCCAAGCACCTGGCCGACTGGATTGCGGCCTACGCGCGGGCGATGCCCGGCCGCCCGGTGACGCTCATCGGCCATTCGGGCGGGGCGGCCGTGGCCGTCTGGGCGCTGGAGGCCCTGCCCGAGGACGTTCGGGTCCGCCGGGCGGTGCTCCTCGCGCCGGCGCTCGGGCCGGCGTATAACCTGGGGCCGGCCCTGCGGGCCGTCGAGGACCGCCTGGTTGCGACCTGCTCGTGGGCGGACGCAGGCATGCTGGCCGCCGCGACGACCGTCTTCGGAACGATGGACCGCCGCCATTCGCCGGGCGCCGGGTTCCTGGGCTTTCGGATGCCCGAAAACCTTGCGTCCGACGACTTGAAAGCGTATGAAAAGGTGCGCCAGGTACGCTGGACGCCGAGCCTCGTGCGCCACGGGAACCTGGGCGGGCACATGGGGTGGACGACCGCGCGGTTTGCGCGCGAGTTCCTCGCGCCGATTGTGACGGGAGCCAGCGACCCCGGCGAGCCGATAGCGTCTTTCGAGGGGGCGGCAGCGGGCAAAGGAGAAGCAGGATGAGCCGATGGGGATGGGTCTTCGCGCTGACGGCCCTGACGATGGTCGCCGGAGGCTGCGGCGGCGCGACCTATACGTCGCCGGAACGCTACGAGCGCGGTCTGGTCATCTGCCTGAGCGGCGCGGGCGGCATGATGGGCGAAGTGGACCGCATCCGCGACGGGCTCTCGTCCGGCGGCGTGGACCAGGCGATCGAGGCGTTCGACTGGTCGCGCGGAGAAGTGTTCGGCGACCAGATGGACGTGGCGGAGAACCGCCGACGCGCCATGCAACTGGCCGCACGCGTCGAAACCTACCTCAAGAACCACCCCGGCCAGCCGGTACACCTGATCGGCGTCTCGGCCGGGACGGGCCTCGTGGTCTGGGCGCTGGAGAGCCTCCAGGGCGTCCGGGCGACGGGGGCGGTGCTCATCGCCTCCAGCCTCGACACCCGCTACGACCTCTCGCGCGCCCTGCAGAACGTCAACGGACACATCTACAGTTTTAACAGCGTGGCGGACACGATCCTCAGCCTCGGCGTGACGTTGGCCGGGACGGTGGACCGCAACGGAGGCGTCGGCGGCGGCCTGGTCGGTTTCAGCCCACCGGACGGCGCTTCCGAGGCCACCAAACGCCTCTACCAGGAAAAACTCAAACAGTTCTCGTGGAACCCCGGCGAAGTCCTGCTCGGGCACCTCGGCGACCATCTCGGGGCCACCAACCCGACCTTCGTCCGCGTGCGGATCGCGCCCCTCATCCTCGGCAAGGAGCCCGAGACGGCCGACAAACCCCAAGCGCGGTCCGCAGCGACGGAACCCCGGACCCACGCCTCGCGGCTGACTCGCGACTGGAAAGACCTGCCATGACCGACGGCGCCTCGTCGCATCGCAGCCCCGTGGCCGCACTCGTGTTCGGATGGATCTTCCCCGGCGCGGGCCACGCCTATGCCGGGCAGCGAGGCAAGGCCGTTCTCTTCGGCGTCCTGATCACCGGCCTCCTGGTGGCGGGGTTCGCCATGGGCCGAGGCACCAACCTCCTGCCGAACGAATGGTGGTTCGCCCCGCAGTTGGGCGCCGGCGGGCCGGCCGCCCTCCTCACACCCCTCAGCCAGTATCTCGCCCTCCGCCAGCCCGTCGACTGGGCTTCGCCCGTCCGGGAGATAGGGACGCTCTACACCGCCGTCGCCGGACTCCTGAACCTCCTGGTGATGATGGACGCGTATGTCCTGCTGGCATACCCGGGCGAGAAGCGGGAGCGCGAACTGACCCGCGAAGCCGGAGGCAAGACCGACGATGCTTGAATCCCTCAGCCACTTCTTCCGCAGTCTCGTCAGCCTCCACAATCCGCTCTGGCTCTTCTACCCGCTCCTGGCGGTCATCGCGGTCGTGTACAAAGCGACGAAGTTCGATAAGCCGAAGGACATCGCCCTTTCGTCCATCCACTTCTTTGTGTCGGTCGCCCTGGGCATGCTCGCCCTGGGTCTGGCGTTCTACCTCGTGTCCATTCTCTTCTAGCCGCCGAAAGTCGCCGACCGCTTCCGCGGTCGGCTCACCGCGCGCGCTTTGAGCCGTCGCACCGTGCTTCCGCGCGGGGCTCACATCGTGAGCCGACCGCGGAAGCGGTCGGGCACATTCCCTACCGTGGCACATGCCACGGCGGGGAACGTCGCCGCGTCCTTCCGGCCGCGGCTCACATTGTGATCCGCCGAAGCCCAGGGATTGCAATCCCTGGGCTTCTCACCGCACCCGCTCGACGTACGCGCGGACGCTCTCGCGCCAGTCGGGGAACTGGTGGCCCGCCTCCCGCCGGAGTTTCTCCGTCGACAGGACCGCGCGCGCGGGCCGGCGGGCCTCGCCGGGCCGCTCGCGGCTGGTAATGGGCTCAACGGCGACGTCGAGGCCGGCGGCGCGCACAATCTCCTGGGCAAACTGCCAGCGAGACGCCGCCCCGCGGCCGCAGGCGTGGTACGTCCCGCGCAGGCCCGCCCCCACCATCGCGACGAGCGCTCGCGCGAGATCCTCGTTCCAGGTGGGGCAGCCGACCTGGTCCTGCACGACGCGCAAGTGTTCGCCCGCGCGGGCGCGCGCCAGAATGGCCCGGACGAAGTTCGGCCCGCCGTCGCCGTAGAGCCAGGCCGTGCGCACAATGAGATGGTGCTCGGGGGCCGCCTCGCGGACTCTGGCCTCGCCCTCGGCCTTCGAGCGGGCGTACACGCCGAGCGGGCTCGGCGGGTCCTCTTCGACGTACGGCTCGGTCTTCGTGCCGTCAAAAACGAAGTCCGTGCTTATGTGGACCACGAGCGCGCCGCAGTCGGCCGCCGCGCGGGCGACGGTCCCCGCCGCCTTCACATTCAGAAGCATGACCTCGGCCGGATGCGTCTCGGCACCGTCCACGTCGGTCCAGGCCGCCAGGTGAAAGACCGTCCGCGGCGCGAGGTCCCGGACGGCCGCCTCGACGGCGGCCGCGTCCGTGACGTCGAGGACCCGCCCGGCCGGCCGCCGCTGGCGACTCGACGTGGCGAGCGGCGAGGCCTCCAGGTCCGTCAGCCACAGATCCCCCGCACAAGGGGCCGAGCGCGCGAGCCGCGGACCCAGGGCGTGGCCCAGAAGCCCGCCCGCGCCGGTCACAAGAATCGGATAATGCTCGGGCGCCAGATCGGTCATGTGTTTCACGTTGACAAGTCGCCGGCCAGGAGGTAGCGTACGCCCATCCCCGATTTCAACGTTCTGTTGCTCTGTTGAAAACATCCCTCTCCACCCTCCGGGGGGAGAGGGGAGGGTGAGGGGGGATGACGGAGCGGCCCTATCCCCCTCACCCCACCCTCTCCCACAAGGGGAGAGGGAGAACAAAAACATGTTTTCAACCAAGCAACGTTCTGTCGCAGCCGGTGCGCCGAGCGGAGCCCTCGCGTGGCCTCGTTTCTAAAACACTTTCGACAGGTCAGCGGCCTGACGGTCCTGTCGCGCCTGGCCGGCCTCGCCCGCGACGCCGCCCTCGCCCATGTCCTCGGCGCGGGCCCGGTCATGGACGCCTACGCGATGGCGTTCCGGATGCCCAACCTTCTGAGGCAACTGCTGGGCGAAGGCGCGCTGACGGCCGCCTTCGTCCCCGTCTTCACCGACTACCTCGAGAAGGGCGGACCCAAGGCCGCCGGCCGACTCATGAGCCTCCTCGCCGTCGCGCTCGTCACCGCCCTGGCCGCCATCACCCTCGTCGTCGACGGCGTCCTGCTGGCGCTGCGGTATTTTACCGAAACGGGAACGAAGTGGCATCTGATTTTCGGCCTGGCCGCCGTCCTTTTCCCCTTCGCCATCTTCGTCTGTCTCGTCGCGCTGCTTCAGGCGGCCCTCAACTGCCGGCAGCACTTCACGATGCCGGCGCTGGCGCCGATCCTCCTGAACCTGTTCATCATCGGCGGCGCCGTCGTCGCCGGCCTCTGGGTGTCCGGCGACCCCGCCATGCAGGCCTACGTCATCGCGGGGTTCATCCTGGTGGCGGGGATCGTCGAGATCGCCGTCCAACTGCCCGCCATGCGCCGGGTCGGCCTGGAGTTCCATCCGCTCTGGGACACGCGCGACGCGGGCCTGCGACGAGTCGTCGGTCTGCTGGGCCCCGTCATCCTGGCGGTCGGTGTCATCCAGATCAATGTCTTCATGGATTCGCTGATCGCGAACCTCTTGAGCCCGAACGTGGCCGGCGTCGAGACGTTCCACGTCGGTCCGTGGGAGATCGCGTACCCGATGAAGATCGGGGCGGCGTCGGTGCTCTACTACGGGTCGCTGATCTACCAGTTTCCGCTGGGGGTCTTCGGGATCGCGATGGCGACGGTCATCTTTCCGGTCCTGACGCGCTACGCCGTCCGCCGGGACCTCGTCGGCATGGGCCGGACGGCGTCGCACGCGCTGCGGCTGACCCTGTTCATCGGGGTGCCGTCGGGGCTGGGCATTATCCTCGTGTGCGAGCCGCTCGTGCGGCTGATCTTCAACCACGGGCGGTTCGCGGAGTCGCCCGACGCCGTGGCACGAACCGCGTGGGTCGCCGGCCTGTACGCGTTCGGCATCTGGTCCTACTCGGCCAACCACATCCTCGTCCGGGCGTTCTACGCGATGGAGAACATCCGCACACCGCGGCGCATCGCCATGCTCGCCGCCGGCCTGAACCTCGTCTGCAACCTGATCCTCGTCTGGCCGATGGCCGAGGGGGGCCTGGCGCTTGCGACCGCGCTGTCGGCGGTGTTTCAAACGGTGGTGCTCGCGCGGATCCTCGGCCGGCGGTCAACCAGGCTCGATTGGCGCGGCGTGGCGGCGAGCGCCGCACGCACCCTCCTCGCCACCGCCGTCATGGGCGCCGCTGTCTGGACCGTCATCCAATGGGCTGTCCCGCTCCTGCCCTTGGCCGGCCGAACGCTCTACGCCGTTCAGTGTTTCGGCGGCGTGGCGGTCGGGGCCGTCGCGTTCATCGCCGTCGCCCGCTTCCTCGGGATGACGGAATTGAAGGACCTGTTTTCCCGCGCCGCGCCGGACCCCGACGACGCGCCCCCGCTTGACCCCGGCGCGCCGACACAGTAAAGGAAAGATGCCCCGCGGCCACAGACGCCGCTTGCATGCAAAGTTATGTAGCGCGGGGGTTCATCCCCCGCGCACAAACAGTGCGGGGCACAAGGCCCCGCGCCACAAAGGCATCTTTTCAACAGAACAAAATCCGCTTGCAAAGGACCGACCGTGCCGAGACCGACCTGGGCCGAAGTCAACTTGGGCGCCATCCGCGCGAACCTCGCCGCCCTGCGGACGCTCCTCGCGCCCGGCGTCAAGGTCCTCGGCGTCGTCAAGGCCGACGCGTACGGCCACGGGATGGTCCCGGTCGCGCGGGCGCTGGAGTCGGCCGGCGTGGACATGCTCGGCGTCGTGATGGTCGAGGAGGGCGTGCGGCTGCGGGAGGCGGGCATCGCCCTTCCGATCCTCATGATGGGCTCGATCCCCGAGGACGAGACCGAGGCACTCGTGGCGCACGACCTGGTGGCGACGGTGGCCGATGCGGCCACAGCCGAGGCCATCGACCGCGAAGCCCGCCGCGCGGCCAAGGCCGTCTCCGTCCACCTCAAGGTGGACACGGGGATGAACCGCCTCGGCGTGCGGGCGGAGGAGGCGGTCGGCGTCGCGGAGGCGGTCGCCGGCCTGAAACATCTTCGCCTCGACGGCGTGTACACCCACTTCGCCTGCGCCGAGATGCCCGACCGCGCCGCCACGGAGGAACAATTGCGCCGTTTCGCCGAAGTGCTGCGCACGCTCGGCGAACGGAACCTGAAGCCCCCGATTGTTCACGCGGCGAACACGGCGGCGATCCTCGCCCTCCCGGAGTCCCACTTCGACATGGTCCGGCCTGGGCTCGGGCTCTACGGCATCCTGCCGTGCGAGGGGGCGCCGAAGGCGGTCCGCCTGAAACCCGCGCTTGCCCTCAAGAGCCGCGTCGCCCACCTCAAGCGCGTGCCGCGTGGCGAGGGCGTCTCCTACGGCCACACGTGGCGGGCCCGGCGCGATTCCGTCGTCGGCCTGCTCCCCATCGGCTACGGCGACGGGTATCCGTGGGCGCTGTCGAACAAGGGCCAGGTCCGCGTCGGCGACGGGCCCCACGCGCCCCTCTGCCCCGTCGTCGGACGCGTCTGCATGGACGCTACGCTCGTGGACCTGACGGACGTGCCCGCCCCCCGCGTGGGCCTCGAGGCGACGCTCATCGAGGCCGACGCCCAAAGCCCCATCAACGTCGCCGCCGTCGCGCGTCAGAGCGGCACCATTCCCTACGAAATCCTGACGGGCCTCGCTTCTCGCGTCCCGCGCGTGTACGTCTGAGACGATTGACGGCGAAGGGCTCGCCGGCAGAGGCCGGAGCGCCTCTCAGGGCTTGTTCTTCGGCTGCCTTTTCCGCTTGGTCTTAGAGGTGCGGGCCCGGCTTGCCAGCCACTCCAAGGCGCCGGGGGTGGATTGCCAGGCCCGCCGGCAAGTGTCGGAGCAGTAGGCCGCCTCTTCCTCGCTCCCCAAGGAATAGGTTTCGGACCGGCGATCGTCCCGCTCCTTGGCAAGGAGGCGTTTGGGCACGTGGGGGTTGACCTTTCGGGCGCGGGCCAGCGCTTGCCGGGCGCTCGGCGAGTCGCCGCCCTTTCGGAAAGCCAAGAGCGCCATGCTATAGGCCCGGATGGCGCCGATGTCGCCCCGGTATCCGTTCAAGAGGGCCCGGGCTTCGGCGTCCTTGTTGAGGAGGATCAGCAGAGGAAGCAGCAGGTCGCGCACCCCCTGGTTGTCGTTGGGGTTCAGTCGCAACAGTTCGCGGTAGTTCTGTGCGGCGCCCTCCAGGTCCCCCAGGCCCTCTTGCGCCATTGCCAGCCCCATGAGCGCCCGCATGAATGGCCGGGTCGAAATGAAGCCCCAGAAGTGGCCGACGCCCTCCCGGAACGCTTCCTCGCCGAGTGCTCGCCGGCCGGCCTCGACGCCCTTGGCAAACAGGTCCATCGCCTTACGGGGGGCGGGCGTGCTCTCGGCCAGGAGGACGTAGGCGTCGGCACAATCGGGCGAGACAGCCAGCGCCTCGCGCGCCCGTTTCACCCGCAGACGACCGATCGCATCGAACGCCTCATAGCAAATATCCTGCGCCTCCTCCAACGGCGTCCTCGGCGGGTATTTCGACGCATCGGGAACCTTGCCGAGGAACTCCTTCTCAATAAGCGCGTTGAGTTCGTCAATGTCCTCCGGCTCCTTATCCGCCAGAAACCGGTCCATGAGGGTGTGTGTCTGCTCCAGGGCCCGGCGGTCGGGCATGATCCCCCGCTCGTGAAATTCCTTGCGGCTCGGGGGACGGAGGAGGAACGGCAGGGCAAGGCGGTACTCGACCGGCCCCTCGAGCGCCTGGACCGTCTTCGTCCATCGCCCCGAATCCATTTCGTCTTCGGTGCTGAGGGCCAGGGCACGGGACAGGCCCTCGATGAAGGCCAACGCCTCGGCGCTCGGCCGCCGAAGCCGACCCCGATCGTCATACCGCATGACCATCGGATACGCCCCGTCGCCGGCCACCGGCAGGCCGTGGTCGTCCCACAGGTCGGCGTCCGCCAGTGGACGATCCATCATCTCGCCGAACGTGAACGACCACAGCCCTTCGGGCGGAAGGTCGTCCGGACCCTCCGCCAGCGCCATCGCAAAGTGCTGATCCACCGACCGATACAGCCCCAGGCCGAACTTCTGCCCCCCCGCGCCGAGCACGACCGCGTACTTCATCCCCGCTGGCGGCGGCGGCGACTCAATCTCCAGAAGGTCCTCGTTCGAAAGATGCTGCCAGGGCGCGGCCTCGAAGAACACCTTGGCGGCCTCGGCGAAGGACCGCATCCGCTCGACCGTCACGCCTTTGCCTTCGAGCGGACCGGGCGGCATCGGACCTTCGTGCACATGCTCGGCCAGGTCCTGGAGGACCCGCTCCAGAGCCAGCAGCCGCCCGCAACACTCGACGCGGATGCCCACCTCGGCCAGCAGTCCCGACAGGTGCTCCGCCAGCGCCGGGTTCTTGACCTCCAACTTCCCCGGCCGGTAACCCGCCAGCGCCTCATTGGCGGCGAAGCCTGCGACCGCGTCCAGCGCCATGGCGAAATCGGCGTCCTCCGGCCGGCGCGTTTCCGGACTCATGTGCAGCAGGCCGGTCTGGAGGCTGAGCCACACCGCCGACAC
>Ga0315289_10006273_pt1 | contig 17488 bp, 6 predicted proteins | sample YL17G11_40_MG_FD_203452 | JGI IMG/M metagenome (GOLD analysis project Ga0315289, IMG submission 203452) | Sediment microbial communities from Yellowstone Lake, YNP, Wyoming, USA - YL17G11_40 | ecosystem: Environmental > Aquatic > Freshwater > Lake > Sediment | place: USA: Wyoming | collected... | reverse complement strand
AATACTGGTACCGAGCTCATTCAACCGTCCCGATCAGCTCAACAACTCCAATCACGACTTCAGGTGAACGATATGTCTGGCTCGGGTGGACTGGAACAGGTACCGGAAGCTACAACAGCACTGACAACCCAGCTTCCATAGCCTTGGACGGACCTGTCAACGAGACGGCTACTTGGAGACACGAATATTACTTGCTCGCAGATTCACCCAACGGTTCATGTACGCCCACAAGCGGATGGTTTGAAAGTGGAAAGGCCATCAACGCGTCAACCACCTCGCCAGTCTCAGGGTCAGCCGGCACCCGGTACGTGTGCATCGGGTGGACTGGAACTGGAAGCGTCTCATCTTCTGGAACGGCAACATCCGTAACCTTTACGATAGACAAACCCTCAAGCGTAACGTGGATTTGGAGGACCCAATACCTGTTGGTTGTACACACTGATCCCGCCGGATTAAGTCCGCAACCAAACGTCTCTTCGGTGGGGCCATGGTATGACAACGGTACAGTGCTGTTCTGCACTGCCCAAGAGATAGGTGAAAAAGTGCTTGACCGCTGGAGTGTTGATGGGGCAAACTGGGATCGCGGCATTAACCCGATAACCGTCACTATGGATGGGCCACACGAGGCTATTGCCCACTATGTGGCCGCGCCCGCCTCATGGCAGAGCTTTTTCCGTCCTGAGATACAGGTTATCCTAGGACTTATAGGACTAGCACTCAGTGTCGTTCTAGTTAGAACTGCATGGACCAGAACTCTTAGAAGAAGAGACATTATGAAAGCGCGGGCCGAACCTGGTGCAGTTGAAGTGTCAAAAGTTGTCCTTCCAGGCCGCATTACGACTGGATATGGAGATCTCGACAACTTGTTGCTTGGCGGGATGCCCGAAAATTACGCGGTCATATTGACATCACCTGCATGCGACGAAAGAGACTTACTGATTAAAAGGTTTCTTGAAGCAGGGGCGAAAGAAGGCCAAGTCACGTTTTACGTTACCACAGAGGCGCATGGAATAGGAGCATTAGCGGAAGAATTTCAAGCAAGCTTTTACGTTTTCATATGCAATCCTCGGGCAGACGCAATGATAAAAAGCTTACCTAACGTGTTCAAACTGAGAGGCGTGGAAAACCTTACCGAAATCATCATTGCATTGACCAAAGCTTTTCGCACATTAGACAAGTCGCTGAGTGGCCCGAGGAGAGCTTGCATTGAAATCGTTTCAGACGTTTTGCTGCAGCATCACGCCGTGCAAACCAGAACATGGCTAATTGCCCTCGTTGCAGAGCTAAGATCCTGGGGCTTTACTACTTTGGCCGTGATGAACCCCCAGATGCATTCGTCGGAGGAAGTCCATGCAATTCTAGATCTTTTCGAAGGAGGGATCGACATTTACGAGAAAGAAACCGAAAAAGGTCTGGAAAAATCCCTAAAAGTCAGGAAAATGCATGATCAAGAATATTCGGAAAAAGAAATGCCTCTGAAAAAAGAAAAACTGGAAACGCGAAAGAAAGAGCAGAGCAGCCGAAAGTCTGAGTCTTAGAAATCATTGCACATTAACACATGCTACTTGTGAGGATATGTTAGGTTTTTCAGGTCTACTTTTGCCCAAATAACGGCGTATTTGGAAAGACCTCGAAACCGTTCTGATCTATTGTATATGGCACGAGGCTTGGATTGACCTTAGCTTCTCTCATCTTTTCAACTTGTATCGCTCTCGTTGTACTTCCTCCTGAGAACAGAGTCTGCATCATGATAACCCGTGAGCCAGAAATTCTTCTTCCAAGGCACTTCGTTCAAGGCCCAAGTGCCCCAGTTCGGTAGTTACAAGGCTTGTAACATGTAGATCTGCGCGCGCTTTCGCAAAAATCATTCTTTAATCTTGCCGTCTCTTCCAAAACAAAAAAGAGGGGTTTACGGGTCTGATTCTCCGAAGTGTTTGGCTATTATGGCTAGGTCTGAGCCGTCGACGACGCCGTCGTTGTTCACGTCGCAGTTTGCGTTCCAGATCATTGGCGGCTGCGCTTCCGGCCAGGAGCCGTAACACTTGGCCACTATGGACAGGTCGCTGCCGTCCACTACTCCGTCGGGGACGAAATCCCAAGCATTACCCGTCCCACACAGGTCTCCAACCATCGACACTATGACCCACCTGCCCGTGAAGTTGTTGTCTGCCGTGTCTGTTTCGCCTGGAACAGGCCAAGCATAAGCGCTTATCGTATAGTTGCCCTTAGCAAAGCCAGAAGTATTCCACATGAAGGTTAGGGTTGTGAAGTCTTTGCTTGCTAGACTAATGCTTTGTGTTGCAATGCAGGTCGTGTTGGTGTAAAGCGTGATGTTGAAGGTTTCTGTGAAATCGCCTTTGTTGGTGATCGTGGCGTTTATGCTCATTGAGTAACCTTGTCCAACTACAGTCTTAAGCGGGGTCGCGTTTGTTGTGGCAATATTGTAGGCTTCAGTTATCGCTCTGTTTGTGACGTAGCTGAAAGTTGGCAGCCATCGTTGGATTACTGTTTCTATTTGGCTCGTGTCTGGGTTGAAGAATTGAAAGACGCCTCCTTCCCAAAGTGTGTCTGGTTCTGGTCCGGTTTCGTTTTGCCACGCGCTGTTGTTTGTGTAGATTTCGCACGTTAGAGCGAAGGCGCTTCTGTTGCCGTACATCCAGTCATCCCAAGAACCAGACAGTGTGTACATACCCAAAGCGCTTTGCCCATATGGCGCCCCGACCAATGCTGAAAGGTTTGAGGCAACTTGTCTGAAGATGTTGTCATCAGGTGTTGGGTCCGCTGTATATCCCCATGGGTATCCTATTGACTCGCTACCTGAATGGAAGCTTATTGCGTATCTGAAATCGTTGCTGAGGGCTAAATCTCTCATCGCCTGCGTTTCAGGCTCTGAGAACGGTGCCGGTCCACGGTAATCTTCCGCCCATGGGTAGGGGCTACCGCTGTAGCATGCCGCGTCCCATTCGTATCCATAATTCCTGTTCAGGTCAACGCCTCCAACCCAATCCTCGTTTAGCGACCCATCGCTGTCACTGTCTGTCCCTTCCCATCTGACGAAAACCCATTGATAACCGTCCCACTGAATCAGATCTTCTATGTAGCCGTCGCCATCTACATCTTCCGGTGGGTCTTCGTCTAACAAAGTATCGTTATCTTCATCGAATGGGTGTGCGTTCTTGCGTTGCCATTCGTTCTGCTTGACAGCATTGAAGCCGTCCACGTTCAACGCTGGGATTATGTAGATTTCGCTGTAGTTTAACATGTGGGTTATGGTTTCGTTTGTGCCGAAGTCGGTTGCAGCTTCTACAGCGAAGTATAGGGCTAGTTCTGCACTGATAGGTTCGCGGGCATGATGATAACCAACAAAGAGCACTTTAGGTTTTGGATGGGTGTTGGATTCGTTTGTCAACCTGATGCAGTAAATGTCTTGATTCAGCCAGCTCTTGCCGATGGAGAAAACGTCAACAATGTTTGGGTACGTAATGTTCAAATAGAAGAGTGTGTTGACGATTTCCGAGTAGTCATGGTAGTGTTGCCAATCACGCCAGGGTGTCCATGGACTGACGAGTGGATAGTTGTCTAGATTGTTTCCATCAATGAAGTAGGGATGATCCCATATGCTATCGCTTCCAGGTTGATCCTGGTTTTGTCCGTTTTTCTCATCCACGTCAGTGTAGTCGCTCCAGTAGTTGCCTCCTGAAGGATAGCTGGTGTTCCAATAATTGATAGAGTTCGAGCTGTACACTTGCGATTGCGTGTTTGCAATCAGATCGTTGTGGTAGAATACGTTGTTGTATGAGGATTCCAGGTAGACGCCTGCAGAGACGGCCGGGCTGCCGTTGTGCATGACTTTGTTGCAGTTGAATGTGTTGCCGTCAGCATAGTAGACGCTAATCCCGAACTCCTTGTTGCCTGTGAGGATATTTCTGGTTACAGTGTTGTTTGTGGTCTCTTGAAGCACGATTCCGTCATATTTGCTTGATGAGACGTTGTTGTCTGAGAAAACGTTGTTTCCTAGCGAGAATACTGTTATTCCATAGTCGTTGTGTGTGACTGTGTTGCGGATGATTGTGTTCAGTTCAGATTCGGGGCCGACTTGGATTCCTGTGTAATCGTTAGAATAGACAGAGTTCTCGACAACGGTGGAACTGTTTGTTCCATTTCTCAGCACAATACCCCAAGGATTGTTTGCAACTATGTTGTTGGCGATGACGGTTCCATTAGCGTATTTAGTATACACTCCAAATTTGGTGTTGTACGAAATGTTATTATTCGCAAACGAATCACAGTTCGAGTCGTATATCCAGATTCCTCCGTCGTTGTTTACTAAGTTGTTGTTTTCGATGATAACTTGGTTGGCTCCTGGAACTCCTATCCCTCCGTATCCTCCGGGGTTGATAGCGCCGCTGTTCCTGATGGTGAAGCCCATTATCGTTACGTTGTCTGCGGTTACGAAAACAACGTTTTGATTGCCTCCGCCGTCAATGATTGTTGTGTCTCTGTTTTCTCCTATGAGCGACACGGTCTTGTTTACCTCTACGTTTTCATAATACGTTCCATTCTTTACGTATAAGGTGTCTCCTGGAGTGGCAGCGTTTATGGCTTCTTGTATTGTGTCGAAGTCTGCTGGCCCATCATCATCCACAATCCATGTTCTTGGTTCAGCCTTAACTGGTTGAATGTTAAACGCCACTGCTAACATGCTTGTTAACAGCATTGTGAGCATTATTGCTGAAACTGTCTTCTTCTCCATAAACAGTGTTCTCCCTTCTCCTGTACAACCATAAGTATACACTTCAGGCAATTTAGGTTTTATGGAGGAATCTTCTATGAATGTTCAACCAGTTTCTTTAATCATCTGACAATTGAGTAAGCATTTCATTTTGGGCCCACAAATAGCGCGTGCTTTCGCAAAAATCATTCTTCACTCTTGCTCTCTCTTCTGAAAGAAAAAAAGTGTGGGGTTAGGGGTCTGATTCTCCGAAGTGTTTGGCTATGATGGCCAGGTCTGAACCGTCAACTACGCCGTCGTTGTTCACGTCGCAGTTTACGTTCCAGATCATTGGCGGCTGCGCTCCCGGCCAAGAGCCGTAACACTTGGCCACTATAGACAAGTCGCTGCCGTCAACCACGCCGTCAGGAACAAAATCCCAAGGATTCTCAGAGCCGCCGGTCAAGTCTCCAACCATCGATACTATGACCCACCTGTCCGTGAAGTTGTTGTCTGCCGTGTCTGTTTCGCCTAGAACAGGCCAAGCATAAGCGCTTATTGTATAGTTGCCCTTAGCAAAGCCAGAAGTGTTCCACGTGAACGCCATCGTCGTAGAGTCGCCAGCTGGCAAGGTAACGTTTTCTGATCCTATGATGGTCGTGTTGGCGTAGGCTGTGACGTTAAAGGTTTCTGTGAAGTCGCCCTGGTTTTGGACGGCTACCGTCAAGTTCCCACAATATCCTTGGCATATGACGGCTTTGGCTGACGTCAGATTGGTGACAGCCACGTCGTGAATACCTATGGGCGAGGTTATGACCGCAGATTCTATCACCGCGAAGAACGGTGGCGCGGGTCTCCAGCTGGCAAAGTTGACGAGCATCCAGTTCCCGCCTGGACACGGCGGAAACCACGGCGGGCTTATCTGCGCTACGCTGTAGATGTCCTGTGAAACATATTGCGCGTCGTTATGTGTTACGTAGGGCGGCTCGGGCGGAAGATGCGCGTGTGGAACAGGGATTCGCCCTTCAGGGATGAGGCCTGACTCGAACGCGTCTTGGACAGGGTCGCTCAACGCAAGTTTCATGTCGGCTGAGTCAACTCCTGCTACTGTCACGTAGTGGCCTCCAGGCTCTCTGTACCATGTTCCACCATGCGGGTCGAAGAACCAGTAGCCAACTAGCAGAACCACGTCTTGGCACCTTTCCACTTCCTCTTCGATGAAGAAGAAGTCAGGCTGCATAACAGTGTGCTCGTAGAACATGCCCGTCTGCCCCATATTTTGCATAACGAGACCCAAATCACCCGGGTCGATTACATTATCTGCAACTGGTGGGTAGGTGGTTGAAGCTGGAAAGATGTCCGCACGCAAATCCCAAGGTCCCTGCCAAGGGGTGCTCCCCATTGCTGCGTTCACTATGTTAAAATCTGTTTGGTCCACCATGCCGTCGCCATTGACATCGCCCTGCGGGTTCACACCAGTCCAAGACAGGTAGTGAGCCAGCCCAGCTTCCATGTCATGCACGTCTGTACCAGAGTGTACTATTCCTGTTCTTCTGCCGTCCGTATCCATCAGGTAGGCTAAGTGCTCAATCAGCCATGGCACGTTCAGCGGATCATGATCATCCCATTGTGCATTGTAGGCTTGCACCAGCGGGAATCCATCGTGGATTATCGGCTGTGGCATCGGATTCGGCTCGAACTCAGAGTCAAGCCACCAAAGCGAATTCGCAACAGCTACGGGGCCACAATGACTCCATTGCTGCCCCATGTCTTGCCACATGTATGTTCCCCACTGTCTCTGGTCAAAGTCTGGAACGCCGCTCGGTGCATAGTCTCGTTGTTCAGGTTTCCAGTACCACGGGTTAGCTTGGCTCGGTCTGGTAGGCAATAGAGCTAGCATGTTTACTACAATTGCCAGTATTAGAATCAGCGAAAAAGCATTATAGCTATTCTTTCTTTTCAGATTCTCCATTCTCCTCTAATTTTGATCAGATATATAATGTCTCAATCCTAGCTAATTAAATCTTCTGAAAGAGAGTTCTATATCTAGTAACGGGTGTCAGCAGTCGACTTGTCCTGCGAGAGCAACTTATGAAAGGTTCTCAACTGAATCTTCAGCCCTTTTTCTTTAGATGCCTCTGATACATTTCGACAATCTCTTTTGACGCCGTTGCATCTTCAGGCGCCTTGTCCAACCTGTACTTCCCAGTGAAACAGGGGAACCTTATCGCCAATCCGTTTCCTCTACGAATAGCGTTTGTGGCGCACGTGTGAATTGGGCTGAGCGTCACCTCTGCTCCTATGACCTCCAGCACGACGTTCGGCTCAAACCATACCTCAGCCTCAATGAGCGACTGTACACGCGCGTGTTTACGACCTACCACATGACTCTTTAGCATCTTGGGAAGTTTCCCAAGGTCTTCGTCTGTGAAGCCTGTTCCGCATTTCGTGGCTTCGGTGATGTGGTGCAATGTGGGCGTCTGTTGTTATCGTCTAACCTCGTGGCCTAGGTTACTTGCCACGTTCTTGAGGGTGGGTAGGGCTAAACGTGGCTAACTACGGCGGATATCGTTGAATTTTAACGAAAGAAAGAGGGGGTTAAGGAAGGTAGCCTAGTCCAAAGTTCCTTGCAATCATGACTAGATCTGAGCCGTCGGTCACGCCGTCGTGGTTTATGTCAACATCTGGGTTCCATCTTGGATGTGGTGGAGAGCCCGTATATAGATAGTTAGGTCCGCAGGATCCGAAGGACCATGCTGCTAAGGCTATGTCTGAGCCGTCAACCACCCCGTCGCCGCTCAGGTCACCTAGGATTCTGACCTCTATTTTGCCATCAGTTAAAGTGTTGTCCATAGGGTCATTATCAACGAAAGCTATTGTTGCAACTGCGGCTGTCGTGTAGTTGTGGCAGTATTCCACGCCTGTGGTGTCCCAGGCGAAAATGAGTGTTTGACTTTCTCCAGAGAGTAAGGTTATAATTTGTGTGCCTATTATCTTGTTGGCTGTTATGTTGTAGTAGAGGGTAACCGTCACATTTTCGGCGAAGTCTCCTTTGTTCCAGACTGTGACGTTGATGTGGGCGTTGTATCCTTGGTAGACCCATGTGCGGTCGGAAATAGCATCGGTTACCGCCACATCGTGTTCACCCGGATAGGGCAAGAAAACCATCGTGTTGATGTAGTTAAGGCTAGTTGCATCTTCTGCAAGTATGTGACCTGCCCCATTTGAGATGCCTATCGTAGCTGATATAGGTCCGCCGTTATATCCGTAGTTAAACTGTATTACACCGTCTATGTTCAATATTGCCTCGAAGTTAGCGATAGTGGGTGAGCCGTAAGCGTAAACACCCCACTGGATGCCTACACAGTTGGGAGTCTCCCATATGTAGATGTCGTATGAGACCCAGTCATCCCATGCGGGAGCAATTGCGAATTTATCAGCTAATGCAGTTATGCTATCTCCGCAGCTGGTGTCTGGACCAGTGAATGTTATTAGACCGTTGCTCGAAATGTAAATTGTTCGATAGTTAATTCCATAAAACGGAAAGTCAAAAGGCAAAGTGTACTGCCAGCTCCAGTCGTCTGCATACCAGCCCATGGGTTCTCCGAGGCCAATCCATTCATGCGGAAGGTAAAGTCTTCTGTAGAAGAAGACGCTGGTTTCTTTCGTTACAATGTTATTCGTTACATATTCCTCCCCCATTATAGGCGGAACATATGCTCTTACGTTGTAGTTTCCTGTCTCCGTAGGAGTCCAAAGATAACTAATAGTGCGAGACTCGCCCATCAACAGTTCAGGAATTGTCGCAGAGCTAACCACAGTGCCATTTATCAGCAGATAAAACTCTACATTGGTTTCATTATTCAATCCTTGGTTTTGAACTGTGGCATTTAGCACCGCGGAATTGCCCAACTCAAGAGAACTTGGAGCCTCCAGAGAAACAGCAAGTTCGTGTTCAGGTGGTGGTGCTACATATGTGTAGTCATATTGGGAGTACGTGCCTGTATCTGACCAGAATGCTTGACCAGTGATGCCAACGCCTTGTGGCAAACTGTCTATCTGTGAACCCATGGTTTCTATAAATGCTGTGGTGTAAGTGATGCCATCTCGGCTCCATTGGAAAGTGAACTGATAGCCCGAGCGGATAATCCTGTAATAGAAAGTGTCGAGATATTGAGTTATTGGCAAACTTGTCAGCGCCTTTTGAATACCGTTATCTGTCATGAAAACTTGGTGCCACGCATCCCAAGCCGAGGCAACGACGATTATGGAGTTGTCTTTCCATCCTTGGCCTTGCTCTGGGTCTCCGAAAAACACGTAAGTCACAGCGTTTGGTGCGTTGGCAGACGGGGCACTGTAGGTTACTTTAGTTTCCACTACCCAGTCTGTGCCTTCGAACACCCGGTAGAGATGCATAGAAGGATAATACCAATATGGGGAACTGGGCCCGTTCCATTGGGGTTCCTTGATCCCCCAGCAGGTCATGGTGCCTGGGTAATACCTTAAATATCCAGGGTTATCCGTCAAGGAATAACTTGTCTCCTGCTGATAGGTTGCTTCTGGTGGCGAAGGTGCTGGAATCGCGTACGTCCAAGCCTGCCAGTGCGGATCCAGTGTCGCACTGGAGAAATCTTCTCGGAACGTGTGCTCTATCGTCAACACGTAGACCATCTTAGCTGCGAGGTTGTTTGCGGTGATGGTTTCATCTGGCACTGGAGGAGCATAGGCTGTAATGTTATATGTACCTTCGATAGTTGGGGTCCAAGTATAGCTTACCGTATAAGAAGACCCTGTCAATAACTCTGGAATTACAACTGAATCAACAATAGTATCGTTGATAAGTAGTTGTAGCTCCACGTCGGTTTCGTTATTTGACCCTGAGTTGTTTACTGTTGCGTTCAGAATAGTAGATTGACCCGGCGCAAGGCGAACCGGAGCTTCTAGATACGCTTCTAAGTCATGTTCTGGTCGATGTGGTGCTAAAACTACACTGTTGATGTAGTTGGAGGTCGTTATGTCTTCTGCAAGGATCTCACCAGTACCATTTGAAATGCCCAGAGTCGCTGATATTGGCCCATCATTGTACCCGTAGTTAAACTGAATCACCCCATCTGCACCAAATATAGCCTCAAAGTTGCCTGCAGCCCCTGAGCTAATATGACGAGCATCCCATCTAATGATGACGTGGTTAGAGTCTGGTTGCCAGAAATAAATGTCGTTAGGGGAGTATGTTAACCAGTCGTCCCAAGCCACAGCAATAGCCAACTTGCCAGCTAATCCAGATATGCTGTTACTATAGGTTTGATCTGGAAGGATGAAAGTTATCAAACCATTACTGGAGATGTATATTGTCCTGTAGTAGGTTCCGTAAAATGGGAAGTCAAAGGGCAGAGTGTAAGACCAACTGGCGTCATCTGCATTCCAGCCCATAGGAACGCCGCCACTGATCCACTCGGGCGGAAGATACGTTCTTGCATAAAACGAAACATAAACCATCTTTGTTACGCGGTTGTTTAATGTGACATTCTCTCCAGGCATAAGCGAAGCATATGCAGTTACGTTATAGTTCAAGCCCCCAGCACTTGGAGCCCACAGGTAGCTGAGTATATAAGAACCCCCAGTCAGCAATTCCGGAATCAAGACAAAATCGACTACGGTGCCATTGAGTAGCAGTTGCAATTCTACATGTGTTTCATTATTGAGACCACGATTACTGACAGTTGCATTTAGCACAGTGGATTCGCCTAATCCAAGCGACGTCGGAGCCTCTAAGGTTACGGCGAGGTCATGTTCGGCAGGCGTGTTCACATAAACAATGGCGTTTTCCCACAGTTCAACTACGTCAAGTTTTCCGTCACCATCTTGATCGTAACGAAAGTCGTCTAATGTAAAGCTGAAAAGCACCGTTGGATAGATATTGCCCACAACTATAGCTGCACAGTCCTCTATAGGTGATGTCATAAAACCTGCGATCGGTGTGCCAGTGGTGGCTGCTACGTGGTCTCCATAGTCTACAAAGCCCGGGTATACATAAGAGGTGAGGTCACCTACAGTGTTTGGAAAAGTGAATATTGGGTGCGAAGGAATCCATCGATATACGGGTTCCGGCGACGGCAACATGTCTGAAACCCAACGAACTCCAAGAGTATCCCATAGAGTTGTGGGTTCTGAATGGGATCCATCTATGTCGAATGTGCTCAGAACAAGGAGACCGCCTCTGCGCACGTATTCCTCAAGTTCTGTCCAGAGGTACCCCACTGCGTAGTAGTTGTAGTGGTCGACAATCACTAGATCCCAAGGCTGACTTATCAATGCTGCCCCGAAACCCCAAGGATCGTCAGCGTAATGTGTGTAGTTAATTCCTAGACTGTTCAAAGCAACGATAACATACCTTGAAGAAGGCGCAACAAAGGGGTCATCAGTGTAGACAAGAACATTTTCTACAGTGATCGATAATACCATGACCCCTTTCTTAGCGACGTTGTTTTCTGTAAACTCTTCTCCAGATATAGGCGGCGCGTAAGCCGTGACGTTATACACTCCCTGAACCGTTGGAGTCCATAGATGGCTGAATGTGTAGGAAGAGTCAACCAATAACTCCGTTATAGCCACAGAGTCGACTGGTGCACTATCAATAAATAGCTGTAGCTCAACACCCGTTTCGTTACTTCGTCCTCTATTAAAGACAGTCGCGTTTAGTAGCGTGGGTTCACCCGGGTTAAGGCGTTTTGGAGCCTCCAAAGATACTGCAAGTTCATGTTGCGGCTTTTGATATCGTGACCATGTTATGGCGTTGTAGAGTAGTTGTAAGTGATGGTGATAATATGGTGGAATGACCTCAAGCCACGGAGAAATGTACACTAGGCCTCGGTACACAACTACTGCGCTTTCCTCGTAATGTCCAAGTGCAAGATATTTGCCGCCCACCAATTCGTTTGAGTCCCATCGGCCGTCATAAGAAAGCACGGTTCCGACTTGTGGAAATACCAGCGGGTTTGGGACATTAGCGAAGATTGGATGGGTTTTGTTCACTAGGTGCAGAAGATCCGTTCCCGTTGAACTCCACATGGTTGTTTCGTTTAGTCCAAACAGCGGCGCTAGTTTGTTGTTGTTTGGAACCATGTAGTAAAGCGTTCCGGCCGTGGCTATTAGCCCGTGCCCTTCATGAACATATTGCGTTATTGCTTCAATTTCAGAGTCTGTAAACTGCCAACCTGCATATGGATCGGATGCGCATGAAATAATCAAAACGTCTGCTTCAGTGGCGACTATGTCCTCGTAAGTGATCCCTTCTTTGTTTAGAGTTGTATAGTCAATGTAGACCATTGTGTCGCCAAACAGATACCATTCATTAGTCAGCACTTGCCAATTGGTGATGATGTCGCTATACACATTGCCAGCAGAATGCAACACAGCAGCTTTCACCTGAAATCCGACATAAATAGACTTCGAGAACCCATTGTTTTCCAAGCTCGTTTCGCCAGGCACTGGCACGACGTAAAGTGTGACATTGTATAGTCCCTCAGCTGTTGGATTCCACGCAAGACTGACTGTTGTCGAGTCCCCGCTGGCTAGAAAGTCTATAATTGTAAAGGCTACCATGGTGTCGTTTGCCAGAAGTTGAACTCCAACGTCTGTTTCGTTCTCTTCTCCAAAGTTAAGTATGGTTGCGTTTATGATCCCTGTAGTTCCAGGTTTTACGTAGGGCGGGGTTCTCCATTCATAAGCTACCAGTTCATGGTCTGGGAGAGTCTGTTCAACAGCTTTTCTGGCATTTACTCTTCCGTACCCGCAATATGCGTCGAAGCCTGGGTCTCCCAAGTCGTCAGCAGTATACCGTAGCCGCAGCCTAACCCAATCTCTTGTCTTGCTTGGATATCGGCCCCACACAAGGGCGGCCACGCCTGAAACGTGCGGTGTAGCCATGGAAGTGCCGCTCCAAGACTCATAGCCCCAAGGAACCGTGGAATAAATATCAACGCCAGGCGCCGCAAGTTCAATCCAGTCTCCCCAGTTTGAAAACCAAGCCTTATTGTCATACTGGTCTGTTGCTGCCACAGCGATGACTTCGTCATAGCCTGCGGGATACAACTTCATGTTCGTATTGTCGTTTCCTGCAGCTGCGATCACCAATACTCCAGCATCATAAGCATATTTGACGGCCTCGTGTAGTAGTTCGCTGTCGCCATACCCTCCTAAACTCATGCTAATTATGTCGGCTCCGCTATCGGTTGCGTTTATAATTCCGCTGGCCACCGCATCCAAAGTGCCCCAGCCACCGCTGTCCAAGACTTTTTCAGCCATAACCCGAACCTGAGCCAACCCTGCTATTCCTTCGCCATTATTCAAGACGGCGGCAATTATGCCAGCACAGTGGGTTCCATGCCCATGATCATCCAGCGGGTCCGCGTCCCTGTTAACCCAATCGTAGCCCAAGGGCGCATAGTTCGCGGCAAGGTCGGGGTGATAATAGTTGATGCCTGTGTCGACAACCGCCACAAGAACCGAAGGATCGCCCACTGTTGTGTTCCATGCCCAATCTGCCTCTATCTTCTGCAGTCCCCACTGATACGTCCAGTATGGGTCGTCTGGAAGAAGCTGGACTTGAACCTTCATATTGGGCTCTACGTAACTCGCCAAATCCAGAGTACGTATGTCTTCCACGAAAGCGGTTACTGACGCCAACGAAAGCTCAACCACCACTGCTCTAACTTGACCTCCAATGGAGACGTTGCTAACAAATTCCGCATCGTATTTGGCCGCGATTTTCTCCAGTTCGGCCAAACTGGCAGGATTATCGCCGACGGCACCAACTATCAATCTTGTCTTGTTGCCGTCTAAGTAGGCGAACTTGGCCCACTCGCTTGTGTCGTTGAAGTTCCATTTATCTTCGCTATTTCTCGAAGTTTGACTGGAACTCTGTGAAGTCTTCTCTTGTTCTGCATATGGCTTGGTGACTTCATTTCGTAAGGTCGCTTCGTCCTTTTTCTCCATAAAGCCCTTGGCGGGAATGCTGTTTCCGGCACCTTCTGCATATGACGGTTTTATGATAAATGCCATGCCTAACGCGCTTGTGAGAATTAATGTTAACATCAAAACACAGATTATCTTCTCTTTCATCGTCCCTTCTCCCATCAATTTCTAAAGCGCAGAACTCAAGCCTAAGCAGTTCTGTACTGAGTTATATTTGGAGGTTCTCTTCTCTTAAGTTTTATGATACATTATTCTATAACATAAGAAAAGCGCGCGCGTCTTGCTTTGCTCGATGTAGCTACTCCTAACATTTTCATACGGGGTCCTGAGAATCCTGAAAGACTGAAGCAGATTCCGCCTGAGAGATCGGATGCGACGAGTGAGGCCGACAAACCGTGCAATGAGAAATTCTTGGAAAAGAAGATCCGTTCTGAGCAAATAACTAGCGCGCTATGGCTTATCGGAAAAATGAGAGGGTTATGGGCCGCCCTCGCCGAAGTGTTTTGCTACTATGGCCAGGTCTGAGCCGTCTACTACGCCGTCGTTGTTCACGTCGCAGTTTGCGTTCCAGATCATCGGCGGCTGCGCTTCCGGCCAGGAGCCGTAACACTTGGCGACTATGGACAGGTCGCTGCCGTCAACGACGCCGTCAGGAACAAAATCCCAAGCATTACCCGTCCCACACAGGTCTCCAACCATCGATACTATGACCCACCTGCCCGTGAAGTTGTTGTCTGCCGTGTCTGTTTCGCCTAGAACAGGCCAAGCATAAGCGCTTATTGTATAGTTGCCCTTAGCAAAGCCAGAAGTATTCCACATGAAGGTTAGGGTTGTGAAGCTTTGGCTTGTTAGGGTGATTGTTTTGGTCTGGATGCTGGTGTCATTGGCATAAGTAGTCACGTTGAAGGTTTCGGCTAGGTCGCCTTGGTTTGCTGCTGTCACGTTTATCAGCATCGAGTAGCCTTGTCCTACAACCGTTTTCAAAGGCTGGATTCCTACGACGGCCACATCGTGGTCCGCCCCGGGCAGCGCGTGGAGTTTCACTATTCCATCTTCACTGGTGTGAGGTATAGGGGCGCCAGCGTTGTTTGACAGGTCTGTTGAGTATAGCTGAAGTGTGATGTTTGCGTCTGGCTGGGGTTGCACAGGCTGAGATATTATTTGGAAGGTCATGGTGAAGACTGTGCCGGAACCGTTGAAGGACGGAGCATTCCAAATAGAAGAGTAGGCAATCCAGTAGGTCCCAGCCGTAGTGTCAATCTCATCTTCTAGTTTGAGAATTGTTCCTTGAGTATTATTCCAAAGTATACCATCGGGATATGTGTCCTTTGGCACACGAACAGAGTGGCTAACATAGTCGAGGAATGTCGTGTTCCACCTGAATTTTATGTCGAAGCCGTAAAGGTTCGTTACATCGACGATTTTTATCGCCACTGTGAACTGTTGACCTGTAGCATTTGTGCCATACTCTACGAGGGGTGGATCTACTTTAACAACTGTTGCACCGCTGGATACCGGGTTAACAGTAACAGCTAAACTTAAGAATATGAGAATGGCGGGCAATACGGCTTGGACTGTCTTCAATTGTCCCCCCTTTCCTTTAGCAAAGCAACGCCTATTATATGGCTATGGAAAAATATAAAGTCAATGTACGGCAAGTGAGTAATATTTATCCACAAGATAGGACACGGTTAACGGGCTGATTTGTGCACGCTTTGTTGTATAAGAACCTTAAGATTAACCATTATTTGCAGTCAGCCAGAACTTGTATAATTCTAGAAATTAGAATGGGGTGTCATTTATGGGGCTTTCTGATTTTTGCCAAGTATATTGCCGCTGTGACTATAATTGCCACTATTACTATACCTGCTACGATGTATGGAACTATTTCTATGGGCTGAGCTTCAACCTTAACTGTTTTACATTCGTAATAGCCGTTTGTCTTGGCTGATGAGATTTCATTTGTAGTTGGATCTAAGAGAAAAGTATCCGCATTGTTAATGTTTAAACTACAGGATACCTTGCTTGTTGGGGCATAAATGATTTCAAATTCAATTATGCCTAATATTCCTGTGCCGCTAAAAGTTGGGTAAGTCCCTATAATAGAGTCGCTTATTTGCACGTACTCAGCTTCAAAAACTGGTGTAGGCCTAGTTGTGTTTTTACCGTAGAACACCCATTCTGGATTCCATGTGGGTAGCCATGCTCTAGTAACATTTAGCAATGTTGAGTTGTAGTATAAGCGAACTTGGTATGTGAAAAGATTTGCTATATCATAAGCCCGTATCGTGGCATTGAAGCGAGAGCCGACCGATGTGGCATTTGTGTAGAATGTGAAGTTGTTGTTTCCAGTTAGTGGGTTGGTGACGGATATTGCTGGAACAGTTTGTGGTTCAATTATGTAAAGTGTGACGCTTGTGATGTTCCAAAAGTTTTCGTTGTCTGTCACGTTCAGAACTACCGTTACTGTGCCGGTTGTTTCGTAAGTGTGGGCTATTATTGGGTCTTGCAGTGTTGTTTTGTTGCCGTCTCCGAAGTCCCATGAGTACTGCTTTATGCCTGAGAGATGGTAGCTTTCTGAGGCGTTGAATGTTATTGTTTGACCTCGCGGCAGATTGTAGCCGCTTGGAGTCCATGTGAATTTTGCGATTGGTGGAGGCCTGAAGGCGGTGTATGTGCCATTTTCAGTTATGTGTGAAATTGGCCCTGTGTTTCTATCTAGGATTTCTGTTGGGTCTAGGATGATTTCGGATGTTGGTGGGGGATATGTTGGAGATTCATAGGTGACGTTAAATGTGACTGTGAATAACATGCCGGCTGTTGGCGGGTCAGGTTTTCTGGGAGGAATAAGCTCGACGGCGTAGGTTGCAGTTCCTTTAGCGTTGTTTATTTGTTTTAGGATTTCTATTGTGTTGTAAGCGTAGTTTCTTGGCCATGGCCCTTCAGTGATGCTGATTGCTTCTATGAGTGTGAAGCAAAAGTTTAGGGTTATGTTGAAGCTTTGAACATCATATTGTGAGCCTACGCCAATCATCCATACGTTTATGTCAAAAGTTTCGCATTTAGGCAGATTCTCAACTTCTGCCGGCTCGACCTTCAATATTGGCTCGGCGGGCAACTCGGAGCGTTTTTCCCATATTCTAATGGTAGCGTTCTCAGTTATATGCGGAATAGGCCCAATAGGATCTTCGGGAGGCCAAGGCTGTCTTGGAATTAAGTCTGTCGATAAAAAGTCCAAATCCATGTCAATCGGATCTACAGCGGGTCCGCCCGTTTCATAGTCGTAGGGTTGATTTACAACCTCAAATGTCATTGTGAATACCGTGCCTGTGCCGTTAAACGGTGGTGCAGGATACATTGAAGCATAGGCGATCCAGTAGGTTCCGGCAGATGCGTTAACTTCATCCGCCAACTGAAGTATTGGGTTCCATAGCACACCGTCGAGATATGTGTCTTTTGGCACGAGGACCGAGTGGCTAACATACTCGAGGCATGTTGTGTTCCACCTAAACTTTAGGTCAAAACCGTAAAGGTTGGTCACGTTGTAGATTTTTATAGTTACGGTGAATTGGGTTCCAGGTATTGGAATTGGGTCGCCGCCGGCATTGCCTAACTCAATTAGCGATGGCTCCACTTTGACAACTGTTTCGGTTGAATTTGTGAGGTTCAAGGCGAACGGCGCCTTTATTATCGTGGCTACAAGTATGACTGCCCAAATAACCCCTAATAGTTTACTGCCTAGCAGGCGCAAGCATCCAGTCTCCTTTAGTGTTATTTGTTTATGGGTTGCAATATCTATTTTGT
>Ga0315289_10006272_pt1 | contig 17490 bp, 22 predicted proteins | sample YL17G11_40_MG_FD_203452 | JGI IMG/M metagenome (GOLD analysis project Ga0315289, IMG submission 203452) | Sediment microbial communities from Yellowstone Lake, YNP, Wyoming, USA - YL17G11_40 | ecosystem: Environmental > Aquatic > Freshwater > Lake > Sediment | place: USA: Wyoming | collected... | reverse complement strand
TTGTTCCGAAAGGCGATTGATTATTACGGTCCTAAGTGGCAAACAGCTTATCTTAATCTTAAAAAGAACGGGGCTTAAGGTAGTCTGAAAAGTTGACAAATTAAGAATTTTCCTTATAATATGAGGCCATGACTGAAGAAAACATTAAGAATCCCTCCGGAAAGTATCAAAAGCCTATCTTAATTTTTTTGGGAATAGTTATTGTCTTAGGAATTATAAGTGTAACGGGCCTTTTGGTTCTCGGTCTTAAACGACCAAAAGAATTAGCCAAGCCAACACCAACGCCAACCATTTCTTCCTCGACCATTTCTCCCTCCCCACTAGTTGAAGTTTCTCCTTCACCCTCACCTCGTGTAAGACTAACATTAACGCCGGAGCCAACTGTCACTTTTGGGCCCACCGTTAGCCCCACTTCTTTACCCACCCCTTCTTTGACACCTACTCCGGTTAAATTTGAGACATATAAACCACCACTTCGGATGATGCCGCGAAGTGAAACTCAAACTCTAACCTCAACCGCCGCATTAGATGGATATAGGTCAAGTATTGATACTGGTGGTACCACCGCCGGAATAGTAGCCGGCAGAGCTTCAACCTTAGCTGATCGGGGGTTTGTCAGTTTTGACCTTTCAACTCTTCCTTCAGGAATTACTGTTGATAAGGCCACTTTAAGACTTTATCAGGCCAGAATAACACATAACCCTTATTCTGCTTGCGGAAATTTATTGGTTGACCATTTGGACTTTGGGACAAGTTTGGAAGGGAGCGACTATAACCGGACTGCCCTGGCTGCTAACATCGGGACTTTGGCTAATAACCTAACTTTGGAGTGGAAAGAGATTGAAGTCACCGAAGGGGTTAAAGATGATTTAACCGCTGATCGAACTCGATCTCAATACCGCCTTCAATTTGCCAGTGAAACTCTCGGCGGAGGAACAAGCGGGGACTTTGCCCTTTTTGAGACCGGAGAAAATTATTTTGGAACAGGCAATCTTCCCCAGTTAGTTATTATTTTTAGGAGAAGTTAATATGGAAGAGAAATCGTCAAATGGGATTTGGAAAATTGGCTTTTTTGGCCTTTTGGCAATCATTGTAATTTTAGCAAACATTTTTGCCTGGTATTTTTTTGTTAAAGGAAAAGAGGCGCCAACTCCATCTCTTTTGCCATCGCCGACTCCTCAAATAATCTCCCCGGTTACGGCTACGCCAACACCGCAAGTCCCGGTCTCCTCGCCTACCTTAACCGTTGATGACACGAACCTTATCAAACAGGCAATTTTCAAATTAACCGGGCTTGACCAAACTAAAGCGGAGGTATCTATTAACAAAAATACTGGCGCCCACGCCAAGGGAAATATCAAAGAATTTGAGGCGGTGGGCGGAGCTTACTGGATAGCGGCAAAAACGCCTGAAGGTTGGGTTGGCGTTTACGCCGGCCAGGCAAACCCAAAATGTAGCGACATTGCTCCCTACAACTTTCCCAAAGACATGGTGCCTGAATGTCTTAACGAAAGTGGAACTGTTGTTGAGAGGTAAACCTCTTCCGTTTAAAGAGCCGCTGAAACTTTTCCAAGAATTATTAGCCTCGCAGGGTCTCTCCTTTTGAGGCTACATTAGCCGTTAAAGGACCTCTTCGTCGATTTCATGTTCCCGTGTCCAATTTCTGGACTTTTATTTCGTGATATGATATAGTATAGGCTAAGTTGAATCATTTATTTGCCCGAAAAAAGGACGGATTCATGGAAGAGAACTTTGCCCAAATTCACCAATTTCTGTCACTTCTTGGTCTCTCGGAAGAAGAAATCAAAATTTATCTTGCTTTAACCCAGCGGGGCATGCTAACCACCCTTGAACTTTCCCGAGCGACAGATATCGGTCGAACTCAAGTTTATCGGTTTTTGGAGAAAATGAAAAAACGCGGAGTGGTTGAGGAAGTTATTGACGAACACCGGCTGATGGCTAAAGCGGTTGAAATTAGCCAGTTAGAGCGTTTAGTCAAGGAAAATGAGCGCCGTCTTAAAAACATCCGAGAACTTTTTCCTCAAGTTCAAGAGTCTTTGATGGCTAAAGTTGGTCAAAATCAACCAAAAACTAAGGTACTTTTTTATCGGGGAAAATCGGGTTTACAACAGATGGTTTGGAATACTTTAAGAGCGGAAAGAGAGTGCGTAGGATATACTTACCGGCGGATTGAGGAAATGGTTGGTGAGCCTTTTATGGTTGATTGGAGAAGGGCATTTGTTGAAAAGGGATTAGTCTTTAGAGATGTCTTTTCTGACCACTATTTGGAAAGTTTAAAACAGGCGCCGCGTCAGGGACCGTGCCCTATTAATGTCTTTACAGGCCGTTATATCTGCCCTAAGATTTTTGATGTCAATATGCACATGGATATCTATAACGACGTCGTCGCCTATTCTGACTGGTATGAGGACGAGGTTTTTGGGGTTGAGATTTACAACAAAAGGGTGGCTCAGTTTCAGAAACAGATGTTTGAAACGATCTGGAAGAAGGCAAAGAAGATTTTGCTTTAAACTAGGCGACTTTTTTTTGCTTAATCTCAATTATTTGACCGGTTAGGTGATCCGCTTTCTTAGAAGCTAAAAATAGGGCCAGTTTGGCAATGTCAGAAGGTGAAAGACAGTCTTTGGGATTTGCATATTGAGGAAAAAACCTCTTATAGCTTTCGGTTAAAGTGTCAGAAGGAGAAATGCAGTTTACCTGAATCTGCCTACTTCTTAGTTCTTGGGCTAAACCAACGGTTAAATCCTCTATCGCCTTTTTAGAAACATAGTATGGCAGCCAGCCTTTGGCCCCACCATCAAATGTCCCGGAAATATTAATAATCTTGCTCCCCTTTCTCATCAAAGGAACAAGGGCATGGCATAGAAGGGTAGGAGCAATTATTCCCACACTATATGTCTCAAGTATCTGAGATTGGGTATATTTGTCAAAATCGATATTATAAAAAGCCTTATCTTCATCATGGTAAATGCCGGCGGCATTTACCAAAATATCAATCTTTGCCACTTCTTTCTTTACTTTTTTAGCCAACGCCTCAATCTCCCCTACTTGAGTTAAGTCGGCGGGCAAGATGAGGCTTGAGGGAGAAATCTTTTTAATATCCGCGTAGGCGCGGGCTAGCCTAGCCGTGTTGCGAGCGGATAAGATGATTCTTATATTCCTTTTGGCAAGATACTTAGCAATTTCTCGGCCAATACCCGAACTTCCCCCGGTAATAAGGGCAACCTTTAGTTCGGGCTTCTTTCTGACTATGTTTTTCCTTTTTTTGAACATTTGAGCAAGTACTTTACTTCTATAGATAAAGATTGTAAAATTGATGTCCAAATGGTGAACAAAAATACCGTTTTGGAATTTTTGAACCGGCTTGGTTTCAAAAACGAAGAATCACTGGTTTACACCACTTTAGTGGCTAATGGACCCTTGACTGCCCTACGGCTCGCCAGGGAAACCGGAATCAATCGAACAAAAATCTATCGACTCGTTGAAATACTGGCAAAAAGAGGCGTGGTTGAGGAAGTTGTCGAAGAACACCAACGCTTGGCAAGGGCGGTCGGCCCGCATAAACTTGAATTACTCCTTAAGGAGAGAGAAGCTAATGCCAAGTTAATGCGAGAGGTCTTCCCCGAGGTGACCCAGTTTATCACCACCAGCACCTCGGCCAGCGACCCGCAGACCAAGGTCTTATTTTACCGAGGACAAGAAGGGATAAAACAGCAGGTTTGGAATACTTTAAGCGCCAAAAAAGAATGTGTCGGCTACACTTATCGGGTTTTAAGCGAAATTACTGGTTTGAAATTTGCCATCCAATGGAAAGAGGAATTTATCAGGCGGAATCTGTTCTTTAGAGACATTATCTCCGATGAACACTTAGCAAGCGAAAAGAGAGCCCCAAAAGAATATCTAGCCGGATGGCCAAAAGCGCGTTTTAAATCAAGATATCTACCCTCAAGAGTTCTAAATGTCAACCACCAAATCGATATTTATAATGATGTCGTTTCCTTCTACAACTGGTACGAGGGCGAGGTTTTTGGGGTTGAGATATATAATCAAAAGATCAGTCACCTGCAAAAACAAATGTTTGAGATAATTTGGAAACAGGCAAAGGAAATTGAATTTTAAGGCAATAGAGGCTGGCCTCGCAGGGTCTCTCCTTTTGAGGCTATTTACCAACTTGACCCTCCCCCACCACCAAAACCTCCGCCTGAGGAGCCTCCGGAGAAGCCGGAGGAAAAACCGCTTGAACTTCTGGTTGTGGTCGGGGTCATTGCTGACTGAAGGGAAGAAGTGGATTGGGTCAAAGAATTGACAAAAAGAACCGGCGTCATCATTCTTCCAGGTTCGCCTTCGTACCAATCAGGCGGGGTCCCACTTATATCTTTAAACCTTTCGGCCCAAGTTTTGGCGACATCAAAAACAATGGCAAAGGGAAGAAGTTTTTCAAAAAAGTACCAATTTTTCTCTTGAAAAGTTAACTGTCTTTCTTGGCTTACGAGAAAATTTTTTAATCCTTGGGCCACAATTTTAGCCTGGGCGCCAAATAGGGTTTTCCGCGGCATGACTCTACCAAACAAGAGACTAAAAACTCCCAGGGGAATGTTGAAAGTAAAGAAGGCCACGGCACTTAAGATATAAAACCTGTCTCTTACCTTTTTGGGGTTTTCCGGGAAAAATCCTTTTTCAACAAGAATAGTGTAAAGCTCCCCTTTAATTTTTCCGGCTTTCTCGGGGAAAGTTTTTTTAAGAGTTTTCGTCAAGACTTGATCTTTATCGGCAAAAATAGCCGAAAGAAGGTCTTTTTCATATTCTAAAAGCCCAAGATCTTCCTTAAATTCCTTTCTTTTTATTAAAAGAAAGTCTTTATCTTCTTCCTTTATCTTAAGATAGCCTCTTCTTGCCAAGTCAACGATCGTGGCCACTAAGTCTTTCTCATCAGCGGATTCATCAACTAAAGTTCCAACTAAAGCTGGGGATAATTTTCTCCCCTCTTTATCTTTTGGGGGGTCATACCAGGCGGAAACTGGTTTTTGCGTTTTTGGGTCGCGACCAAATTTTAGCCAAAGATAAATAAGGACAAAGGGAGAAACGACATAGTAGAAAAAGGAAATAAAAGATATAAGGCCGAGAATAATTATGGGGAAGGGCGAGGAAACGATTTTCTTTGGTTCAACTTGGGCCACAATATTTTTGGGAAAAGAAACGGCAAAAGTTAAACCTTCACCGGATAAAAGTTGGCGATCAGAGGATATCACGACACTATTTGGCCTTGACCAAACTACCTGGCAGTTTTTTGCGGTGGAATCTTTTTTCCCAGTATAGCAAATCGTTTTCGTCCCCTCTTTAACTTCCAAAGGCAAAAGAACATTGGCTATGGCTTGACCAATCGGGACCGACCAGCCGTTCCCGGTCACATTCCAATAAAGCTCGTCATGGTCGGAAAAATAGGTAATGGCCCCTTTTATTTTGTAATTAATAATGTATGTCTTAACGCCGGTAACTAGTATTTTCGGGTCGCCAATTTTAATTTTGACACTCTCTCCTTCCCTTCCTTTGGTAAATTGATAGTTATTTCCCTTCTCATCACTAACAGATAAGACCTCAAAATCGACGCCAAAACTTTCACCTTTTTGGTTTTTGTAGACCACCGGGCTTTCTCTTATGATCCCATGCTTTTGTCCTTCTTCAAAATCGTAAACGATTTTCTCGGACACCAAAACCCAAGCGTCCTTTTGAATATTAATTTCACTGCCAAAGGAGTTTATTTTTTCGGCGGCAAAGACGGTTTGAGCGGAGACAACTAAAAAGAAGAGCGAAACTAACAAAAGAGGGATAATTTTAGATCTTAAAATCATGGTTAAGCTCCTAATCAAGCCTAACTTGCAAAAAACTCCTATAAATGCTTTTTAAAAATTCAATTAGCTCGGCCAATAAATTTCCTAAATCAAAAAATGGTCTGCCCAACTTTTCCTTTTTTTCAACTTCAAGATAACTTGTAAAATAACCTCGAGAAAGGCCTGCGCCAGGGGGTGGTGCTTCAACGAAAAAAGTCCCTATAACTGAATAAATATTCCCCGATTCCCAATTTTCGCAAATATAATTGCATGTACCTACCTTTCTTTCGCAAAGGGGAAGGTTATCATCCTTGTTTAAAAGCTTAACCCCACTTCTTTGAAAAACAAAAATTTGCCTTTATCAACTAATGTCAAATCTCTTTTTTCTGGGCAACTACAACGGGGGTCATCTTTTGGGCACTCGCTTGGTTGGTAAACTATGGGGGCAAGTTCAACTTTACCTTTAGCCTGAACCGATTTCCCCGCATAAAAATTAATATTTTTATAGAGGTCGCTAACGTTCAAAAATTGAGACGTTGATATTCCTCCACTTTGGGAGTAAGGAGCAAGTATTGATGGAAATAAAGTCCTAAGGAGTGAAAAGACAATAACAGAAACCAAAATGAGACCAAATGATAATAAGCCTGCTATCACCAAAAAAATGGTCGGGTTATAGAAAAATTTTCTTGTCTTGCCTACGGCCATTAAAATGATATTAACCTATGTCAAATAAGAAAACAAATGGCAAAAATAATCATGCTACGCGGGTCATAAAATCAAAAGTTAGGGGGAACTTGAGGAATTGAGGGCGGTCTGTCTTGGCAATTTTGACTTTTGTGGACAGTCATGGAACTAGATTATGCATCTCCCGGTAACAATTTGGCGTCTGTGGGCCGTCCAGGACTCGAACCTGAGACCTCGTCTTTATCAGAGACGCGCTCTAGCCAACTGAGCTAACGGCCCGCGGTAAGGCGGACACGGCCTGGAAAAGCGCCTGCATGCCGGCAGGCAGGTTCTACCGATGAACTAGTTTCCTTTTAGGCCAAGATTATGTTTATTAAGCCAATAATACCAATTACAACCGCTCCCCAAATACCGGCTTTTTTTAATTTTTCTTTCCAACCATCATTTCTTGATTCCTGCTCTTTTCCCATTTGAGACTCGGGCGAGAATCGCCCATGAACCAGAATGAAATTCTGTTCAGGGCGCCCCGTACCGAGCTTTATTCTGGTACTGGGGCAAACCAGCGTGTCGCGGTTTTGTCCCGTAATTTGCTTTGTGAGCTCTTGAGGTGCAGAAGGGAATCGAACCCTTGTATAGGTGTTTTGCAGACACCTGCGTTTCCTCTTCGCCACTGCACCAAGCGAGCTTAGCAAATACGGGATCCCGTACATTTACGCTCCGCTTCCAGCGGAGCTAAATGATACTGGGACAGACAGCCGCGTTACCTCTTCGCCAACGCGCCATTTGCCTGAATTTTCTGGGACAGACACCTGCGTTACCTCTTCGCCACCGCACCGATAGATTGATTTTAACACATCCAAAAAATCCTGGCAAACAAAGCCAGGAAAAAAGCTTGATCCGCCTAATCTTTGCATTCGCCTTTTCAATACTATTCGTATACGGCTCATGCTGCGATTTCAGGCGGATTTCGTCTCCACCAGCTGGCGGATCTTCAACAATCAGAAAGTGGTAGGAAAACCTCTTCTAACTTTTCTTTAGGAAAGAAAAGTTTGACAAAAGAAACCTTCCCCTTTTATTTTACCCCTAAGGGAAGCGAGGGGTCTTATTTAAGAAAGGAGGTGATCCATCCCCAGCTTCGGCTAGGGATACCTTGTTACGACTTAGTCCCCATCGCTGACCCTAGCTTCGTCCTCCGTTAAACGGGGGACTTTAGCTATTGCCGACTTTGTTGACTTGACGGGCGGTGTGTACAAGACCTGAGAACGTATTCACCGCGGCCTGCTGATCCGCGATTACTACCGATTCCTCGTTCATGGGGGCGAGTTGCAGCCCCCAATCCCAACTGAGGCGAAATTTAAGGGATTTGCTTGCCGTTACCAGCTTGCTCCCCGTTGTTCTTCGCCATTGTAGGGTGTGTGTGGCCCAGGGCATAGGCGCCGTGCTGACTTGACGTCTTCCCCATCTTCCTCCCCCACCGCAAAAAGCAGAGCTTTTTGCGGGAATATTACAAATTTCAAATAACCAAATATTACAAATCAATTTCAAATTTCAAATATTACAAATAATTATTTATTTATTTGTTTAATTTCGATCCGCCAATTGGCGGAGAGAAATCAAGCTTTGCTTATTGATTTATCATTTGTTTATTTGATTATTCCGCAAAGCGCTATGCGCTTTGCGGTAGGGGCGGTCCCCTTTGAAAATTTAACAAAGGGCGGGGGTTGCGCTCGTTACCCCACTTAAGGGAACACCTCACGGTACGAGCTGCCGACAGCCATGCAGCAGCTTTCCCGCCTTCCTTACGGATCGTCATCTGTTTCTAGACGACTAAAACGGCGGAATGTCAAACCCTGGTGAGGTCTTTCGCTTCGTCTCGAATTAAACCACACGCTCCACCGGTTGTGCAGGTCCCCGTCAATTCCTTTGAGTTTTAAGCTTGCGCTCGTACTCCCCAGGCGCCCCGCTTAACGCGTTAGCTTATCCCTCCCACCCCCCTCTTTCTAAGCTCTTTCTTTTTTTAACTATAACACTAAATGAGCTAGTCGCCAATCTAAATTGGCAAAAAGTTAAAGCCCAGAAAGAGAGGGACAAGAAGGTAGCGGGGATGCATTTAGGGCTAGGACTACGCAGGTCTCTAATCTGCTTCGCTCCCCTAGCTTTCGTGCCTCAGTGTCAGGAGTCTCCCAGGTGTCTGCCTTCGCTCTTGGTGTTCCTAACGATCTCAACGCATTTCACCGCTACACCGTTAGTTCCAACACCCCCTAAGACCCTCAACCCCGATAGTATCGCGCCCCATTCCAAGGTTGAGCCTTGGTATTTAAAACGCGACTTTTCAGGGAACCTACGCTACTCTTTACGCCCAATAAATCCGGATAACGTTTGCGCCCTACGTATTACCGCTACTGCTGGCACGTAGTTTGTAGGCGCTAAATTTACCTCGCGCTTGCGCACAAGGTATAAGAGGTTTACGACCCGAAGGCCTTCATCCCTCACGCGGCGTCGCGTCGTCAGGCTTTCGCCCATTGCGAACTATTCCCGGTTGCTGCCACCCGTAGGTGTAGGGCCCGTGTCTCAGTGCCCTTGTGGCTGACCGACCTCTCAGTCCAGCTACCCGTCATTGCCTTGGTAGGCCGTTACCCTACCAACAAGCTGATGGGACGCAGGCTCATTCCGAAGCGGATAGTTACATCCTTTACCCCCTACCGTACGGTAGGGGACATATGGGGAATTACCTCCTCTTTCGAGAAGCTATGCCCCACTTCGGGGTAGATTCCTACGCGTTACTCACCCGTCCGCCGCTCCCCATAAGAACCCTGGCGATAAAGTAATAGCTGCATTCCAAAAGTCATCTGACATTCTAACGCAGACAGGCCTTTACAACCATGGTTCTTACGGGGCGCTCGACTTGCATGCCTAAGGCACGCCGCCAACGTTTATCCTGAGCCAGGATCAAACTCTCAAAAAAATACTAAGCCATTCCTACCCCACTAAGCGGGGTAAAGGAAAGCTTAGCTTTCCTACCACTTTCTGATTCCGAATACCTTAAAAATCAAATAGTATTCGGCATGTTTTTATATATTCAGTTTTCAAGGTACCAACCAAAAAGCCCGACCAAGTCGGGCTGAATTTTGATTCCCTAAACTTGGTCTTTGCTTTCAGGTCATAGCAAGGATAAATATAGCAGAGTTTTAATTTCTTGTCAAGGCCGACTTTCATACATTTTGAGTTATTGATCCCCTGCCTCGCCGGCTCGCCTCGCTGCGAAGCGGGCTCGCCTCGCTGAAGCTTTGGCGAAGCGGGCAGGCGGGCCGGAATCGAGCCTCGCTTATTCTTTCATCCTCTCCATTATTTTGTAAAGAACGATACTAAGGGAAACTACCACATTTAAAGATTTATTCACGCCCCACATGGGAATCTCTACAATCTGGTCGGCCATTTTTAGGACTTCTTTGGATACTCCGTAGGTTTCATTCCCAACCACTAAAACCAAGGGAAATTTTACTTTCAATTTTGTATAAGAAATGGCTTTCGGGTGCTGCTCAACACAAATAATTTTCAATTTTGAATTTTTAATTTTTAATGAATTTTCAATCCTTCGATTAACACTCAGGATTGTCCTGAGCGAAGTCGAATGGACAATTTTGAATTTTAAATTTTCAATTGCCGAAACTGCAGTTTCGGCGTACTCCCACGGAACCCACTGCCAAGTGTTAATCGAGGCTTTCTTGATTCTTGAATTGGGAGGCATTAATGTTTCGCCACAGAGATAAACCTTCTCGACCGCTACGCTATCTGCCAAGCGGAAAATTGAACCAACATTATAGGTATCCAGGACATCGTCCAAAATAATATAAATCGGGTTTCTCTTAATCGCGGCTATTTCTTTTTCCGAAGGACTGGTTGATCGTAATTGCTTGGCATTAAGTTTGACCATAAGAAAGATCAAAAATCAAATATCATCCTTCGGCAAGCCATTCGACCCGAGCTCAGGCCGAGGGCTCAGGATGATGCTGAGCGGTTCGACAGGCTCACCGTCCCGAGCGAAGTCGAGGGACAAAGTCGAAGCATCAAAAAGCAAAACCAAGTCCAAAGTTCAAATCTATTATTTTTGAGTTTTGAGATAGGCTTTGATTTTTGCACTTTGATTTTTGCACTTCCGAAGGAAAATCCCAGAAATAACATAGCCAACAATTCCTCCTCCTACCACATCCAGCGGATAATGTTCGCCTAAATAGATTCTGGAAAAAGAAATCAAAATCGCCAAAAGATAAAAAAATGGCCGCCATTTCTTTTTCTTAAATGATAAAATTGAGGCTGCGGCAAAAGCGGCGGCGGCGTGTCCTGAAGGAAAGGAAAAACTATCCATAATGGCCATATCCGGCCTTGGGCGGGCAAAAAGGGGCTTTAAAAACCCATCAACCAAAAAGAAAGTTGCGACCAAAGAGAAGAAAAGGGTTAAGAAAAAATGGTAGTCTTTTTTCTTTTCCAAGAAAAAAAATGTCAGGCCCAGAATAACCCAAATCGCTCCTAAGGAACCAATTGCTGACAAAGAAAGAAAAATTCCGTCAAAAAGGACATTATGAGGAAGATGATTAATAAATAAAAACAGAGATTTATCGAAATTCACTATCGTCAACCACATCTCAAATCTAACAATACCACAATCACCTGCCCCCTATCAACCATTTCCATGCCATGTATGTTACATTACACGATCGTGTATTGTAATGTACAGAGTAAATTAACTAAAGGTTTTGGGACGGTTCTGAAGAAAATTGTCATTTATTCACGCGCTTGCGAAAACCGTCCGCCCGTTTGGCGGACGGATGAAGCAAGCCCCGAACCGAAATGGTACGGGGCAAGCAAGAGAACGAACTTTCCGTTAGGATACCGTCCAGCTTGCTGGACGGTAGTTCATTATTTGAAATTGATTTGCTTATTTGAAATTTGCTTAATTTCGATCCGCCAATCGGCGGAGAGAAATCAAGCTTTGCTTAATTTCGAGCTTGCGAGAAATCAAGCTTCGCTTATTACGAAGTAAAAGCTTTGCTTATTTGTTTATTTCGCGCCTCAGAATACCCCGAGCTTGCCGAGGGGATGAATGAGGCAAGAAAGAAGCCGAACCGCCCATCCGCCAGCTGGCGGACCGCCCTTGGGATGAGCGGAGAGGCTTCATTTTCCTATGGTTTCGGTGTGGCTGACGGAGTCGCTTTGGCCGTTGGCGTAAGAGTGGCCGTTGGCACGACAGTTATCTTTGGCGTTGCCGTCGGTTTTTTTACCTTTGGAGTAGCGGTTGGTGAAATAGGTGACGTTAAGGTAGCCGTCGGTGGCGGAGAGACAAAAATAACTTTTACCTCTGGCTCCTTGGGCAAAGGCGACGTGAATCCTCCTTTTGTGGTTATATAGGCAAAAAGTACTCCAAGAAGAACAAAGATTAATGCCCCGGCAACAAGTGACAGCCTATTTTCTTCATTCATTACCTACCATAATACACTATCAAAGGTTGACAAGTCAACCGGATATGAGTATTCCATCTCCATCTTTTTCAGGACTTACGCACTTTCGCTTTGCGAGAGCTAATTCCCGGAATTTTCTCCGTTCAATTCCGGGAATTGTGCGTAAGTCCTGTTTGTATTATGGTGCTATTTCCTGCCAATTATAGTTTGGTCTTTGGATCGCTTCGGGGGCTGAAAACCAGAAGTCGGGCCTGAAGGAGAAATATTCAGCCGGCGTGGTATCATTGTTTATGCCAAGATCCCTTCCTAGGTCAAACCTTGTTTTAGAGACAAATGTTCCCGCCCCTACGAATCTATTTCCAGAATTGTCATTATCATAATTTGTATTGATTGCTCCATCCGCTAGATATACACCCTCCAAATCGGGAAGATCCGCCCCCGGCAAGCCAACCGGCTCCCCGACTGTCCCACTGATATTAATCTCTTTTTTTACGATAAACGCTAAAAAGCTACCCACAGGAACAGTTATTTTCCCCCTAACCTCAAGCTTATCTCCCACTAAAATTATCGCCCATCTCGCTGAAGGAAAACTCCAGTCACTGTTGATGGTTACCGTATTGGCTGAATAATAAACCCCGTTAGCTGTTATTTTACTTAAATCTCCATCAAAGTTAGGTACGGGCGAGCCTAATAATTGATAAAAGTAGGTATAATCGTAGGTTCTGCCGCCAAAGTTAGGAATCTCCTCATTCTCGACATGCCAGTCTGTTGAGGAGACATCCCCTACCGAAATGGTAGAATCACCAGAAGAGATAACTCCCGGATAGCCTCCTACCTCCCCATCTTGAGAGAAAACTTGTCCCGCTGGAACATTTGAAGAGACGCCGTCGTTCCCATGAACATCTCCCTCCTTCGTCTGAAACCAGGCGGTTACGACGGGGGTTGGGGTAACGGTGGTAACGGGAGGAGAAGTAACGGTTGGTACCGGCGTTAAAGTTACGGTTGGCGTAGCAGTCGGGGTAGGACAATAGATTCCAATTGTCATCTCACAATACCTACTTGAGTTTAAAGGATCAGAGCAGATTACAGTTGAAGTTCCTCCTTCAGAATAACTATGGGTAACGCTAACTCCATTATCTTGAGTACCGTCTCCGAAATCCCAATCACAAGTGATACCTAAGGTATTTTGGAAGGTAGTTATTGTTCCGACTTCGGCAGGAGTCGGAGAGACGCTAAATTCGTAATCGGTATCAGTACAACTAAGTTGATTAAGGTTTAGAAGACCATTAATTTGCTCTTGCGTCGGACAGCAAACCTCGACACTATTGCTGCAGTTGCAACCCGTTCCCATACCAATAATGGTATATAGAGTACAATCAGCATAGCTAGTACCACCGAGAGCATACGTATAACTTCCCCCGGGACAGGTAACTTGGTCCCCATCTCCCGTATCAATACTTTGACAGGAACAGTTCGTTTGAGAATAGCTAATATCGGTAGTTAAAGGAGCAGTCCCGCTCGATGGATCCGCGGAAACGCTACATGTTGATATCGGGGTAGGGGTTACTGTGGAAGTAACGGTTGCCGTCACGATTGGAGTAACTGTTGGAGTAGAGGTTGGAGTAGGAGTAACGACAAAATAACAACCGTTGACAAGGTCGCAACTGTCACCACAAGGGTAACCGGGAGGACAGCAGTCGCTAGCAACAGTACAACTTGAAGGGCAACATTTCAAACTGAGACAACTTAGAGTACCACAGCATTGAGAACTAATATTGCACCCTCCTCCGCAAGGAGCACAGGTAGGAGTTGCAGTTGGAGTTGGAGTCCGAGTCGGGGTTGAAGTCGGGGTTATGGTTGCAGTTGGCGTTGGAGTTCGAGTCGGAGTTGAAGTTGGAGTAGAAGTCGGCGTTGGAGTTATGGTTGCAGTTGGCGTTGGAGTCCTGGTTGGAGTAATTGTTGGGGTAGAGCTCGGTGTGGGGGTAACTTGAAAATAACAACCAGTCGAAAGATTGCAACTCTCGCCGCAGGGGTAGCTGGAAGGACAACAGTCATTGGACGTGGTACAAGTCATAGGACAACATTTAAAACCAGTGCATTCTAAAGTAGAACAGCATTGAAAGTCATTGGTACAACCTCCGCCACAAGGAGCACAGGTAGGAGTAGCCGTTGGCGTTGGAGTCCGAGTTGGGGTGTTAGTTGGCGCTGTAGTAGGGGTGGGAGTCCGAGTTGGGGTTAAAGTTGGAGTTATGGTTGGAGTAATTGTTGGGGTATTAGTTGGCGTGTTAGTTGGCGTTGGAGTCCGGGTTGGGGTGTTAGTTGGCGCTGTAGTAGGGGTGGGAGTCCGAGTTGGGGTGTTAGTGGGAACAAAAGTTGTTGGCGTGGGAGTCGATGTAGGTGAATAACAGCGCCCCGTGCTAATGTCGCATTTAGGCGGACAGCCAGAACAACAATTAGAATCAACCGTACAGGCAAAAGGACAACATTTTGAGCTGAGACAACTTAGATCATTACAGCACCACTCACCACAGTCTGCTCCGCAAGGAGAACAGGTAGGAGCTGGGGTAATAGTTGGCGCTCTAGTGGGAGTGGGAGTCCGGGTTGGGGTAGAAGTGGGCGTCGTAGTGGGAGTCCGAGTTGGGGTTAAAGTTGGAGTTATGGTTGCAGTTGGGGTGGGAGTTCTGGTTGGGGTAGGAGTGTTGCTAGGCGGGGCTGGAGTGTCGGTGGGCAACAAACACATAGTGCCCCATTGAGTATTTGCACACCAAGTTGGATTACAGCAACAAATACAATTTGAAGTCATGGGACCACCGGGCGGTATACAGGTTGGCGTTGGAGCACAAACACACGCACCATAATGATCAGCAGTACCACAACCATAGTTAGCACATACATTACTACAGGTTATTTGAGAAACGGTATAACAACAACAGTTTTTATCACTGGGACAGTCCCTCATTCCGCCGTTAAAACTTGTCTGAAGTGTTCTTGTCTTACAATCGGCATACGTGCACGTAGTTTGACAGGTTTGGCCACTGGGCCAGCATGAACCTAGATAGCTGGCATTAACAGCTGCACATTTCTGCGAACAGGATGGCAAAGGAGTAGGGGTGGGAGTGACGCAGGGATTGCCATCCCTGTCGGTTGAGGCTCCGCATATACAGTAATTTTTGCAGACGGCGTTTATGTATCTTGGGTCGCCGGGACAGCCGGTGCAGGTATTATATTCCTTCTTTTGGGTAGAAAGACAATTACTCCCTCCAGGCTCTGCCCCGCCACACCCACTTGTGCCCCAGGCACCACAACTCGATGTACAGGCCGGAGTCGGAGTAGCTGTAGGCAAAGGGCAATTTCCAACATTCCAGCAACCTGCATTAAGGGAAGTAAGACAATTGCTAGAATTACAACTCCCCGCTCGAACACAAGTGCAACCAGGACATGTTCCCCCACTACAAGAACAAGTTCCCCCCGTCAGCCGACCGTCAGAAACATCACAACAAGTTTTATAATGACCGCCCTGGGTACATCCTCCGGAATCACATATTCCGGCACAGATTGCCGAACCACCTGCCGTACAACACGAGTCTTCCACTCCACAATTTCTAGTCTCATATTGGTATCGCCAACCATAGCTTCCCCAGCTTGGAACCCAACATTTTTGACATCTGACAATATAAGTGTACATCCAATTACTTGTGTTGCAATAAGTCGGATCGGAAACACCAGCACCTACACATTCTGAATTGGAAACAGTAACACAATCTGTCCAACTTCCGTCTGCTGTCTCGCTAGCAAAAGTTTTTTCCGATTTTATTAAACCTGTTACTGCCAGAAGAAGAAAAAGAAGAATTACCTTTTTCATTCAAAATCCTTAACTTTTATGGGCAAAGACTTTTGGGCTCGATTTAAAGAAATCACCAAGCCAGCGTCTTTAAACATTTTTATCCCCTCTTCTATTTTTCCGATTTCCTCGCCCCGTGTTACCCGGCGACCCTGCAATGAAGAACTTCCCTTAAGATTGTAAAGAAAATGATCCTCATTATCTAAAGTTAGGGTCAATAGCTTAATCCGTCCCCCTTTTTCACCAAGATCTATTACCGCTTGCGTCACTAATCCGTCAGCCACAGCGTATATAGATGTACCCGCCGGTGCATAAAATCCAAGGCCGGTTGAGCCATCAAGAAAGGTAACTGCCTCTATTTTTTGACAGTATTCTTTAGCCACTGGACAAGCAAAAAGAGAACCTTTATTTTGCTTGGATTTTTCCCAAAAAAAACCGTAACGAAGAAGCGCAACATAGAAAATAAAAAGGGCAATGCATCCGATAGAAAGAAACACGATGAGGAATTTTTTCATCTTAACTTCAGAATAGTAGAGTTGTAAGGAGATGTCAAGAAGAAAACATGTACTTGAGAGAGGAGAAATGCTGTTGGCCGGGTTAGCCCCGATTTCCCGGCGAAAACCGGGGCTAACTACTTGCCGATGGGTGCCGTATAAACGAACCTACCGCTTGTATCTTTAAGAAGTAGTTCATTAAAGGCGGTGGTATTGTCAAGCACCGTCATGCTTGCCTGCCACCCCTTACCCGCGAACCAGTCAGCGGGTAGCTCTGCTTCCGCCGATACAAACCGAACAACCACTTCGCCGGCCTTGACCGCCGCCTGCTGGGTCACCTCAACAGGTTGTGGGTCTTTTAGAGTTCGGGGAACGCCGACGTCAAAACGGCGTCCTTGGATAGTTATTCCCACAACAAGAAAAGGTGAGTCCGCCCGCGTGGTGAACGGCGTAACCGTAACCTTCCCGCTTACGGGCGCCAGGAAGCTGGGGGTATTTCCACAGTTTACGGCAACATGCACGTAGACTGAGGAAACCCGGACTTCCTTGGCGTCGCAGACGCCGGGCAGGGGAAGCTTCACCAACCCTTTGGCCAGGGCTTCGCCGATTGTCTTCTCGACCGACACGGGGTCGCGCGGAACAAACAGCTCTTGCCACTGGGCCTTAAGGTACGGGACGATATGGGTATATCGACTCCCATCCCAATAACCAACGACTGTGTTGGTTTCTGGATCTCGATATTCCCATTTTTCACCCGTCCAAGCGGCCCGCAGACCAGTTATGGCGAAGGGCGGCTTGACTTGTGTGGCTGTGGGCGGGATTTGGGTTGCCGTGGCGGTTGGCGGCAACGGAGTCGGTGTTGCCGTCGGGGTGGGCGGAACGGGGGTGGCCGTTCGGGAAACGGCAGTTGCCGTGGGGGACGGCACGGGGGTGGCCGTGGCGGTGGGGGCCGCTGTGGCCGAGGGCTCTGGCACGATTGGCGTCAGCGGTTCGCTGCCGCCAATCGGTTGGCATGCTGCTGCTAATGTAGAAACAAGTAGCAGCGCCAGGAGGATTTTTACTGCTTTCATGGGGGAACTCCTTTCTTTGACTGATAGAAGGGTGTAACGAGGTTAAACACCTACTGTGGTTGGGTAGGTAAAGGATAAGGGGTTTGGGGGTAGCCG
>Ga0315289_10006271_pt1 | contig 17491 bp, 13 predicted proteins | sample YL17G11_40_MG_FD_203452 | JGI IMG/M metagenome (GOLD analysis project Ga0315289, IMG submission 203452) | Sediment microbial communities from Yellowstone Lake, YNP, Wyoming, USA - YL17G11_40 | ecosystem: Environmental > Aquatic > Freshwater > Lake > Sediment | place: USA: Wyoming | collected... | reverse complement strand
GGCGGGGGCAGAACCATCAGGCCTATCTGTGGCAATACAGCCGACCGGGAGGCAGCGCCGTGTTCGACTTCCGCCTGGGGCGCGGACGCCACGGGCCCAAGCAGTTCCTGGGCCCGTTCGAAGGCATCCTGCAAAGCGACGGCTATACCGCTTACGAGCACGTGGGCGGGCCGAAGATGGTGCACGCCGCGCGCCACGCCTTGCGTCTGGAACAGGCCAGGCCGTTGCTGGACATCATCCACCAGGAAATCGAGAGGGCGCGTGCGCACGCCTTGCCTTCCAGCGCGCTGGGCAAGGCCGCCAACTACACCCTGACGCTGTGGCGGAAACTCACCCGCTCCCTGGAGTATCCGGAGCTGGAGTTGAGCAACAACCTGGCCGAGAACTCGATGCGCCCGGTGGCCCTGGGACGGAAGAACTGGATCCACATCGGCAGCCCGCAGGCGGGGCCGAAAGTGGCGGCCATTCTGTCCATCGTCGAAAGTTGCCGCCGCCTGAAGATTCCGGTGCGCGACTACCTGGCCGCCGTCCTGCCCGGCCTGGCCGGCACCAGCATCCAAAAACTGGCGGAACTCACCCCGCCGCCTGGGCTGCCAGGAACCAGTAGCCCCAACCGCCACCCCTGTCAACCTGTAGTTCCTCTGACGGTTACGCTTGAGAAGCGATAATTCTCACTTGCCGACGCCGCTTGCCCTGCCGCCTCCACCGTCGCGGCCTCGAAACCTTCCAGCAGCACGGTCTTTCCCACGGGTGTTAGGGCCCGGTTGATGGCGGATCCGGCCCAGTTCTGCTTCCAGTCGATCTGTTGCCCGCCCTGTTCCGCGAGCGCTACCGCGCAGAAGCAGCAGACAGCGAACGCCTGCACTACGGTTCGAGCTTTCATCTCTCCATACCCCTTGACACGAACGATCCGGGATTCCCGTATTCAGCTCCGCGGTGGAGCAGGAAAGGCCGCAACTCGTCTCCTTGTGGGCCCCTCAGTTGCCAGGCAAGCCGGTCAGGATGTGGTCACGCCGTCGCCGGCGAGTCTCACCCACGCTCCCCGGCGCCAGGCGATGTTCGCCAGGTGCGGGGCGGCCACTGCGCTGGCCCCGATCTCCACCGGGGCCGTCGGCTCCTGGCGGCTGCGCAGGCATTCCAGGAAGTTCTTCACGTGGTCCTCGTCGATCACCCGCGCGGCCACCTGCAAGACCGGCTTGCTGTGCTCGTTCCACCACGCCCGGGTGATCAGCGCCCGCATGGGCGGCTCTTCGTACACCGAGAAGCCCTGGTCGTCGATGACCAGCGTGGCCCGGTCGCCCTGGAATTCTAACGACCAGTGCGTCTGGTAGTCATTCGAGTAGTTGAGCGTGAAGGTGGCCACGAAGTTCGGATACTCGAACACCGCGCAGAAGGCATCCGGCGCCTCGCTCCCCACCATCTTCGCTACCTGGCCGATCATGACCGCCGCGCGCGGCGTGCCCGAGCCGGTGAACCACTGGATCACGTCCATCAGGTGGGTGCCCTGGTCGGTGGTGTTCCCGCCGGCGTAGTCCCAGAAGGAGCGCCACCGGCGGAAGCGGAACGGATCCAGCGGGCGGCGCGGCGCCGGTCCGAGGAAGCGCTCCCAGTCGAGCTTCCCTTCCAGCGGCACATCCGGCGGGCGCCCGTAGTTCCCTTTCCACTGCGTGCGAATCATGGTGATGCGGCCCAGGGCGCCGTCCTCGATCACCTTCTTGGCCTGGAACATGGCCGGCGAGCTGCGCCGGTGCATGCCCACCTGCACGATGTGCTGGGTCTTCCGCACCGCCGCCACCATCCGCGCGCTCTCCTCCAGCGAATGTGACATGGGCTTCTCCAGGAAGACGTCCTTGCCGGCGGCCAGCGCGTCCAGCAGTTGCGGGCAGTGATGGTGGTCCGGCGTGGCGATGATGACAAAATCCATTCCCTTCTGCGCCAGCAACTCTTTGAAATCGATGTAGCCCTTGGCGCTGGGAGAGTCCTTCAAGCCGAGTTGCAGGTTGGGCTCGTAGACGTCGCACACCGCCACGCACTGCGCGCCGTTCTTTTGGCACAGGCGATTCAGGAAACGCCCGCGATTCCCGCTTCCGATCAGCCCGTAGGCCGGCCGGTCGTTGGCCCCGCGCGCCGCCGCCGGAAGGATCAGCGGCGCCGCCTTCAGGAAGTCTCTTCTCGCCGTCTTCATGTTCACCTCTCAAGCGGGCACAAACTGCCGCAGGTAGCGCAGCGCCACCCGCAGTCCCGTCTGGTAGTCCTCGGGGAAGTCGTCGCCCGGGTACGGGAAGCCGTAAAAGCTGTCCTCGTGCTCGATGTTCATGGGGCCTTCATAGCCTTTTTCCATCAGCACGGTGAAGAACGCCGGCCAGTCCACCGCGCCCATGCCCGGCAGCCGGAAGCGCCACCAGCGGGCGTTGTTGGGCGGGTTGATCCCCGCGCGCCGCAGCACCGGCCACAGGATTTCGGTGTCCTTCAGATGCACGGCGTAGATCTTGTTGAGGAAGTCCCGCATCGCCTGGATGGGATCCATCATCTGCCACAGCAGGTGGGAGGGGTCGTACTGGATGCCGACGTAAGGAGAGTCGCCGAAAGCCTTGAACAGGGCCTCGTAGCCCACCGGCCCGGTGGCGATATTCGGCCCGCCCGCCCAGGGTTCCCAGACGATACGGACCTGGTGCTTCTGGCACAGCGGGAAGTAGCTCTCCGTGTAAACGCGCACGATCTCGGCGGCCTGCTCCTCCACCGGCCGGCCCGGCATGGTCCCGGAGGTCGTGCTCACGAAGGGCGCGCCGAGCTTGCCCGCGAATTCTATGGTTCGGGAAAAGGCCCCATTGGCCCGCTTGCGCGCCTCCGGGTCCGGCGCGATGTGATTCTGCACCGACTGGATCACCGCCAGATCGAGCCCGAGGCGGCGCAGGGACGCCTTCACCTTCTCCGCCTTCTCGTCACCCGCGGTGGCGAAATCCAGCTCGCCCTTCGGATTGGTCGTCAGTTCGACGCCGGCGAACCCCTCCTGCTTGATGGATTCCAGATTCTTCTCGGAGTAGCGCGCCAGGACGCCCAGTTTCGGCTTCCAGGTCTTCAGCCGCGGGGGTCGCGGCGGCTGCGCTGCGGCCACCGCCGCCAGACTTCCCAGCATGCTTCGTCGGGTGTAGCTCATGATCGCTCCTTCACAGCTTCAGTTCGAGGCCTTCTTCGGCCACCACTACCTTGCCGGCCTCCTTCGAGCATAGCGCCAGGGTCTTGTCGAGGTCGTAGTGCTTGAAAATCGGCAACTGCCGCTCGGTGAGGTGCGAAAACACCATGGTCTTCGGCTTCACTTTGGCGGCGATCTTGGCCAGCTCCTCGGGCGGGAGATGCAGGGTGTCGATGATGAGCATGTCGGCGCCCTTGGCCCATTCGGAGAAGTCCGCGTTGTCTTCGGCGCGCAGGTTCTTCGGTCCGCCCAGATCGCCCGAGAAGACCAGGGACTTCGCGGGCGTCTCCAGTTTAACCGCCCAGCAATCCATGTTGGCGTGCTGGACCTCGCGGAAAGATACCTGGTAGCCCTTGCCCTCATAGACGCCGGCGTCGCGGATGCGGGCGCGCTTGAAGGAGGGCATCTTCAGCAGCACCCGCCCCCGGCCGTCCACCCCATAAGCGGCATCGTAGAGGTCCACCAGCATCTTCTCGGTCCCGTCCGGTCCGAACAATGTCAGCGGCCGCGGAGCGGGACGCTGCCCGGGGGCCGGCACCGGCCCCCCGGTGCGCCACAACAGCAGCACCGCGTCCAGGTCCAGGCAGTGATCGTAGTGCAGGTGGGACAGGAAGATGTGCGTGATGGTGTGGGGAGGACGCTTGTGATCGAACATGCGGGCCACCACGCCCGCGCCGGCGTCGAACAGCCAGCGGTCGCCGCCCGCGTCCACCACGATGCCGGATTGCATGCGCGGCTTGTCGGCGGCGATGTCCGGGTGTCCCGTCCCCACGAACAGGACGCGGACTTCGGGGACCGGGTTCAGCCAGGCAACCGCGAGGGTCGCCAGCAGCAGGGCCGCGGTCAGGATACGGGGCAAGAGAGTTCTTGACATGGTCGACGATCATGGTATAATATCATCGGTCTTGTGGATATGTCAAGAGGCAGCGCCCGGGCTTTCTGCTGGGCAAGGCCTTGGCAGGCGGTGGTATGGACCCATGCGGGCACTGCCGAAGCGTCCGGTTCCGAAATCGCGCTCCGGCGGTTGCCACGGGGTGGGGTGCATATTTGACTCGTCCGGGAGCCCAAAATGGTAGAAGCTGATTGCACCGTAGGATTCGAGGGAACGAGTCTTGGTCAGAGGCGGCCAAAGAATCCTGACATGGACGAAGCCGCGCTTTGCGCAGGCTTCGTCCCAGTCCAAGTATGGTGAGCCGTCCGCAGCGTCAAGGGTCTGCGATGAACGGTCCGACAGAAGGCGTCGGACCGCCCTTGACCCTGCTCCCGGCTCCAAAAAGTGGGGGTGTCGCTTGACAAAGCCGACGCCGTTATAGACGGAAATTCCGGGTGTAATCTTGTGCGGTAGTCCGTTTGGTGAGTGAGAGCCGTTTCTAGAAAGGAGCACGTCCATGCGAAGATTGCTGTATCTCGCTTTTGCTTTTGCGCTTGCTGCGCCTTCGCTTCTGCTGGCGCAGTCCTACCAGGGTGCGATTTCCGGAGTCGTGAAAGACACGACGGAAGCCTTTGTGCCGCAGGCGTCCGTGGTTCTGACTCATGTGGAGACCGGCCAGCGGCGCGAAGTGACCACTGACGCACAAGGCCGGTTCCATCTTCTTCAACTCCCGTCGGGACAATACCGGCTGGAAGTGCAGGCGGCCGGATTCCGGAAGCACGAGCGGGAATTGCAGATTGAGGTCGGCACGCGGGCCCTCATCGATGTGGCGCTCGAGGTGGGCGGGCTCACAGAGACCGTGACGGTCAACGCCGAAGCTCCGCTGGTCGAGGCAGGTTCGGGAGCGGTGGCTACCCTCATCGACAACACGCGCATCACCAACCTGCCCCTCAACGGCCGGAACGCGTTCGAACTGGTCGCCCTCGCGCCGGGCGTGGTCCCCACTGGCAGCTTTGGGCTGGCCGAGCCATATGACAAACGCGCGCAGGCGTCGTTTTCGGCCAGCGGCGGGCGCGGGCTATCGAACGACTTGCTGCTGGACGGGGCTTCGATTACCGGAGTGTCCGAGTTCAACATGCCCTTCTTCTCGCCGCCGCTCGATGCCATTCAGGAGTTCAAGGTGCAACTCAACTCCTACTCGGCCGAATTCGGACGCACGCAGGGAGCGGTTGTCAATGCCGTCACCCGATCGGGCACCAACCAGCCGCACGGCTCGGCCTATCATTACCTGCGCAGCGACAACCTGGACGCGAACAGCTTCTTCAACAACGCCGCGGGCCGCCCGAAGGCGCATCTCCGCTGGAACCAGTTTGGGGGCACGTTAGGCGGGCCTGTGATCCTGCCCCGCGTCTACGACGGCCGGAACCGCACGTTCTTCTTCGCGTCCTACGAAGGCATGCGGTACGGGCGTGGCGTGTCCGACCTGCGGCGCGTCCCCACCGCCCTGGAAAGGGCGGCCGATTTCTCCCGGACGTTCGATGCGCGCAATAACCTGATCCCGATCTTCGATCCGTTTTCCACCCGGCCGGACCCGTCGCGCCCGGGGCGTTACGTGCGCGATCCGTTTGCCGGCAACCGCATCCCCGCGGCGATGATCAACCCTGTGTCCGCGAAAGTGGCGACTTACTATCCGGCTCCGAACAACCCCGAGCCCTTTCCTTCCGGCCCCAACTACTTCTTCGGCGGGACGAGCGCATACAGCTCGAACGGGGGCATTCTCAAGATGGACCACAACTTCTCCGAAAGCCACCGGCTTTCGTTCCGGTACACGCGTCAGGCCGACGTGCAGACACCCCCGCTAGTTTACGGCAATATCGGAAGCCCCTTGACGGGACCGAAGGAGCAGGGCTCGCAGGCCCCTCTGATCGAACACACCTGGATCGTTCGTTCCACCCTGGTCCTGAGCCTCAAACTCGCGGTGACCCGTTTCGACAACAATCGCCAGGCGCACAGCTACGGGTTCCGCTATGCCGATGAACTCGGGCTTCCGAAGTGGCTTCAGCAGGAGTCGGAAGCGTTCATGTTCCCCTACTTCAACGTCACCGGCAGTCCGGTCGGCGCGCTGGGTCCGGTCATCGCGCGAAACTTCTCCACTAGCTATAACCCCGTTGGGGCGGTCACCTGGATCCGCGGCCCGCACGAGCTGAAGTTCGGATTCGACTACCGGCAGTGGCTCTGGAACCAGTACTTGCCGAACTACCCCTCCGGTATGTACGCCTTCGATGCCGGCGCGACGGGCGGTCCCGACCCCGACTCCATCGGCTCCTCGGGCTACGGAGCGGCGTCGCTCCTGCTGGGCTACCCGGCTTCCGGAGTGTTCGGTTTCTCCCCGAAGCTTGCGCTGCGGTCAGCGTACATGGCGACGTACATCCAGGACGACTGGCGCGTGTCTCCTCGCCTGACGCTTAACCTCGGGCTTCGCTGGGACAACGACATTTCGGCGAATGAGCGCTACAACCGGCTTACGTCGTTCGATCTCGACAGCCCGAACCCGCTCGCCGGCCGGATCAATGCGCAATACGCGGAGATCCTGGCGCGATTGAAAGCAACCAACCCGGACACCGCCGCCGTGCTACCGGCTTCGCTCAACATCCGCGGCGGCCTGCAGTACGCGACCCCTGCCAGCCGCAACCAGACCAATCCGGACCCCAACAATTTCGCTTCCCGTGTCGGCTTCGCGTTGCAGGCCAGCCAGCGCTGGGTGATCCGGGGCGGCTTCGGCATTTTCTTCGTTCCCATGTCGGGGAGCGGCATCCTGTCTTCGGATGTCGCCCAGGGTTACAACGTAAACACCTCGGTAACGGGATTCGGCGCGGACCGGCGGCCGCTGAATTCGCTGAGCAATCCGTTCCCGCAGAATCTGAACCGCCCGGTCGGCAGCTCCCTCGGGCTCGCCACCGACGTGGGCGGCGGCATCACGAGCACGCTGCGTAACAGGCGCATCGGGTATGCGGAGCAGTGGAACTTCAACATACAGCGGTCGCTCGGCCGCCAGACGGTGTTTGAGATCGGATATGTCGGCTCGCACGGCGTGAAACTGATGGGCCCGGACGTGCGATGGAACCTTCCGTCGCGCGCCGTCACAGACCTTGGCCCCACCCGGATCAACACCGTGGTCCCGAGCCCGCTCTACGGCGTCGCAAACCCGGCCACTCCGCTCGGCGGCCAGCCGACGACCACCGTGCGGCAACTGCTGCTGCCGTTCCCGCAGTTCACCGGCGTGACCAGCAAGAACGAGATGCTTTACAACTCCAACTACCACGCGCTCACGCTGCGGCTTGAGAAGAGGATGTCGCGGGGTCTGACCTTCCTGATCTCCTACACCACAGGGAAAAGCATCGATGACGGGAGCGGCTGGATTGAGGACGTCCAGGGTCCCCTCGGGCAGGTCGGGGTCGACGTGAGCAATCGCCAGCTCGACCGTGCGATCAGCGGCTTCGACCGCTCGCAGCGGCTCGTCGGCACGCTCACCTATGAATTGCCGTTCGGGCCGGGAAAACCGCTCGCAACAAGCGGCGTCGCCGGCTGGATCGGCCGCGGATGGCAGGTGAACGCGATTACCACCTTCATGACGGGCACACCGCTCGCGCTGGCCAGATCCGCAATGCTCGTCGGCGATGTCCATTCCCCTGACAACGGCAAGGGAAGATATGGCGTGGCGGCATCCAATCCATGGATGAACCCGGCGGCATTCCGCTCGCTCACGGCCGGCGAGGTCAGCAACATCCCGCGGACCCTGCCCGACCTGAGGGGCCGCGGAACCGCGAATACCGACATGTCTCTGTTCCGTGTGTTCTCCATTACCGAGAAGCTGCGCTTGCAGGTGCGCGGCGAGTTCTTCAACGCCTTCAACCGCGTCGAACTCGGCCTTCCGAACACGGCGCCGCTCAGCCCCAGCTTCGGGTTGATTACCGGCACGCGGCAACGGGCCAGGGAAGGGCAGCTCGGGCTGCGGATGGTGTTCTAAACGGTGTTCTAAACAATGTCACGAGAACACACAATCGACAGACGCACTTTCATGGCTGGCGCGGGGGGCACGGCGGCATCCGCGCAGTCGCGGCGCCCGGCGCAACATCCTGCTGATGATCGCCGACGACCTCGGGCTTTACACCGGGGAGTACGGCGACCGCGTCGCCAGGACTCCGAACCTGGACCGGCTTGCCCAAGACGGGGTGAGGTTTGCCAACGCGTATTGCACGACGGCTTCGTGCGCCGCGTGCCGCTCGGTCGTCCTGAGCGGCCTGCAGAATTCACGCCAACGGGCATTACGGCACGCTCACGCGGGGCACAATCAGCAGTACCTTCCGTTCGTGCGGCCTCTGCCCAGGCTGCTGAAAGATGCCGGCTACCGGACCGGCCTCATCGGGAAGCTTTACGTGAATCCCATTTCGGCGCTCCCGTTCGACCAGAGCGAGCCCGGCATTCAGCGCGGAGTGGCCCAGATGGCGCGCATCGCGCGCGACTTCATCCGGTCGAGCAGCGGGCGCCCGTGGTACCTGCACGTCGCTTTCGGCGATCCGCACCGGTTCGGGCGCGGCTTCGCCAGCCAGGACTACGAGGGCGTGAAGCGCATGCCGTTCGATCCGGCCAAGGTGCCGGTCCCGAGCTTTCTGCCGGACAATGCGGCTGTCCGCAAGGAAATGGCGGAATACTACGAGGCCGCGAACCGGCTGGACCAGGGCATCGGGTTCTTCATGGACGTGCTGCGCGAAACCGGGCAGCTCGACAACACCCTGATCGTCTTCTTCAGCGACAACGGAATACCCTTCCCGAACCCGAAGACCACGGTGTACGACTCCGGCATCCACATGCCGTTCATCGTCCGCTCGCCGGAGCAGTCGCGGCGGGGCGTCGTGAACAACGCGATGCTGAGCTTCGTGGATATTCTGCCGACCGCCGTCGAGTGGGCCGGGGCGAAGCTGCCCGAGTACCCGGTGCACGGCCGCAGTTTCCTGCCCATCCTGGAGCAGGAGAACCCGGCCGGGTGGGACCGCGTGTACTTCTGGCACACGTTCCACGAAATCACGATGTACTACCCGATGCGCGGCATGCGCACCACCCGGTACAAATACATCCGGAACCTCGTGCCGGAGCTGGAGTTCCCTTTTGCCAGCGACCTGTTTGCTTCCGCCACCTGGCAGAGCGTGAAAGGAACCCCGGGGGAAAGCTCGGCAAGCGCTCCATCGAGGCCTACCTGCACCGTCCCGGCGAGGAGTTGTACGACATCCAGCGCGATCCCGACGAGGTGGTGAACCTGGCGTCATCGCCGGAGCACAAAACGGTTCTTGCCGAGATGCGCGCTTACGTGCATCAGTGGCGCAGGAAAACCCACGACCCGTGGTTGATCCTCGGAACTTACAAAGGCGAGGATCCGGGCGACTCTTTCGAAGAGCACCAGCTTCGCCCGGACATCGGGCGCCCTCCACGCTGAGTCGGCACTGAGTCAGGGATACTTTTGACGGGAGAAGTTATATGCGGTTGATCGCTCTACTCACGGTTCTGTTCTGTTCCGGCGCGGCGGCCCAGCCGCCGCGCACGTCGCCGCCGCCGCGCCCGCGCGGCTCCGGCGGAGTTCGCCTCGAAGGACCGCTGCTCCGCGTTCCGTCCAAGTTCGCGGGTAATGTCCCAAAGCAACCGCGCATCGCGGTCGTCTTCAACACGCACCTCGACCCGGTCGGCGCGCCCAACCTGGAGGCGAGGCGCGCGGAACTGGAGCGCCGGCGTGAGAACATGCTGTGGCTCCAGGGCGTCGTCGAGGCGATCGACCCCGCCAAGCGCCCGAAGCTGAACATTCAGATGACCGGAGGGCACGCCGAGTTCTTCCTCAAGGATGAACGCGGCTTCCAGATGATCCGCCGCTTTTATGAGCAGGGGCACAGCATCGGCACCCATTTCCACCGGAACACCTATCTCGGCTCCTACCTGGACTGGGGTGAGCTGCGCCCCACCCAGCCGCTCCGGAAACCCGAACTCGCTCCCGACGAAATCCTCACACCCGGCATCATGGTGCTGCTCGGCGGCAGGCCCGAGCCGAACACGATGGACGAGGAGCGGCGGCTTTGGAAGGACAACTTCCGGTTTACCGAACCGCTGATCGCGAAAGTGACGGGCCTCACCGATAAAGAAGCGATTCGGAGGATCAACAATCACGGTGAGTTCCACCTGCCCAGAAGCATGGCATGGAAAGACATCCTCTTCAAGGAGTTCGGCATCACGGTCCAGACCGGCGGGCGGAACGAGCTGTTCCTCATGATCTTTGACCACGACGTGCACAATGCGTGGAGACCGGACGCGAAAGACGCACTGGGCGAAGACGTGAACAACCGTGCCTACGTGTGTGTCCCCCAGGTGGCGGTGCCCGGGAACATCAAGCCGCACCAGGACGTCATGCAGGACCTGTCGGTTCCGGCGATGAAGCGGCGCTTTCTCCAGATCCTCATGGAGCGCAGCGAGCACGAACGGCTCGGGCTCCCGCCGAAGACCTGGACCTTCGGCTGGACGGTCCACGATTTCGACATATACCCGGCTGATGCCACGCGGGGGCCAAACCGGTCCCAGCGCAAGAACGTGCAGGAACTCGTGGCCTGGATCAACGACAACTTCGTTCCGGACGTCGCGTATTGGGACACGCCGAACGGAGTGGCGAATTCCTTCTATGAGTTGGAGGCGCGGCAGCCCGGCGTTCCGCAGTTCCACTACGCGTCCCGCAAGCGTGATTGGGACGCGTATCCGTATCGGATGAAAGGCGCGGCGAGGGCGCTGATCGGTTCGCACTTCGTTCGCGCGCTGAAGGACTGGAGTGGGATCCAGGCGTTCGAACTGGAGCGAGTGAAGCCGGATTCGGAGTGGTACACGGACCCCAATAACGAAGTGAAGGTGAAGGGCGCGACAAGCCGCCTCGTACTGGCCTGGTCGGATGCGGGCTCGCGTACCATCGACGTGAGCCGGTTTGCTGCCGGTAACGTAAAAGTGATTCGCGGTACCTCGGGAGAGATATCGACGGCGAAGGCGGCCGCGGTTCCGGTCGGTACAGAGCCGGTGATTGTCGAAGTCGAATAACGCTCCGATCATGCAGCGCGCCTCGCCGAAAACGGTTCGAAAAGCGATTGACGAAATAGCAGGCGGTCAAACATTCCGCCATCGGGGAGGTGCACGATGAAGTATCGTCTTGTTTCGCTGCTTCTGGCTCTCGTATGCGGGCTGGCGGCGCAGGTTCCCGCTTATCCGGCCATCGAGAGCGGTTTCGAGCTTTCGGTTGCCTCCGGCCTTCTGGCGAACCCGGTTGTGCTGCTCTCCGGTCTTCTTCTGTTCTGCTACATCGGACTGGAGGTTTCGGCCGCGAGCTGGACAACCACTTACCTGAAGGGCGCCGGCTTCGCCGAGCGTCGCGCCTCGGTGATCTTTTCGCTCTTCTGGGTGGCGATGATGGTTGGCCGGCTGGCGCCGTCACAGTGGGTAACCACGGCCCTCGGGAAAGCCGCGATTGAGGGCGCCGCGCTCGCGGCGGCGATTATCCTGCTGCTGATGACCCTGGGCGCGACGCGTTTCCTCGCGGCTCCCCTCGTCATCGCGCTCGGATTCTTCTTCGCGCCGCTGTTCCCGACCATCGTCGGCGTCACGTTTGCGCGTTTCCAGCCGGTCCTGTACGGGACCGTTTTTGCAATCATCTTTGCCCTCGGCCTGCTCGGGTCCACCCTAGTCCCGGCGGCGATCGGTTTTGTCTCGAAAACGAGGTCGATCCGCACGGGTTACCGGCTCATGGTCGCGCTGGCGGCGCTGCTCTTCCTGTTCGCGTTCGCATTGTGAGGCGCCCGTGTTGAAGCACGCGTTCCTGTTGTGGTTCGTTGCATTGATAGCCGCCCAACCGCCGGCGGCCCGCCCGGTCGCGGCTGCATCGGAGGAATCGCCCGGCGCGCTGCGGGAGCAGGTTTACGTCAGCACTGTCGGCGGAAAGGAAATCCGGGTCGATTTCCGGTATCCGAAAACCGGATCGCAACGACGGTTCCCGGTCCTCGTGAGCGTTTCGCCGTGGGGGAATACGGCCGGCGCGCTGCGCGGGATGGGCATTCGCGAACCCGCGCAGGTAGTGCGCGCGGGGATCGCGGTCGCCACCTTCGACTATCCCGGACAGGAAAATGAACCTTCGCCGGAGTCGTTCAAGGACAAGTACGGACCCGAACGCCAGCTCAACGTGCGCGATGTGATCCGGTACGTGAGGGCGCGGAGCGAAATCGATCGGGAAAACGTGGGCGTCCTCTCGTTTTCTAGCGCCAAGATCCTCGCGGCGGGCGCGCTGACGCGTCCGCCGAGCGACCCCGCGGTGAAGTTCTGGATCGACGGCGAGGGGCCGACCACCCGCCACGTGCTGCTGCTGAACATCCCCGGCACGATGGCCGCCGTGGCCCCTTTCCCGGACGAAGAGCATCAGGGCGAGTGGATGTCGCGGCAATTCGTCGGCACCGGTCTCTACGACGAGGAGTACTGGAAGGAACGCGAAGCGTTCCGCCTGATGAAGAACATCCGCTGCCGGTACCTCCGCCTACAGGGTGAAGACGACCACGTTCACCACTGGTATTACGGCCACGCGATCCACGCGCTCAATTCGGCCATGGCCGGCGGTGCGGTCTGGGTGCGCGGCGGAGACGGTCCGGTGAATGTGTGGCACCGGGATGCGAAGACAGTCGGCATGGTGCCCGGGCGCATTGGCGCGCAGGGCGAGCGCGTGCTGGCTTACATCAAGGAAATGACGGCCCATCCTCCGCTTGGCGAACTGTCGGAAGACGGCCGGAAGCCGTCCCGTCCGGCGCCGCAGTTCACCGGCGGCAGGCCGGCCGCAAGGAGATGACATTATGCACCTGAAACTGATTGCCATATTCGTGTTGTGCTTGCTGGTCTTCCCCTCGTGTGCGGTCCAGGGCGCAGAGTTGGACCAGCGGCGGCCCGAGGGCCCCGCCTACGTGTACGTGAACTTCGCGATCAACTGCCACGACTGGCTCGACCCTGACATGAGCAGCGCGGCTGTGCTGCGCGTAGCGCGCCAGTTTGCGAAACACAAACTGCGGGCCGATTTCTACGTGACCGAGTCGCTCGCGCGCGCGTGGGCCGAGAAAGCGCCCGGCACAATTCCGGAGCTGAAGAAGCTCGGGATGGAGTTCGGGTATCACCACCGGCCGCCGCACCCGTTGTGGTACGACTCGCCCGAGTGCCGCCGCATACTTGCCTTGCCGCCGGAGGAAGCGTACCGGGAACTCGAGCGCTTCGAGACCTTCCGGCTCGACCTCGAGACGGGACGCGTGGACGAGAGTGCCAAAGGCGGATACGCCGGTACTGCGGAACTGGTCGGTTCCAAACCTCTCGTGCTCGGAGCCGGCGCCACAGCGCCACACGTGGTGGCATGGGATCGTGAAATCCTCGTGCGAATGGGAGCGCGTGCCGCCAAGGCCTGGCACGGCGGCGGCAATCCGGAGTATCCGCTGATCTGGTGGCAGGGACTGCTGGCGCGGCCCTCGGATTTCAGCGTCGTGCGCGTTCCGCCAAACTCCAAACAGCGTGCCGCCAACATCCAGGTGCTCCCGCGCGGTGTCGCGGAGGGCGAGGAGGCCGGGAATTTCTGGTGGGACGTCACGGACGATCCCGAAGCGCAGGAGCACGCACCGGGCAAGTACCTGCTTCGCAAGGTCGAGAGTCTTCCGGCCGGCCGCATCGCCTTCGTCACGTGCCTCATCCACGAAGACAACTGGTACAAGCAAGGCACGTCGTGGAACGGAACCTACTTCGAGGACCGCGGCCGCAAACAGCCGCGGACCCCGCCGTACAAGCCAGAGCCGCGCCGCATGGTCCGTGTCCGTTCGCAGGAAGACCAGGATCGCATCTGGAATTGGTGGGACGGGCTGGTGGAAGCGGCGGCGCGGGACCGCCGCGTCCGTGTCGTAATCGCGAGAGACCTGCTTGGGATGGTGCGCGCGGACGACCTGGAGCGCACCTACGACCGGGCGACGGTGGTCGCGGCCGCGAAGAAGATCGCGGACTCGGGCGAAAAGCTGCCTGAGTTCGTGGTAACCGGCGACGACGCGCTATCGCTTGCCGACTGCGTACAGGTGTTCACCCGTGCGCTTGCCGGCGAACAGGCGCTGAAAGTCCGTACGATGCTCGGCCCGGGCCGTCCGGCCGCGGGCCGCGCCGCGCAGAAACTGCGCGCGGCCGACGTCACCGCGGCGGCAAAATCGTTAGCTCCGCGCCTGAACCGTTTCGGCAGGCCGGACGCATTGCCGGCCACTGTGCCGGTCGCGGGCCGGGAACTGCCGCTCGAGATGTATCTCTATGCCTCGGCGCGCGTGCTCGCGGGTGAGAAGAGCGAGTTCGAGGCGCCGTCACCGCGCGTTTCGCCGGACCCCGCGCGCTGGGCGATGAAGCCTGCGCGGCGGCGGTGACCAGGCCACGCCGGCCCACCGCAGAGCCGCAGAGGACCGCACAGTTGCGCAGAGAAGAATTCTCTACCGCTCTGCGGTAACATCGTCAGACGAATACTGCGAGTAGAACCCTGCCTTATACTCACGCTGCATGTTGCAGGCTGGCTCCCCGCGCCGGCAGGAACCCTGGCGGTGAGAATTCTCGATGAAGCGGGAGCGCCTTGCGCAGCGCGCGTGTACCTGGCCGATGCCGAGGGCAGAGCGCTCTTTGCGCCTTCTGTGATTGTCTATGACAAGCAGCGGAACGATTCTCTGGAACGGTACTTCGTGGTAAGCGTCAGAGGAACTACAGGTTGACAGCGGCGGCGGTTGGAGCTATACAGCCGCGCATAAAGAAAGGGACATGCGGGTCAGCAAAAAGGGAGCAGGTACGGGCGAATCAGTTCAGGGTAGGTCTGCATCTCCCTGAAGACACGCGAGAGCGTGGCCAGCAACTCCGTCGCGCTGGCGAAATACCGATTGTGAGTGCCGTTCTTGCGCGTGTGTGGCCACAGCCGTTCGGTGGGGTTGAACTGCGGCGAGTAGGGCGGCAGTTGATGCACTTCCAACCAGTGGCGGTTGGAGTGGAACCACCCCCACACTTCGGCGTCCTTGTGGTAGGAGGCGTTGTCTTGGATCAGCATGGCCCCTGGCGGCGGTACCGGCGCGCCAGTTGCTCCAGGAAGGCCAAGTAGGTTGAGGCATTGAAGACGCTGTCGGGCTGGTAGTGGAAACAACAGCGCCAGAGTTCGATGGCCCCTAGGATCTTGACGCTGTGGCGTTCGCCGGTGACCGCAACCTCGGGCGGGTGGCCGATGCGGCTCCAGGTGACCTGCAGCGTCGAATCCTGGCGAAAGCTGGCTTCGTCGGTGAAAATCAGCGCCCAGTGTCGCGCTTGGGCTTTTCTTTAAGGTTGGGATAGATCCGCCGGTGCCAACGATCCTGCTCGCCAGCATCGGCCCGCGCCAACACGCGGCGGGGTCGCTGCACGGAAAAACCCAAAGCGTGCAGCAACTTGCGCACGTGTCCGGGATGGTACCGAACGCCGAACTCCTCCTCAATCACCCAAGCCATCATCGGCGAGGTCCACACGCCGCTGTCCAACCCGTAGGCCACCGGGCCACTGTCGAGAATGTCGCCCAGTTGCGTGCGTTGTCGCGGCGTCAACGCGGCGGGCCGCCCGGATCGATACCCTTCCAGCAGGCCCTCCACCCCGTAGGCTTGGTAGCGTGACAGCCACTCGGAAACCTTCGAGCGCGGGGCTTTGAGGATGGCCGCCAGGTCGCCGCTGGTGCGGCCTTCGGCATTCAGCACCACCGCTTGCAGTCGCTTGGCAACCCGATAGGCGCCCTCGCGTTCCGCTTCCTTACTCAACTGGACCAGTCGGCCGTGGGTGGCCGCATGCAGACGCAGCAGGCGTGGCAGCATGACTACTCCCTCTACCGCCAGTATGCCACACTTCCGCGGACAGCGTCCCTTTATTTATGCGCGGATGTATAGTCAAAACTGCAGTTGTGGACGGTGAAGCCGGCTTCTCTGAAGACGCCAAGCCGTGTTCAGCCCTCCAACCCAGGCAGCCTCCAGGGCGCGCGGTAATGGCGAGTCAACATTGCATTAGATTCCGCTGAGTTCGTAATCTTCTCCGCCTTCGCGTCCCACATTATTTTCTGCCCGAGCCGGAAGGCGATGTTGCCCAGATGGCCGGCCGCGCTGACCTCGTGGCCGATTTCGATGTCGGCGTTCGGGCGCTTGCGATTCTTCAGGCAATCCAGGAAGTTCCGGACGTGCGGGTCATGCTGAAAAGAGGACGTTCCTCGCTCCGACGTAAGCTGGCTGGTGTAATAGAGACCTAGTCCATTGGGGTCTTCCGTGGCGCTGATCTGTGCGCCTGTGGGCTCCCTGTTAACCGATGTTTGGGGAAAAATCTCATAGCCCGCGCGATCGACAAACAGTGTTCCCAGGCTCCCCTGAAAGAGGATTCCATAGCTCCCGAACGGTTTCGAGCCGGAATGGCCGTTGTGCCCATACGAGCTGTGCAGCAGAGTGGAGTAGCAGAGCAGAAAACCGGGGTACTCATAGACGACCTGCAGCGTCTCTGGGGTCTCGCGATTATCTGTCACGTAGTACTTGCCTCCGGAAGCAGTCGCGCTTAACGGCCCGTTCACCTTCATCGCCCAGTGCACGACGTCGATCAGATGGCTTCCCCAATCGGTCAGTTTTCCCCCTCCATAGTCGAAAAACCATCGCCAGCGACCGGCGCGAAAACGGTTCTCATTGTAGGGAACCTTGGGGGCAGGCCCCAACCAGAAATCCCAATTCAGGTCAGGAGGCGGATTCGTGTCCGGAGGGTTTCCGAACCCTTCCGGAGGAGAGAATTCATGGTTCCAGCAGTGCACGTAATGGATCCGGCCTAGCCGCCCGTCCTGAACGGCCTTCACTGCTCGCTGGAAATGCGTGCCTGACCGTTGCTGCAGCCCGACCTGCACGACGCGGTTCGTGCCACGCGCCGTCTCCACCATCAGCCGTCCCTCGCGAAGACGGTTGGATACAGGTTTCTCCACGTAAACATCCTTGCCTGCGTTGCAGGCGTCGATGCAAATCAATGGGTGCCAATGATCGGGCGTAGCAATTACCACCGCCTGGACGTCACGATCCTCCAGAAGTCTCCGGTAATCCTTATACGGCCGGGCTTTCCCGCCAGCCATCTCCAAAGCCCCCTCCAGGTGCGGCTGGTAGACGTCGCAGACGGCCACCACCTCGACCTCTGCATTCTTCTGAAACGCCGCTTGATCGTAAGCGTCAGAGGAACTACAGGTTGACAGGGGTGGCGGTTGGGGCTACCGGTTCTTGGCGGCCCAGGCCGTGGGCGTGAGTTCCGCGAGCCGCTGGATGGAGATGTCAGCGAGGCCGGGCAGTACG
>Ga0315289_10006270_pt1 | contig 17492 bp, 19 predicted proteins | sample YL17G11_40_MG_FD_203452 | JGI IMG/M metagenome (GOLD analysis project Ga0315289, IMG submission 203452) | Sediment microbial communities from Yellowstone Lake, YNP, Wyoming, USA - YL17G11_40 | ecosystem: Environmental > Aquatic > Freshwater > Lake > Sediment | place: USA: Wyoming | collected... | reverse complement strand
GATGCTTCCCATTCCACCATCCGGGATGCGGATATGGCCTATGAAATGACCAACCTGACCAAGAATCAGATCTTGCTCCAGGCGGGTACATCCATGCTTGCCCAGGCCAACCTCATGCCGCAGAGCGTTCTGGCCTTGCTGGGTCAGTAATAGGCCCAATAGCCGGGGAGGGGGGGTTCAACCTCCCTCCCCCGCTATCCTTGAAAGTAGAGGTAAAATGGAATGGAAATCTTAGGGATAAGAGAGAATCTACAGCGGGACCCGCCGCCAGCAGCCGTGCCCAAGGTTTTGGATAAGCCGGAACCGGCCAAGGAAGGGGAAAAACCGTTTTCCCCTCCCCCCGAGATCCCTAAAGTGAACGTCCAAGCCAATGAGGAGACCGCCAAAGCCCTGGCCGAACACATCAACACCTTCATGCAGAACATGAGCTACAATCTCCAGTTTGTACTGGACAAGCAGAACGGTCAGGTTATCATCAAAGTTTTGGACGGAGAGGGGAAGTTAGTCCGCCGGATTCCGCCGGAGGCCATGATGGCCCTGTCCCACAAGATCGGGGACAGCATCGGCATGGTGGTGAACCAGACCCTGGAGTAAGGATTTCCTGTTTTGCGTCCTCGAAATCCCCTTCAGGGATTTCTTGGCCCCCGAGCTTTTCGGGGCTGAACCCTACGGGTGCGTTTATGTCCGGATTAATCGGGGTCAGCGGGTTAGCCAGCGGAGTGGACTGGCGCAATATCATCGATCAGCTGAAAGCGCTGGAGGAGAAGAAGATCGAGCTGGTCAAAAACCAGCAGAAATCCCAACAGGACCGGCTGAGCACCTGGCAGTCCATCAACAGTAAATTATTGAATCTAAAGACCGTGGGCGGGAAACTCAACGAGCCGGCCGATTTTAATCTTTTTTCCTCGACCTTATTTTCCAATACCGCCAAAGACGCCGATGATCTCCTTGCCGTAACCGCCGGAACCAGTGCTTCTCCGGGAACTTATCAAATCATCATCAATTCCCTGGCCAGCGCCCAGAAGCTCTCTTCCAACAGTTTCGCCAGTCAAAACACCGCCCTGGGCCTTTCCGGCGATATCGTCGTGGGAGGCCGCACGGTCGCGATCTCGGCCACGGACACGCTTTCCAGCCTGCGGGACAAGGTGAATGCGGTCAACACGGGTACCAACGCCTCCAAAGTGACCGCCTCGATCGTGAACTATGGAACCGGGGGATATCGCCTCAACCTCACCAGCAATGAAGAAGGAGCCGCGGGCCTCAGCCTCTTAAACGGGGGGAGCACGGACCTTCTGGGGACCCTCGGCTTTGTGGACGCCTCCGCCAAAACGGCGAAAAATTCTCTTGCCGGGGCCGACCAAAGCGACGCCTTTTCGGCGGCGGATGAAGCCATTGGAGGGGCCGACCTCCTGAACCTGACCAGCGCCCAGAGCGGGAGCGTTACCCTTACCATCAACGGAACCTCTCACGCGGTGGCCATCAATTTAGCGACCGATTCCCTGAACACCATCCGGGATTCCATCAACGCGGCCTTCGGCTCCACGGTGGCTTCGGTTTTATCCGAAACCGATGACCGGGGGAATACCACCTACCGGCTTTTGATCGAGGGAAGCACGATCACCTATACCGATTCCAACAACATCCTGGAGACCCTGGGGGTATTGAAAAGGGCCGGAGTATCCGATGAGAGGGGGATGACGGCGGATACGGCCAACACCTCGGCAGGGGTGGCCATAACCTCCTCGACTCTGATTCGAGATATCGACGGATACAACGACTATGCTTCCGGCGACACGATCACCCTCAGCGGTACGGACACGAACGGGGGGGCCGTAAACAGCGTTTTCACCCTCACCGATGCCACCACGGTCGAGGATCTCCTCACGGAAATCGAGAGCCGGTTCGGGAATGTCACCGCTTCCTTCACCGCGGATGGCAGGATCCGGGTGGTGACCAACGAAATCGGGGACACGGATTTATCCGTCAACCTGACCCCCAGCCGATCCACCCTTCGGTTTGACGCGGACGGGAATTTAGGAGCCATCTCCACCATCCGGACCCGCCAGGTGCAGGCGGGGGCCAATGCCAATATCTCCGTGGATGGGGTACCCGTGACCCCCTCTTCCAACACGGTCACGGACGTGATTACCGGGGTGACTCTAAATTTGAAGGGTGCGGCCTTTGATACGACCCTGACCGTGAATGTGGGCCGGGATTATGACAAAATCAAGGAGCAAATCACCGAGTTTGTGACCGCCTACAATGAGCTCATGGATATGATCAACGCCCAGCTCACCTACGATACGACCACCCAAAAACCCGGCGGTCCTCTATTCGGGGATGCCACCCTGCGGAGTCTGAAGTCCGGCCTGACGCGGACCATCGTGAACCGGGTGCCCGGACTGGAGGAGAACTTTTCGACCCTCGGGCTGGTGGGGATCAGCCTGGGCAAAGATGGAAAGCTGACGACGGACAGCAGCACCCTGCAGGATTACCTGGAAACCAACTTTGAGGACGTGAAGAATCTATTCGTGGCCAGCGCCTCTTCGACCAACGGCGGCCTGACCTACATTGATCACAACTATAAAACCCAGGCGGGAACCTATAATCTCCAGATCACCGGGGTGAACCCCGTAGCAGGGTATTTTTTGGCCGCGGGGGATGCCAGCGGGAGCGGAGAGGTGTTAACCGGAATTTCCGGCAACGCCCAAGGACTGGTGGTTCGGTATTCCGGCACCGGCACCGGATCCATCGGAAGCATGACCCTTACCTATGGCGTGGCCGAACTTCTTGACCGGTCTTTATACCAGATCACCGATTCCACCTACGGTTATCTGCCCGACAAACAGGAAGCCATCCAGGAAACGATCAAGCACTATGATGAAAGGATCGCTACCATGGAAGCGCGGGTGGAGAAGAAGATGGAGCAGATGGAGCTTCGCTTCATTGCCATGGAGTCCACCCTGAGCTCCCTGCAGAACGTGAGCAGCTGGCTGAGCAGCCAGATCAAATCCTTGAATGGGGGTTAAGCCTGATTCTTTGCCCCCTTGGGTAGAAATCATCCCGTCGGCTTTGATGATCTCGTAAAAAGTCGTCACTCCGGTGAAATCCGGAGTCCAGAGATTTGATTGCTTCTCGGAATACCTGGATTCCGGCTTTCGCCGGAATGACGGGAAAAGGGGATTTCGGACTTTTTAAAATTTCATCAACTTTCCAGGAGGAGGTTTTTTCATGGTCGGAGCTGGGTTTCGGGCCTATCAGAAGACAGAAGTGGCAACGGCCGATCCCAAGAAACTGGTCATCCTTTGTTATGAAGGGGCCATCTTCAGCCTGAGGAAGGCAAAGGCGAAATATTATGCCCAGGAATACGAAGCCAAGGCCAAGGCGGTCCAAAATGCTTTGGATATCCTGAATGAATTGAGGGGTGCCCTGAATTTCGAAAAAGGGGGAGAAATCGCCAGGAACCTCGAATCCCTCTATGTCTACTGGACCCAGCAGATTATCAAAGCCGACCTGAACCGGGACCCCCGGGGATTCGACCCGGTCATCTCCATGCTTGAAGAGATCAAGTCGGCCCTGGAAGAAGCCTACTATGGTCAGAGAGAGGGACAGACCCTCCCCCTCCCTTTAGGTGACCCCGCTCATCCGCCGGCAGACAAAGCCGTTCCCGGCTGCCCTGCGGGATACGCCAAATGAAAAGACAAGGCCCGACCGAGTCTTCCGGCCTGGTAAGTCTGCTGGAGAAAAAAGTAGACTACCTGGAAGAGTTTTTAGCGGCCACCGAATCCCTGTATCATTGCCTCAAGGGCGGAGATGCAGGAAGGGCGGGCCCCCTCCTGGAAAAACGCCAGAGCTTGGCCCGTTCCGTTGACTCCGTCGATCAGCAGATCGAACTCTTTCGATCCGCCGATTCCCCGGCAGGGGTTTTGTCCACCGACCCGCTGCGGCAGCGGTGCCATCAGCTCTGGAAAACCCTGGAAAGCATTCTCCATAAAACCGCCGAATGGGATCAGAAATGCCTCTCCCAGGCTGAGTTCCTGCGGGGGGAAATAAAAAAGGAAATGACCTCCGTCCGCGAGGGGTGGAGGACCGCCCATCGCTATATCCAGCGGTTTAAGGCTCTCCCCCGGTTCATGGATGTGAGGCAGTAAAATGGGTTAACAGATCGGGCTTTCATGATGGACCCTCATTCAAGCCGTTCTTTGCGAATTTGGATTGCCGAAGATGAAGATGAATTACGGGAGGCCCTGGGAAAATCTTTATCCCGGGAAGGAAGGGAGATCCTCCTCTTCGCCGACGGAAAAGAACTCCTCCAGCACTTGAAGAGTAATCCCGCCTTTGACATCATCATCGCGGACCTGCTCATGCCCGAAGTGGATGGCCTGCAGGTCCTGCAGGAATCCAAAGAGTGCAATCCCGAGGGGATCGTCATCATTATGACCGGGTATGCCTCCCTGGATACGGCCATCCGGGCCATCCGGGGCGGGGCCTACGACTACATCCGCAAGCCCTTTAAGCTGGATGAAATCGAATTCATCGTCAAAAATGCCGGTGAAAAGATCGCCCTGGTCCGGGAGAACCGCCGCCTCCTCCAGAAGTTGAAGGACACCATGGAAGAGATGAGGGAGATCCGCAAGCCCCCCGCCCATGCCCCGGACGCCCGGGAAGCCCCCTCCCCCGCCGACCTGGATCATGAGCTCTCCGAGATGGATGTGCTCCTGAAGCAGATGATCCCCTCGGATTATGATTTCAAAGACCGGGAGCATCGGGAAAAGACCTATCAGGAGATGAAGAAGCTGATCGAGTATAAAAAAGAAGGCCTCCTGAGCGAAGCGGAATTTTTTTCCATGAAGAACCAGCTGCTGAAATCCCTCCGGCCCTGAACCCCTTCCCTCTTGGCTTTCGGCTTTGTTCGAAAAATAAGTGATTCGTCGCATGGCCGGTCAAATTGAAAAATCTTGAAAATTGCCAAGAAATCATGTTTGCCCGGACGGTCTCTGAAATCCCCCCCAACCCCCCTTTGATAAAGGGGGGGCAGGGGGGATTTCTGGCCGGGCCGTGGTCCTCGGGAAAATCCTGGCTACTGGTTGCGGCTCTGCCAATCTACGAACAACTTTTGAAAAGTGATGAATCCCGTACTTTTCGAACAAAGTCTAACTTTCCCCAAGAACCGGATTATGGCGTTGTAGGGGCGTCATTCGAAACGCGTGACGGGGCGCGCCCTGGGCCCGTCTCCAAATTGCGGAATGAGAAATGGAAAAAAAGAATCAAAGAATTCCGAATTCCGCATTTCGCATTCCGAATTAGGCAACACCCTTGCTTTCGGGCCCGGCAACACCTGAAATTCAATAGGGATTAGGCATAATTGCCGAAAAGTGAAGGGGGGCAAAAGCCGGATTCTCATTGCTTACCCCGGATCAGGTATGGTATAGAAAAATCGAAGAAGATCACGAACGCCATTCGTTAAAAAAGCCGGCCCCGCAAAGAAGACCCCGACGAAAGGAGAAAAGATTCGGTGGAGAAGTTGAAATACCCGGAAGCCCCTTCTCTTCCCCCGGAAGCCCAAAAGCTGCTCTCCGCCTTCATCGACCGTTATCGATATTCCAGCCTGGGAGCCCTCCTCAAAGGGTTGGTTCATAATCTGAACGGGTCGCTCCAGATCCTGTCCATGCAGATGGAGCTCCTCCAGCGGATGCTGTCTAAAGAGGAAAGCAAGGTTCAGGAACAGATGGAGAAGTGTTTGGGCCAGATGGATAAGTTCCGGGAGATGTTGGACCGGTTGATCCAGAAGGGAATTCACGACGAGCAGGATGCCCCGCAGAGCATCTCCCTCAATGAACTGCTGGAAGAGGAACTCTCCCTGCTCCACCACAACCTTTTCTTCAAACATCAGGTGCGGCTTCACAAGGACCTGGCCTCTCCCTTACCCCTGCTGACCGGGGCTTACGGAAATTTCAGCCAGGGGCTTGGCAACCTGATCCAAAACGCGTTGGAGGCCATGGAGGGTTCCAGCCGGAGAGAGCTGACCCTCATGACCCGGGTCCAGGGGAATGAAATCCGGCTGTCGGTCAAAGACAGCGGATGCGGCATACCCGAAGAGCTCAAACCCCGGCTCTTCCAGCCTTTTCTCACCAGCAAAGGGGGAAGACATCCCGGGCTGGGGCTTTACCTTGCCCGCCAGCTCCTCAGCCCCCAGGGGGCCGTCTTTGAGGTTTCGTCCCGGGAGGGAGAGACGATTTTCGAGGTCAGCTTTCCGCTGAGCGGGGCTCCCGTGGGAAAAACCTGATCAGGTTTTCCCTTCCCCCCCCGGCTCGCTTTCCCTTTCCCTGCCGCTCAGGATGACGATATCCACGCGGCGGTTCTGCGAGCGTCCGTCCGAGGAGTCGTTGGGGGCGATGGGACGGAACTCCCCGTACCCCGCGGCCGATAATCGGGTCGGTACAAACCGGTGGTGGGTCAGGAGATAGTGAACGATCGAGGTGGCCCGGGCAGTGGAAAGTTCCCAGTTGGACGGGAACCTGGCGGTATGGATGGGAACACTGTCCGTGTGGCCCTCGATGCGGATGTGGTTCGGGACCTTTTCCAGCGATTGGGCGATGATGTGGAGCATGGGGGCGACGTCCGGTCGGATGGAAGCGTCCCCGGAATCGAAGAAGAAGCGCTCGGAGAAGCGGAGAATGAGGCCTCGCTTGTCGATGATGAATTTCAGCTGATTCAGGTCGGCCTCGGCCTGCCCCCCGTTGTTGTTCAGCCCCTCCTCCATGTTCTTTTTGATCTCCGCCGCCAAGGTTTCAAAATCGTCTTTCCCCTGTCCTTTATCGGCGGCTAGAGGAAGGATGGCCACATCGATGGGCTTCTCGCTGGTTTGAAAGACTCCCGGGTCTTGTTTTTTATTCTCCTGCCAGAAGAGGGTGGAACCCAGGGCCCTCTGCAGCGATTCCACCACCGACCCCAGTTTTTTTTCATCCACCCGGGAAATGGAGTACATGGTTACAAAAAAGGCGAACAGAAGGGTGATGAAGTCCGCGTAAGAGACCAACCATCGATCCAGGTTTTCGTGCTCTTCTTCCCGAAGTTTCTTTTTTTTGGCCATAGGTTTTTTTGAAAACCGGTCTTCTTTTTTCTAGGATTCGAGTTTTCTCCCCGCAGGATGACCTCCCGGAGGTCGGTTACCCCGTTCCGGCGGGCTCCCGGCCGGGAGCGGGACGTTTGCCTTTCTGCAAATCGGGGAGAAAGGAGATCAGCTTCTCTTCGATCAGTCGCGGGTTTTCCCCGGTGGAGAGAGCGACGACCCCCTCCAGGATCATTTCGTTGATGATCATCGCGTGGCGGTTCCGGACCTCCATCTTGGTGGCAATGGGGAGAAACAGCAGGTTGGCCGATCCGACCCCGTACACCGTGGCCACAAAGGCGACCGCAATGCCCGCCCCTAGTTTGCTCGGGTCGGCAAGATTCTCCATCACGTGGATGAGACCCATGACCGCTCCCAGGATCCCGATCGTGGGAGCATATCCCCCCGCCGCCTTGAAAATTCTGGAATTCACCTTGCCGTATTCATTTAAGAATTCCAGTTCGGAATCCATGGCGTCCCGGATCACATGGGGCTCGATCCCGTCCACGGCCATGGTAAGCGCTTTGGCCAGGAAAGGATTCGTCACATTCTTGATCTCTTTTTCGAGGCAGAGGATTCCCTCCCTCCGGGCCTTGTTGGCGTATTCGGTGATCTGGTTGATGATCCGCTGGGGATCCTGGGGGGGGTCCTTGATTACATTCTTGATCCCTTTGAAGCCTTCCAGCACGTCCTGGAAAGGATAGCTGATAAACACCGCCCCGAAGGTTCCCCCGAAAACGATCACGAAGGCAGTGAACTGGAGGATGGAGCCGACCTTGCCCCCTTCCAGAATCTGCCCCCCGATTATCGCGGTAAATCCCAGCACCAGACCAATCAGCGTTGCTTTATCCATGGGACCTATTCAATCGGAATTGATGGGTTGAAGATGCATCGGCGAAAATGTATGACCCTCCGGATCACCTCTTTCACCTTTTCCTGGACGGTAATCTTTTCCCCGTTGGAAAGGGTGATGATCGTATCCGGGGTTTCTTCTATGGAGACGATCAAGTCCGGGTTGATCACCAAGGGGCGGTTGTTTAAACGGGTCACAGCAATCATGGCCGCAGTCCTCCCTGAAGATTTATCCATTATATCGGCTAACTCTTGGATTAACTTAAATCTTTTTAAAAGGAAAGAATTCCGGAGGGGGATTCTCAGGAGGGGGAAGAAACCCTTCCCGGTGCCTCCGGACATCCCCAATTTCATTAGGAAAAGGCAGATATAACCGGGAACCCGTCCCGCCTACACCTTCTCTTATCGGCAGAACGGGACGGGAAAAGAAGTGCCGATCTCTTTTCTCCCGGAGTCTTCCCGGCGAAGGGGTCTTTTTTCCCCAACCGGGGGTGGCAAGCCTTTGGTTTTTTTTGACTTGATCCTTCTTTGAATATATGTTAGAGCCCTAGCCGAAGATCCCTTGCCCGTGGTGATTGTTTCCCTGCCATTCCATGCGGGACAGATGGATGAAAGATCCCCGGGGGTTGAGCTCTTCGGCGCTTACTGCGCAACTAACACCAACATGTTGGTAAGAAGGAAATATGTTGTGCATTCGCGATAAATCTCCCCTTGCCCCCCTTTTACAAAGGGGGGTTGGGGGGATTTCTGGACTTTTCGCTGCCCCGCAGGGGTCACCCCTTCCGGGCGGAGTCCCGGAAGAGACGTAGTCCCTTACAAGTTAAGTTGATCTCAAAATGGTCACAAATTGTAGGGGCAACCCTGCGTGGTTGCCCATCCTGCGGCCGGCCATCCCGCCACGGCGGGACCCCTACAACATCCTGTTTGGCTCCGGCTATGCCGGGGTAGGGTTTCATTCAAGGGAAAAGACAAGCTCATTTGATTTAGCCAACTTTCTAAAGGAGGGAATTCAATGAATCGGGAAAGAATGCTTTGGGGGGCCTTAGGACTCATTTCTTCATTCATCTTCCTTATGCCCGCGGAGTCCCAGGCCCAGAAATTTCTGAACAAACCCATCGAATTTGTCTGCCACGCCGCGCCCGGGGGAGGCAGCGATATCATGGCGCGGATGATGCAGACGGTCATCGAAAAAGAGAAGCTCTGCCCCCAACCGGTCGCCGTGGTCAACCGGCCCGGCGGCGGCGGGGCCATTGCCTTTGCCTACGTGGCGGGGAAAAAGGGGGACCCCCATTTCTGGCTGACGGCGACCACGAGCTTTCTGACCACCCCGCTTCTGGGAAAATCCAAGTACACCTACAAGGACTTCACGGGCCTGGCGAATCTGGCCTATGATGATTTCCTCGTCACCGTGAAGGCCGATTCTCCCTACAAAACGATGAAGGACCTCATCGACGATGCCAAGAAAAAGCCGGGACAGATCAAGACCGGGGGGACCTACGCCCCCGGCACGGACGCCCTCATCTCCCATATGATCGAGAAAGCGGCCGGGGTGAAGTTTAACTACATCCCCTTCAAGAGCGGGGGGGAAGCCATGGTCGCCCTCCTGGGGGGAAATCTGGACATGTTCTATCCCAATCCGGGAGAGGCTCTGGCCCAGATGGAAGCCAAGAAGGTGCGCATCCTGGCCGTGGCCAGCGAGAAGCGGTTGCCCGGAGCCCCGGACATCCCCACCCTGCGGGAGCTGGGAATCAACGCGTCCTTCCAGCAGGTCCGCAGCATTGCCGCCCCCAAGGACCTTCCGGCCGATACGGTCCGCTTCTACGAAGACCTTTTCCGCAAGCTGGCCGAGTCCAAGTGGTGGAAGGAGAAATACATCCGGGAGAATATGCTGACCTGGGATTACAAGAACAGCGCGGAGACCATGAAGCTGTGGGATGCCAACAACGAATTCTGCGCCCGGACCATGAAGGAGATGGGGGTCATCAAGTGAGACGAGATCCTGGAGCTTTCCGGACGGATCGATTCGCCCGCTGGGCGTCTGCCCGCGGAAAGGTGCGACGATGAGAAAGGGCCTGATCGCGGCGAGCATCCTCCTCATGGGATTGTCGCTTTACGGGATCATCGAATCTTCCAGGCTGGAACGAACGATGCAGATGGGCGTGGGGATCGCCTTTTTCCCCCTGAGCATGAGCATCGGGATCGGCATTCTAGCGGCGGTTCTCCTGGTTGGAATCCTGAAGGGTAAAGTAGAGATCAAGGATGAGCCGATTTGCGAGAAGGGGGGAGCCTGGCGGGTGGTCACGGTGGTGGCCATCCTCCTGGCGTACATTATCCTCATCGAAGAAATCGGCTACATGCCTTCCACGTTTCTATTTTTTGCCGCCACGGTCCTTTTCCTCGGCAAGGGCCGGATCCTGAAGACCCTGCTGACCAGCGCGGCCTGCACTTTCTTCCTCTACGCCATTTTCCGGGTGTGGCTGAAGTCTCCGCTCCCCACCGGGTTCCTGGGAATGTAAGGGGAAAAACATGTTCGAACACTTGATTGCGGGTTTTATCACGGTCATCTCCCCCACCAATCTCCTCTTCTGCTTTTTCGGCGTGACCATCGGGACCATCATCGGGGTCCTGCCCGGCGTAGGGCCGGTGGCCGGGACGGCCATGCTCGTTCCCTTCACCTTCGGCATGAATCCCACTACGGCCATCATCATGCTGGCCGGAATCTATTACGGGGCCATGTACGGTGGCTCGACCACCTCCATCCTGATGAACCTTCCCGGGGAATCAGCTTCGGTCATGACCTGCCTGGACGGTTACCAGATGGGCCAGAAAGGCAGGGCCGGCGCAGCCCTGGGCATATCGGCCATCGGTTCCTTCATCGCCGGGACCCTGAGCGTGCTCGGCCTGATGCTGCTGGCGCCCCCGCTGGCCGAATTTGCGATCCGCTTCGGCCCGCCGGAGTATTTTGCCCTGATGACTCTGGGAATGACCCTGGTCATCTCCCTGGTGGGGGAGTCCATGGTCAAGGGCCTGATCGCCGGCGCCTTTGGGATCTTTATCGGCACCATCGGCATGGACCCCACCACCGGCATCGAACGCTTCTCCTACGGGATCCCCACGCTTCTGGACGGGCTCAGTTTCGTGAGCGTCTCGGTGGGGCTCTTTGCCATCTCCGAGGTTCTGGAGATGGCCGAACACTCCTCCCAACCTCCGGCCTATATCGATAAGATTTCCAATCTCCTGCCCAACCGGGAGGACTGGAAGCGATCCATTTTTCCGATCCTCCGGGGGGCGGCCATCGGCTTTTTCGCCTGCGCCATGCCCGGGGCGGGAGCCACCGTGGCCTCCATGCTGGCCTACGCCACGGAGAAGAAAATCTCCAAACACCCGGAAAAGTTCGGCACGGGAATCATCGAGGGGGTAGCGGCGCCGGAGGCCGCCAACAACGCCGCCACCGGCGGCGCCATGATCCCGCTCCTCGTTCTCGGTGTTCCGGGTTCGGGCACGGCCGCGGTTATGATGGGGGCCCTGCTGATCCACGGGATGCGGCCCGGCCCCCTCCTTTTTGAGAAGCATCCTGATTTTTTCTGGGCGGTCACCGCCAGCATGTACATCGGCAATGTGATGCTGCTGATCCTGAACCTACCCTTCGTGGGCATCTGGGCCCGCATGTTGAAGATCCCCCATGCCATCCTGATCCCCCTGATTTTGGCCATCTCCTCCGTTGGCGTCTTCACCGTCAACAACAACCTGGTCGAGGTCTGGATCATGCTGCTCTTCGGGATCATCGGGTACTTCATGAAAAAATTCGGCTTTCCCGCCGCCCCGGTGGTCCTCGCGCTGATCCTGACGCCGATCATGGAGAACGCCCTGCAGCAGTCGCTGCAGATGTCGCACCAGAGTATTTCCATCTTCTTCACCCGTCCCATCTCCCTGGCCCTGTTGATGGTGGCCATGCTTTCGCTCCTCAGCCCCCTGGCCCGGTTTCTCTGGGTGAAGACTAAAAAGACTTGAAGCCACAGAGGACACAGAGGTCACCGAGAAGAGAAACAAATAAATTCCCTCCCCCCTCTGCAGGGGAGGGGTCGGGTGGGGGGTCGATTGAAAAGAAAATCCGGCGCGATAAGGGCAATTTGTTAGGTTGGTGACATGCTCCATTTTTTAGCCATTCTTCTGGCGGCAATCCTCCTCCTGGTTCTCCTCGTCTATGAGAAACGGGAGGAGGAAAAGCCCCGGTTGATCGCCAAGACGATCCTCTCCTGCCTGTTTGTTCTGGCTGCCTTTCTTCAGCCTTTTTCGGTTCCATCCTACGGAAATTTCATCCTCATCGGCCTGATTTTTTGCCTGGTAGGGGATGTCTGTCTGGCTCTGCCGGGGGACAAAATATTTCGGGCGGGACTGGTTGCCTTTCTGATCGGGCACATCTTTTATGTGATTGGATTTACTTATCTGGTCCCCGTCTCCCATTGGATCCTCCCGCGAGCCATCCTGTTCTGGGTATTCAGCCTCCTTGTTTTTGTGTGGCTTCGGCCGCACCTGAAAGCCATGCTGGCTCCCGTGGTGGTTTACATCCTGGTGATCACGGTGATGGCATCAGGGGCCTGGGCGGTTTTCGATAGGTCTGCCTCCCCTTTCTGGGGCAGGACATTTGTATTTGTTGGAGCCTTCCTTTTTTATGTTTCCGATGTCTTCGTCGCCCGGAACCAGTTTGTCAAAAGAGAATTCCTCAACCGGCTGATCGGCCTGCCGCTTTATTACGCCGGTCAATTCCTGCTGGCTTTTTCGGTGGGGCTTCTATAAATGAAGGAGATGGGAATGATCAAATAGACAAGATTCGAAACAAGGGATTCTTGCGATCCAGGGACGACTGGCCGGTCGCCCCTGCTTGTCTAGAAGATATGATATTGCAGCAGGATAATCTGGTAGAGGATGACTCCGAGGAATAGAAGGGTGATCCATAAAATGATTCTATTTACATACCGAAACCTGCTGTGGAGACACAAAAGAATTAAATTCACCGAAACAAGCATAAATTTCCAAACCCAAAACTGGTCCCCATAAACCTCGATCGCCGAACGAACAATGGGGTTCACCTCCCAGCCCCCGCATTCCAGGATGATCATGGTGAAGAAGGAATCGAGAACATTGAGCCCCACGATAAGAATGAGAAAAAAGAGCAGGCCGGGACCATACCGATCGACGTACCCTCCCTTAACCTGATCCTCCTTTCTGCGCAGGACCTTCCTTCGCCCCCGGAAAGTATACCGGCTGAAAAGGGGGGTAGGCTGCCTCCGCCGATCTCTAAAGCTTCGCTTTTCCATTTCTCTCCGGGTGAAATTAGCTCTCCTGAAATCTTCGGCACCTGGTAATGTGCAGATTGGATGCCAAATAACCAGGACCCCCCTTAAAATTCTTTCAGACCAAAAAACTCAATGATTCAAAAGGGATATAGAGGGGGTAGGAAATTCATTGTCTTTTCATAAGTTTTGGGTATGGGGAGAAAGTTACAGAAGTGTGCGGTCCAAGCTATGGTTTTGAATGGATATGGAAGGGAGATGAAAGCTGAGGCGCTTCTAATGAATCCATCATAGGGTGGGATCATCAAGCCAGAGAAGAATTTTTTTCAAGCCTGCGCTGGAGCTTTTTAAAAATCCTCCCTTATTGACCAGATTTCTTAGCTGGGTGGGGAGGGCGGGCGAAGAGGGTTAGAACAGCCGAGGTCAGAAAAGCGAGAGCGGCGATGAGGAAGGCGATCCGGTAGCTTCCGCTCCGGTCGAAGATATAACCTCCCAAGACGGGGCCGATGATTCCCCCGGCCAAGGATACGGCATGGATGGCTCCGATGATTTCCCCCAGGAAGCGGGTCCCGAAGAAGGAGCCGATTAAACCGGGGATGGTAGTGATCTTCCCGCCGTAGAAGAAGCCGTAGACCACGGCGAAGACGGAGAGCATCCAGAGGCTTCGCACGCCGATCAGCCATAAGAGCATAAGACCGGAAAGGAGGCAGCTGAGAAAGAGGCCCCATTTCCACCCGATTTTCTCCGAGATCAGGCCCATTCCGATCCGGCCCAGGATGCTGATTCCCCCGATCAAACCCAGGGCCAGCCCCCTTTTCTTGAGGAACCATTTTTGCACCGTAGCGTTGGGAAGAGAGACGGTCACCCCGGAGCCGAGGGAAGCGATGATGTAAAAGAGGTAAAGCTGCCAGATGTTCTGAATTTGGCTGCAGAGGCACAACCCCACCCCGATAAAAACGGCGCCCAGGGAAAGAGCCCGTCTTGGACCTATTCGGTCCGTCAGCCTTCCGAAGTAATAGGTGGAGATGGCATAGATAAGCAGATGCACGGAATGCACGGAGCCGGTAAGGGCTCTTCCCCACCCGAATTCCGCCTGGAGGGATTTGAAAAAGACCCCGAAGGTGTAAAAGAGGCCGTAGCTCGCAGCGGCTACAAAGCAGGTGGCTACAATAACCCAGCCATAGAAAAAAGGGTCTCTCTTTGGAGTATCCATTTGGGTTGGCAAAAAAATGTTATCAGAGGAATTCGGCACGAATCAAGAGGATTCCGATGCCTATGCTGAGTTGACAGCCATTATTCTTTCTTATAAAATAAAAAAAAAGGCGAAGGGATAGAGAAAGAGGGGTGGACAAAATGGCTAAGGTTATTGATATCCATGATTTACCAGAGGAAGAAGCAAAACTCGTCCAAAAATTCATAGAGTTTTTGCGAGAAAAAGGAAAAAGGAGGGTCGAGGCGGCCATAGAAAAAGAAAAGGTCCAGTTTGGTACTTGGACCTTGGGCTCAAAGGGTAAATTCACCCGGAAAGAAATCTATGATTACCTCTGAAACCGCCCTTTTGGATACAAATGTTATAGTCTATGCCGCGGATGAGGACTCTCCCTTTCATGGAGCCGCTTGCTCTTTAAGGGAAAGAGGATTAACGGAAAAGGTCTCCCTTTGCATCTGTCCCCAGGTATTAAGTGAATTCTACGCTATCGTAACTGATCCCAAAAGGGTAAGAAGTCCAATATCGCAAAGAGAAGCGCTATCGGAATTTCCTTCCCCTGGGGAGAGAGATCTTATCAGAAAAAGCATGCCCAAAGAGCGGAGCGAACAGTTGGTCTTTTGGTGGGCCTAATTGAAAGACTTCGTAAAGCAGGAATGTGATCTTTGGGCCTGCCTGTGGAATCACAGTATTAAGCAGCCCCCAGGGTTAGAATGGTTCTTAGGAACAGTCAGTGAGCGGGGGCGAGGTCCCAGAAAACCAAAAAAATAGGAGACCGGTCAGCCCGGACAAAACCGAACGGGAAATTTGGATTACACATAATATTATGGTGAAGGAATATGGATGGGATAGACTTTAAGGCGAAGAGGGTCCTGGTGGTGGGAGCGCATCCGGACGACAACGACTTTGGGGCCGGGGCCACGGTGGCCAAGGCCGCAGGGCAGGCTGCGGAAGTCATTTACCTTATTGCCACCACGGGTCAGAGGGGAAGCTCTGACGAGAATATGACCGCGGAGAAACTCTCCGGCATCAGAAGAAAGGAACAGGAAGATGCCGCCAAAGTCCTGGGAGTGCGGGAGGTGCATTTCCTGGATTATGTGGACGGGGAATTGATTCCGGACATCCGGCTTAAAGAACAAATTGTGAAATCCATAAGGCGATACAAACCCGACTTCGTCTTCACCATGGATCCCAGCTTCTTTTACTACAAGAACTATGGAATGGTGAACCATTCGGATCACCGCGCCATAGGGGAGGCCACGCTGGATGCCTGCTATCCCCTGGCCCGTGACCTGATGTCCTTTTCCGAGCATGCCAAAGCGGGATTGAATCCCCACAAGGTCAAGGACCTTCTCCTGCACAGCTTCGTCCCGGAGAATGCGAACTTCTATGTGGACGTGTCGGACACCTTTGACCTGAAGATAAAGGCCCTCTCCCTCCACAAATCGCAGGTAGGGGACATGCAGAGGGTGGAAAAGAGAATGAGGGACCGTGCCGAGGTTTCAGGAAGATTGGCCAGATGCAGATACGCGGAATCCTTCGTCCGCCTCCAGCTGCCTGAGTAGGTTTTTGTTAGGCAAGAGTCAAACCGGGTCTCTTTTGGCTCCTTGAAGGGCTTACTCATAAATCCTAACCCGGCATAGCCGAAAAAAATGTAGGGGCGGCCCCCCGTGGCCGCCCGCAGAAATGGTCCTTGAACGGTAGCGTCGGTAGACTCGTAGGGACACGATGCATCGTGCCCTGCGGGCTAATAATCCTGTTCATAGAAAGCGAGTGCAAATCAAACCATGAGAAGAAAACATAGCGAGATCACGGACCCGAAGGAGATGACCCGGATCCTGGCATCCACGAACATCGGGCGCATGGCCACGGTGGACGCGGAAGGATACCCGTACATCACCCCCGTCAACTTCGTCTTTCACCAGGGGTGCGTGTACTTCCACTGCGCGCCCCAGGGGGAAAAGCTCGACAACCTGGCCCGTAACCCGCGGGTCTGTTTCGAAGTGAGTACACCCCTGGCCTACTTGGAGGTATCCTTCAACCCGGAAAGGAACCCCTGCCGTACCCACCAGCTTTACCACTGCGTAATCATCAGGGGGAAGGCCCGGATGGTCCCGGACGGAGAACTGAAGACGGCTGCGCTGAATGCCCTGGTGGCAAAGCACGAAGGGAACCGGGACTTTTCGCCCGTGACTCCGGACTCGCCGTCGTATAAGGCCTGTTGTGTCGTTGAAATCAAGCCGGAAAGAATGACCGCCAAATCAGACTTATCCCAGAACAAACCGCAGGATCAAAAGCGCGAGATTGCGGAACACCTTGCCAAGCGGGGCCTTCCCGGAGACCTGGAAGCCGTGCGAGCCATGGGGTTCGAGCTCGAGGGCAGCGAGAAAAAGGGATGGCGGCTGAAGGGATGAGCATCTTTCCTAATCCGGCATAGCCGGAACCAACGAGGTCGTATTCCTCATTTTCCCTGTAGGGGCAACCAGTCAGTCACCCCTCCGCCGAGGTGACCCCAGTGCACAGCGCCATCATTTTATCGACTGGAGCATCCTGTCGAGCAGAAGCCTGATTTCGTCGAGATGGTTGAGGCAGATTTCATGGAGTTCTTCCGGAGAAATCTCATGATAAAAAGGCACCATCCGATTCCGGTAGCCCGCCATCTTCCGCATCAACTCTGCTTCGTCTTCGCTCAGGATTTTCTTATCCAGCAGTCCCCTTGCAATTTCCTTGTACTCCGTCGCTGGAAAAGCAAACCTTTTGGCCAGGATGTGTCTGCCGATATCAAAGAGGGCCTCAAGGGATCTTCTCAGGTAAGACTCGGCGGCAGCAACGTTGCGCCTGTTCCGGATAAAACTCTTTTTGTTTTTTAGAGGAAGTTCGCCCAGCGCGCCCATCATATCCCGGATCCATGCGGCCCGCTGGGTTATGACTTTCCGATCGATATTGGCAGGAGTCATTCTAAGCGCCCAGGATCATTTCTTGTTTGGCTCGTTCGTACGGAAGAAGATCCGCAGCCATTCGCATAATG
>Ga0315289_10006269_pt1 | contig 17492 bp, 12 predicted proteins | sample YL17G11_40_MG_FD_203452 | JGI IMG/M metagenome (GOLD analysis project Ga0315289, IMG submission 203452) | Sediment microbial communities from Yellowstone Lake, YNP, Wyoming, USA - YL17G11_40 | ecosystem: Environmental > Aquatic > Freshwater > Lake > Sediment | place: USA: Wyoming | collected... | reverse complement strand
TGCCTCCTCGTACCAGAATGCCTTCAGTCCCAGCTCCTTCCGGCCATCCATTTCGTCGAGAAGGGCATTCATCTCACGACCGCGGCGCTTCAGCACCTTTTCCTGAATGGCTTCGCTGCTGGAGGCCACCGTGCCAAACCGTATTGGCAGGATCGCGAACTCCCGCATCACCTCTTCCAGCACCAGCGTGTGGGCCATCATGTTGCGCCGGCTGCTCTCATATTCGATGATGGGAGAGTCGCTGACCACCGCCGCCAAATCCTCAGATGATACCGTACAAACGATATCCCCACGCTCGCCAACGCCCAGTGTAGCAAACTGGCGCGCCTCCCGGCAGCGAACGATACAATACATATACAAGCCCATTGATTCCGGCTCTGACATATCTCCTCCAGGTGAGTTCTGAGCAATGAGTCACCGCGGTCGGACTCAACTCACGACTCGCAACTCGTAACCCACCCTCAGCCCCTTGGCCGCGAGAATCTCCGCGACACTACTCAACACTCCCCCACACCAAACCTGCATCTCGTCTTGCGTCAGGTTGGGCCGCAGGGCAATATACTGCTCAACCAAAGCAGCATACGCCTGCTCTACCTCGGGCTCCAGATGTGGGAACACCTCGTCCTGCAGGACTGTTTCTAACTCTCGGGCCTCGGACTCTTGTCCACAGCGATAGAAAGGGGCGACTTCGAGCGATAGGTCAATATAGCCTTGTAAGTCGCCGATGAGGAGCAGTAGGCTTGCCGCTGCCGGCGTAAGGTCGCCCTGGTTTACCTCTTGTTGAAAGTGCCTCTGTAGATCCCCCCGTCCGGCTACGCTGGACCGGGCGCTCGCTACATTGCGCCGATCCAGATGAAGCAAGGCATCCCCGAGGCCGCTCCGGATGACCGTCTCGTTGGCCAGAATCTCCCGTGGTGCATATAGGCAAAGCTTGTGGGCCAGCAGGTTCAAGACGTCGCGGATTGCACTCTGCCTGACTCCTGTCCATCGCTGACCCATCGGCCCACGACGGAGATGCTCCACCGTGAGTTCCATCTCCAGTCCCCGGGATGCCCGGGTCGTCTCTCCCTCTGCCAGGGGGTGTGCATGCTCATGAGCCAACAGACCACGCACCGCCACAGGGTCGTCCCAATAGCCCTCGCGCGACATGGCCTCCCAATTGACGAATATCTGGCAGCCGGACGGCTCAGCCAGGTCATACACATTCACCACGGGGCGGTTGTCTAGAACATCAGCCTTGCCTGGGAACGTGCCAGTCGCCGCCTGCAGTTGGCGGACTAGAGGCTGCAGGTCCTGGAGGACGAAGAGCGTCACCCACTGGTGAGGCCAGAATCCGTGTTGGACGTATCCCCGGATGACCGCCTCCTCCTCCTGAATCACCGGCAGCACCCCGACCTCCACGTCGGAAACGACCCGCAGTTCCGTCCCGACAACCCGGTGCAGGCTGAAGTGCTTAACCTTGCGCGTCATGCTATATCCTCTTCAGCCGCAGTTCCAGAATACCATTCTTGAAGGTCTTCTCGAGTGGCTTCGGGTCTACCGCACCGGGTAGCAGGATCTCCTTTTCATACTTCAGCCGGCCAGTGGTTTGGAGGGAAAGGACATCGTCCTGCGCCTCAACGTGGATCTCCTCCTCGCTCACGCCCGGCAGCTCAGCGACCAGAAGGACCTGCTGTCCTTCATCGAAGATGTCCACCAGTGGCTCTCGCACATCAGCCACTACGGGACCTTTCTCGCTGGGGCGAATGTTGCCGAATCGCTCGACTCTTGGGATGCCCCCGATCCCTGTCCGGACAGTGAAGCCATAGACACCTCGGGCCTTGTCGCCCAGTCCTTTGACCTTGAACTCCCCGGAGCGCGTGACCTCCGACTCACCCGTCTCGGCCATGTCGGAGAACAAATCCAGGAAATCTCCCAGACCTTTGAAGAAACCACCCAACCCGAAGTCGAAGTCTACCTTCGCCTCTCCTTCTAGCTTTTTCCCCTGTTGTTTTCGTTTTGGCATCTTACCACCTCCTCCTCGCTGTCCCTTTTCGGCAAGCAAGCTCTTGTTGCCAAATACTATAGACGGTCCCGGAACAATTCCCCCGGGTCCCCGCAGATGTCCTTGCACATCCGCACCTAACCACAGGTTAGGGCAAACCACTCAGAGCGTTGCCCCCATCGTCGTCTCCAGATGATCGAGACGATCTTTGAGTGACCGGTTCTCCTCTTCCAATTGATGCGCTCGTGAGGAAAGGGCAGGGTCGCTTTCCCACCAATTGATGCCCATCTCCATGGCCTTGTCGACCGAAGCCACCAGCAGGCGCACTTTGATGTTGAGCAGCTCCACACCGACCAGAAAGATGCTAATGTCACCTGCGATGACAATGCCTTTATCTAGCACCCGTTCCAAAATGTCGGCTAGATTCGTCGCCTGCAGGCTCTGTTGCATTCGTCGTTCGACCATAGTGCTAATTCCTCTTGTCCCACGACCGCTGACGGCTCATAATTCCGCTGTGGTCTCGCTCCGACAATAGCGCCGGATACGCTTGTAAGTGATCAAATTGCCCTCATCGTCTACCAGGGCCTCATAAGTGCCCATCACATCAGTGCTCGCGGGGATGCGCTTCAGCTCGACCATGTCCACGGTTACGTGCCAGCCATCCTCATCTCGGCTCAGGCCCGACACCCGATCGGGGTCGAGCCCGGAAAGCTGGGCTATTTGCTCCTTCGCCAACTGCGTGATTTCGCTTCCGCCCATTATTGACCTCCCCTTACTGGTTTCGCCGGCGCCAGAGACAATCTCGAGCGGGACTGGCACGCTTTCCATTATTAGCCTCCTCTTCTTGCTGCCCATTGATGGCTGCCCTCAATACTCGAGTGGGATCTCCCGCCAGGAGGTCTCGGCCTCCTGGCTGCTGTCCGGAGCCTCCTCTTTCGTTGAGGGCGGGCGGCGTTTGGCGGACGGCTGCTCCACTTCCAGAATCCCCTGTAACAGGGCGATGCGCTGGTGTGCGGATTGGAGCCGATTCTCCGCCCGTTTCTGGTTGCCGGTCCAGACCCCGAGCTCCCGCTCGAGCCGGTCTTTCTCGTGCTCCAGATAAGCGAGTTCAGCCACAACCTGCGCCCGCGTCCTTGCCGTGCCGCCATGAGCCCCCCGTCCGCACGAAGTTTGAATGTCTCCCGCGCCCTTAACCTTGATCATCCCATCACCTCTCACACTTCTGTCCGTCGCATCAGCCGCAATGATGCTCAATGAGTCGGAGGAGCATCTGTTGCTGCTTGTTGTACCGCTCCCGGGCCTGCTTGGTGAAGGCAGTCTTCGTTCCCAACACGTCGAGGCAGATGCTCACAAAACGCGGATCTCGGGCGGATGGCTGCAGGCCCTGCATGGCCGCCACCCGCGCGATCATAATGCAAGCGCGCAGGGTCGGGGTCTGATCGTACTCCCCTGAAGCCCGGAAATCCCGAACGATATCCACAATCGAGGTCGCCTGCTCCGGTGGCATGGAGGATCGTGCGACGGTGATGGCAATCTCGGTTTCCCGTTCGTAGTAGTCCAGGTCTATGGTGACCAGCCGGTCGCTCAAGGCATCCTGGGCGTCGTGGATCCCTGCATATTCCTGGGGATTGCTAGTCAAGATGGCCCGGAATTCGGGGTCTACCTTAAGGTAGCTATGGTCCCGGGTCATGTCCGGCAGGGCTAGCAACCGCTCCTCCAGCACCGCCAGGAGGACGTTGTTCGCTTCGGGTCGGGAGCGAGTGAACTCGTCGTAGACCAGGGTGAAGCCCTCGCGGCAGGCGGTGGTGAGCCTCTGGTCCACCCACTGTTTGGCGGCATCTTCCTCATACCTCAGGACGGAGTGAATGTACCGGTCAACGACTTTGCGGTAGCGATAGCCGTTCTGTCCTCCGATCAAGTCCGAAGACTTGAATTCGTCATCGCCCGCGATAAGAATCACCGGGCGTCCGAGTTGTGCCGCAACATGCAGGGCCAACGTGGTTTTCCCCGTGCCGGACGGTCCTCGAAAGTGGACGGGAAAACCGGCAGTCAAGTAGGTAAGTGCCCGCTCCGCCAATTCCTGGACGGCTGGAGTCTCCACAAAATCGGACCGCGGGCGCACCGACAACGCTGCCGGCATCCCTTCCATGACTGTTCTCGATGCAATCGCCATTTCTGTTTCCTCTCGTCTCCTGATAGCCTACGGCTTCCAATCCGCTGTCCGCGCGGAACCGAATTGTGCTATGGCTGCCAACGGCGAGCCCAACTCCCGTGTTGCACAGGGGTTGGGCTTCAACCTGGGACTTCAGCCGCCTACACAAGTGAGGTCTCTGGATGAACTTCCCTACCTACGATCACTAGGAAGCAGGAACGGAACTCCGTCTCTGTGCCTCCTCGATCCACTGCTCCACCTTGGCCAGACGACCCGGCGCACCGAAAGCCTTCCGTATCTTCTTGGGCGTGCTGCTGGCCAACTGCGCGAAGGTGCGAATCCCCATCTCGTTGAGGCGTTGCTGCCAACCAGGGCCGATCCCCGTTATTGTCCCGAGATCGTCCGCCGCTGGCTGCTGCCGCGAAACCTCCGAGCGAACCGCCGCCCGCGGTGCGGCTGCTGCCTGGGGCCGTGTCTGGGCAGGCCTTCGCGCTGCCGCTTTCGGCGACGGCGCCCCAGACTTCATGGCCCTGCGCTTTTGCATGACCTTGGTAAAGCTGTTCCATGTCTCGTGAGCCTCGCTCTGGTCGGCTTGCAGCTCGCCGCGCATCGTGCTCACTTCCGAGGCCAGATGCTTACGGTCGGCTTGCAGATCACCGCGCACCTTGCTCACATCCGAGGCCAGACGGACCCGCCCTGCCGCCAACCGCTGACGCTGCTGGGTAGCCATGCTCTGGTGGGCCGCGTCAATCGTCTTCAGAATCGTTGTGACGTTGCGGCGGAGTCCATCTAAGTAAGCGGCCAGCCGCTGGTGCTGCTCGACAGCCGTGCGCTTGCGCGCTGCGTCCACATCTGCCAGGCGCTGCCCCTGTTCGGCGGCCATCTTCTCGTGGGCCGCGTCCAGCGAGTTGAGGACTGTCGCAACGCTGTCCCGAAGTCCATCCATATAGTCGGCCAGCCGCTGGCGCTGCTCGCCGGCCATGTTCTCGTGGTCCGCACGGAATCCTGCCAGGCGCTGGTGCTGTTCGGCAGCCATATGCTCGTGGGCCGCACGGATTCTGGACAGATCCTGCACAGTATTGTCGCGGATAGCGGCAACCATAGCCATCCGGTCGTCGTAGGCCTCGACAAAGCCCTGGGTCAATCGGCGTATTTCGTTCGATAGTACCATGGAATTGCCTCCTTATTCGTGCACATTGTTTGCCCTAACTTCATCCCAGCCATTGGCCGCTCTACGGCCAATGTAGAGCTGGAGCCGAGACATCGTTGACCGACATATGTCACCTGGCTGCGCCTCGGCTCCTCGCTCTAGCGTCCGGGTGAACCCGGACGGTGGACGAGGGACACTCCCCGGCGGTTGTTTAGGCTGTCGCTTCCGCAGCGGTAGCGGTCAAACCGACGGCTTCGGCGTATTTCAGCCAAGTGTCCACGCTCGCTACGACCACCCGAGCCTCGATGGCCAGCAACTCGATGCCGACCAGTGAGACGCGCACCCACGCATCAATGACGATGCCCTTGTCCAGGATGCGGTCCACAACCTCTGCCAGGCTGGCAGATGCGATCGCCTTCTCTACGGCCATTGTTCTACTCCCCCTTTCAGTGTGATTGAACACATTGTTGTGCTCCATTAGGAGATTATGGGTAGGTATGACCGCTGCCCGGATAGCAAGGGCGTTAGGGGTGCGTTAGTATTGCGGAGTAATCTGTAGTATTTCGCCATTATCCGCCCCCGCTGGGCCAGGTGGCACCCTTTCATGAACCAACGGGAGCATAACTGTAAGCCGTACCGAAAAACCGTGGTTGGCCTGCTAAGTAAACCACGGTTAGTAACTTGCAGCGCGGTGGGGCAGACACTCTTGTCTGCCCAATGCCGGACAAGAGTGTCCGGCCTACCGATGTACTGCAAGTCGGTTGCCGTGATCTACTTGGTTCATTCGGGCTTCAGAGTATATCCATGGCGAGGCACGGTGCGGAGGTACACGGGACAGCTTGGGACAGGTTCGATCTTCTCCCGCAAGGACTTGACGTGCCAGCGCACCAGGCTGGTGCAATTGCTTTCCGCAGGGTAGCCCCAGACCTGTTGCAGCAGTTCCTTGCTCGAGAGCACCTCGCCAAAGTGTATCATCAGGTGGTGGAGGAGATCGAACTCCCTCGGTGTGAGCATCGCGGTAGTGGTTCCGACGCGCACCTCACGAGTTTCGAGAAACAGGGTAAGAGGACCGGCCTGCAACACCGAACCCTTATGTCGAGACTTCACTGCTCGGATGGGCTCCTGTCCGCCCCGGCGAAGCAACGCCCGGACCCGACCCTTGAATTCGTTCATATGAAAGGGCTTGACCAGGTAATCGTCGCCCCCTAGATCCAGCCCCATCACGCGGTCAGCAACGGCGGAGTGCACCGAGAGAAACAGGATGGGCACAGACGAGAAGGCGCGTATCTGGCGAAGCTCGCGACAGACCTGGAAGCCATCCACCTTCGGCATGACAACGTCCAGGATGATCAGATCGAAGCGATGACGCCTGGCAGTTGCGAGGGCTTGCACACCGTCATAGGCCGTCAGCACCTCGTAGCCCTCGTCCCTTAGGCTGCCCGCCAGAGCCCAGACCAGGTCCTCTTCATCGTCCACAATGAGAATCCGATGCGGTTGCTTATTCATCAGAGCATCGGTGTCTAGCGCCAGCAGCGTTCGACTAGACACAACACCAGCACTGCTATAACTCTTCTCCTATGTCAGTGGCATTGTACAGCCAGGGCCATAACCAGTCAATCGGATGTTCCATGATCAGTGGCAGAAAGCCCGTCTCCAGCATGCCTGATGAAGCCGTTCAAGGCAAGAGAGGTCATTACAGATGGCGGAGATCGTCTGGTTGGCGGGATAGGCAAAAGGCCCTTGACAAGTGGCCGCTCTCCAGCGTATACTCCAGATGGGGAGTTCTCTTCCCCCGAGGCCGTCCGGAGCTGGGTTAGCTCGGCGGCGGCACTCACAGTCCACGAGACAACCGAATCTATCAAGTGGTTCGGGCAGTTGCACGTCCGGTTCCGCGCAGTAACTCTCCGAATGTTGGGACAAGGAGTACAAGCTGTGTTTTGCACCCGTAAACTGGAAATGTCAGTCCTTCGTCACGGAACCCGCTGCGGCCTACTCGTGCTTGCCTGGGCGCTGATGCTGACGCTTGTGGCGTCAACTCTTGCAAGCGCTGCCAGTTGGCCGACCAAGCAACGGGACATGTGCAACACCGGACGGGCGGATTTCACAGTACCCACAGACCGGCAGAGTAGCATCTTGGACGTTTTCCTTTGGCAGACGCCGACTCCCGGGTCGCCCAATGAAGGCAACGTCGGCGCCACGCAGATGACATTCTTCGACGGCGTGGGGCCGGGCGGAGCCAACATCGTGGTGGGCGGCTACCACTGGCCAAAAGGCGTCCAGGGCATGAACAGACAGACCGGCCTCGTATACTGGTATGGCAACCCAGAGGGTGGCGAGTCTATCGGAGGAAACGCTCCGGGATTCTCGAACGACGGCCATACGATCTACGTCACCAACGACGCTACAAGTCACCCCATGATGGCATTTGCCGCCTCCGTGGGACCATCAAGCTACTGGCACAATGGCGCCGATCCGAACCCTGGGCAGCTTAGCTCGGGTTCCCCGAAGATCGCGCCGGATGGCCGCATCTTTGCCCACGCCTGGAACGACCGGACGTACGGAGGCACCGACAGCGGATCCGCGATCACAACTACCTGGATTGCCGCAACAATTCCCTCCACCTGCTACAACCAGCCCGCGATCTACCAGGATGGCAGCGTGCTCAAGGTCATTACCGGCGGCCGGAGCAACGCCATAGTCTGCTACAACGGCACGACCGGCGCGGTCATCTGGTCTACCAACACAGGACGAGGGACCGACATGGACGCTACCGTCAACCCGTCAAACGGCAACATCTACGTCGGCATGGGCAGCGGGAGCATCTATGTAGCCGGCCTGACCAAAGACGGCGCGGCGCTAGCGGGCTGGGGCGCCGTGACGAAGCAGGTTTACGACGGTTCCGGCAACCCTGAGAATCCGCAGTCCTGCGGCTGTCTCAGCCACGACGGAGCTACCTACTACTTCCAGACCAATGCAACTCAGGGCACCGGCAAGCTCTATGCCATAAACACATCGAACGGGACGGTGAAGTGGTCCTACGCGACCGGCAGCACCGGCTGGGAAGGAAACTCATCTTGCCCTATCGTCACGCCGAACGGGATCATCATCGTCGGCAATAACGGTGGCGGCACCTACCTGGCGATCCGGGATGACGGAGCCAGCGGCACTTTGCTCGACAGCCTTCAGGTGGAGTCGGGCGGCACCGCCAACGCCAGCGCATCGCTCTCCCCGGAGGGCTTGCTTTATCTGGCCGTGCGCACGATCTGGACGACTCCGAACGGCGCGGGTGGACTGCCGTCGCAGGTGGCGGCCAACCTGTTCACCTGCCTGGACCTGAGATCGGGGGCCACAACCATTCTGTCGCCTCCGGCTGATCAGGCGGCGGTGGCCTTGAACCATGCCGTAGCGCTGTCCTGGACTCCGATACCGGACCCGAACGGCGTGTTCGATCATTACGCCATTTACCGCGCCACGTCGGCCTTCACGTCGGTCCAGGGGAAGACCCCCATCGCCACGGTTGTGCCCCGGACGACGTCCGCGTACACAGACAGCACGGCCCTCAATGGCACTCACTACTACTATGCGGTTACATCTGTTTCGGTGGGCGGCGGCGAGTGGAAGACGATCAACAGCATCGGCCCGCGCACGCCCAGAAGCGAGACGGATCTCCAGATTATGTCCATTTCGCGGACGCCCTTCTATCCGCGGTACCTGCCTAGCTACTCCTACTATTGGATCACCGAGCCATCGGGCTTCGGCCCCTACTGGTACGGTGTGGCCACCGGACTCGGAGGCGGGCAGACCGGGAGCACGCAGCGATGGCCGAACATCGGAGACACGGTCACCTACACTGCGACTGTTCGAAACAGAGGCACCAATACGTGGAGCGGCACTCTCCCCTGGAAATGGTATTGGGATGGGCAACTGGTCGAATCGTCGTCCGCGTCGCTGAACATTCCCGTGAATGGAACTTACACGCGAACTTACACCCATACCTGGGACGGACAGCACCACGAAGTCAAGTTCATGTTGAACACGATGGATGCGAGATTGACCAACAACATTCTCACCGTAGACACCAAGGCCGCCGGCTTCCTGACCTACGTTGATCGCTCGGTCATAGAGGACTTCCGGGAAATCAACACTCCGCAATACCCGCTAGCGTACACGGACGACATGATTGACTGGCTCAACCACCAGACGAGCGCGTTCAACGGATACTTCCAGACGGCCGGCTCACCTAAGAGAGTGCACTACGACATCCTTCAGGTCCTGAACGACACCGACCCTGATCCAACCACAGACACAACGCCCTTCGGGGTCTTCCCGTTCCGGTACTACGCAGGCAGCACTGGCGGTAGGGGCGGTTGGTACGACGCAGCGACCGACGTCGAGACCGGCTTAGTTCACGAGATGTCGCACCAGCTTGGGCTGATAGACATCTACAATATGAATATGTCAGCCGGGCAGAACGAGGTGTCGGTGGAGGGATATTCAGCGGTCCCATGTATGATGAACTCGTGCAGCCCATTCTTCTCCGAGTTCAGCGCCAACGGGATGACGCTCTGGGACAACGTGGTGCACGGCTACTACGGCCAGTTCATTTACAACCTGCCAGCCACCATTCAGCTCAGAGTGCTCGGCTACAATGGCAATCCACTCAGTGGGGCTACGGTCAAGATGTACCAGTTCTGCGAGCGGCCGGGCATCGGCAGGCGCATTACCAATCAGATCAAGGCCCAGGGAACAACGAACGGCAGCGGGATTTGGGTGCTGCCCAACGTGCCCATCAATCCGGCACTCGCGCCGGCCGCGTACACCGGCGACCAGCTTCACAACAACCCGTTCGGCTACCTCGATGTCGTCGGCACTAACGGCGTCCTGCTCTTCCGCGTGGAGTACGCGGGCGGAGTTGACTACTGCTGGTACGATGTCACTGAGGCCATGAACGCTTACTGCGAGGGCCAGACCGTCACCGCCACGTTCGATAGGCAGGTATCGTTGGGCGGCCCGACTCAGCTCTATGCGCCCGATGACATGGCCGAGTTGAACGCAAGCGACTGGGAGGCCTGGGCGGAGGCGGGGTCGGCCACCGCCACGGATGACACAGTCCGCAAAGTCGTGGGCAACGGCTCGGTCAAATGGAACAGCCTGGACGCTGGCTTCGACACCTCACTCGGTTACCCGAGGACCCAAACTGCCCAGTGGGACCTGCGGCTGGCGACGACGCTGACTATGCACGTCTACGTGGTGAATGACCAGACCTTCCAGAACGGCAGCCCGTGGATTCGGCTGAAGGACTCCAACGGCAACTACTATCAGTACCAGTACTACAGTAATGGTTCGCCAGCTGACTACTTGAACTATGCGATCGGATCCTGGCAGACGTATCAGATCCCAATCTACGCGCCCGACTCACCACAAAGTGGCTGGGGTAAGATTGCGCACGGAACGCCGGACATGGCGCACATCAACAAGCTCGAGTTCCACTCGGATACGTGGGATTACGGTTACAGCGTCTGGGTGGATGGGGTGCGCTTCGTCTTTAGCAGCACACCCGCGATCGGTATCAAGGACGTGAAGATGGCCGCGAACAACACGCGAGCGGACATCTCGAACGGTATAGTCACCGCTGCCTGGCCAGACGTGTTCTACGTCGAGAGCCCGGATAGGTTTGCAGGCATCCGGGTTGAGAAGGCGGGCCACGGACTATCGCCAGGGCAGAGCGTCCGGGTGACCGGCTTCGTTAAGACGAACAGCGATGGTGAGCGGACTGTAGACGCATCCTGGGCTGCACCGGACGCAGGTTCCGGCAAAGCCGATCCACTGCTGATGACCACCAGGTGCATCGGCGGCGGGAGCTTCAACTACAACCCGTCCACCGGAGCCGGGCAGAAGGGCGTGCTTGGAGGCACTGGCCTGAACAACATCGGGCTCTTGGTCCGCATTGGCGGGAAGGTCGTTGAGCGCGACTCCTCGCCGGGCCCGACCTGGTTCAAGATTGGCGACGGGAGCAGCACAAACGTGAAGGTCATTGTCCCTTCAGGCGGGACGGTTCCTGCGCTCAACACTTTCCAGAAGGTCACCGGCGCCAGCTCGTGTTACAAGGTTGGGAGCGACCTGTATCCGCAGATTCTGGCGACACAGATCGTCCCACAATGACGTAATCACCGGCGTTCTATGCTTCGGCTCGTATTCCAGAGCCGAAACCCCATCCCGACTCGGAGGCACGCTTCGGCTCCAAAGAACGAGCCGAAGCATAGAGTCTCCGAATGCTAGGACAAGGAGTATCAGCTATGTCTTGCAGCCACAGACTGGAAAGGCCCTTCTTTCGTCACGGAGCCCACGGCAGCCTATCCGTGCTTGCGGCAGCCCTGATGCTGTCGCTTATGGCGTCAACTCTCGCAAGCGCTGCCAGTTGGCCGACCAAGCAGCGGGATATGTGCAACGCGGGGCGCGCAGACTTCTCGGTGCCCGTGGGACGCCAGGACGCCCAGTTCTTCGACATCATGCTGTGGCAGACACCGTCTCCGGGCTCGCCGAACGAAGGCAACTTTTCGAGCACCCAGATGACCTTCTTCGACGGCGTGGGACCGGGCAGCTCCGACATCGTAGTGGGCGGCTACCACTGGCCCAAGGGCGTGCAGGGCATGGACAGGCACACGGGCCTCGTGCGCTGGTATGGCAACCCGGAGGGCGGCGAGTCTATTGGAGGCATTGCCTCCGCATTCTCCAACAACGGCCACACGATCTACGTCACCAACGACGCCACAAGTCACCCGACGATGGCATTCGCCACGACCACCGGGCCGTCGTCGTATTGGAGCAACGCCAGCGACCCCAACCCCGGGCAGCTCGGCATGGGCTCCCCTAAGATCGCGCCTGACGGGCGGATTTTCCTGCATGCCTGGGGTGACCGGCCCTACGGCGGCACAGACAACGGCTCGTCCATACTCACCACCTGGGTCGCGGCGACCTCGACTACCGCCTGCTTGGCTGATCCAGTGCTGTACAACGACAGTGGCCAGCTCAAGGTAGTCGCCGGCGGCCGAAATGGCGTCGTTTACTGCTACGACGGGGCGACCGGCGCGGAGTTGTGGGCGGTGCCTACCGGCCAGATGATCGATACCAATCCAACCATCAACCCTTCGAACGGCAACATCTATGTGGGCGCCGGCGGCGACAGCGTCTACGTGATCGGACTCACGAAGGATGGAGCACCGCTCTGGGGCACCGCTGCAAAGCTGGTCTACCAGTACCAGAACGGCGTGAACAATCCCCAGTGTGCCCGCGGAGCTGGCTGCCTGAGCTTCGACGGCAATACTTATTACTTCCAGACCAACAGCCAGCAGGGCGATGGCAGACTCTATGCCATAGACACTTTGGGCGGCGGCGTGAAGTGGTCATATGCCACCGGGAGCACCGGGTGGGAGATAATCTCAGCCGCCCCGATCGTCACCCAGAACGGGATCATCATCGTGGGGAACAACCAGTCCACGACCCCGGCATACTTTGCGATCAGGGACGATACTACGCAGGGGACGCTCATTGATACGCTCCAGGTTGACGCTGGGGGCAGTGCGCGTGCGAGCGCCTCACTCGGCCCGGACGGCAGCCTCTATCTGCCTATCCGGGTGATCTGGACCACCCCGAACGGCAGTGGAGGAACGCCGACCTTCCAGGTGGCTAACGTCTTCTCCTGCATTGATCTCTCCGCCGGCGCAACTGTCAAGCTGTCCCCCCCGCCGGGGCAGGGAGCAATCGCTCTCAACCATGCAGTTCAGGTCTACTGGACTCCGATAACGGATTCGACCGGTCAGTTCCACCACTATGCGGTCTATCGGGCGACTGCGCCGTTCACCTCCGTCAGCGGGAAGACGCCCATCGCCACCGTCACCGGGATCGGGTCCAGCGGCTACCTGGACAATACCGCAGTCAACGGCACGCACTACTACTACGCAGTAACCAGCGTTACCGTCAGCGGAGGCGAGATCAAGACGATCAACAGCATCGGTCCATTTACTCCGCGCGATGAGACCGACCTTCAGATCCTCTCCGTAGGCCGCACTCCGCGCTATCCACGGTACTGGGCCGAGTACACCTACTACTCCATAACCGAGCCCTCAGGCTTCGGGCCTTACATATTCTCCTCCTCGACGAGCCTCGGCGGCGGCCAGACCTTCGGCACGAAGCGCTGGCCCAACGTGGGAGAAACCGTTACCTATACCGCCACGGTCCGCAACCGGGGCACAAATCCCTGGATAACCAGCATCACGGCGACGTGGAAAGTGGATGGCGGCGTTGTCTCCAATCCTTCCAAGAGTGTGACTCTCAACCCCGGTCAGACCACTACTTTCACCTACCAGATGACCTGGGACGGCGCCTCCCACGACATCGGCTTCACCATCAACGTGAGCGACGCTCGGTCGTCCAACAACTCGCTCACCACCAACAGCAAGTCCGTAGCCTTCCTCACATACGTGGACACATCCTACATCGAGAAGTTCCGCGAGCTTTCCGTCAACTGGCCGCAGCACAAGACCGACGACATCTTCGACTGGCTGAACAGCCACATGCCCAGGTTCAACCAGATGTTCGCCGACGCCAACTGCCTGAAGCGTGTGCACTACGGCATCCTGCTGCCGCTCAACGACAGCGATCCGGATCCGAACATAGATACCATCTCATTTGCCATCTTCCCTTTCCGCTACCATGCAACGGATGGAGATGCGCGCGGATCGGGTTACTACAGCCAGGCCGACGACATTGACTATGGACTGCTCCACGAGGAAGCGCACCAGCTCGGACTGATTGACATCTACCAGTTTGACATCGGGGCCGACGGCAATCAGGTGTCTGGGCAGGGCTACTCGGCCGTGGCCAGCCTCATGCACGGCTGCAGCCCATTCCTTTCGGAGTTCGACAAGTGGGCGATGACAGACTGGCTCGACAAGGCCCACGGCTACTACGGCCAATTCATGTACAACCTGCCTCAGACCATCAGAGTCAGGTTTCTCGGCTACAACGGCCAGCCGCTCCAAGGCGCAACGGTCAAGATGTACCAAGTGTGCGAGCGCCCGGGCATCGGCAAGCTGATCACTACCCAGATCAAGGCTCAGGGGACGACGGATAGCAACGGTTACTACGTTCTGCCGAACGTGCCGATTGATAGGTCGAAGGTTCCAGTCATCGGCACAGGGGACACGCTCAACGCCAACCCGTTCGGCTATCTGGCGGTGGTCGGGACGAACGGCGTGCTGCACTTCCGCGTCGAGGTGAATGGAGGAGTTGATTACTGCTGGCTCGACGTCACCGAGTGCATGGTGGCATACTTCCAGGGGCAGACCACCACTGCTACTTTCGATCGCCAGCTTGGCCTCGGCGGGCCGATCCAGTTCTACCCGGTAAACGATATGGCCGAGCTGAACGCCAACGACTGGTCGGCATGGGCGCAGGGCTCCAGCGGCGGAAACACTTACGTAGTGGACGACACTGTGCGCCGCATTGTAGGCAGCGGATCGGTCAACTTCGTCACGCTTGACGGCGGCTTCGACACGTATTCAAGCCACCCGAAGAACGAGACCGCTCAGTGGGACCTGAGACTGGCGACCACGCTCAGGATCAACGTCTACGCCATTAACACGACCATCGGCTTCCAGGAGGGAAGCCCGTGGATCCGGCTCAAAGACTCGAACGGCAACTACTATCAGTACCAGTACTATCTGAACGGGGGGCCATACGATCTCCTTAACGAAGCGAGGAACCAGTGGAGGCAGTACAACATACCGATCTACGCCTCCGACTCGGAGAACAACGGCTGGCGAAGGACTGCGTTTGGGACCCCGGACATCGCCCACATCAACCGTTTGGAGTTCCACGCCGACACGTGGGACTACGGCTTCAAGTACTGGCTGGACGGCGTGACCATTCTCTTCAGCGGGGGCGCGCCAGTGACCTCCATACGGAACGCCAAGGGAGCGCCAGACAACACGCGTGTGGACCTGACTGGGGCCATCGTGTCCGCAGCCTGGCCTAACGTGTTTTACATCGAGACTCTGAGCCGCTCGTCCGGCATCCGAGTGGAGAAGGCCGGGCACACGCTGGTCGCCGGTCAGACGGTAAGGATATTCGGGTTCGTCAAGACGAACGCTGACGGAGAGCGGACTATTGACGCGTCATGGGCACAATGGGACACCGGATCCGGCACAGCGCCGCCGCTGCTGATGACCACCAGGTCCATCGGCGGCGGGAGCTTCAACTACAACCAGTCCACCGGAGCGGGTCAGAAGGGCGTGCTTGGAGGCACTGGGCTGAACAACATCGGTCTCTTGGTGCGCATCGGCGGGAAGGTCGTTGAGCGCGACTCCTCGCCGGGCCCGACCTGGTTCAAGATTGGCGACGGGAGCAGCACAAACGTGAAGGTCATTGTCCCTTCAGGCGGGACGGTTCCGGCGCTCAACACTTTCCAGAAGGTCAATGGCGCCAGCTCGTGCTACAAAGTCGGCAGCGACCTGTATCCGCAGATTCTGGGGACACAGATCGTCCCACAATGACGTAATCACCGGCTTCTATCCTTCGGCGCCCGCGTTTCGCGCCGAAGGCTTCGGTGTGCCGTTAGCTGGCTTCGGCCCAGGAGGACACGCTGAAATGGAGGCCATCTTTCTATCCTTCGGCGCTCGCGTTTCGCGCCGAAGGCTTCGGTGTGCCGCTAGCTGGGGCGCCGTTAGAATCGCCATAACCCCATCGTGTGACGTATGCAGGGTCGCTGAACGATCCGGTGCGCCACGTACCCTCGCTGTTGCCTCGCCTGGCGGCAAAAGCCCCCACCGAGACGGCTGCCACACAAAGGACGGTCAGAACGATGCTCAGTCTCCTCATCCGATACTCCTTTCCAGTGCTGGGAATAACCTGCCGTCTCGCTGTGAAGAATAGTTACATCCGTGGACAGCGACGTCGCGGTGTTCACTCCAATCTTACTTCGCACCCGACAGCACGTCAACAGGCGTTGACGCGCACGGTGCTGAGCGGAAACGTAACGATGCCGGCCTGGTGTTGCGGGCGGCGGAGATGCTCGTGAATATGATCGAGAAGCGTCCCGTGCAGCCCAAGCTGCTGCCTGCACCGCTTGTGATAAGGCGTTCCTGCGGGTGCAAAACCTAGCCGCAAGCATCAACGCCAAACCTATGTTGACAGCCGTTCTTCAGCGAAGTACAATCAACTCAACCGTTCCGTGTCAACCGAGCCAACGTTCCGAGCAACGTGAGGATAGTCAATGTCTGCAAGGCCAGCATCACCCGAAACAGCCAAGACCCCGTTCACGGTCAAAATAGGCTTCATTCCCTCCAACTGGGATGCGTGGGACGGCGGCGGCTGGGGAGGCAAGACGCGCGACAGGTGCGTAGCCGTCTTGGAGCAGATTCCGGGTATCGAGCTTGTCGTTCCACCAAAGGAGCTTACGGGCGATGGGACAGTGCGCACGGTAGAAGGCGCCAGGGCGACTCTTGAGTTATTCGAGAAAGAAAAAGTTCAGGGCATAATCCTTGGAAACATGACCTTCGGGCACGAAGTCTCAGCCGTGGGTACGCTCATTAACGGACTCACTCCGTCGCTGCCCATACTTCATTTTTGCACAAGAAGCGGCCCCATCGACAATGAAGGGCACAGGGCGACCGATACGTGGTGCGGCCAGTTTATGACCACGTCAGCCCTGAGGAGAAGGCACAGGAAGTTTATCCATATCCACACCTGCAATCCTGAAGACGAGTACTTCAGGAGCAAGGTGGAGACGTTCGTGAGAGCGGCAGCGGCCATTGCGAAGTTCAGGAACGCCAAATTCGGCCAGCTTGGGATAAGACCCCAGTTGTTCGAGTCGCAGGCGTTTTCCGAGCAGGCACTGCAGAATAAGTTCGGCCAGATGGTGGTCCCGATGGACCTCGATGCCGTCTTCCAGCGAATCGAGAGGGTATCTCCGGATGATCCGGAGGTGAAGTCGGTCGCCGATGAGATCAAGAACAAGGTTGAGATGGTGGAGATCACCGACCAGGCGCTCGTAAACATAGCCAGATATGAGGTGGCGCTGGTCAGAATTGCGGAAGAGCTCGACGTTGACGCGCTCGCGGCCAATTGCTGGACGGGCGTTCAGGAGAGGTTTGGGATTTCGGTCTGCTCGAGCTTCGGCAGGCTCAACGACAGAGGAATCGTAACGG